>Ga0105106_10001171_pt1 | contig 18860 bp, 19 predicted proteins | sample PPLLaktember2015_5_FD_79109 | JGI IMG/M metagenome (GOLD analysis project Ga0105106, IMG submission 79109) | Freshwater sediment microbial communities from Prairie Pothole Lake near Jamestown, North Dakota, USA - PPLs Lake P8 Core (1) Depth... | ecosystem: Environmental > Aquatic > Freshwater >...
CCGGGCTCACGCCGGCATACTTCACCGCATGCTCCCTCGGGTGCGGCTCAGCCAGCTACGTACGCCGCTTCATCCTCACCCAGGCTGCCATGAGCAGGTTCACCACCTGCGGAAAGAGTCGATTGATTACCCCCGGCGCATCGTACAAACGGCTGATGAACAACGTCCGCCGCGGCCTGACGACCAGCTTCACCAGCTCCTCCGCCAGCCGCTCGCGGCTGATCTTGCCCACCGGGAATGAGCGGAATGTGATCCCGCCCTCCTGTCGCGCCTGCTGGTTGAATTCCGTCCCGGTCACCCCGCTGGGATGGATGCGCGTGACATAAATTCCCCACGGCATCAGCTCCCGGCGCAGCCCATCGCTCAGCCCTTCCACCGCATATTTGGTGCTGGCATACACCGTCAGCGGCGGGACAGCGATCTCGCTGGCATATGAGCACATATTCAGGATATGCCCAAAGCGCTGCGCCTTCATCACCGGCAGCACCTGGCGCGTCACTTCGGCCAGGCCGATCACGTTCACCTCGTACTGCCGGCGCAGATCTTCCGCCGAAAGCTCCTCCAGCCAGTCGTAGCGCCCCCACCCGGCGATATTCGCCAGCACATCGATCCGCCCAAACGCTTCCATGGTGGCCCGCACCAGGTTCTCGACCTGGTGGGTGTTGGTCACATCCGTCGGCACCGCCAGCGCCGTGCCACCCTCCGCCCGGATCACCTCCGCCAGCCGTTCCAGGCGCTCCGCCCGCCGGGCTGCCAGCACCACCTTGGCCCCGGCCCGCCCAAATGCCCGGGCGGCAGCCTCCCCAATCCCCGCCGAAGCCCCCGTCACAATTGCCACCTTACCGGTCATTCCCCAGTTGGGTTCTTCGCGCATTTTCACCATCCATCCTTTCGCCGCCAGTCGCGACCAGGTTTGTCTGTTCATCTTATTGATTATTTATATTCTATCCGATAAATCCTCGTTCTCACCCGGTTGCTCATCTCCCCCACGCCCAGGTCAGGCTGTCCAGCTCGCCGTCACCCGCACGCCGCCCAGCCCCCATAAAATCATCTACATGGATATACAGGATCGACCGGATAAAACAGATCGGGATTTTGATATCCTGTTTATCCTGGAAATCCATGTAAAGACACCCCCCACCGCCGGGTGAGGGGTGCTCTCGCCAGCCTTTCCTGCTCCTCAATCTGCGGTTAGAATCAACCCGGAGGCTCCCATGACCCAATCTCTCATCCAGCAGTACTACACCTACAATGTGCTCGCTGAATGGCGCCGCCTGGTCCATGACCCCTACCACAGGCTGGAGCTGGACACTACCCTGCATTTCCTGGAGCAGCACCTGCCCCCACAAGGCCTCGTCCTGGATGCCGGCGGCGGCCCGGGGCGCTACACCGTGGAGCTGGCCCAGCGCGGCTATGATGTGGTCCTGCTGGATTTCACCCCCGCCAATCTGGATTTCGCCAGGCGGCGCGTCGCCCGCCTGGGGCTCAAGCGCCGCGTGCAGGGGTTCGTCCAGGGTTCTATCGTTGACCTGTCCCAATTCGCTGATGGCACCTTCGACGCCGTGATCTGCACCGGCGGGCCGCTCTCGCACGTGCTCGATCCCCTCGACCGGGAGCAGGCCGTCGGCGAGCTGGTGCGCGTCGCCAAACAAGGCGCGCCGCTGTTCGTCTCCGTCATGAGCCGCCTGAGCGTGCTGGTGGTGGTGCTGCAGATCAGCCAGACAGAGCTGGGTCTGCCCCACTTCCGGCAGCTGCTGGAGACCGGCGACTACTTCGGCGGCTACGGCTTCACCACCTGCCACTTCTTCCTGCCCGAGGAGCTGCGCGGTCTTTTCACCCGCCCCGATCTGGATATCCTGGAGATGGCCGGGTTGGAAGGGCTGGCCTCCCACCAGCGCAAAGAAATCATGCAGATCGCCAGAAACCCGTTCCGCTGGCAGAGCTGGCTGGATGCTCACTACGCCACCTGCACCCATCCGGCCGTCGTCGGCACCAGCGAGCACATGCTCATTATCTGTCGTAAAAAATAAATCCTCAGCGCAGCAGCACCACCAGCACCACCGCTATTAAAGCCGAAGCCACCGCCGAGACTGCCATCATCCAGAGGGTGCGCCGCGTGAAGATCTTTTGCCTGCCCTGGTAAAGCGTGGCAATGCCGCTGCTCAGGACCACCAGCGCCATCAGGTCCCAGTTGCTCTCCTGCCGGAAAAACCCCCGATACGTCACAATCGCCAATACCCCAAACGCAAGCACCAGGTACGCCAGCCGGTAGGACTGGTTTTCCACCGCCGTGGTGCGCTCGTCGCGCAGAATTGGTTGCTCGTTCATTTTTCATCTCCATCCAGATAAAATAGCTGCTCCACAGGTTTCTCCAGCTTCTTCGCCAGCCGGAAGGCCAGCAGCGCCGAAGGCACATACTGCCCGGTCTCGATCGAGCTGATCGTCTGGCGCGTCACCCCCACCAGCCTGGCCAGCTCGTCCTGCGATAGGTTCATCTCCGCCCGCGCTACTTTCAAGCGATTTTTAAGCGTTTCGTTTCCCATGCCTTTTTCCTCTGTACAGAGTATAGCAAGATTGTGGAAGAATGTCAAGTATACCAGACAATTTGCATAGCTTACTTGTCGTATTGCAAAGCAAAACAGGCATTCCGGCGGGCTGGCGCTGCGCCCTGGATTCTGCCAGTACAGGCCTGCCTGCCCCGTGTATAATTGGATTAGCTTGACTTTCCTCCCACTCCGCCAGCCGCCCAGGATTACATCTGTGTCGACCTACAGTCTCCCCGGCCTCGACCCCTGCCCGCAGTGTGGGCAATCCACGCTTGTTTGCGAGTTCGACGATGGCCTGCCCACCGTCAGCGGCGACGCCTGCTTTGTATTCACCCATGAATGCGCCTGCGGCTTTCGCCAGACAGCCTCCCATCTCGTCGGGCACGACCAGGAAAGTAGATTTGATTGGTTGGGCGATTTTTGCGAGCGCGATTGGCTCGTCGCTTCCGCCCAGATCGACGCCACCCGCCGCGGCTTGCCCATCGTGGAATCCGCCCAGACCGTCCCAGTCCAGCCTGTCGAGCAGCTATACCAGTCTCCCCCGCCCCTGGAGAGCCTCCAATCCGATATTCTGGTCATCAACACCGAGCTGAAACGCTATCTGGCGACCCACCCGGAAAAACTTTACGAGCTTGATTCACGCAAGTTTGAGGTGCTGGTCGCGGACATCCTCAAGGATTTTGGCTTCGAGGTCGAGATTACCCCGGCCACCCGCGATGGCGGCAAGGATATCTATGCCTACATCCGCAATCAAGTCTGCAGCATGCTGATGTTCGTCGAGTGCAAGCGTTATGCACCCGATCATCCGGTCGGCATCGATATTGTCCAGCGTCTGTATGGCGTCCAGACCTCGCAGCATGCCAATAAAAGCATGATCGTCACCACTTCCTTTTTTACCCTACCGGCGACTAAAGAAGCCCGGCGCTACGAGAGCCTGATGGACCTGCGTGATTACGATGATCTCAAGAAGTGGTTGGCGCGTTACGCAGACGGTTAGATCCCGTCCGCCAGCCGATTTTCATTAACGCATCGCAATCACCCCTCCCGGAGACCAAACCATGACCAATCCTTCCCCAACCCCCACCCGCAGCCGGCCAATTCTCACAACCGTCCTGTACGTGCTCGCCATGTTGGTCCTCGTCCTGGGCGGCTTCGCGGGCGTCAGCCTGATCAGCAGTGCCAGCAGCATGATGGCCAATTTTCTCATGCCGCTCCAGATTATGGGCGCCGGTGACATAGCCAACCTGTTCACGCCCATGTTCACCGGCGTATTCATCAACCTGGGAATTGTCGCGCTCATCCTGTCCGCCATCCTCAGCGCCCTGCTCTATGCCACCGGGCGCCTGCTCGGGCGCATCGCCGATCTCGAAGCCCGCCTAGCCCGCCTCGAATCTCTTATGTAGGTCGGACTTTCAGTCCGACTCGGCTGCGCAGCAGACGCCCCTTTCCCCGCCTCGGGAAAGGTCGCCGCAGAAGGTCGCTGCTCTTTGGCGACCGTCGCCCGCCGGGTGAGGAATCTTATCTCTCCCCGCTTCGAGGAGAGATCGCCGCATAGCGGCGAGAGAGGGGTCTCCCTCCCTCTTTCGTAGGAACTTTTTCCCTCCTTCGTTCGTCTCTCCCCAATCACTACTTGCGCCGGATGCGCTTCCTTAGCCCCGGCGGTATAACTACCCTGAACTTAGCTTATGTCTTACAGAGGTGTACCCATGCAAAAACGCAAATCTTCCCTGCCCATCATCCTGGGCGTGCTCGCCGCCCTGGTGCTGCTCACCGCCTGCTGCGCCATCATCCTCACCACCGGCGTGCTCGCCTTCCTCGTCCCGGCCCGCGCCGACGTCACTCCCATGATCGATCTCGACTTCGAGCCCAGCCTCCCCACCGAGCCGGAGATCTTCCCCTTCTCCGACCTGCCCGGCATGCCCATCCAGGATGTGCAGGTCGAGACCATCGTCGGCTCACCCGCCGCAGTGTTTGTCATCGCCAGCGGCGAGTGGGGTGGCCTGTGCAGCCAGCTCGCCGAGACGCAGATTCGCTACGCAGAGGGCAACCAGATCCACATCGAGCTGCTCTCCGACCCTGGGCGAGAGGACTGCATGGATGTCACCATGGCGCTGCCATTTAGCTTCCGCATCCCGCTCAACATGGTCGAGATGCCCTCCGGCAAGTACTCGGTGATCGTCAACGGCGTGCAGGCCGACTTCGACTGGACTGGTTCCACATTCTCTGCCGAAGGTCACTTCCCGGATTTCTCGCAGCCAAGCCCCGGCGGCCTGCCTCCCATCAACTTGAATGATGTGCGCGTTGAGTTCGGCCTTGGCTCCCCAATTCCAGTGGAAGTGGCGGTGTCCGGCGATTGGCCCAGCCTGTGCAGCCAGCTCGGGCGCACCACCACTAATATTTCGGGCAAGAACATCGACATCTCCCTGGAAGCCACCCCGCACGACGACACCTGCCCGCCCGATTATCTCGGCCTGACCTTCGGCCTGCGCCTCCCCCTGAACATGGTCGAAATGCCCGAAGGCGAGTACACCGTCACGGTCAACGGCTGGCAGACCAGCTTCGCCTGGCCGCCCACGGGAGAACCTGCGCCGACACCAGTCGATCTGGGTGCCGCCGAGCCAGTCCGCATGGTCTACGTCGGCCCGGATGGCAACCTGCTGCTCAACGACCTGCCCGACGCCAAGCCCCGCCAGCTCACCACCGACGCCGCCCTGCCCCAGGACGCAGAAGCCACCTACATGATGGAATACACCCAGCCGGAGCTCTCCTCCGATGGCAGGTTCCTCGCTTACCGGCGTGCCTTCGGAACCAAGCAGAACGATGGTATGGCGCTGGATCTGGGCCTGTGGGTGATGGACCTGGAGACGATGGATCCCCAGGAGATCTACGCCATGAGCCCCGGCGGCTATAGCTGGAAGCCCGGCACCCACCTGCTCGCCTACGTCCCCGAGCTGAATAGCGGTTACTTCGCCAGCCGCCCCGGCGCCATCAACCCCGATTTCGCCGAGAGCATTCGCTCTTACGACGCCGACACCGGCCAGATCGGCGAGCTGGTGCCTCCACACGGTGGCTATGCCATGTACAATCCAGTCTGGTCGCCCGATGGGCGCTTCCTGAGCTTCGACGAGGTCCTGTATATCGAAGGGCGTGGTCCCCTGGCCTACTTCGACTTTGCCGCCGGGGAGTACATCACCCTGAAGCAGCCGCTGGGTAATTACAGCTGGTCGCCGGATGGCGAGACCCTGGTCTTTGACAACATGGTATACATCGCCACTGGCGTCGAGCGCATCCAGTTCCGCTCCCGCCAGGATGGCGCGGTCAGCGATTTCTCGCCCGATTTCGAGCCCGGCTATGCCTCCCAGCCCGTCTTCTCACCTCAGGGCGATAAGATCGCCTACCTGGCAGCCGCTGGCCCGGAAAGCCAGCTCTTCACGCTGTACGTGCAGGGCTTCTCCCTTGGCGCTGCCGGCGACCCGGCGGAAGCCGTCGCCCTGGGCGAGTTTGAAGGCGTCTACCGGCTAAACTGGTCGCCGGACGGCAGGCGGGTGATCTTCAGCGCCGGCCCCTATGGCGAGCAGTTCATCGTCGAAGCCGACCTGCAGACTGGCGAAACCCACCAGCTCGCCGGTGGCATGCAACCCACCCTGTCGGTGGTGCCTTAATTTGAGCATCCGGCAGGTGCGCGGCATGCCGCGCACCTGCCTCGCAGAAATAACCAGCTTTTTATCGATCAGCTTATAGGTTTGAGTTTCAAAACAGGAGCATAGGGATGGAAAGTTCGCACGAGTTTGTAATCCACACGCAAGGCTTAAGCAAAGCGTACAAGGGCAGCAAAGCCCTAGACAACCTGGATCTCAAGGTATCGCGTAACTCGATCTTTGGGTTCCTGGGGCCGAATGGCGCCGGCAAGAGCACCACAATCAAGCTCCTGCTCGGGCTGATCAAGCCCAGCAGCGGCGCCGCGGCGGTCTTCGGGCAGGATATCCAGCAGCACAGCGTCGATATCCGCCGCCGCATTGGCTACCTGGCCCAGGAGCCGCACTATTACGAGCACATGACCGCCCGGCAGACCTTGGATTTTACCGCCCGCTTTTTTTACAGCGGCCCTAAGAAAATGATCGCCGCGCGCGTCCAGGAGATGCTAGAAATGGTCGGGCTGGAAGATAAAGCCGACCGTCCCATCCGCGGGTTTTCGGGCGGCGAGCGCCAACGGCTGGGAATTGCCCAGGCGCAAGTCAACTACCCCGACTTGCTCATCCTGGATGAGCCGGCTGCCTCGCTCGATCCCCAGGGCCGCCACGATGTACTCACCGTGATGGAAAAGCTGCGCCAGTACACCACCATCTTCTATTCCACCCACATCCTGGAAGATGTACAGCGCGTGAGCGATACCGTCGCCATCCTCAACCGCGGCCAATTGGTAGCGGAAGCCCCTATCCAGGATCTGTTGGCCGGTAAGAGCGGCGCTTCGATTTACCAGGTCACTCTGCAAGGCGATGCCGGGCTGACCGAGCATGCCCATAGCCGGCTGGCAAGTCAGCCATGGGTGCAAAAAATCTCCACCGCCAACAAAGCCGGCCTGGTTACCTGGCAAGTCCACGTCAGCGATGAAGATGCCGCCGAAAATCAGCTCTTGCGAGTGCTGCTGGAGGAATGCTGCCTGAAAGTGAAAGCCTTTGGGCGTAAGACCTATAACCTGGAAGAGATCTTTCTTAATCTTATTGGTGGAAGCCAGGATACCCCGGCTGCGCCAACTTTTTCAGGCTTGAGCTCGGTGAGGAGTAACTAACATGGCAACTCGTTCAATATCCGACCGCGAAGATTTCCTGGCTGCCCGCCAAGCGCTCCAGCCCGTGCGCGGCGAAAGCCGTCTGGGTGGATTCGGCAATATGCTCGCCAAAGAGCTGGGTGAATGGTTTGGCACCCGCCGCTGGCTGTGGCAGTCGCTGATCTGGCTGATCATTATCAGCGGTATGCTCGGGTTCGTCCTGTTCGCTGCCCCGGCCATCGATCCTTCCGGAGCGCCTGACGATATGCTGTCCGTCGGCATGAGCCTGTATTTCTCCATGGCGATGATCGCCGGCGCCATCGGTGCGGTGATCCTGGCTCAAGATGAGGTGATCCGCGAGAAGCAGTCCGGAACCGCCGCCTGGATCCTGTCCAAGCCGGTCTCACGCGCTGCATTTATCCTGACCAAAGTGCTTGCGAATATCATCGGCGTCGCTGTCTTTATCGTGGCCTTGCCAGGCGTGGTCTCATTTGTGGAAATTACCCTGGCGACCGGCTCCCAGCCTGCCTGGCTGCCCTTCCTCGCTGGCATGGGTGTGATCCTGCTGGGGCTGGTGTTTTACCTCAGCCTGACAATCCTGCTCGGTACACTCTATGAGCAGCGCGGACCCCTGCTGGGGATCGGCTTCGGGCTGATGTTTGGAGGTATGATTCTGGTCAATTTTGTTCCCCAACTAAACTACATCCTGCCGCTGGCCCTGGACAAGATCTCCCTGGTGGTCGCCATGGGGCAGACCCTGGACGCGATGATGATCTCCCAGGTGGTATCCACTGCCGTTTTGAGTGTCGTGTTCACCGCCCTGGCGGTGCTGCGCTTCCGGCGTCAAGAATTTTAATGGTTTGCAATGGAGAACGATGATGAATAATAAATTTTCTTTGGTGTGGTTTGTATCGATGACCCTAGTAGTCTCCATGCTGCTCTCAGCCTGCGGCGCGCTCGGGGTAGTCCGCGGCGGAGAAATGGTCAGCGAGACCCTCTCAGCAGATCCGGGCGGCGCCGCCACCGTAAGTGCTCAGCTCAATGTGGATATTGGCGAGCTGAACGTCCAGAGCATGGAGGGGACGCTCCTGCAGGGCGACTTCCAATACAATATCCCCGAGTGGAAGCCTGAGATGGTCTACGAAGTCGCCGGCGATAAAGGCGTCCTGCGCCTAACCCAGCCGGAATCATCCCCCAGCCTGGTGAACAATGCCAAAAACACCTGGGACCTGCGCCTGGGTGAAGGCATCCCCCTGGACCTGGAGATCAACATGGGCGCTGGCACTAGCGTGATCGACCTCTCCCAGATCGATGTCACCGGCCTGCGCATCAGCACCGGCGCCGGCGACCTGGACCTGGACCTGCGCGGTAGCTGGACACACGACATCGACATCATCGTCAAAGGCGGCGTTGGTGAAACAACCCTGCATCTGCCAGAGGATATCGGCGTCCGAGTCGATGTCAACACCGGGCTAGGCGAGGTGAATGCCAGCGGGCTGGAGCAGAACGGCTCTACTTACACCAACGCGGCTTTTGGTGAATCGCCCAACCGCCTGAATATCCAGATCGAATCCGGCGCCGGCGATGTGAACCTGAAAGGCTAGCCAGGCCAGACTTCCAAGCCCGCCTACCAGTCGAGCCTATCAGGCAAGCCTATTAGGCTCGACTGTCCGTTCGACCAGTTCCAAACCCCCCCTCGGCGGATGCCTTGCTCACTGCCAGGGTATATGATGGAGAGCGAAGTTCGATCAACTGGAGGTGCAATATGTTTGCGCTCATCCTCATCTTAATACTGATTGCGCTGACCATTTTCACCGCTCTGCTTGAAAGCTTCTTCACCCCCGAAGACCTTTCGAAGATGGGTATCCATTTGGGATACTCCCTTGCCTGCGGGTCTACCGGTGAAACCAGCCAGCTCAGCACCGGCATGCAGCCTTCTCTCTCCGTCATACCGTAGGTTCTCTCTCCTCGCTTGTGTGGGGGGGCGGCACGAATTTGTCCCCCCACCGCCATTTTTCCGTTAAGTTAATGTGCGCTGCGCTCGTCACCGAAATCTGAAACTCTTTCACCTGGCTCTGCGTACATAGATTGATCCACACAGGAGCCTAAGTATGTATACCATTTTTTCCAAATTCCGCTGGTTCTCCCTCATCCTGGTAACCACCTTCATCTTCATGGGCTGCCGAGTGTTCAACATATCCGTTGGTGGAGAAACGGTCAGCGAGACCGTTTCCATCGGCCCGCAAGGCGCTACTACGGTAAGCGTCCTGATCGAGATGGACCTGGGCGAGCTAAAACTCCACAGCATGGGTGATACGCTCATGCAGGGCGCCTTCGAATACAATGTCCCCGAATGGAAGCCTTCAACGGTCTATGAAGTCGCCGGCGATAAGGGCGTCTTGCGTATCACGCAGCCGGGCTCGGACACCAACCTGGCGAACGATGCCATAAATACCTGGGACCTGGCCCTGGGCGAAGGCATCCCCATGGCCATAGAGATCAACCTGGGCGCCGGCACGAGCGATATCGACCTCTCGCGCATCGACGTCACCGGCCTGCGGGTCAGCACCGGCGCCGGCGACCTGGACCTCGACCTGCGCGGCGCCTGGACGCACGACATTGATATCATCATCAATCATGGGCTCGGCGAAATCACCTTGCAGCTACCGCAGGATATCGGCGTGCGTGTGGATGTCAACAACGGCGTGGGTGAAGTCAACGCCCGTGGCCTGGAGCAGACCGGCTCGGTTTACACCAATAGCCTGTACGGCGAATCGGCTCCCCGCCTGAATATCCAGATCGAATCCGGCGCCGGCGATGTGAACCTGGAAGGCTAACCTGGAAGCCTAAGCTGTAAGGCTGGCCAGGCCCAACGACCAGGATTGAACTCCCCCCTTGGCGGGTGCTTTTTTCACTGCCAGGTTATATGATGGAGAGCGAAGTTCGCTCCAATGGAGGTGCAAAATGCTTGCGCTCATCCTCATCTTAATACTGATTGCGGTCACCATATTTACCGCCCTGCTCGAAAGCTTCTACACCCCCGAAGACCTTTCGCAGATGGGTATTCACCTGGGCTACTCCCTGACTGGCAGGTCCGCCGGCAGGCGCCCCGCCAATCCCGAGCCCTGCCAGGAAAACGGCTCCCGCACCCAAAGCGTAGGTTAGTTTCTGGTGCGAAACGCGGGCTGTCCGGTTCTAACAAGGCACAATTCTGCGTTTTGCACCAAAACAAATCGTTCAATTTCTATCAGTTTTCAGTACCTTGACAATCGAAACGCCTCCATCTACGCTCGGCCCATCACAGCCAGATTTCCGGCGATGATGCCCCACCCGACCCAGCATTGGAATCCCTGCCAGCCATGATCCCGGCAGCGATCCAATCCATGAGCTCGTTGGAGCACGCTAATTCGGCCTTCTACTCCGACATGCCAGCGGCGGCCTAGCACAAACCAATCCTGGCTTTCATGTTTCTTTCGTTTCTGCGAGCGATAGCCGGGTTTGGGTAGAATGATGTGGGTCACCCTCAAATCCTTGGCTGCCTGTTCGTTTGATTCGGAATACAAGCCGCGGTCCGCACTGGCTTGCTCGGGAGCCTGTCCAAAAGTCTGGATAAGGAGTTCCAGGCTGGGCTCCCATTGGTGGGTGTCGCTTGGGTTGCCATCTAAGACCCGATAGTGGCTCACAATCCCGCCATCGACTTCGTTCAACCAGACCTTATGGCCGTACTCGACCGGTTTGCGCTCTTTTCCACGCATGATAATGTCCGTGTGGGGCTCGAAGATGCTCACCAACTTGTCAGCGGCCGGCACGGCTTCGCCCTGAAAGACGCGTCGCTCAGTCTGATGGATCACCTGCCGGGCTCTGGGAAGAAAGGTTTTCAGGGTTTTCGTCAGGCCTTGGGCGGACTGATCCGTTTGCTGTTCGAGTTGTTCTAAAGCTTGTTGCGCCTGGTTCACCGTCTGGTGGGTCATCTCCACAAGCTCTTGATAGGCTTGCAGTCCAACCTGTTTAGCCTGCGTCGTGCGCTTCTTCAGGCTTTCTCCAATCCGGCGGGTGGCTCTGCGAGCTTCTTGAGTGAAGTTCTGGAATGTCTCTTGACTGACCTGCCCAGCTTCGACTAACACCTTACGAGCGCGCTCCACGCTCCGTGCCAGGACCCGAACACTATCGGCCAATTGCCAGCTATCACTCGGAGGATGGATATTAGTAGCCACCACGGTTCCATCCGTGCGCAGTTTGCATCCTTTGGTCACCTTGTGCTCAACGGCCAAATGGCTGATCCGCTCATTGAACTTCTCCAGCGTCTCGGGCTGGATGAGCTTGGCAGCCCGAATGAGGGTGGTGTCATCCGGAACCCGCTGAAAGTACACCCCGCAGAACTGCCACAAGATCAGACTGTCACTCACCAAACGTTCCGTCGCTCCGTAGCTCAGATTGTACAAGCGTCGCACCACCAACATCCGCTCAATGACCTCGACTGGAGTTGAATTGCGACCAGTGATCAAGGTTTGCCTCCACCGTCTCGCCAAATCCTGCTGGACCAGCCTGAATAGTTCTTCGTCCTCCAGGTACCGATCAATCTTGGCTAATTCAGGATCCATTGCCGGGATCAACATGAGAATTTCTGCAAAAAGCTTGTCATTTGGGTGCCGATCACGTAACATTGGAGGTGCCTCCGAGGTATTAGTTTGGCGTGGTAACCTTACTTGTACCAAAGAGGCTTTTCGTTTGTCAATTGTTAATGTGCTGGGTGCCTTTTGCACCAGAAACTAGGTTAAGCTTTAAGCCAGCGCTCTCCTGGCTAACTTGACCCAACACCCGCCTCTGAAAACCGAGTTTCTCAAGCTCGTTCTTTGAGCTCGAAACTCGGTTTCTCACCATAAATCCATACAATAATCTGAGCGGCTACCTTTCCAACCGCTGGAGCAGGAAATCCCTGATCCGCCTGGGCATGGGCCTGATTGCCGCCGGCGCCCTGGTGCTGTTCGCCTCCCTGGTGGTTTGCTCGACTTGTTCGAGTTCGCCCTGATCGACCTGGGCTGCGCCCCCATCTTCCCCTCCATGCTGCACGAAACGCCCAGCCGCTTCGGGAGGGAAAACTCCAGCAGCCTGATGGGCATCCAAATGGCCGCCGCCTACACCGGTACCACCCTCGTCCCGCCCCTGGTTGGGGTTGTATCCGCGGCCCTCGGGTTGGGCGCCTATCCTATCTTCCTGTTCTTCCTCCTGGGGGTCATGTTCTTCGCCAGTGAAACTGTGAATGGAATTGTGAAGAGGCACAGGCTGGGAGATGAGCCAGTCCCCTTGTGAGGCTGATCCCGCCTGAAATCGTCCTCATCCAAGCCCACTGCCCGGATCTTGACCGGTGCGGGCGCCGCTGCTGCGCCTGGCGAACGACAAATCGTGCCTGAACCCAATATTAAGACATTTTCTACCAAATTTAACTTGTATTAACCTCATTTTGTTGTTAGAATATTGCTATCGATAAATATTTACCCGTAACTCATTTGAACTTTACTGGATCCCGATTCTGCGCTCGTTGCGCGCCGCACAATATGAGCCATAAGCTAAGTGAAATTAGAGGCTTGGCAGATCGCCAGCCTGCCGGTGTTTGGGGTGCATTTCATTTCCGGGGAAATAGTTTTGCCATCCAAAACTGAGATCCACCCAATTTCTGCCAGACCGGTGATCTTTCATAGCCAATTCTGATTGGCAGTTCTTGCTGCCAATGAAACCAGGAGGCGCCTATAAGCTCACCTGCCGGTTCCTTGTCGACAATCCACTCGATCTACTCTAGTTAAAGGAGAAAACTCGATGAAACATAGATTGTTGCGTGCTTTTTTCGGTCTGACCCTGATCTCGATGTTTGTAGTGTCCGCGGTCGGAGCAGCTTCCCCCGTCAATCAAACCAGCGATGAAGATCCTGGTTTCGTCCCCCGAGAAGACAACCGGCCTGACCCCCTGACCACCCTTCAACAGGAGCTCAAACAGCAAGCCCTGCAAGCCAAGCTGAACGGTAAAGCCTTCGGCCGCACCCATGAAGTCGCACGGGGCCAGTTTGTCGAACTGGAGCGTGAAGGGGAGGGCGCGTTATGGACCGTGCTGGGTGAGTTCGCCGATCTGGCGCACAATACCATGCCCCAGCCCGATCGCTCCGTGGACAATACGACCATTTGGGTTCCGGATTTCAGCCGGGATTACTTTATGGATTTACTCTTCGATGAATCCCCCGGCGCAAACTCCATGCGCAACTTTTACATCGAGCAGTCATCCAATCGCTATACCGTTCATGGCGATGTAAGCGAATGGATCCCGGTCTCTGGCCCGGCTGCCAGCTACGACGACGACTTCAACAGCCCGTTGGGCGGCAACCAGGTCTGGTATTTCCTGGATGAGACGATTGATGGCTGGTTTGCTCAGCAGGTCTCGGCAGGCACCAACCTGGATGACATCAACGCCTACCTGAGCCAGTTCGACGTGTGGGATCGCTATGATTTCGATGGCGACGGCAATTTCGACGAACCGGATGGCTATATCGATACTTTCCAGTCGGTGCATGCCGGCGTAGGCAATGAATCTTGTTCGCCGGCCTGCGACGACTATGCCATCTGGAGCCACAGCTGGTTTGCGTTCTCGAATGGCGCAGGACCCGATGGACAGGGCCCGGACTTCAATCCGGATGGCGGTGTTCGCATCGGTGAAAGCAATTTCTGGGTGGGTAAGTACACCATCCAGCCCGAAAACGGTGGCGTGGGCGTCTTCGCCCATGAGTATGGGCACGATCTCGGCTTGCCTGACCTCTACGATACCTCCGGTGGCGAGAATGGCACAGCCTTCTGGACGTTGATGTCCTCCGGTTCCTGGGTGGACACCGGACAGGATACCATTGGCAACGCACCCAGCCATATGGGCGCCTGGGAGAAATTCCAGCTCGGCTGGCTGAATTACGAAGTGGCTTATGCCGGTCAAAGGTCAGAGCACAAGCTTGGCCCGATGGAGACCAACACCAAGCAGGCCCAGGGTCTGTTTGTGGTGCTGCCAGACAAGCCGGTAAATGTGAACATCGGCACACCCAGATATGGCGCTAACTACTACTACAGCGGTTCGGGGGATAACCTGGACAACTTCATGTTCAAGGCTTTCTCGCTGCCGGCCGGGGCGACCCTATCCGCCAGGGTGCGCTACCAGATCGAATCCAACTATGACTACGCCTATCTGGTGTACTCCACCGATGGCGGGGCAACCTGGACATCGCTCGAGACCAACCGCTCCACCACGACCGATCCCAACGGCCAGAATTTTGGGTTTGGGATCACCGGCAGTGCCACCAGCAATAACTGGTACGACCTGACTGCCCACCTGCCCGAGGGCGATGTGCTGCTTGGCTTCCGTTATTGGACCGACTCCAACACCGGTGGTTTTGGTTTCATGGTCGATGAGATCAATATTACCGGACAGGCAGTCGATGGCGCCGAAACGGATGCGGGTTGGACTTTTGCCGGCTTCCGCATCACCAGCGGCCAGGAAGTCCAGTATTTTGCCCACTATTATGTAGCTGAATACCGCGCCTATTGGGGATATGATAAAAACCTGCAGTTCGGCCCCTACAACTTTGGCTTCCTGGATAACCCATTACTGGGTGATTGGGTAGAGCATTTGCCCTATCAGGACGGTTTGCTGATCAATTACTGGGATACTTCCCAGAGGAATAACAACACCAGACAACATCCCGGCCAGGGCTTGATCCTGCCGGTCGATGCCCATCCCACAGCCATGCTGCGGGCTGATGGCGGTGTCTGGCGCAACCGCATGCAGAGCTATGACTCGACCTTTACACTGGCTCCCACCGATCCGCTCACCCTGCACTATCTGAGCCAGCCGTCATACCATCCCAGCCTGCCCGGCGTCTCGATCTTCGACGATCGCAATTCGTACTACGATCCAACCAACCCGCAGGGCAGCGTGATCGTGCCGAACACCGGCACCCAGATCCGCATCCAGAGCATCAGCGCCCAGGGCAATTTCATGCAAATCCAGGTTCGCCCGGGAAAGTAAACCCTGACGTATTACTCCGTAGCGCTTAGCTTTTCAAAAAGAGCCCGCCATCCTGGCGGGCTCTTGGCTGCATGTAATACGCGAGCCTCAATTGAAAACCGAGTTTCCGGTTTATATCCTGCTAATCCTGCCGATCCATGTAAATTCCCGCTTACTCCGGGGGCAGCCGCGCCGTATTCAACCAGTACATTCCAATCGACTTGATCACCTCACGCAAGGCGCTGAACTCCACCGGCTTGGTGATAAAACCGCTCACCCCGTTTTGATAGGTATCCACCACATCCTTCTCCGCCTGCGAGGTCGTCAGCGCAATGATCGGGATATGCTGAAACGCCGGGTCGGCCTTGATCTCGCGCAGCGCCTCACGCCCATCCTTGCGCGGCATATTCAAATCCAGCAGGATCAATCCTGGCATCGGCCACTTCTGACTATCCTGGTATTCCCCGCGCCGGTGCAGGTAATCCATCAGCTCCTCCCCATCCGCTACGATATACAGGCGCGCGTTAAGGCGATTTTCATCCAGGGCCTCGCTGATCAGGTATTGATCGTCGGGGTCGTCTTCAGCCAGCAAGATGGTTACAGGTTTAGCTTCCATCGCCTACGTTCTCCTTACTTTGACTGGCAGGCAGGCTGACCACAAACCTGGAGCCTTGCCCTGGCTTACTGGTGGCAGTGATGCTGCCGCCGTGATACTCAACCACCTTGCGGCAAATTGCCAGACCGATCCCCGTACCCGCAAATTTCAGGTCGCGGTTCAGGCGCTGGAAGGGTTGGAAGATGCGGTCCAGGTACTTTTCGTCGAAACCGATGCCGTTATCGCTCACCGCCAGCGTCACCATGCCATTGGATTCCTGGGGTGCGCTGATCTTAATCAGTGGTGGGCGCTCTGCATCTCGGAACTTCAAGGCGTTGCTGACCAGGTTCTGGATGAGCTGGTACATCTGGGTCGGGTCAGCTTCCAGCGTGGGCAGCGCTGAAACTTCTACGAGCGCCCCGCTCTCCTCGATCTGCAGCTCCAGGTCGCTCAACACATGCTGGGCTACCTTGTTCAGATTCACCTTTGTGAAGGGCTCTACCCGCGTGCCGATCATCGAATACGTCAGCAGCTCGTTGATCAGGTTATACAGGTGCATGGCGGCGCGTTCCATACGCAGCAGGTAATCCCGCCCGCCCTCATCCATGCTCTGGTCATAGCGCTCGCGCAACAACCCGCTGAAGTTCATAATCTTGCGCAGCGGCTCCTGCATATCGTGTGAGGCGATCTTGGCGAAATCCTGCAACTCCCGGTTGCTGCGCTCCAACTCCGTAGCGTACTCCTGGATGGCGGCTTCCGCCTGCTGGCGCTCCTGCTCGCGCTGCTCCAGGGCACCGGCCATCTGGTCGAAAGCATGCGCCAGTTGCCCCAGCTCGCCGGCATCTGCCGGAATTGTCGTGCGGGCGCTCAAATCGCCTGCTTCCAGGCGTTGGGTGGTTTGCAGTAACAGGCGCGTCTGGCGCATGATTAGAAATTCCGCTAATAAGAAAGCTGCCACGGCTGCCAGCAGCGTGGCGCTGAGCAAGAAGATCAGGTTGCGGGTGGTGATGCGGTTGGCTTCTTCGTAAGCCACCGCGGTGGGCACGCCCATAATCACCGTCACACTGCCGCGCGAGCTTTCCATAGGGGTGGTCGCGTATACGCGCTCGATCCCATCCACATCTCTGGCAACCATTATGCCCTTGCCTTGTTTAAAGAGTGGGTACAGATGGTCAGCGGCGGTTATCAGGACACCGGTCCATTTCTCTGGCTCCGGGTAGTGCGTCAGGTAGTAACCGATATGATCGAAGACCGCCAGGGTGGTGCCGGCTGGCAGATCAATCTGCGCCGCCAGATCGTTTAGCCACGACAGGTCGATGCTTATATTGATCACCCGGATGAAATTATTCTCATAGTCGTACACCGGATAACCCATCGCCATGATAGCCTCGCCAGACCCTTCGCAGATGTGGTAATTGCTAACCACATAATCCTGGCTGGCGACCATCATCTTATAATGTTCGCAATCTTTCAGCTTGGACGGCACATGCGTATTCGGCGCGCTGCACACCACATGTGCATTCAGGTCGGCGACGTAAAATGAAGCGAATTCCGGATAATGCTCGATGAATAAATGCGAAAACAATTCCTGGCATTCCGTCAGGTCTGCCGTGCGCACCGTCGGCATATGCGAGAGCGCCACCAGGAAAACGCGCGTGTTTTCCACGAAAGTCTCCTGGTTGACCGTCGCCAGTTGCGAAAGGCGCAAGATCTCTTGCTGCACACTGGTCTCAGCCAGCCTGCGCTGCTCCCGATTGGAGTAGATGGTCAACAACAGGGCTGGCAGCGACGCCAACACCACCAAAAGCACCAGGCGCACACGTAAGCTGGAAAGCCATTTAGCCATAATGCCCCACCGCAGGTTAAAATTGCAATTTCATGCCAGGATTAACAACTATTACCATTATACATCACATTTCTTCCAGCCGTATTTGCATCATCCTTACAATCGCATGCGAGTAAAAAACTTAAATCCCCGCCCGATCCTCGATCTCCCACACATGATCCAGCTCGTGCCAGGCCAGCCGGCGCACAAAATAGCGCGCCGTCCAGCGCGCCCCACCGCGCGGTCCGATTGTAGGCAGCTCACCGCGCACCGCTGCGCCCAGGCCGCTCAGGATCGCCTGCCTGATTTGCGCCAGCGCCTGCTCTGCATCCTGCGCCTCTCTCAGCTCCGGTTTGCTGCCCAGGGCGCCCAGATAACCCAGATCGCCCTCGCACACATGCGCCACGATCTTCTCCAAGGCTCTGCCACCGCCGCGCGGTCCGGTACTGAGCACCTTCCCGCGCGCCGCCAGCATCGCTGCATCCAATGCGCGCCAGATCGCCTGCAGCAGCACCTGCCAGCGCTCCAGCTCCTCCGGCTCAACCGGCTGCGCGTCCCGCGCCAGCGCCAGGGCTGGCGCCCCGAAATTGGTCGTGGCGTTTCCCGCCAGCCGCTCGACCACCCTTAGGTCCGCTGCATCCGCCGGCGCCTGGAACCCGAGTCCCGTAGACTCCAGCAGGCGTGCGTAGCGCGGCCCGTAAGACCACAGCGCCTCCAGCGCCTCCGCCTCGTCGCGCCCGCTGCGGCACCAGCCCGGCCAGTCCAACGCCACCGCGAACGTACGCTTCTGCGCGACTTCCAGATACACCTCGATTTGCTCGCCATTCTGTGCCATGGGTCACCTCTCGCTAAGGTATGCGCTAAATTCCTGCTGCGTATCCTGCTTAAAAAATGATCGTCATTGACCTGAGGGGGGCAGGCCAACAACGATCAATTGATTATACACCCGATTAAGTATTTTTTTAATGACCAATTTTCCTTTTCTCTCAGGTCCTTTTCCCTCCCACTCCGTTGCGCCTGTACCGCTTCCGCCACCGGGTGTTAGAATAAAGCTAAACCCATCCACGTCTTCACCCACAACGCCATGCAGGA
>Ga0105106_10001172_pt1 | contig 18838 bp, 12 predicted proteins | sample PPLLaktember2015_5_FD_79109 | JGI IMG/M metagenome (GOLD analysis project Ga0105106, IMG submission 79109) | Freshwater sediment microbial communities from Prairie Pothole Lake near Jamestown, North Dakota, USA - PPLs Lake P8 Core (1) Depth... | ecosystem: Environmental > Aquatic > Freshwater >...
CTCACGAAACCGCGGTTATTGACGAAGGGTCCAGAATAGGTAAGGGCACCAAAATCTGGCATTTCAGTCATATAATGACAGGTGCGGAAATCGGCGAAAGCTGCAATATAGGCCAGAATGTGGTTATCTCACCCGGTGTAAGGCTTGGAAGAAATGTAAAGGTCCAGAATAATGTTTCGATCTATACCGGTGTGATTTGTGAGGATGATGTGTTCCTTGGGCCGTCGATGGTATTTACAAATATCATAAATCCAAGAAGCGCCATAATTAGAAAGGACAGCTATGTATCCACAATTGTTGAAAAGGGGGCTTCCATCGGTGCCAATTCGACAATTGTCTGCGGAAACCGTATCGGAAGGTACTCACTTATCGGAGCCGGAGCAGTTGTAACACGTGATGTCAGGCCATATGCCCTGGTTGTTGGAAATCCTGCGAGGCAGACAGGCTGGATAAGCGAATACGGGCATAAGCTTCAGTTTGATGACAAGGGATTCGCAAGCTGCCCCGAGAGCGGTGAAAAGTATTTACTGAAGGATGGAAATGTTTGTAAAATAACTGAGGTATAAAGTCTGCCGGGGCTGTTTAAAAAGGTGAATTCCATTAACCGCAAAGATCGCAAAGGAAAAACGCAAAGATCGCAAAGAGATAATTATTAATGGTTTAACTTTGCGTTCTTTGCGCCTTCTTAGCGTTCTTTGCGGTTAAATAGGACTTTTTCAACAGCCTCTTGGGAAGTGGGTATTAATGTTTAAAACTTTTAATTAAGATATAATGGAATCAGATTCAAAGAACTTTGGCCTAATTGGTGTTGCAGGATATATTGCCGTACGTCACCTGAAAGCAATCAAGGACACGGGAAATGATCTTCTGGCAAGTCTCGACAAGTTTGACTCCGTGGGCCTTCTTGATGGCTTTTTTCCTCAGAGTGACTTCTTTGTTGAGTTTGAGAGATTCGACAGACATTTTGACAAGCTGAAAAGGACCGGGACAAAAATTGATTATGTCAGCATCTGTTCCCCGAACTATCTTCATGATTCCCATATCCGGTTTGCACTCAGGCACCAGGCCGAGGCGATCTGCGAAAAACCGTTAGTGCTTAATCCATGGAACATTGATGCCCTTCAGGAGATCGAGAATGAAACCGGCCGTAAAATATATACAATCCTTCAATTGCGCCTTCATCCCAAAATCGCAGAGCTGAGGGAAAAAATAAGGAACGGCCCAAAGGGAAAAGTTTATGATATCGATCTCTCATATATTACAAGCAGGGGTAACTGGTACTATATTTCCTGGAAAGGAGATATACAGAAGTCCGGCGGGGTAGCAACCAATATCGGAATCCATTTCTTCGATATGCTTACCTGGATATTCGGAGATACCACCAGGAATATCGTTCATCTATCCCAACCCAATAAGGCTGCAGGCTTCCTTGAACTCGAAAATGCGAGGGTAAGGTGGTTCCTCAGCATCGATTCCAATGATCTTCCGGAATCGGCCAGGGAATCTGGAAAAAGAACCTACAGGTCCATCTCTGTGGAAGGTGAGGAGATTGAGTTCAGTGAAGGATTCGGAGAGCTTCATACAACCTCCTACAGGGAGATCCTTGCCGGGAAGGGATTCGGGCTAAGCGATGCCCGGCAGTCGGTAATCACCGCCTTCACTATCAGGAATTCCAATCCGGTCGGACTGGTCGGCGATTATCATCCTATGCTTAAAAGTCAGACAAAATAACAACTACTTAACAAACAGAATCAAATGCCTAAAAATAAAATACTTGTGACCGGCGGAACCGGATATATAGGTTCCCATACAACGGTTGAACTGATTGAGAATGGATTTGAGGTAGTTATCATTGATAATCTTTACAATTCCGAGGCAGAAGTGACTGACCGGATTGCCCGGATCACGGGTGTAAAGCCTCATCTGTCAGTATTCGATATCTGTGACAGGGAAAAACTCATGGAATTCTTTCAGAAACAGGACAATATTGCCGGAATTATTCATTTTGCAGCCTACAAGGCTGTTAATGAATCAGTAAATAAACCGCTGGATTATTACAGGAATAATCTCCTTTCCCTGATAAATCTGTTGGAGGCCATGAAGGTCAACGGCATTCATAATCTTGTCTTTTCCTCATCCTGCACAGTTTACGGCCAGCCTGAAAAACTGCCGGTGGCCGAGGATGCCCCGATCCAGCCTGCAACGTCGCCCTATGGAAATACAAAACAGATAGGGGAAGAGATTATCCGGGATACAGCTGCCGCAAGCCAGGATATTAATGCAATCTCTTTACGTTATTTCAATCCCATTGGAGCCCATCCGTCAGCGGTTATCGGAGAGCTTCCTCGGGGTGTCCCCGAGAATCTTGTACCCTATATAACTCAGACAGCTTTCGGGCTCAGGAAAGAACTCAAGGTTTTCGGAAATGACTATAATACTCCTGACGGCTCGTGTATAAGGGATTACCTTCATGTGGTGGATCTGGCCAAAGCTCACGTGACAGCTGTTAAAAGGCTTGTTGAAAACAGGAACAAATCAAAATATGAGGTTTTCAATCTTGGAACAGGCAAAGGAGTATCGGTTCTTGAAGCAATAAAATCCTTTGAACGGGTTACCGGTATAAGGCTGAATTACCAGATAACGGGCCGCAGGGCAGGCGATATCGAGAAGATATGGGCCGATCCGTCCCTTGCAAACAGGGAGCTTGGCTGGCGGACCCTCAGCACTCTTGATGAATCAATGAGAACTGCATGGGAATGGGAAAAACAGATAAGAGAAGCAAATAAATAATGAAATCCGAGAAAACAATATTGATTACAGGCGGGGCCGGATTCATAGGATCGCATATTGTGAGACTGTTTGTAAACAAATATCCAGGTTACACGATTGTAAATGCCGACAAGCTTACCTATGCCGGAAATCTTGAGAACCTTACCGATATCGAGAAGAAAGACAACTATATCTTTGAAAAAACGGATATTGTAAACAAACAGGCTATTGTTGATCTTTTCAGCAGGTACAGGTTTGACGGGGTAATTCACCTCGCAGCCGAATCGCATGTCGACAGATCGATCACGGCTCCGGATGAATTCGTTCATACGAATATTGTCGGAACCGTTAATCTGCTGAATTCAGCCCTGAATACCTGGAAAGAAAACAGTACAGGCAAACTGTTTTATCATATTTCTACCGATGAGGTTTTCGGTTCACTTGGGAAGCACGGATTGTTCACCGAGGAAACTCCATATGATCCTAAAAGTCCCTATTCTGCCTCCAAGGCGAGTTCCGACCATATGGTAAGGGCATACTGGCACACTTTCGGTCTTCCGGTCATAGTATCCAATTGTTCAAACAATTACGGGCCCAACCAGTTTCCCGAAAAGCTGATCCCGCTGGCAATAAACAATATCAAGCACAACAAACCCATTCCCGTTTACGGGAAGGGAGAGAATATCCGCGACTGGCTCTATGTTGAGGACCATGCTTCGGCAATTGACCTGATATTTCACAAGGGACAAACCGGCGCTACATATAATATCGGTGGCAATAACGAATGGAAAAACATTGACCTTATAAAACTTCTTTGCAGGATCATGGACAGGAAACTCGGCCGCCCTGAGGGCGCATCCGAAAAGCTTATAACATATGTAAAGGATCGTCCGGGTCATGACCTTCGCTATGCAATAGATTCATCAAAGCTTAAGAAGGAGCTTGGATGGGCACCCATCCCGGAATTTGCCGGGGGGCTTGAAAAAACTGTTGACTGGTACCTTTCCAACGGGAAATGGCTCGAAAGGATAATTTCGGGCGACTATGAAAAATATTATGAAAAGATGTACACAGGCAGGTAGGGATAATCAGTTCTTTATTCTGGCCATCCTTGCAATAAGTTCATCCCCGAGAACGCTTTTCTGCTCAATATGATCCTGAATTGCGGATACTACTCCATTTGATTCAAAGGCTCCCCTGACCTGTTCAAAATCGAGCCTCTTGATTTCTTCTCCCCCGTCAATTCCGAAGCCGGTCATTGAGGAGAGCGTGAACTCTTTCCGTGCATCCTCATAGAGCATTTTATCGAGATCTATTACACTTTTCTTCCATCTTTCGGCAATTCTTATAACATCCTCTGCAGTAAACTCACTTACAGGCTTTCCTTCCTCCTCTTCAATTCTTTCGCATGCCCATGTCCATTCCCAGTTATAGTACGAGTCATGCATTAATCTGAATGCCTCCGCCACTCCATCTATTGTATTGATTTTGTCTGATTCAATGTCATCAAGGAGGTCGTTTACAGCCTGCTTGGGGGCAATCAGCCCTGCCAGGTCGACCCATTCCCCTTTGCCCATTGGCTGATCGGGGGCGAGTCTTTTCCTCAATTCGGCGTTTGATTTGAAGTTTATCTTTTCGAGACGTTTTATCATTGAGTTCCCCAGGAATTTATTTATCCCGGTCTGATACAACTGAATTCCCCTTTCAAGCGAATTTCCCTTAATGATCATATTATTGTATGAATAGGATCCCGATGCCGGACCTGATATTTTTTTCAGTTTGTTCAAAAGCTCCCTGCCCTCAAACATCTTACGGATGGTGTAAGGGCTGAGAAGGTTGAAATTCACCTGGTCGATTTTCTCAGGATCTCTCCTTCTGTCGCGGACCGGCCATTTCTGCGCGTCCCTTATTGTACCAACGCTTCTCAGGTTTATTCCGGGAACCAGGATGCTCTCGTCGTTGCTCTCGATCAGATAGGAGAAGGGCAGCGATGAAGTATCCATATTCTTGTAATGGCGTCCCATGACAAGCGTGTATGGTCCGATGCGTGCCGGCCATAGTACGTACGAATCGCTTGTAGTCTTGGATCCTCTTTCCATTATCCCCTGATGGATAGGGCCCAGCTTATACATATGGTTGCTCTGATTCGATCCGCTGCCGGCATTCATGAAAGAAAATATCCCGGCTATCAGAAGGGTCGACTTATGATGGGTGACCGTATAGGGCCCTGCAAATATCGAGCAGGCCTCTCCGTGATATCCACCGCAATTGGCAAAGAATAATGAATTCTCGGCTGAATAGTGTTTGGCCAGGACACACCCCTGCCCGATAAAGCACTTATCGACAAGTGTGGATTCAGTGACAATGGATCCGGAACAGACAATGAAATGTTCCATTATCACGCCGGGACCAATAAATACCGGATCTTCTGCGCAACTGTTGACCGAACCCTCCTCGAGGCTGATAGCGCCTTCTATCTTGCTGAATTTCCCGAACCTTACATTTTTGATGTTACGGCAACTAAGGATATGAGAGCCGGTTCCGATTAACCCCCGGTCGGAGCTTATTGACTCCGCGTACCCGGTCACCATTTTCTCTATATTCCGGATTGCTTTATAACGGTGCCTGTAGAGGGCAATTATATATGCCTGATGGGCTGAAAGCTTATCCCAGATTCTTACGGAGCGGCCTCCTGTCTCATTAAGGACTGCAACCTGTGTACCGTTTCCGAAAGTTGAAACACCCTCGGTGTGGATTTTTCCGCAGTTTTTAATAACCACATCATCTTCAATATGGTAGTTTGCAATATAGTCACCGATATTGCTGATCAGGACATCCGACCCGATCTCACAGTTATGGATATGCGCATTTGTGATTCCGCACCTGACGCTTACGCCTGAACTATCGGTGTGCAGCCCGGTTAATTTTCCAATACTGACATTACCTGAAAAGAAAACATTGACACATCTTGAAGGATCAAATCCTTCAGCCACTGTTACCCGGGTCCAGTCTTCGCAGCTGCAGCCATTAAGCGTCAGTTTGTCAATTTCTGTTATCGTCAGTTTTCTGAATTTTCCGTTGGATTTCATTTAAGAAAGATATTAATTTCCTTTATTCTACGGTCACGGATTTTGCAAGGTTCCTTGGCTGATCCACATTGCATCCCCTGAGAACTGCAATATGGTATGAAAGGAGCTGAAGCGGGATCACCGCAAGTATGCCCGAAAAGGCCGGAAGCGTTTCAGGAACCTCAAGGACATGATCGGCCATTTTCCTGATAAGTTCATCACCCTCAGTTACAATGGCGATTACATTTCCCTTTCGGGCCTTTATTTCCTGGATATTGCTCACTATCTTGTCGTAAGTGTCGTCTTTTGTGGCAACAACCACAACCGGCATGTTTTCATCGATAAGGGCAATCGGACCATGTTTCATTTCGGCAGCCGGATAGCCTTCAGCATGGACATAAGAAATTTCCTTTAGCTTCAAGGCACCTTCCAGTGCAACCGGGAAGAGATATCCCCTGCCAAGGTAGAGTGCGTTCCTTGTCTCCTGATATTTCCTGGCAAGTTCAAGTGCCTGGTCGTTGACAAGAAGTGTTTTTTCTATTTTTGAGGGTATGGAGACCAGTTCATCAATGAGTTCCTTGTAGGTTTCTGCGGTTATTGAGCCCTTCAGAAATCCGATTTCAAATGCCATCATTGCAAGGACCGTGACCTGGGTTGTGAATGCCTTGGTGGATGCTACACCGATCTCAGGACCTGCATGGGTATAGACCCCGGCGTCTGTTTCGCGGGGAATGCTCGAGCCCACAACATTGCAGATCCCGATTACCTTTGCGCCCCGTTCCCGTGCAATTTTCACTGCGGCCAGGGTGTCGGCGGTTTCGCCGCTCTGGCTTATTGCAATTACGATATCCCCCTTTTTGATTATCGGATCCCTGTACCGGAATTCCGAAGCATATTCCACCTCAACGGGTATCCTTGTAAATTCCTCAATAAGATATTCCCCAAGCAAGCCCGCATGATATGATGTGCCGCAGGCGACAATAATTATCTTTTCCGATTGCGACATGGTTTCGAGAACATCGTGAAGGCCGCCCAGCATAATGCCGCTGTGATCGGGAAGAACCCTTCCCCTGAATGTATCATGAATCGCTCTCGGCTGTTCATGAATCTCCTTCAGCATAAAGTGAGCGAAGCCCTCCTTATCGATCTCACCAATCTTAAGATCAACCTCCTTTACTTCAGGTTCAATGTTCTTCGGCCGTATGGTTTTAAGAATGAGTTCATTCCTTTTTATTATGGCGATATCATCATCTTTCAGGTATATAACCCTCTGGGTGTATTCGACTATCGGGGTGGCATCGGATGCGATGAAGTTTTCGCCATCCCCGACCCCGATAACAAGCGGACTGCCCTTCCTTGCCGCAAAAAGCCTGTCGGTCTCTTTTGTGCAGATTATTACAAGGCCGTATGCTCCCTCAACCCTGTTAAGGGCAAGGGTGATGGCCTGCTCGGCAGTAAGGTCGCCCTCGAGGTAAAGGTGTTCGATAAGGTTGGCAAGAACCTCGGTGTCGGTCTGGCTGTTGAACTGGATACCCCTGCTTTGAAGGTGCTTCTTTATAAGAGCATAGTTTTCAATTATCCCATTGTGAACAACAATGAAATTACCTTTGTAAGAGACCTGAGGATGAGCATTCAGTTCATTTGGTTCACCATGTGTTGCCCATCTTGTGTGCCCCATCCCCACTGTACCGTTAAAATCTGTGCCGTTCACCATCTTCTCAAGGTCCTCCACCCTGCCTTTGCATTTGAAGATTTTTGTTTCGCCATTGATGATAGCCAGTCCGGCCGAATCATAACCACGGTATTCCAGGCGTTTCAGCCCCTTGATTACTATCTCCCTTGCAGGTTTGGATCCTATATAGCCAACTATTCCGCACATATTATTTATTTATTGGTGAAATACACGATATTGCCTCAGTCTGTATTAGCTGAAAAAACGGGGAAATGAAATCAAATATTGCAGTAATACCAAAAGAAGAAGATCAGCTGAGGATCTTATCGTAAAAATCGTTGTAGGCATCAATGTATGAAGCCTCATCCTGAAACTTAAGAACAGGCTTACTCAGAGTTTTAAGATATTTCTCAAGTTCGGGGTTAATCTCCTCGCTTCCTATAACTACAGCATCCGAATACTTTATTGCCAGTTTCGAAACATTTATGAAATCGGGAGTTTTAACCAGCTTGAGGCTTTCGCCGTCAATGCCATCGTACCTCAGCTTGTCGGCAAATGACGATCTGAAGGGAGTATTGAAATCGTTGTCGTAAACAGAATAGACAATTTTGTAATTATGGAACAGGGGATCATCGTTATAGATACTTCGCAGGTAAACCGGCACCAGCGATGCCATCCAGCCATGACAGTGAACAATGTCGGGCGCCCACCTTAATTTCTTTACCGTTTCAATTACCCCGCGGGCAAAAAAGAGGGCACGTTCATCATTATCCTCAAATTCCCTGCCAGCCGCATCGGAAATGGTGTGCTTCCTCTGAAAGTAATCATCATTGTCGATAAAGTAAACCTGCATCCGTGCCGACTGGATTGAGGCGACCTTTATGATCAGGGGATGATCGGTGTCGTCGATTATCAGATTCATCCCCGATAGCCTGATAACCTCATGAAGCTGGTTCCTTCTTTCATTTATGCTTCCGTACCTTGGCATAAATGTCCTTATCTCCTTGCCTCTTTCCTGAATACCCTGCGGGAGATATCTTCCAATCCTCGATAATTTTGTTTCACCCAAATATGGAGTTATCTCCTGTGAGATGAACAATACTTTCCTGCTTTCCATTTACCCTCCTGGATATGCCATTCTGTAACAATTTGCAAAGATAATAATAAAAATTGACAATATAACCAACACTTACCCACGGTTATTTTTTGAGGATTGAGGATTTTAATAATATTTTGGAATTGTGATTTGTGATTTGTGATTTAAAGTCTGAATCCGGCAATCCGAAATCCGGAATGAACATAAGCGGTATCAATGTTTAAGGCGGAACCTTGAAGGCTTGTCGATAATATCGAAATTCCCCTGCAGCCAATTGGAAAAGGATGCTTAAATTTGCGCATTACAATTAAAATTATCTGAACTTGAAGAAGGGTTTTATTCAGGCCGGCAAGTTCATTGCTTTTCTATTGGTCGGGATCCTGCTTTTGTGGATCGCCTTCCGGACAGTAGATTTCGAAGCGCTGAAAGCAAGCCTGAAGGGAGCAAATTATTACTGGCTGATACTTTCAACGCTTTTAGGCATACTTGGCTACCTCAGCCGTGCCCGGCGTTGGATAATCCTGATAAATCCCCTTGGTTATCACCCTGACTTCCGGAACACTTTTCATGCAATGATGTCGGGATATCTTGCTAATCTTGCACTCCCGAGGGTAGGCGAAATAACCAGGTGCGTTGCCCTCGGCAAAAAGGAGAAGATCCCCGTCGACCAGCTTATAGGAACAGTGGTTATCGAACGTACTATTGACCTGATATCGCTCCTGCTGATAACAGCCGGTCTCTTCCTGACAAGCGGATCAAAGATCAGGGGTTACCTGAATGAATCCATAATTGTCCCCTTCCGCGAAAAAGTGCTGTCGGTTTTTGGTGCGGTATGGATACCCTGGGCCATTTTTATCGCACTGTCAGCCATCTCTGTTTTTCTGCTGTTCCGGTATAAAAAGGAACTTCGCAGGATCAGGTTCATTTCAAAGATTTTCGACACCGGCCGTGGTGTAATAAACGGACTTAAATCGATCCTGAAACTGAAAAGGAACTGGGAATTCATCTTTCATACAGTTTTTATCTGGTTCAATTATGCCCTGATGACTTGGGTTGTTGTATTCTGCCTTGAAAGCACATCGCATCTCTCATTCGGGAATTCGATCTTCATTCTGGTCATTGGCGGTCTTGCAATGTCAGCGCCGGTACAGGGCGGAATCGGCACTTTCCACTATTTCGTCTCAAGGGGAATTGCATTTGTGGAGGGTGTAAGCATTGAAGATGCATCTGCCTATGCCATACTGACCCATGAATCCCAGCTTGTGCTTGTATTAATACTCGGTGCCCTGGCTTTCTATATGCTATACAGGAAGAAGGACCCCCCAACCCCCCCGAAGGGGGGCTAAAAATACACTTATGCCTAAAACCAAAACAGTTTTCGTTTGCCAGAATTGCGGGGCAGAATCTCCGAAATGGATAGGGAGGTGCCCGTCATGCAAGGAATGGAACACTTACCACGAAGAAATAGTTGCCCCTGCATCATCACATGAAAGAGCCTGGCTTTCAGGTCAGGAAAAAAGGAAACCCGAACTTCTCGACAATATAAAATCTGACGAACATAACCGTCAGAAGACAGGTATTCCCGAATTTGACAGGATTCTAGGAGGAGGGATGGTCCCTGGCTCGCTTATATTGCTTGGGGGTGAGCCTGGTGTAGGAAAATCAACGCTTGCACTGCAGCTTGCCCTTGCCATGGAAGGGAAAACAGTGCTTTATGTCTCCGGAGAAGAGAGCGAGGAGCAGATAAGCCTCAGGGCTAAAAGACTTAAAAAATCAAATCCATCATGCTTCATATACAGCGAAACTGACCTTGAAGCAATTCTTGCCCAGGCTGAGAACCTGAAGCCGGGACTTATTATTATCGATTCCATCCAGACAATTCACACCGGTATTCTTGAATCTTCAGCAGGTTCGGTATCCCAGGTCAGGGAGTGCGCGGCGCAGCTGCTGAAGTTTTCAAAGATAACAGGAATCCCTATACTGCTCATCGGGCACATAACCAAGGACGGAACCCTTGCCGGGCCTAAAGTTCTCGAGCATATAGTTGATATTGTCCTCTATTTTGAAGGCGACAATAATTACATATACCGCCTGATGAGATCGGTAAAGAACAGGTTTGGATCGACCTCCGAGCTTGCGATATTTGAAATGGTCGAAAGCGGACTGAGGGAAGTCGCAAATCCTTCCGAAATGTTCATCAATCAGCACGATGAGCCCCTGAGCGGGATAGCAATTGCCGCAACAGTCGACGGGCTCAGGCCGTTTCTCATCGAGACGCAGGCGCTTGTCAGCAGCGCTGTCTACGGAACTCCCCAGAGAAGCTCCACCGGTTTTGATGCCAGACGTCTTAATATGCTGCTTGCCGTGCTTGAAAAAAGAGCAGGTTTCAGGCTTGGAGTGAAAGATGTGTTCCTGAATATTGCCGGTGGAATCAAAGTCGACGACCCTGCCATTGACCTTGCGATAATAACTTCCGTGTTATCCTCCAATCTTGATATCCCTGTCGGCAGGGATGTATGCTGCTCGGGTGAGGTTGGCCTTTCAGGCGAGATAAGGCCTGTTTCAAGAATAGAACAGAGGATCAGGGAAGCCTCAAAAATGGGATTCAGAAAGATTTATATCTCAAAGTTCCACAGAAATATATCAGTTAAGGGGATCGATATTGAAGTCGTTCAGGTTGGCAAGGTAGAGGCTCTTGTTCGGTCGCTTTTCGGTTGAGAAGACGACGCACGGCAAACGACGCAGGACACACGACACACGACACAGGGAAAGCCGTGCGTCGTGAGTCGTACGTCGTGCGCCGTTTTAATATTTCTCCCTGATATACACTCCCCTCCTTGAATTCTCCCTTTTTGCCTTATCGCAATCCGTTTCAATATTGAAATTCGAGGGTCGTTCGAATTCATCCGATTCCATTATTCCAAACTGGGGATCATTATAGACCTTCCTGAGAAATTTGGCAAATACCGGAAGAGCCATTGCAGCACCCTGTCCTTCGCTCAGGGTTTCAAAATGGATTGACTGGTCCTCACCGCCGGTCCACACGCCACCCACAAGGTTGGGTGTCACCCCCATGAACCATCCGTTTGCATTGTTCTGGGTAGTTCCGGTCTTCCCTCCAATCGGGTTCAGAAGCAGATATGGTTCCCTTCTTATTCTGTTTCCCGAGCCGATAAGCACGACTCCCTGCAGAAGGTCAAGCATAAGGTATGCCTGCTCCTCGCTAAGGACCTCCTCGATCTGCTGGGTGAACCTGGCTATCTGGTTACCATTTTTGTCCTCGATGCGGGTAACATACATCGGTCTCGTATAAACACCCCTGTTTGCATAGGTCGAGTACGCCCCCACCATTTCTTCGAGCTTTATATCCGATGTTCCAAGGAATATTGAAGGCACGGGATCAATAAAGCTTCTGAATCCCATTCTTTTCATAAGGTCGGTTACTGCAGAGGGTGTGAATTGCTGCATCAGCCATGCCGAAATATAGTTTTCCGACTGTGCAAGGCCCCATTTGAGCGTAACCATCTTCCCGTGATACTCCTTCGGCCCCGAACTTCGGGGTCTCCAGGGAACGGAGTCGCCTGGCAGATCGAACGACCTTGAAATATTTTCCACTTCGTCACATGGAGTATAACCGTTCTGCATTGCGACTGTGTAAAGGAAGGGCTTGATGGTACTTCCGACCTGCTTTCTTTGCTGTGTTACCGCATCCCATTTGAAATACCTGAAGTCGGGACCCCCCACGTAAGCCTTGATGTAACCGGTATGCGGATCCTCGACTAGGAATGCCGAACGCAGGAAATACTTGTAATACCTCACCGAATCATAGGGTGTCATAATCGTATCCCTCTCCCCTTTCCAGGAAAAGACCCTCATCGGGACTTTTGTATTGAAGGCAAGCATTATTGAATCCTGCGGGACACCCCTGGCTCTCATCATGATATACCTTTCGCTGTCCTTTACCGATCTCATTAAAAGATCCTCCACCTCCTTCTTTGAGAGGTCATTTGAATAGGGAGGGTTCCTGAATCCCTTAGCACGCCTGAAAAAATCAGGCTGGACTTCCTGTGAAAGATGCTCCGCAACCGATTCTTCGGCATACTGCTGCATCCTGGAATTGATTGTAGTATAGATTTTAAGTCCATCCTTATGAATATCATAATATGATCCGTCGGGCTTTCTGTTTTTGTTGCACCATCCGTATAGTGGATTATTTTCCCATTCCCATCGTGCTTCCTCATAAGATGATTCCCTCTCATACCTGTTCCGGTCAGGCTCGGGCCTCCGCATAATATTTCTAAGATACTCCCTCAGATATGTGGCAAGTCCTGTATTATGGTCCTCTACAGTGAAATGAATTTCGATCGGAAGTAATTTCACCGAATCGGCAACATCCGGATGAATATACCCGTATTTTGTCATCTGGGAAAGGACGATATTCCTTCGTTGAAGCATCCTTTCTGGATATTTCCTGGGATTATAGGCGCTTGAATTTTTGAGCATTCCGACAAGTACGGCAGCTTCCTCCAGCTTAAGCGAATCGGGAGTTGTATTAAAATAGACCCTGGCAGCCGACCTTATTCCGATAGCCTGATAGAGGAAATCATATTTATTAAGGTACATCGCAATTATTTCCTCCTTGGTATAGCTTTTCTCAAGCTTTGCGGCCGTCTGCCATTCCTTGAACTTGGAAACACCAAGCCTTAGTTTCCTGGTGAATTGTGAAACATGCGCAGTGTCCCTCGGGTATAACTGTTTTGCCAGCTGCTGGGTAATGGTACTTCCTCCTCCCGTTTTCTGACCCAGAACTATCGTTCTTACAATCGCCCTCCCAATTCCCCGTATGTCAATGCCTGAATGCCTGTAGTATCTTATATCTTCTGTTGCGATAAGGGCATCCGTAAGATAGTGTGACAGATTTCCGAAATCGGTCCATGTACGGTTTTCAACGCTTATCTTCCCCAGAAGCACCCCATCCTCGGAGAAGACTTCAGCCGCCAGGTTATATTCAGGATTTTCGAGCTCACTGAAGGAAGGCATTGGTCCAAGCTTGCCTTTTGAAATCAGAATGAAGAGAATTAAGACAATTACGAATGGAATTGAGAACAATGCCCAGAACCAGGTAAGATATTTTCTGTTTGATGATTCCCCTTTCATTAGCTTCGGGAGTTTGGGGCAAAAATAGTAATTAATAAAGAATCTTAACCGTTTATTTTGAAGTTTGGAACCTAAATGATTTACTTTGTCGTGTTTTTTAAAAGAGCCAAATCCTTGTAATATGATCGAAAACCTTGTAATTGTTGAGTCACCGGCAAAAGCTAAAACCATTGAGAAGTTCCTGGGTAAGGATTTTCGTGTCGTATCCAGTTTCGGCCATATCAGGGATCTCAAGAAGAAAAATCTCGGCATCGATCTAGCGAATAATTTCTCGCCCGAATATGAAATCCCTAAAGAAAAGGCAAAAGTTGTAGGAGAACTCCGCAAAGCGGCTGCAGAATCTAAAAATATCTGGATCGCCTCCGATGAGGACCGCGAAGGAGAGGCTATTGCATGGCATCTTGCAAGTGTGCTGAACCTCGATCTGGATACCACAAAAAGGATCGTATTCCATGAAATCACCAAAGATGCCATCTCAAATGCCATTCTTTCGCCCCGAAGGGTCGACATGAACCTTGTCAATTCCCAGCAGGCCCGCCGTATTCTCGACAGACTTGTCGGCTTCGAGATCTCCCCGGTGCTCTGGAAAAAGGTACAGCCTGCATTATCGGCCGGAAGGGTCCAGTCGGTAGCTGTCCGACTTATAGTTGAAAGGGAAAGGGAGGTAATTGCATTTAAAAGTGAATCATCTTTCCGGATAAACGGCATATTTAAAAGCGATCCATCCGAACCTGAGGAGAATGTGATCAGGGCTGAAGCCGGAAAAAGATTTGGTGATGAGAGTGAGGCGACCAGGTTCCTTGAGCTTTGCAGCGCCTCGGAATTCCGGGTTTCAGCGGTCACCGTCAAACCCGGCACACGGTCGCCGGCTCCTCCGTTTACTACCTCCACCCTGCAGCAGGAGGCTTACAGGAAGCTTGGATTCTCGGTTGCACAGACTATGGCAGTGGCACAAAAACTCTATGAATCGGGCAAGATTACATACATGAGGACCGACTCCACCAACCTTTCTAAACTTGCCCTTGCAAAATCAAGGGAGGTAATTATTTCGGAGTTTGGAGTTAAATATTCAAAAACACGTCAGTTCAAGACAAAATCAAAAGGTGCTCAGGAAGCACACGAAGCTATCAGGCCCGCCTATCCCGACACACCCACAATAACGGGGAATCAGAATGAAAAGAGGCTGTATGAGCTTATCTGGAAGAGGACAATTGCTTCACAGATGGCTGATGCAGAAATTGAAAGGACCACGATCTCAGTTGCGATGAGCAATTCGCCTGTCCTGTTTTCAGCAACGGGTGAGGTCGTCATATTTGACGGATTCCTGAAAGTCTATGCTGAATCGGCTGATACGGAGAATGGAGAGGATGAAAAAACCCTGATCCCTCCGGTCAGGAAAGGAATGCAGCTCTATTATGACACCATTTCCGCCACACAGAAATTCACTTTACCGCCCCCTCGCTACACTGAAGCCAGTCTTGTAAAGAAGCTCGAGGAACTTGGGATCGGAAGGCCGTCAACCTATGCCCCGACAATTTCAACAATCCAGAACAGGGGATATGTAATGCGTGAGGATCGTCCCGGAGAAAAGAGGCAGATAAAAATAATCACTCTCTCTAAGGGCAGGCTTGCGGCAACATCGAAAACCGAAGCCGTCGGAAAGGAAAAATCGAAGCTCTTTCCTCAGGATATAGGCATGATCGTGAATGATTTCCTGATGGAAAACTTCTCGGAGATCGTGGATTTCAATTTTACAGCCGATGTCGAAGAGCAGTTCGACAGGATTGCAGAGGGTAAACTGAAATGGACAGGAATGCTCGACAAATTCTATTCCTCATTCCATAAAACCGTTGAGGATACACTTGGAAAGAAGAACAGGACCACGGTTATAAGGATACTGGGAACCCACCCTGAAACAGGAGAACAGGTTGCCGTCAAGATGGGACGATTCGGGCCGGTAGCCCAGATAGGTGATGCTGCAAACGGAAACAAACCCCGCTTTGCCAGTCTCGCCAGGAATCAGCTTCTGGAAACCATAACACTTACTGAAGCTCTCAACCTGTTTCGCCTTCCCAGATCGCTCGGAATGCATGAAGGGGAAGAAATGATAGTGGGTACCGGGAAATTCGGTCCCTATGTCAGGTACACAGGCAAGTTCTATTCCCTTAAGAAAGGTGTTGACGATCCGTATTCTGTTACAATTGAAAGAGCCCTGGAAATAATCAGGGAAAAGGGTGAAAGCGACCAAAAGAAGGTAATCAGGGATTTTGGTGAGATAAAGTTGCTGAACGGCCGGTATGGGGCATATATTTCATTGGACAAGAAAAACTACAGGCTCCCTAAAGGCACTGATGCCGAAAAGCTTACAAAAGAGGATTGCCTCAGGATCATTGAAAAAAGTGAAAAACCGAAAAAAAGCTCCCAATAAATTATGCTCGACCTCAATGACTATTTCAGCCCAGTAAGCATCGAAAGGCATGGTTTTGAAAGCCTGACCGGCAATGCAGGTTTTCCGCATAATATTGTGATCAACACCGAAAACAACAGGATCAGGGATTTCACTGAATTTAAGGTCGCTATTTTCGGTGTGCCCGACGGAAGGAACTCCATAAACCAGGGTTCATCTGATGCGCCGGATGCCATCCGGCAGCAGCTTTACAGCCTGGCCAAAATCCCCGGGAAGATAAGGATCACCGACCTTGGGAATATGAAGCAGGGGATGACCTTCGCAGATACCCTTGCCGGCATGTCGGATGTGATTGCCGTGCTGATTAAAGAAAATGTGTTCCCTGTTATAATCGGAGGAAGCAGCGCCCTGATACCGGCAATCGACAGGGCATTTACCAGTCTCAATACTCCTTACACCCTTGTTGCAGTTGATCCCAGGATTGATTACAGCAATACCCCCGGCACAGTTGATTCGCTTGGTTACCTGAATAAAATTACTTCTGACCGCAGGAGTACCTTCAGACAATACATTAATATCGGATATCAGACATACCTCAATGACCAGCAGGTGCTTAACCGTTTTGAAAAGAGGCACTCAGAACTTTTAAGGATTGGCGATGTCAGGCAGGCGGTCTATCTTACGGAGCCTCTCTTCAGGGATTCTGATGCTGCGGTTTTTGACATCTCCGCAGTCCGCCAGTCGGACGCCCCCGGAACTGCCATACCATCCCCAAACGGATTCTATGGTGAGGAAATATGCCTTCTTTCAAGATATGCCGGGATTTCCGATAACCTGAAGGTCTTCGGCCTTTTTGATGTCAATCCCGGACTTGATATCCGTCATCAGACAACAGGCCTGGCCGCCCAGATACTGTGGTTTTTCATGGAAGGCTTTTCCCAGAAGCAGTACGAAACACCTGAATTAAGCAACAGCAATACAGGACGTTTCATAAAATATCATGTCAGGATCACCGGCCTGGAGGAGGATCTGATATTCGTAAAAAGCAATCTCACGGAAAGGTGGTGGATCGAGCTCCCGGGGGAAAATAATACCAATATCTATATTGCCTGTTCCCACGACGATTACCTTAAGGCAAACAGAAACGAAGTTCCCGATAAATGGGTTAAAGCTTCAAACAGATTAAAATCCTGATCCTTCAAATAATTTCAAATCTTTATCGTTTTACAATCGGTTTGGAATATTCTTTGTGGATAATTGAACATTAATGTTTAAAAGTTGTAACCTTAAGGATTCGGGTTTGTATACTTTTAAGTTTTTTGCTTTACTTTTGATGTTCAATCAATGAGCTTAATCCACCCTTATATTAAAAAAGTGAAAAAGAATTACCCTGTATTCATATTCATGCTCCTGTCGGTTGTACCATGTTTCTCCCAGCAGGATCCGATTACTAGCAATTACATGTTCAACACCCTGACTTTCAATCCGGGATATGCGGGTACCTCAGGGATGATATGCGCTTCTGCAATAAACAGGCAGCAGTGGGTGGGGTTCGATGGCGCACCCTCGACCACCATATTCAATATAAGTGCTCCCGTTTCGCCTTTCGGGATCAGCAGCGGTGTCGGCCTGTTAGTGGAGAATGACATCCTGGGATTTAACAAGGACATAAACATTGCTTTAAGTTATTCATATCTCGCTGACATAGGACCAGGTAAACTCGGCATCGGGGGAAATGCCGGAATGTTCAATATGATTCTTGACCCCGAATGGGTAATTCCGTCAGGCGACGTCTTCACCCCTCCTTCAGGTGATCCCCTTATACCTGAAAGCAAGGAGAGTTCCGTGACTTTCGATGTAGGGCTTGGAGTCTATTACACAACCGATAAATATTATGCAGGATTATCAGTCACTCATATAAATCAGCCGAAAGTCAAATTCACAAAAGGAGTCTCGTACTTAAGCCGGCATTATTATATTACAGCCGGATATATACTTCAGCTCCCAAATCCGTCTCTTGAGCTGCTTCCATCCCTTTTTGCGCTGAGCGACGGGAAGGCAATACAATTTTCCGCAACTTCTATAATAAGATACAATAAAAAGGCATGGGGGGGCGTTTCTTACAGACCCGGTGATGCACTGGTCGGAATTGTAGGGATAGAATTGTTTAATGGTATCAGGGTCGGATACGCTTATGATTTCCCAATCTCAGATATCAGAAAGAACACTCACGGGTCGCACGAATTTATGGTGAATTATTGTTTCAGTCTTAGTATGGGCAAGAGTCCGATGAGATACAAAAGCATAAGGTTCTTATAAAATTAGGAAAAAAAATTACTGCAATATAAAATTCTGTAGAATATGAAAAAGGTAATCATTCCAGCTCTGATAGTTTTGATCTTTTTGGGTGGTTGTAAGTCTTCCGATAACGGGGAGCTCACAGGAGTTCCGGGAAGAAAGAATTTCTTTGAGCCGGAACCGTTTGAAATGGCATTTATACCTGCCGGCAGCTTTACAATGGGACCCAGCGACCAGGATGCCGTTTTCGCACAGAACAGCATCTCCAAGGTTGTGACCGTTGAAGCGTTCTGGATGGACCAGACGGAAATTACAAACAACAAGTACCGCCAGTTTGTGTATTATGTAAGGGACTCAATCCTCAGGACAAA
>Ga0105106_10001173_pt1 | contig 18828 bp, 19 predicted proteins | sample PPLLaktember2015_5_FD_79109 | JGI IMG/M metagenome (GOLD analysis project Ga0105106, IMG submission 79109) | Freshwater sediment microbial communities from Prairie Pothole Lake near Jamestown, North Dakota, USA - PPLs Lake P8 Core (1) Depth... | ecosystem: Environmental > Aquatic > Freshwater >...
CGTGGACGTCATTGCGAGATAGGAAGGGAGGTTACGGAGGGAAACCTCGGTTTCCCTCTGTATCGTTCACCGGCGAGCCGCGCGCAGCGCGATCTCGGGGATCCCCGGGATTGCTTCGTCACCGCGTTCCTCGCAATGACAATATTCGGAGTATCTATCGCATGCCACAGCAGTCGATAACCCTCGAAGATCGCGGCGCTTACGCCTGCATCACCCTCAACCGGCCCGGCCAGGGCAACGCGCTCGACCGCGACGCCCAGCGTGAGTTGCAGGACGTGCTGCGGCAAACCGTCGGCCGCTACAAGGCGATCATCCTCACCGGCGCGGGCGCGTCGTTTTGCGCGGGCATCGATCGCGACGGCGACGGTGCCGCGCCCGAATACTCGCGCCAGGGCCACGCCGCGACCGAGACGATCGAGCTCATCCGCAAGCACCCTTCGGTCTTCATCGCGGCAGTGAACGGCGACGCGACCGGCGACGGCGTCGCGCTCGTCAACGTGTGCGACCTCGCGATCGCGGCCGAGGATGCGAAGATCGCCCTGCCGGAGATCGCCGCCGCGTGTTATCCGACGATCGCCGGTCCCAGCACGCAGCTTCGCATCCTGCGCAAGCACGCTTCTTGGATGTTGCTCACGGGGAGACCCATCGACGGGCGCACCGCGGCGCGCTGGGGGCTCGTCAACATGGCGGTGCCCGCGAGCCGCCTCATGGACGAAGCTCGCGAAATCGCGGAAGGCATCGCGAAGTTCAATCCGGTGACGATAGACTGGAGCAAGAAAGCCCTCGACGACATCCCGGGGCACGTCTCGGACTGGACCGCGGCGCTCGAGTACGGGCGCGTCATCACTTCGGTGATCCAGAACCAGATCGGCAAGGAAAACTTCATGCCGAAGAAGTTTTGAGGCGCGCGATGTCCGAAGACCTCATCCTGTTCGAAGAGTTCGAGAACTACGCGGTCATCACCTTCAACCGGCCGGAGAAGATGAACGCGCTCTCCTCGCCGATGGTGATGCAGCTCCAGCAGCGCATCGAGGAATGCCGCGGACGCCACTCGGCGATCGTCATCACGGCTCGCGGGAAAGCTTTCTGCGCCGGAGTCGACCTGCGCGAGCGCAACGAGTGGGTGCGCAAAGGCGCGAAGATCCGCGGCGACAACGTGCGCAACAAGTGGTACGACACGATGTGCACCATCATCCGCAACCATCCCGCGGTCTTCATCGCCGCGGTCAACGGGCTCGCGCTGGGCGGCGGCGTGACGCTCGTCAACGTCTGCGATCTCGCGATCATCTCCGAAGATGCGCAGATCGGCGTGCCCCAGATCGAATGGGGCATCTATCCTGGGATCGCCGGCGCTTCGGCCCAGTTGCGATGCGTGCACAAGCACGGCGCCTGGCAGGTCCTCACCGGACGCCGCTACGGCGCGGCGGCCGCAGTGGACATGGGCGTCGTCAACTTCGCCGTGCCCGCCGACACACTGCTGGACGAGGCGAAGGCGCTCGCCGCGCACGTCGCGCAGTTCGAGCCGGCGGCGCTCGACTGGTGCAAGAAAGCGCTCGACCACATCCCCAGCCACGTCACCGATCTCACCGCCGCGATGGAGTACGGGCGCGGCGTGGACAGCATCATCCGCGACCAGGTCGCGAAGGCGAGAAGCGCGGGGTGATCGCTTCCGATTTGTTCATGCCGCTGGTCGACGGGAGCACCGGCCGCGCCGATCCGCGGCTGTTGAAAGCGATTGGCCTTCCTCCCGAGGTGCCTTACTCCGGAGAGTTCGGGAGAGTCTTCAACGAAGACGAAGGCACCCGCTTCGACTTCTGTCTCGAAGGCCCCGGCGGCAGGAAAGTGTTCTTCGTATTCAAGGCCGCGGACGGCGCTTTCGGCGCTTGCCCGGACGACCCGGCGGACAGCGCAAGGCTGGAACGGCATTACCTGCCGTATCTCATCGATCACGTCGACATGCTGTGGCTGGCAAAGGCGCCTTTCCTCGAGCACTTCGAGATTCTGAGGAACGTGTCTTACCTCGGCCGCTATCCGGAAAGCGGCCTGGTGTTCATTTACCCCAAGGCGAACGAGAAGCTTGCGGAGCCGGAGAACGCGATCAAACGCGTCGTCTCCAAGTCGCTCGCGCCGCGAGTCGCCATCCTCTATCTCGAGTACCTCGTCGCGCGCATTCTCACCCTGACCGAAGACGACGCCGCTCTGCACGAGCGTTTCCTGCAGCTCAAGGACAAGTACGTTCTGCCCCCGCCATGATCACGCGGTTGCGTCCTTCGCTCTTCGCCTGATAAAGCGCCATATCCGCGGCTTTCACGGTGGCCTCGACGTCGGACGCGTTATCGGGAAAGATCGCGACGCCCATCGACAACGTGACGTTGCCGAGATCGTGCCCTGCGTGGCGAACGCTCAGGTGCGTGGCGGCCTCGCGTATCGTCTCGGCGCGGCGCAAGGCGCCTTCGATGGTCGACGGCGACAGGATCAGGATGAACTCTTCCCCGCCGTACCGGCACGGGACATCGCTTCCGCGGACGTGCTTTTTGAGGAACACGCCGAGCTCCCGCAAAACCGCGTCGCCCGCATCGTGACCGAAGTCGTCGTTGAACTTCTTGAAGTGGTCGATATCGAGCATGATGATGGCGAGCGGCGCATCGTTGCGCCTGCTCCTGTGCAGCTCCTGCGCCAGAGCTTCTTCCATGTAGCGGCGATTGAAAAGCCCGGTCAGCGGATCCCGGATGGAAAGACTGCGCATGGCTTCGCGCAGCTTCAGGTTGGCGATGCCCAGTCCGATGTTGTCGGCGAGGATCTTGGCCAGTCCGGTTTTCTCGGTCATCCCCTCCGCGTCCGCAGGGTCGTTCGTCACCGCGCCGCCCAGTATGTGCAGGATGCCCAGCGTCTCTCCCTGCGCGAGCAGCGGCAGGCAGAAGTACATGTGGCCGTTGTCCGCCACGTGTGCGCAGCGCAATTCGTGACCGAGTGCGAGATGGACCTGCCCGCGCCGGTGCGCCCAGCACTCGTCGGGCCTGAAAGTGCGCCGGGCGGGCGGCATCGAGCCCCACGCCGCTGTCGCCTCCAGGATATCGCGCGATGCGCTGAGCACGAAGATCGCCCCCGAGTCTTCCGGAAAAAGCTGGGTGACGGTCTCGGAGATGACGGAGTAGGCCTGGACCTCGGTGGTGCTCGCCTGCAGGAAGTCGTTCATCCTGCTAAACAGCGTGATCTCGTGGTTGCGCCGGGAGAGCCGGGCCGCCTGCCTGGTGAGGCCGGCGTTGGCGGCATTGAGTTGGGCGGTTCGCTCGGCGACGCTCAACTCGAGGTTGGCTTTCTCGTGCGCCAGTTGCGCGGTACGATCGGCAATGATCGTTTCGAGCTCGCGCCCGTACGACAGCAGCTTGTCCTGATGCTCTTTCAGGTTCGCGGCCATGCTGCTGAAGTCGCTCGCCAGCGTGCCGATGTGGTCGTTGACGTTCATATCTGACTTTAGACTGCACGGGGGGCGCTGTATGTGCGCTGGCACACCCAGTAGTCGCCGTCCCGGCATCCGGAAAACCATACCAGAGGATTCGATGCGGCCGGCAGGTCGATGACGCGATGCTCGGCGGCCACGTCGATGTCGTGGCCGGAAGCGGACCTCGACCGGGATGCGCGCCACAATCCCTGGTGCCGCCTTCTGCGTTCCACTAAGCTCTCGTGCAACTACAAGGGGGAGTCGGACGGGTGTTTCCGGGGGTCGCCGCCGCGCTTCACGCTTTCGCCGCCTCGTTGCCTGCGGCGGCGCCCTTTGCCGTGGCTGCCGCAGCCGGCTTCGGAGTCGTCGCGACGCACGTGCCCGCGCCCGACACCATTACCCTCAAAGGCAGCCCCGAGCTCGCGGCCGAATGCCTGCAGCGCGCCAGCGGCAAGAGCGCGCTCGCCGCAGTGTCCCAACCGCTTTATGGCGCTTCCACCTACAGCGTCGTCTTCAAGCGCGGCGGCGTGACCGGCGACCCGGTCATGACCGCGGTCGTCCAGGAAAGCGCAGGCGGGTCCACCGTCGATTTGAGACCGCTGCCCGGTGTCGATGCGGACGCGGACGTCGTGCTGAAAATGATAGCCGAGTGCCGGACGGTAGCGGCGCAGTAAAGGCTGCGCCCCTGTTCAGGGCGCAGCACTTTTCGAATCTTTCCGATGAAAGTCGTTCAACTGCGCGCGCCCGGCGGTCCTGAAGTGCTGGAGCTCGTCGAGCGCCCGTTACCGGAGCCGAAGGCCGGGGAAGTTCGCGTTCGCGCGCTCGCGATCGGCGTGGGCAGCGCGGACACGCTCATACGCAACGGCAGTTACGCGTGGATGCCGCCGCTACCCGCGATTCCCGGCAACGAGATGGCGGGTGTGGTCGAAGCGCTCGGCGGCGGCGTCCCGGCGCCCGCCATCGGGCAGAGAGTGCTCGTGAGCTCGCGCGAGCTTCCGCAGCGCGGCGGCTGTTACGCGCAGGCGATCTGCGTTCCGGCTGACGCGGTCTATCTGCTGCCCGACGCGCTCTCGCCGCAGGATGCGGTGACGCTCCCGAACTATCAGCTCGCCGGCGCTTTCCTCTACGACTCGGGCATACGCCCACCGCGCAGCATGCTCGTGCATGGCGCGGCAGGCGGCGTCGCGACCGCGCTCATCCAGCTCTGCCTCGCCGACGGCATCCTCCCGATCGGAACCGTGAGCACCGAAGCGAAGCGCGAGTTCGCGCGCGCGAGCGGCGCGCCGCACGTCATCCTGCGCAGCGCGGAAAGCGTCGCGGACAAGGTGATGTCGCTGACTGAAGGGCGCGGCGTGGACGTGGTATTCGAGCGCGCCGGTCCGGGCTTCACCCGGAACCTCGACCTCCTCGCCCCGCGCGGAACGCTGGTTTCGATCAATTCGCTCGGAGAGCCTCCCGATGCCGATCTCTTCCAGGAGCTCAAGCGCCTGCTCGGCAAAAGCCTCGCGGTGCGCTGCTATTCGATACACACGCTCGACCGCGAGCCGGCGACGCGACGCGCGCTGATGCAGCGCGCGATCGATCTCATGGCGGGGGGCAAGTTGCACCCCCCGCCGCCGACCGTGATGGCGCTCGCCGACGCAGGACGCGCGCACGCGCTGCTGGAGAAGGGCGAGACGCTCGGGAAAATCGTGCTGCGCCCCGACTGACTATTTAGAGCCCTCAACCTTGATTCCGGCCTCGCGTATCACGCGAGTCCAGGCGGTGATCTCGTCTTTGACGTACTGGGTGAACGCCGCGCGCGAGTTGCCCACCGGCTCGAAACCCACCGCGGTGATGCGCGCACGCACGTCGGGCAGCTTGAGCACCCTGACCACGTCCGCGTGTATACGGTCCACGATCGCGGTCGGAGTGCGCGCGGGAACGAACATTCCGTTCATGCTTTCTGCGGAGAAGTTGAATCCCGATTCGATCAACGTCGGCACGTCGGGAAGCACTGACGAGCGCTTCACGCCCGTCGTCGCGAGCGCCCGCACCCTGCCCGCCTGGATCATCTGCACCGCCGCGCCCGCCTGCGAGACGAACGCCACCGGCACCTCGTTCGACACGACCGCATTCACGACCGGCGCCGCGCCTTTGTAGGCGACGTGCTGCACGTCGATGCCGCTCGCGAGCCTGAAGCGCTCCATCGTGAGGTGCGAGCTCGTGGCGTTGCCCGGCGAGCCGAAGCTGAACTTGGCAGGGCTCGCTTTGGCGAGCGCCACCAGATCTTTCAGCGTCTTCGCAGGGAGCGTTGGGTGTGCGATCACCACGTTCGGCGCCGTGGCGGTATTGGTGACGGGAATGAAATCGCGCAGCGGATGCCACGGCAGCTTCGGGTGCAGGCTCGGGTTGATCACGATCGCATGCAGGCTCATGACCAGCGTGTGCCCGTCCGGAGCAGCTTGCGCCGCGATGCCGATGCCGATGTTCGCGCTCGCGCCGGGCCGGTTCTCGACGATCACCGGCTGGCCCCAGCCTTCGGAAAGCCGGGCGCCCACCAACCGCGCCATGAGATCGGTCGGCCCGCCGGGCGCGAAAGGCACGATGATGCGAACCGGACGCGCGGGCCAGGCGGACGCGTCGTTCTGCACCGCAGCCGCAGCATGGCCGAGCGGCGCCGACGCGGCCAGCGCGAGCCCCAGGACGGCACCCACGAGAGCGCCGCGGCGCATCACTGCGCCTGGATGTTCGCGGCCTTCACCACCTTGGCCCATTTGTCGGTCTCGGCGCGGATGAACTTCGCGAACTCCGGCGGTGCCATGGTCACGGTTTCGGCGCCCTGGCTCTCGAACGTCTTCTGGATCTGGGGCTTCGCGAGCACCACCGCGATCTCCTTGTTGAGCCGCTGCACGATGGCCGCCGGCGTTCCGGCCGGCGCGAGCACGCCCCACCAGTTGTTGGCTGCGTAACCGGGAACGCCTGCCTCTGCGGCCGTCGGAACGTCGGGCAGAGCCGAAACGCGCTTGGTGCCGCCGGTCGCCAGCACGCGCAGCCGGCCGGAACGGATGTGCGGAATCACCTGGATCAGCGAGCCGATGCAGACCTGCGTGTTGCCCGCCATCACGTCGGCCATCGCCGGGCCGCCGCCTTTGAAGGGCACGTGCACGATGTTGACGCCGGTCATCACCTTGAACATCTCGCTCGACAGGTGCTGGAAGCTGCCTATGCCCGCGGTCGCGTAATTGATCTTGCCGGGCTGCGCCTTGGCGAGCGCGATCAGCTCTTTCACCGATTTCGCCGGCAGCTTGGGATTGACCGTGATCGCGTTCGGCCCCGTCCCCAGAATGCCGACGGGCGTGAACGATTTCACCGGATCGAACTGGAGCAGCGACTTGTAGATCGACGGGTTGTAAGCGAACGCGACCGAGATGATGAGCAGCGTATGCCCGTCGGGCCGCGCCTGCGCCGCCATGCCGGTGCCGATCATGCCGCCCGCGCCGCCGCGGTTGTCGATGACGACCTGCTGCCCGAGCCTGCCGGTCAGCTCGTTGCCGATCAGGCGCCCCACGATGTCGTTGCTGCCGCCCGGGGGGAAAGGAACGATCAGCCGGATCGGCTTGTCGGGATATTGCTGCGCGAGCGCGGGCGCGGCGCCGCCGAGAGCGAGCGCGGCGAGTATGAGTGTCGAAGCGTGGTTCATGATTTCCTCTTGGTCGAATCGGCCGCTTTGCGCGGTCCACGCGATTGTAACCGCATAACTTTCCTTGGCACTCCGCCACGCATGCATTCATCGCGTAGTGCGTCGATGGACGCACCGCGCGTCACCCTTACAGCGGATATTCGGTTTCGGCTTTGGGCTCGATCTCGAACGCGTTCAGCAGGAAAGCCCACATCACGAAATTGCTCGCGTTTCACGATCGGCAATCGGTTGGCCACGCGTGTCTCTCTTATCTGTTGTATGCGCCGTGCGCTCTTTGATTATACTTTCGGCGTTACACTCACGAGAGCGCGATCCTCCCCATGAGCACCACAGAAATTCGTTTCACCGCCGGCAGCGTGACTCCGATCGGCACCGACCGCCATCCGATGCCGCAGCCGGAGCCGCTCCTGCCGCCTTACGTGAAGCGCATCGCGCGCTCGATCGAGATCTCCGACTATACGACCGAGGGCGTCGACGAAGCGATCGCGCAGCGCTACTGGCCGTGCGTCGAAGCGCTCGCCGGGGAGGGCGCGAACAGCATCACGCTCGCCGGCTTTCCGATCGCCTCGCAGCTCGGCCGGCCGCGGGTGCTCGAGCTGCTCGAAGAGACCGGGCGCCGGACCGGGGCCGTCGCGGACGCGCAGGCCGAAGCGTCGATCGCGGCCCTGCGCCGCTTCGGCGCGAAGCGCATCGCAGTCGCGAGCCGCTGGTCGGAGCAGCTCAACGCCGCGCTCATCGCTTACCTGAAAGAGGCGGATCTCGAAGTGCTCTCGATCACCAGCGTCGGCCAGTGGGCGAAGCAGGCGTTCTCGATGAGCATCGAAGAAGGAGTGAAGCTCGCTTTTCAGTTGAGCCGAGAAGCGATGCGCAAGGCGCCGAAAGCCGATGCGCTGCTGGTTCCGGGCGGCGCGTGGCGCAGCCTCGCCGCGGTGCCCATCCTCGAGGAGGACTACGGCATCCCGGTCGTCACCAACCCGATCGCGCAGGTGTGGCGCCTGATCGACGCGGGCGTCGCGCCGCCGGTCGAAGGCTGGGGGCGGCTCCTCGCATCGCAGCCGGGAGCGCGCGCGTGAGGACGATCAGGATCGTCCCGGCCGCACCGGTCGCGAAATACTCGTGCCTGAAGTGCCCCGGCTACTGCTGCAGCTACGCCGAGATCGAGATCACCATACGCGACATCCACCGCCTGGCGCGCCATTTCGGCGTCGACTTCGACACCGCCGCGATGCGCTACACCAAGTTCGACAAGAAGCGCGGCATCTGGATGCTGCGGCATCGCAGGGACCACATCTTCGAATCGACCTGCGCGCTGTTCGACCAGGAGAAGCGGCGCTGCACGGTGTACGAATCGCGTCCCGGCGTGTGCCGCAAGTATCCGGACTCGGCGCGCTGCGGCTATTACGACTTCCTCGCTTTCGAGCGCGAGCAGCAGGGCGACCCGGATTACATCGCGCTCACGTAGGAGCGCGGTGCGTTATCGACGCCCGGCCGCTCCCTACGGAGCCCGCGTCCTGTCGTCCCGGCGGTTCGATTCGTGTTCTGAAGTCACTTCCTTCACCGGATGCTCCTCGTTCACCCACGCTTCGATCAGCCTGTAGGACACCGCGAGCACCAGCGGGCCGACGAAAATCCCGACCAGCCCGAAAGCGACCAGCCCCCCGATCACGCCGGCGAAGACCAGCAGCAGCGGCAGGTGCCCTCCCCGCTGTATCAGATACGGCCGCAGCACGTTGTCCATGCTGCCGACGATCAGCGACCACACGACGAGGCCGATCGCCCATCCGGTGCTGTCCTGCCACCAGAGCCACGCCGCGGCGCACACGAGCACCGGCACGGCGCCGATCTGTGCGACGGCGAGTATAAACATGAGCGCGGTGAGCATGCCCACGAAAGGCACTCCCGCCGCGAGCAGGCCCAGGGCGCCGAGGATGCTCTGCACGAGCGCGGTGACCACCACGCCGAGCGCGACGCCGCGGATCGCCTGACCGGCGAGCGTCACCACTTCGTCGCCGCGAGCGCCCGCAATTCGCTGGAAAAACTGACGCACGCCCACCGCCGCGCTTTCGCCATAGGCGTAAAGGACTGCCGCAATGATGATCGTCAGCAGGAACTGCAGCGCCATGATGCCGAAGCCGCCCACTTCGACCACGAACCAGCTCACCATGCCGCGCGCGTAGGGCTCGAGCTTCGCCGTGAGCTCCTCCGGCCCCCACGTTGCGAGCTCGGCCCACGCCTCCGCGATCTTCGGCCCTGCGAGCGGCAGGTTGGCGATCCACGCCGGAAGCTCGACGAGCTCGGCCTTGCGGAGCGTGCGCAACCAGCCCGCGATCTCGTCGGCGTTGGCGACGAGCGTGCTGATGGCGAGCGAAAAGGGAACGATGAACGCGAGGACGAGCGCAGCCGTCATGGCGATGACAGCGAGCCAGCGGCGGTTCCACAGCCTCTGCTGCGTCTCGATCATGAGCCCCCACGTCGCGACCACGATCATCGTCGCCCAGATGAGCGGCGGAATGAACGGGCGCAGGATCCAGAAGCAGGCGCCGATCAGGCCCACCATGAAAAGGACCGCGAACGTGGTGCGGGTGAGATCGCGTCGGATGTCGAATGCTGCGACCGGAGGCGCCACCGCCCTGCGGCGCTCGATGCGCCTTTCCTCGACGACCGCGCCGTCCTCGGGCGATCCCGCCCCCTCGTGCTGCATTTCCATGGCCCCTCACCGTGATCGCGCCGCCTCATGCGTTTGGCGTGCCCCGGCCGCCATGATAAAAGAAGCGGGTCGCAACTTTCCGACGATTTTCATGACCGCAGCCTTTCCTGCCGCAGAGCCGCAGTCGCTGGGCTTTTCGCCCACACGGTTACTGCGCATCGGCGCCGCGCTTCGTGCCGAGATCGCTGCGGGCACGCTGCCCGGCGCGACGATGGCGATCGCGCGCCAGGGCAAGCTCGCGTACTACGACGCTTTCGGCCACCTCGATCCCGCGGCCGGCAAGCCGATGCCCAAAGACGCGATCTTCAGCATCGCTTCGATGACCAAGCCGCTGGCGAGCGTCGGCGCGCTGATGCTCTACGAAGAAGGCCGCATGATGGTGAACGAGCCGGTCGGCAGGTATTTGCCGCACCTTGCGCGCTTGCGCGTGGGCACACCCGGCTGTGACGGCAGCCCCGCGCAAACCGTCGAGCTCGAGCGCGAGGCGACGATACAGGACCTCATGCGCCATACGTCGGGCTTCAGCTACGGACGCGGCAACACTCCGCTCCACAAAATCTACCCGTTGGGCTCGGCGGAGTCGGCGGCGAAGTGGACGGGCGCAGAATTCATCGACCGCCTCGCGGCGCTTCCGCTGCACTTTCAGCCGGGCTCGGCGTGGGAATACAGCCTGGGTTTCGACGTGCTCGGGCTCGCGATCGAAGCGGTCGCGGGCAAGCCTTTGCGCGAGTACCTGGCCGAGCGCCTCTTCGGGCCGCTCGGCATGAGCGACACGGCTTTCGCGGTGCCTGCCGAGAAGGTCGGCCGTTATGCAAAAGCGCTGCCGAACGATCCGCTCACGCGCGAGCCCCAGACGCTGCGCGACGGCACCCGGCTCCACAAGTTCGATTGCGGCGGCGGCTGCGCGGTCTCCACCGCCCTCGATTACCTGCGCTTCGCGCAGATGCTACTCAATCGCGGCGAGCTCGACGGCGTGCGCGTACTCGCGCGCAAGACCGTCGACTACATGACCGCCGATCACATGGGTCCCGAAATCGACGCGAAATTCCTGCGCGAGTATCCGAACATCAACGGTTACGGCTTCGGCCTCGGCGTCGCCGTTCGCCGCGGGCGGGGCATCTCGGGCGTCAACAGCTCCGCGGGCGAATTCCACTGGGCGGGCTCGACCGGCACCTACTTCTGGGTCGATCCGTCGGAGGAGCTCGCCGTGGTGTTCATGGCGCACGCGCCGGGAGCGATACGCTACTACCACCGGCAGATCGCGCACGCGCTGGTCACGCAGGCGCTGGCATGAACCATGAGTCTTTACTGCGAGAGGGAAGCATGGCCGTTCCGAATCTGATGACCGCGATCGAAATCACCCGCGCAGGCGGCCCCGAAGTGTTGAAGCCGACGACGCGGCCGGTTCCCGAGCCCGAAGCCGGTCAGGTGCTGATCGCAGTCGCATACGCCGGCATCAACCGCCACGACTGCGGGCAGCGCGCGCGAGGACACGGCCCCACCGGGGCGACCGACATCCCGGGGCTCGAAGTGTCGGGCGAGATCGTCGCGGCCGGCCCCGGCGTGACGGGCTGGAAAGTCGGCGACCGCGCGTGCGCGCTCGTGAACGGCGGCGGCTACGCGCAGTACTGCATCGCGAATGCGGGGACGACGCTGCCGATACCGGCGGGCTTCGACATGAGGCTCGCCGCCGCGCTTCCCGAAGCCCTCATGACGGCGTGGTTCAACGTATTCATGCTGGGGCATCTCAAGACGGGAGAGTGGTTGCTCGTGCACGGCGGATCGAGCGGCGTGGGCAGCACGGCGATCCAGCTCGCGAAGCTCGAAGGCGCGCGGGTCGTGACGACCGTCGGCAACGCCGCAAAAGCCGAAGCGTGCAGAAACCTCGGCGCGGACCACGTCGTCAACTATCGCGAGCAGGATTTCGTCGCGGAAGTGAAGAGAGCGAGCCTGGGCCACGGCGCCGACGTGATCCTCGACATGGTCGGCGGCGCTTACGCGAAGCGCAACATCGAGGCGCTGGCGATGGACGGCCGGCTCGTGCACCTCGTGAGCGGAGGGAGCGAGGAATTCAGCGTGCCGCTCGGCTCCATCATGCAGAAGCGGGCGGTGGTCACCGGCTCGCAGCTACGCGCCTCGGCGCTTCCGGTGAAAAAAGTAATCGTGCGCCAGCTCACCGAGCGCGTATGGCCTCACCTCGGAACGAAAGTGACTCCGATCGTCGACTCGGTGCTGCCGCTCGAAAGCGCGGCCGACGCGCACGCCCGCATGGAATCGAGCGTGCACATCGGCAAGATACTGCTGGAGGTTACTGCGGGCTGATGCCGGCGCTCTTCGCAATCTCGCGATAGCGCTTGATCTCGCGCGGCAGCAGGTCCGCGAGCTTTGCCGCCGGAGTCGGCGTCGGCTCGGCGCCCTGCTTCTCCAGAAACGCCTTCACCTCCGGCGTGCCGAGGATCTTGTTGATCGCGGTGTTGAGCGCCTGGACGCGGTCCGCGGGCGTTCCGGCCGGAGCGAACAGGCCCCACCACAGGTAATACTCGTATCCGGGGACGCCCGATTTGGCGATCGCCGGCAGGCCGCGCACGAGCTCCGAAGGCTCGGGGCTCGTGACCGCGATCAGGCGCACGCGCTTGGCGTTGATCATCGGCAGCAGCGCGGACTGGCTCGCAATGACCGAATCCACCTCGCCCGAAGCGAGCGCGGTCACCGCGGGCGCGATGCCTTTGAACGGGATGTGTCTCAGGTCGACTCCGGCGTGGCTCCCGAACAGCGCCATCGCGAAGTGGTTGTTGCCTCCGGTGCCCGACGTCGAATACGTGAGCTTGCCGGGATTCTTCTTCGCGTAGGTCACGAACTCCTTTACCGTTTTCGCCGGCACGGAAGGATGCACCGCGAGTATCTGCGGCGCCTTGCCTATCATCGCCACGGGGACGAACGACTTCTCCGCATCGAACGGGAGCTTCTTGCGCACCGCGACCGTGCCGGTATACGAGGACGTAGTCCCGAGCAGGGTGTAGCCGTCGGGCGCGGCTTTCGACACGCCTTCGGCGCCGATCATGCCGCTCGCGCCGGGACGATTATCGACGATGACGTTCTGGCCCCACGCATCACCCAGGTGTTTGGCCACCATGCGTACGAGCACATCGGAAGAGCCGCCCGCGGAATAGGGAACGACGATGGTGATGGGCTTCGAAGGATAGGCCGGCGCGGCCCCGTGTGCATCGACAGCCAGAACCGCGGTGACCAGCGCGGGCGCGAGCGCGCGCCCGATGTGCAGCATCCTCATGGTGAATCTCCTCGATTGTTTTTGACAGATGTCGAAAGACGGACACCATAACCCGAAACCGGGTTCCACGGCCGGCAGCGGCCGTGGAGCGCGGTCCGTGTTCGTGCCGGCGATCAGCCCGGAGGCGGTATCCCCGCGTCCTTGATCACTTTCCGCCAGCGTGCGAGCTCGCTTTTCACTTTGTCGCCGAGCTCTTTCGGCGTGCTGCTCGCGGGCTCGAGCCCGATCCCTTCGACCCGCTTCACGAACTCGGGATTGGCGACCGCCGCTCTTAACTCCGCGTTGACCTTGTTGATGACCGCGACCGGCGTGCCGCGCGGCCCGAAGATCCCGTACCACGTCGTGTTGTTGAAGCCGGGCAGCAACTCCGCGACCGTGGGCACGTCGGGCAACTGTTTCGCGCGGTGCGGGTGACCGATGCCGATCGCGCGCACGCGTCCCGACGCGAGATGCGGTTGCCATTGCGGAATGCTGCCGAAGATCGCCTGGATGCGTCCCGCGACGAGATCGGTCGTCGCCGGGCCGCCGCCTTTGTACGGCACGTGCGTGAATTCGGCGCCCGTCATCGCTTTCAGCAATTCCATGCCGAGGTGGTTGGGCGTGCCGATGCCGGGCGAGCCGAAATTGATTTTGCCCGGCTGCGCCTTGGCGAGGTCGATCAGCTCCTTCACCGTTTTCGCGGGGACCGACGGATGGACGACGAGCAGGAAAGGCGCATAGACGGCGAGGCCCACCGGCGCGAAATCCTTCACCGGATCGTAAGACAGCTTGGTGCCGAAAGCGGGATTCACGATGAGCCCGCCGGAGGTGCCGAGGAGCAGCGTGTAACCGTCGGGTGTCGCTTGCGCCCCCAGCGCGTGGCCGATCGTCGAGCCCGCCCCGGGCCGGTTGTCGATCACCACCGCCTGGCCGAACTTCTCCGCGAGCCACGCGCCGAATGCGCGCGCGGTCGGATCGGTCGAGCCGCCCGGAGGATACGGAACGATCAACCGTATGGGACGGTTGGGATACGGCGCCTCGGCGGCGTGCGCCGCGCCGGCTGCGCCGAGTAAAACCAGAAACACCGAAACGATCCTGCATGGCCACTGATAAAGCATGAACCCTCCTCCAGGCTTTTATAGCGATAGACTGACGTTCCCCGCGAATGTTGAATCAAGCGCGTCGATTCGCCAAGGACTATCGGAAGATGACTCCATCCCCACCGGCTGTGCGCGCCCTGCCGCGCATCGAGCTCATGCTCTGCCCGGGAACGCTCCCGAGCGTGGGCAAGGACCGCATGGACCTCTTGCGCTACAGGCAGAGCGGCATACCGCGGCTTACCGGCGAGGAGCTGCTCGCCCCGCTGCCCGAAGCCGCGGCCGTCGCGCAGGTCCACGTCGCCGAGGGCAATCCGTGGGACAACGGCACCCACGATGCGCTGCGCAGCATCGCGCTCCACGTGAGCGCACGCCTCACCTCGCCCGATATCGACGGCGTCGTCCTCGTCCAGGGCACGAACACGCTCGAAGAGACCGCGTACTTCCTGAGCCTGACGGTGCGCAGCGACAAGCCTGTCGTGGTCACCGGAGCGCAGCGCCCTTATAACGGCCTCAGCACGGACGGCCCGATCAACCTGCTCGATGCGATCCGCGTCGCCTGCGCACCCGAAACGCGCGGCAAAGGCGCCGTGGTGGTGACCAACGGCGAGATCAACGCGGCGCGCGACGTGACCAAGACGAATACCTATCACGTGCAGACTTTCCGCTCGCGCGACCTCGGCGTCATCGGTTACGCCGACCCCGACCGCATCGAGTATTACCGGACGCCGCACCGCCGCCACACGACCGGCAGCGAATTCGATGTCGCGGCGGTCGCGAGCCTGCCTTACGTCGACGTGCTCTACGTCCATACCGGCACCCGTCCGGGCCTTGCAGACGTGCTGGTCGAACGCGGCGCGAAAGGCCTCGTCATTGCCGGCACCGGCGCAGGGGCCCCGGGTAGTCTCGAGCCCGAGTTGCGCGAAATCGTCAAGGCGAGGCGCGCGGTCGTGGTACAGAGCTCGCGCGTGGGCGAAGGCCGCGTCGTTCCCCACAACAACTGGTACGCCGGGGGGATGGTCGTCGCAGATACGCTGAGCCCGCAGAAAGCCGCGCTGCTCCTCGCGCTCGCTCTCACCCGCACGAGCGAGCCCGAAGAGATCCAGCGCATGTTCGACGAATACTGAAGAGCCCGATGTACGACGCGATCGTCGCCGGCGTCGGCGGCATGGGCAGCGCGGCGGTCTATCACCTCGCGCGCCGCGGCGTGAAAGTCCTCGGCCTCGAGCAGCACGACATTCCCCACGAGCTGGGCTCGTCCCACGGCCTCTCCCGCATCATCCGGCTCGCTTACGCCGAACACCCGGATTACGTGCCGCTCCTGCAACGTGCGTATGCGCTGTGGCGCGAGCTCGAGAACGAAGCGGGCGAGGAGCTGCTCATCGTCACCGGCGGCATCGATGCGGGTGCCGAGGGGAGCGCGACCGTCGAAGGCTCGCTCGCCTCGTGTGCGATCCACGACCTGCCGCACGAGCGGCTGACGGCGGCTGCGCTGGCGCGCCGCTTTCCCGGTTACCGGCTCGCGCCCGAGATGGCCGGCATCTACCAGCCGGACGCGGGCCTGCTTCTGCCCGAGCGTTGCGTCGCCGCCTACGCCGCGGCCGCGAAAAAGCGCGGCGCCGAGATCCACACGCGCGAGCGCATCGTGCGCTGGGACACGGAAGGCAGCGGCGTGAGGGTCGTCACCGATCGCGAGACCTATCGCGCGCGCAAGCTCGTCGTGGCCGCGGGACCGTGGGCCGGGAAGCTCGTACCCGCGCTCGCGACCTTGGCCGTTCCCGAACGCCAGGTGATGCTGTGGACCGAGCCGCTGCAACCCGCGCGCTTCGAGCCCGCGGTTTTTCCGGTGTTCAACATGGAAGCGCCCGAAGGCCGCTTCTACGGCTTCCCTGCGCGCGGCGGTATCGGCTTCAAGATCGGCAAGTATCACCATCGGGGGGAGCGCGTCGCAGATCCGGACGGCATGGACCGCGATTGCCACCCCGAAGACGAAGCGGTGCTGCGGCAGGCCATCGGGCGCTACTTCCCGGACGCGGACGGGCCGACGCTCGCGATGAAGACGTGCCTGTTCACCAACTCGCCGGACGAGCATTTCATACTCGACGTGCTGCCGGACCGCCCGCAGGTCACGCTCGCCGCGGGCTTCTCGGGGCACGGCTTCAAGTTCTGCAGCGTCGTGGGCGAGATCATGGCGGAGCTCGCGCTCGACGGCGGCACGCGTCACGACATCGCCTTGTTCAGCCTCGCGCGGTTCGCGCTGCGCGCGACGCGCGCGCGCCAGTGAACGAACAGAGGGAAACCCAAGGTTTCCCTCGCTACGCTCGGGCTCGCCGGTGAACGAACAGAGGGGAACCCAAGGTTCCCCTCCGTAACCTCCCTTCCTTCGGCTAGTCGCGACGAGATTAATACTTGTCATTGCGAGGAAGGCCCTGACGAAGCAATCCCGGGGATCCCCGAGATCGCGCTGCGCGCGGCTCGCCGGAGAACGAACAGAGGGAAACCGAGGTTTCCCTCCGTTACCTCCCTTCCTCGCGGGTCGCGATGACAAATCAGCGGTTTTGCCAGTTCGGCTTGCGCTTCTCCGCGAACGCGCGCGGACCTTCGATGTAATCCTGGCTGTCGAGGTTCGCCTGCTGCGCCGGATAGACGGTCCTCACCGCCTGCTCGAGCGTGGCTTCGTCGAGCCCGCGATACACCGCCTGCTTCGACGCGCGCACCGCCATCGGCGAGCATTCGAGTATCGCCTGCGCCCAGCGCTTCGCCGCTTTGAGCGCTTCGCCTTCCGCGACGACTTCGTTGACGAAACCCAGCGTCTTCCCTTCGGCCGCGGACACGCGGCGTCCGGTGAGTATCATGCCCATCGCCTGCTTTCGCGGAATCATCCGCGGCAGTCGATGCACGCCGCCCCCGCCCGCGATGAGACCGACGCGAGGCTCGGGCAGCGCGAACACCGCGTTCTCGGACGCGACGATGAGGTCGCACGCGAGCGCCATCTCGAAACCGCCGCCCATCGCCACGCCGTTCACCGCGGCGACGAGCGGCTTCTCCAGGTCGAAGCGGTACGCGAGCCCGCCGAAACCGGTCTTCGGACGCGGCCCGCGTTTGCCCGCGGCCTGCACCTTCAGATCGTTGCCCGCCGAGAACGCGCGCGGTCCGGCGCCGGTCACGATGCCGACCCACAGGTCGTCGCGCGCGGCGAACTCGTCCCACACCCGCTCGAGCTCGTGATGGGCCTCGCTGTGAAGCGCGTTCATGACTTCGGGGCGGTTGATGGTGACCACGCGTATGCGTCCTTCGTCTTCCACTTTGCAATACTGGTGCTCGACTGCGCTCATCGCTCGTATCCTCGCTCGTTCAAGTCGTAGCGGCAGTCTACACGCGTGGCGCAGGCCGAATCCTTTCCGGTATCCTCCCTTTACCTCCCGGCACAGGATGTCTTCCATGAAGAACCCCCTCCTCTCTCTCGCCGCCGCAGCGCTGATCGCAACCGCTGGCGGCGCGCTCGCCCAGACCTACCCTGCGAAACCGGTGCGCATGATCGTTCCTTTCCCCGCGGGCGGCGCGACCGACATCGTCGCGCGCCTGATCGCGCAGAAGCTCACCGAAAGCTGGCGCGTGCAGGTGCTCGTCGACAACCGCGGCGGCGCCGGCGGCACCATCGGCTCGGACATCGCGGCGAAATCGCCTCCCGATGGCTACACGATCCTCATGGCCACCAGCAGCACGCATGCGATCGCGCCGAGTCTCTACACGAAGCTCGCGTACGATCCGGTGCGCGACTTCGCGCCGGTGACGCTGGTCGCGAGCGCGACGGTATTGCTCGCGGTGCATCCTTCGCTGCCGACCAGGAGCGTGAAAGACCTGATCGCGCTCGCGAAAAGAGAGCCCGACGCGCTTTCCTTCGCCTCTTCGGGCAACGGCGGCATCTCGCATCTCATCGGGGAGCACTTCAAGTCGGTGGCCGGAATCCGCATGCTGCACGTGCCGTACAAAGGCGATACGCCGGCGCTGATCGATCTCGTGAGCGGGCAGGTCCAGCTCATGTTCGGAACGGCGGTGTCCTTCCTGCCCTACGTGAAAAGCGGGCGGCTGAACGCGCTCGCGGTGACCAACCCGAGGCGCTCGCCGATCGTGCCGAACGTGCCCACCGTCGCGGAGTCCGGACTGCCCGGGTTCGAGGCGCTGCAGTGGTTCGGCATCTTCGCGCCCGCCGGTACGCCCAAAGACGTCGTCGCGAAGCTGAACGCCGACATCGTCAAAGCGGCGCGGCTTCCCGACGTACGCGAGCGCATGACGACTCTCGGCGCGGACGTCGTCGGCAACACGCCCGTGGAGTTCGCCGCTTTCCAGAAAGCCGACACCGCGAAATGGGCGAAAGTCGTGAAAGCGTCCGGGGCGAAGATTGACTAGAACCCTGCTCACGAACGCCACGCTGATCGATTGCCTCACCCCGGCGCCCGCGGAGAACGCGAGCGTTGCGATCGAGGACGGGCGCATCACCGAGATCCACACGCACGGGCGCAAACCGGAGACCGGAGACGCCACGGTCATCGACCTCGCGGGCGCGTATCTCCTGCCGGGGTTGTGGGACGTACACATCCATCCCGACTATCTCCCGCTCGCCGAGATGCC
>Ga0105106_10001174_pt1 | contig 18812 bp, 19 predicted proteins | sample PPLLaktember2015_5_FD_79109 | JGI IMG/M metagenome (GOLD analysis project Ga0105106, IMG submission 79109) | Freshwater sediment microbial communities from Prairie Pothole Lake near Jamestown, North Dakota, USA - PPLs Lake P8 Core (1) Depth... | ecosystem: Environmental > Aquatic > Freshwater >...
AAATTCGGTCCGTTCAACAGGCCTACAGCGTGGAAACAACCCCTTGAGCCTTAGACGTTCTTGCTTATCGATGAAAAACCAGGCAGGTCTGGATTGCCCCGCATGTCATCCCGTATTCTGATACCACTGCACCGAAGAGGTGGTCTATGGGATTTCCGAATATGGGCGGTTTTCCCGCGGGGGGGGGGCTGCAACCCCAGGTCGCTGAAAAACCGTTTCATAAGAGGGTGGCGGATGGTGGTCTGCCGGTGCGACACATCCACCGACCTATCTCCGAGTCTGTGACGGTGGCGCTGACGCAGGAGACGGGCCAAAAGAAGGACGGGATGCGCCTTGATCTTTTGCCGAGGGCCTTTAACCGTTGTCTATCAGGATACTATCTTAGCGGAGCGATACGTTCATGAACATCGTCGAATTGAAAGACAAAAAAATCAGCGAACTCACCCAGATGGCCAAACGTTTTCATATTGAGGGGGCCGCAGGTATGCGCAAGCAGGAGCTTATTTTTTCGCTCCTGCAGGCTCAGATCGAAAAAGACGGTATGATCTATGGTGAGGGGACGCTTGAGATCCTTCCGGACGGATTCGGGTTCCTGCGGGCGCCGGATTATAATTATCTGCCCGGACCGGACGATATCTACGTATCGCCTTCCCAGATTCGTCGCTTCAACCTGCGAACCGGGGATACCGTGTCGGGCCAGATTCGGCAGCCGAAAGAGTCGGAACGATATTTTGCACTTCTGAAGGTGGAGGCCATCAACTTCGAAGACCCCGAGGTCGCCCGGGAGAAGATTCTTTTTGACAACCTCACGCCCCTTTACCCCGACCGCAAGATCAACCTGGAAACCGAACCGGACAAGTATTCCACCCGTATCATGGACCTCATGACGCCCATCGGTTTTGGTCAGCGGGGGTTGATCGTTTCGCCGCCCAGGTCCGGCAAGACGATGCTCCTGCAGGCAGTCGCAAACGCCATCGTCACCAATCACAAGGAGATTGTGATGTTTGTGCTTCTGATCGACGAGCGCCCCGAGGAAGTCACCGACATGGAACGCTCGGTTGAGGCGGAAGTTATCAGCTCGACCTTTGACGAGCCTGCCGAGCGGCACGTGCAGGTCGCGGAGATGGTCATCGAGAAAGCCAAGCGCCTGGTTGAGCACAAAAAGGATGTGATCATTCTGCTCGACAGCATCACCCGCCTTGCACGGGCCTACAACTCGGTTATGCCCCCCAGTGGAAAAATTCTCTCCGGCGGTGTAGACTCCAACGCGCTGCAGCGTCCCAAGCGGTTTTTTGGCGCCGCCCGCAACATTGAAGAGGGCGGCAGCCTGACCATCATCGCCACCGCGCTGATCGATACGGGGAGCCGGATGGACGAGGTGATCTTTGAAGAATTCAAAGGGACGGGTAACATGGAAATCCAACTGGACCGCCGCCTGTCGGACAAGCGGCTCTTTCCCGCGATCGATATCAATAAATCCGGGACCCGCAAGGAAGAGCTGCTGCTCCCCCAGGAAACGCTCAACCGGGTCTGGATCCTGCGGAAGCTCCTCTCGTCATTGAATCCTATTGACAGCCTTGAATTTTTGCTTGATAAGATGAGTGGAACGAAGGATAATAAACAATTTATGGACTCGATGAACGCCAGATGAGGAGGATCTGAACCAAATGAAAAGCGGAATTCATCCCGATTACAAAGAAACCGTCATTCGTTGCGCCTGCGGCAACGAAATGACCGTCGGTTCCACCAAATCCGATATCAGTGTTGAAATCTGTTCCCAGTGCCACCCTTTCTTCACCGGAAAGCAGAAGCTGGTCGACACCGCCGGACGGATCGAGCGTTTCCGCAGAAAGTACGCCAAGTTTCAGCAAAACGACAAGTAATCTCGCCCACCGCCTGACCGGAAAGTTGAAATAGTTGAATCGGTTTGATTTTTCAGACCATTCAACTATTTTCATGTTGGGCTTTTTAAAGTCAGGCGCCGGGCCCGGAATTTGGGCCCTGGCAGGCGTAAAATGCCACAAAAAAATCGCCTTACGCGGATCGGGTTCAGACAGCACCGGTCAAACAGGGTAGTTTAAAGGCCATGTTCAGCAGATTAAAAGGGGTTGAAGAGCGGTTTTTGGAGATCGAAAAACGCTTGAGTGACCCCGAGAGCGTCAACGACCGCCTTGCCTATCAGAAAATTGTTCGGGAGCACGCCGAGCTGAATAAGATCGTAGCCGCTTTTCGTCTCCACCGCCAAACGGTTAAAGAATTGGCGGACAGCAACGAACTGCTGCGCGACGGGGACCCGGGCATAAAAGAGCTTGCGCGCGACGAGATCCACGCGCTGATGACCGCCAAGGAAGAGTTGGAGGCGGAGCTGAAGAAGCTCCTCATGCCCAAAGACCCCAACGATGAAAAAAACGTCCTGATTGAAATCCGGGCGGGCACCGGCGGCGAGGAGGCCGGCCTGTTTGCCGGAGACCTCTATAAAATGTACTCCCGCTACGCGGAGAGCAAAGGCTGGCGGATCGAGGTGATGACCCACCACGCCGCCGGCGCCGGCGGGCTGAAGGAGGTCATTGCCATGATCCAGGGCCATGGCGCCTTCAGCCGCCTTAAATTTGAAAGCGGGACGCACCGGGTTCAGCGCGTGCCCACCACCGAGACCCAGGGGCGGATCCACACCTCGGCGGTTACCGTTGCGGTTTTGCCCGAAGCCGAGGAGGTCGAGGTTCACATCGAACCCGGCGACCTCAAGGTGGATGTCTACCGTTCCACCGGCCCGGGCGGGCAATCCGTCAACACCACCGATTCGGCGGTCCGCATCACCCACCTGCCAACTGGCCTGGTGGTCACCTGCCAGGATGAAAAATCCCAGCTGAAAAACAAAAACAAGGCCTTGAAGGTGCTGCGGGCGCGTCTGTATGACCAGATGATCCGGGAGCAGAATGAAAAACGCTCGGAAACCCGCAAAAGCCAGATCGGATCGGGAGACCGCAGCGAACGAATTCGGACCTACAATTTTCCCCAGGGTCGGGTGACCGACCATCGCATCGGGCTGACGCTCTACAGGCTCGAGAGTATCCTGCAGGGGGAAATCGATGAGATCATAGACGAGCTGGTCACCTTCTACCAAGCTCAGGCGCTTAAGAATGCAGACACAGGCTACACCCCCACCATCGGCCGGGCAACCGCCCCGGGAAGCTGACTGGACCATACTGAAACTGCTCGTATGGACCACGTCTTTTTTCAAGTCCCACGGAATCGAATCCCCCCGCGCTGATGCTGAAATTCTGCTGGCCCATACCCTCGGCAGCGAGCGTATCGCACTTTACACCCACCATGATCAGCCGCTTAACCCGGATGAGCTTTCACGCTTCAAAGCGCTCATCAAACGGCGAGCCGGCCGCGAGCCGGTGGCCTATATTGTCGGCCAGAAGGGGTTCTGGTCCCTTGAGCTTGCGGTAACACCGGCGGTCCTGATTCCCCGGCCCGAAACCGAATGCCTGGTGGAAAAGGCCCTTCAATTTTTGCCGTGCGACGCTGCGCCAAGTCCCCTTCGGGTTCTGGAGTTGGGGACCGGCTCCGGCGCCATCGTTCTGGCGTTGGCCAAAGAGCGGCCCGCTCACCGGTTCTATGCCCTCGACCGCTCGTTGGCGGCGCTGTCAGTTGCCCGGCGCAACGCGCGCCGCGCGGGCCTCGACGGCCGGGTCTGTTTCTGGGTCGCGGATTGGGTCGATTCCTTGCGGCCCGGCGGGCTGCTGTTCGATCTGATCGTCTCCAACCCCCCCTACATTCGCACCGGAGACATCGCGGGCCTACAACCCGAAATTGGTCGCTTCGAACCGCGGCAGGCTCTCGACGGCGGGCCGGACGGGCTTCAGGACCTGCACCGGATCATCCGCCAGAGCCCTCCTTTCCTGGCAGCGGGAGGGCGGCTTTTGCTGGAAATCGGCTGGGATCAGGCCAAGGCGCTGGCGGCGCTGGCGGCCGACTGCGGGATGTATGAGGAATCAGCCGTTTTTCAGGATTACAGCGGGCTGGATCGGGTGCTGATATTAAGAAAAAATAGATTGCGGTCTGGTTCCTAATTTGTTAGTAAAAAAAGATTTTGTAATACGCACGTCGGTGGACTCTTTTTCGGGTGCTTTCGACCAGTTCGGTGAAAGCCGAAATCGAGGGTGATGCCGGCGGTGGACCCAACCCAACAGACAAGGAGAAAGAACATGGCGTATGTCACAATGAAGGAACTGCTGGAGGCCGGCGTGCATTTCGGCCATCAGACCAAACGCTGGAACCCGAAGATGAAGCCCTATATCTTCGGCGCCCGCAATGGGATCTACATTATCGATCTGCAAAAAACGGTTCGGATGTTCAAGAATGCCTATGACTTTGTGGCCGACACGGTTGCCAAGGGCAAGTCCGTGCTTTTTGTCGGAACCAAGAAGCAGGCCCGCGACGCCATCTACGAAGAGGCCAACCGCTGTGAAATGTATTACGTCCACAACCGCTGGCTGGGCGGCATGATGACCAATTTCCAGACCATCAAGCAGAGCATCGACCGTTTGAACTACCTCAACAATATCGAAAACGACGGTACCATCAACCTGTTTCCCAAAAAGGAGCGCTTGAAGCTCGGTAAGGAAAGAGCCAAGCTGGACAGCAACTTGGGCGGCATCCGGTTGATGAAATCGCTTCCGGGGGCATTGTTTGTGGTCGATCCCAAAAACGAGGCGATCGCGATCAAGGAAGGGCGCCGTTTGGGCATCCCGATCGTTGCGATTGTCGACACCAACTGCAATCCCGATGACATTGACTACCTCATTCCCGGCAACGATGACGCCATTCGATCCATCCGACTGATTTCCTCCCGGATTGCGGATGCCTGTGAGCAGGGCCGCAAGCGGTTTGAAGAAAAACAGCAGGCCGAAGCCGACAAGGCGGTCGTGGAAGAGGTTGCTCCGGTTGCGGGAGTGGCACTGCAACCGGGTGAGCGCAAGATCATTGCCGATGGTTCGGCGGGGCCGGTTGTTGAAGTCATTCGCAAAGCCGCCGGTCCGGCCGCCGGCGAAGCGGCCCCCGAGGGTGGCGCGAGCGGCGAAACCAGCGAAAAAGAATAGACGAGGAGAGAGCGAAGATGGCAGCGATAACTGCGCAACTGGTAAAAGAACTCCGTGAAAAAACCGGGGTTGGTATGATGGATTGCAAGAAAGCCCTCGCCGAAAGCGGCGGGGACATGGAAAAAGCGGTTGAATTTCTGAGAAAAAAGGGGCTGGCCACCGCTCAAAAGCGGGCCGGTCGGGCAACTTCCGAAGGAATTGTCCAGTCCTACATCCATATGGGCGGCAAAATCGGTGTTCTCGTGGAGGTCAACTGCGAGTCTGACTTCGTGGCGAAGAATGAAGATTTTCAGGGATTCGCCAAAAACATCGCCATGCATATTGCCGCCACCAACCCGGTGGGCATCGCCCCTGAAGACGTGTCTGCGGACGTCGTCGCAAAAGAGATGGAAATCTACCGCGGGCAAGCCCAGGAAATGGGCAAACCGGAAAAGATGCTCGACAAGATCGCCGAAGGTAAAATGGCCAAGTTTTTCAAGGACAACTGCCTGCTGAATCAGCCCTACGTGCGCGATCCGAACCTCACCATCGCAGACCTGCTCAATGAAACCATCGCCAAAATCGGTGAGAATATTTCCATTCGGCGCTTTGCACGTTTCCAGATAGGAGATTAGCCCCTGTGGTGCACCCACAATACCGAAGAGTTCTTTTGAAACTCAGCGGCGAAGCCCTGATGGGTGATCAGGGCTTCGGCATCAGTCCGGATATGCTGAAATATGTGGCCGAGGAGATCCAGTCGGTTTACGACATGGGGGTTGAACTGGCCATTGTGGTGGGCGGCGGCAATATCTTTCGTGGTGTTGCCGCCAGCTCATTTGACATGGACCGTGCCTCCGCCGATCACATGGGGATGCTGGCAACGGTCATCAACAGCTTGGCGCTGCAGGATGCGCTGGACAAGCGCGGGGTGCAGACCCGGGTGCAGACGGCCATTTCGATGCATGAGGTCGCCGAGCCTTATATTCTCCGGCGGGCGGTGCGTCATCTCGAAAAAGGCCGGGTGGTGATTTTTGCGGCAGGTACCGGCAACCCCTACTTTACCACCGATACCGCGGCCGTTTTGCGAGCCCAGGAGATCCACGCCGAGATTCTTTTCAAGGCCACTAAAGTTGACGGGATCTATGATGCGGATCCCGAAAAGAATAAGGACGCGCGGTTTATCCCGGCGATTTCCTACATGCAGATCCTTGAAAAACAGCTGAATGTCATGGACATGACCGCCATTTCGCTGGCCATGGACAATCACCTGCCGCTGGTGGTCTTCAACCTCAAGACCTGCGGCAGTATCAAGCGGGCAATTTGTGGGGAAAAAATTGGAACCCGGATTGAAAACTGACATCATTTTATGAAGGTTAGTTCAAGGGGGTCACTATGATCGCGTCAACTTATCAAGATACCCGTGAGCGCATGGTTAAAACCGTTGCCGCTTTGAAAAGCGAGTTCAAGAAAGTCCGCACCGGCCGCGCCTCCCTGGCCCTGCTTGACGGTATCCGGGTGGATTACTACGGCACGCCGACACCGCTCAACCAGATGGCGTCCCTGGCGGTTCCCGAAAGCCGTCTGATCACGATTCAGCCCTGGGACGTGTCGGTCATCAAGGAAATTGAAAAGGCCCTCTTGAAATCGGATTTGGGGCTGACCCCCTCCAACGACGGCAAGCTGATCCGCATTGCGATCCCCCCCCTGACGGAGGAGCGGCGCAAGGAACTGGTAAAGATCGTTCACAAGATGAGCGAGGAGCACAAGGTCGCCATTCGCAACATCCGCCGGGACGCCAACGAGCTCCTGAAGGGGTTTAAAAAGGACGGGGATATATCAGAAGACGAGGCTTTCAAGGCTCAGGATCAGGTTCAGAAGATCACCGACGATCATATCAAGCTGATCGACGAGGTCTTTCAGGCAAAAGAAAAGGAAATTCTTGAATTCTAACCCGCCGCCCCCTGATCTGAGCGGTTTGGACCCTGCCAAACTTCCGATCCACATCGCCATCATCATGGACGGCAACGGCCGTTGGGCCAAGCGGCGGTTGCTCAACCGGGTCAAGGGTCATGAAAAGGGTGCCGATACCGTTCGAACCGTGGTTCGCACCTGCCGCCAAATCGGCATTCAGTTCCTGACGCTCTATGCCTTTTCAACCGAAAACTGGCAGCGCCCCAGAGCGGAGGTGAGTGCGCTGATGACGCTGCTGAAAAAATACATCGTTTCGGAAAAAAATGAACTGCATCAGGAGAATATCCGCATCAACGTTCTGGGTGAGATGGAGAGCCTGCCAGCGGATGTCCGAACGGCTCTGAACGATATCATTGCCCTAACGCGCAACAATGCCGCGATGACCGTCAATCTGGCCCTCAGCTACGGCGGGCGGGCGGAAATCGTCAAAATGGTCCGGGAAATTGTGCTGGAAGTCCAGGCCGGCCGGCTGGCGCCGGAGGCCATCGACGCTGGGCTGGTGGCCCGTCACCTCTATACCGGGACAATGCCGGATCCGGACCTGCTGATCCGAACCAGCGGTGAGATGCGGATCAGCAATTTTCTTCTGTGGCAAATCGCGTATGCCGAAATTTTTGTTACCCCAACCTTATGGCCGGACTTCGATCGGGAGGAATTTCTCGCTATTTTGCGCCAATACCAAGCGCGTGAACGGCGGTTCGGAAAAATCCCGGAAGTCTCGCCGCCCCAGTAAGCATGCATCTTAAGCGCTGGATAACCGGGGTGCTGGCCCTGCCGTTCCTGATCCTGATCATCGCCCGGGGAGGGGCCGCGTTTTTTGGGGGGTGCATCACTCTTGTTGCAGGGGTGGCACTGTGGGAATTTTATCGCATCGTCTATCATCCGCAACACCATGCGGTGCCCAAAATTGTGTTGTTTTTGGGCTATCTGATCGGGATCGGGATCATCGCTGCCGCCCATGCCGGTGAACTGGCCGCCATCGCCGCCATCCTGACGGCCAATCTGATCCTATCGGGCATTGTCGGTCTGATTTATTTCAAAACCGTTCCCACGATTCCCGAAATTCTCTTCAAGCAACTGGCGGGCAGCCTTTACATCCCTCTTTTGCTGGCCTACCTTATTTTGCTGCGTGCCGGCGACCACGGCGTCGCGTGGGTTTTTTTTGTCGTCAGTGTTATTTTTGCAGGAGATATCGGCGCCTTTTATGCCGGCACCTATCTGGGGCGAAACAAGTTGTGCCCTTCGGTGAGCCCCAAGAAAACCATCGAGGGTGCGCTGGGTGGCCTGGTCGCCAATCTGCTGGTGGGCAGCCTTTTTTTACTCTTCGTGCTGCCCCCACGGCCCTGGGGCTTTGGGCTGGCCGCGCTGGTGGCCATGGGCGCCGTCGGTCAGGTCGGGGACCTTTTTGAATCCGTTCTCAAACGGGCTGCCGGTGTCAAGGATTCAGGCGGAATTTTACCGGGGCACGGCGGGATCCTCGACCGGATCGACGCCCTCCTTTTCGCCGCGCCGCTGGCATACGCCTTCAAGGCGGCTTTCGTCTAAGCGCCTCGCCCTTGCTCCGCAGTCTTACCGTGGGCTTTTATGACAGCCACGGTCCTTCGGACGGATTCCCAGCGTATAAGACCTCCCCCCCAGCGGACAGGCGCCAAACGGGTAGACGCCTGGATTGCAGCACGGCGCCGGCCTTTATCCGATAGCGTCCCATCGGGTTTTTGGATGCCATGAAAAATCTTGCCATACTGGGCTCAACCGGCTCCATCGGGCGGAACACCCTCAAACTGGTCGCGGCTTTTCCGGATCGGCTGTGCGCCAAAGTCCTGACCGCCAAGACCAACTTGCAACTGCTGCTGCAACAGATCGAAATTTTCCGGCCTGAACTGGTGGCGGTTTTTGATCAGGCGTCCGCCGCGAGCCTGCAAAAGCAGCTGCCGGCCGGTACCCGGGTCCAGATCCTTTTCGGTGAGAAAGGTTACTGCGCGGCGGCTGGCTGGGCAGCTGTCGATCAGGTCGTTACGGCTATGGTGGGCGCTGCCGGGCTTGCACCGACGCTTGCGGCGATTGCCGCCGGCAAGGACATCGCCCTTGCCAACAAGGAGACCCTGGTGATGGCCGGGCAATTGGTGACCGCCCAGGCGGCTGCCAAAGGGGTGTCGATTTTCCCGGTCGACAGTGAGCATAGCGCCATTTTTCAGTGCCTTGCGGGGCAGCGGCGGCAGGACCTGCAAAAAATTTTTCTGACGGCCTCGGGCGGCCCCTTTCGGGGAAGGTCGCGTGGGGACCTCGCGGGGGTGCGACCCGAGGAGGCCCTGGTGCACCCCACGTGGCAGATGGGGGCGAAAATTAGCATCGATTCCGCGACCCTGATGAACAAAGGGCTGGAGGTGATCGAGGCCAAATGGCTTTTTGGCCTGGCCCCCGCCGAAATCGAGGTCGTGGTGCATCCCCAAAGCATCATCCACTCCATGGTGGCCTACCGGGACGGGTCGATTCTGGCGCAGTTGGGCGTACCGGACATGAAAGGCGCGATCGCTTACGCTCTCTCCTGTCCCGAGCGCTGGCCGTTGCAGCAGCCGCTGCCGGACTTTGCCGCCACGGCCGGGCTGACCTTTGAAAAACCCGATCTGGCGGCTTTTCCGTGCCTGGCTCTGGCCTTTAGCGCCTGTGAAGCGGGCGGCACGCATCCGGCGGTGCTGAATGCCGCCAACGAGGTGGCCGTCGAGGCTTTTCTGACCAAACAGATCGGCTTTTTGGATATCCCGTTTTTAGTTGAACACACGCTTGCGGCCCACAGCGGAATCGCCCGTCCCCAACTGGCGGATATCCTCGGCGCTGACCGCTGGGCCCGCGGGGAAACCCGGCGCAAGATGGCCGCCGGGGCGTGAGGGCCACTTTCCGCGGCCTGAGCGATGGCCGCAAGGCGCCTTTGGCGGACCGGGGGCGGGGAGGTGGAGCCGCAATCGAATTTTTGATGAAACCGTTAACCTTCAGGAGTGCGGGAAGCCCCGCGGAAGCATAACCGGCATGAGCACGAACCTGGTCGCATTTGTCGTCGTTCTCGGCGTCTTGATTTTTTTCCACGAACTCGGGCACTTTTTGGTCGCCAGGCTCTTTGGGGTCGGTGTGGAGCGTTTCTCGCTGGGCTTCGGTCCCCGGATTTTCGGCAAAAAGGTCGGAATCACCGATTACCGTATTTCCGCCATTCCCCTCGGCGGCTATGTGAAAATGGTCGGAGAGGAACCCGATGCGGAGATCGACCCGGCCGACATCCCCATCTCGTTTACCCACAAACACGTTTTCAAACGGATTTTGATCGTTGCCGCCGGCCCTTTTTTCAACCTGCTGCTGGCGGCCGTCATATTCTACGGTGTTTTCCAGATCTCCGGCCTGATGATCCTGAAGCCGGTGGTCGGTGCCGTCGAGGCCGACACGCCGGCCGCTCTCGCCGGGTTGGTTGAGGGCGACCGGATCGCCGCCATCGACGGCACACCCATCGGCAGCTGGGAGGAAATGGCGGTCGCTATTTCCAAAAGCGAAGGCAACCCGCTCGTTCTGACGGTCGCCCGCGGCGACAGCCAGCGGGAGGTCGCGATAACACCGGTGCTTAAGCCAGCCCAGAATATCTTCGGGGAGCCCATCGACCGCTTTGTGATCGGCATTTCTGCCGCCGGTGACTTCGAGACCCAACGGCTCAATCCGTTCCAGGCCCTCTTCGAAAGCGTCCATCGGACCTATTATTTCACCAAGCTGACCGTGGTCAGCGTGGTGAAATTAATTCAGGGCACGGTTTCCACCAAAACCCTGGGGGGGCCGATCATGATCGCCGAGATGGCCGGCCAGCAGGCCAAGGAAGGGGCCTGGAACCTGGTGACCTTTATCGCCCTGCTGAGCATCAACCTGGCCATTTTGAACATCCTGCCGATTCCGGTGCTGGATGGGGGGCATCTGCTTTTTTTTGCGATCGAGGCCGTCACCGGCCGCCCGGTCAACACCAAGGTGCGCGAGGTCGCCCAGCAGGCGGGGATATTCCTGCTCCTGCTGCTGATGATTTTGGTATTCTACAACGACATCACCCGGATTTTTTTCCGGTAGAACGGCGCAACACCGGCCGCGTGCAGCGGCGCCCGACGAAGTCTGGCGGCTGCACGGCCAATTGTGTTCACCCCGAATCCGGCTGCGGCCGGGGTTCAAATCAGGGAAGTGAAGATGCCCTATCGACTCGAAATTGCCTTGAAGCCGGAGCTGGTCGATGCGGAAGGGGAGGGGATCCGCCGAAAAGCCAGCGATTATTTCGCTATTGCCATCGCGCGGGTTCGAACGGTCCAGATCCTGACCATCGATGCCGCGCTTTCGGCCGACCAGCTGGGCGCCATCCAGACCGAAATCTTTACCAACCCGGTTACGCAAAACGGCTCGTTCGACCCCCTGCCGATTCCCTTCGACTGGAGCATCTGGGTGGGCTACCGTCCCGGCGTGCGCGACACCCCCGGCAGCACCGCCGTCGAGGCGATCGAAGACCTTTTAAAAATCAGGTTCACCAGGGGCGAGGCCGTCTTTACCTCCAAACGCTACTGCCTCAAGGCCGAAGGGCTCTCTTTTGCGGCGGTGGACCGGATTGCCCGAGAACTCCTGGCCAACGACATCATCCAGCAGTGGCGGATTATCCCGAAATCCGATTGGGATCCGACCGTGGGCATCGGGTATATTCTGCCCAAGGTGCAGCTCAACCACGAGCCGGTGGTCACCACCGTCGCTGTCGACAGCGATGCCGGCCTGCGCCGGATCAGCTTTGAGCGCAACCTGGCCCTGAACCCCCTGGACATTCCCGTCATCCGCGAATACTTTACACGCCCCGGGGTTCGGAGCGCACGGGCAGCGGTGGGACTGAGCGACCCCACCGACATCGAACTCGAATATCTATCCCAGGCCCGCAGCGACCACTGCAACCACAATACCTTCCGCGGCCTTTTCCGCTACCGCGACCTTGCCGGCGGCCCCAGCGAGACCATCGACAGCCTGTTCAAAACCTGCATCGAGGCCCCGACCCTGGCCCTCAAAGAGCGCAAACCCTGGGTGGTCTCGGTGCTGTGGGACAATGCCGGGGTCGCCCGTTTTGACGATGGGCACCACTACGTCGTCACCGGTGAAACCCACAACTCACCCTCCAACATGGAGGCTTACGGCGGGGCCATCACCGGGATCGTCGGGGTTTACCGGGACCCCATGGGGACCGGCAAAGGGGCCAAGCTGATCATGGGCAGCTACGGGTTTTGTGTCGGGCAGCGGGATTACGACGGGGCGCTGCGACCCAGGCTGCACCCGCGGCGCCTGCTGGACGGCGTAATCGAAGGGGTCCGCGACGGCGGCAACAAGAGCGGCATCCCGACCACCTGCGGGCAGGTCCTGTTTCACCCCGGTTACATGGGCAAGTGCCTGGTTTTCGTGACCGCCGTGGGGCTGATGCCCAAAACCGTGGATGGGCGGCCCGCCGAGCAAAAGACCACAACCCCCGGCGACCTGGTGATCATGTGCGGCGGGCGCGTCGGAAAGGACGGGATCCACGGCGTGACGGCCTCCTCCGAGGTCTTTTCGGAACACACCCCGGCAGGCCACGTTCAAATCGGGGACCCCTACACCCAGAAAAAAATGCATGATTTTCTGCTCCAGGCCCGGGATGAGGGCCTGATCGCCTTTATCACCGACAACGGCGGCGGCGGGCTTTCCTCCTCTATCGGCGAATCGGCCCGGTATTCCAACGGCTGCGAGGTGGATCTCGAGTGCGTGCCCTTGAAATACGACGGCCTCGACCAGTGGGAGATCTGGGTCTCCGAATCCCAGGAGCGCATGACGGTGGCCATCAAGCCCCAGCACCTGGAGCGGTTCATGGCGCTTTCCCGGCGGCATGCCGTGGAAAGCACCGTCATCGGCAAATACACCGCCAGCGGCAAGCTTCACATCCGCTACAAGGGCGAGACCTGCGCCTTTATCGATCTGGATCTGCTGGAATCCGGTTTTCCCCAGTGGCGCTTTGACGCCGACTGGCTGCCGCCGGAAAGCCGCGGCCTGATCGAACCGGTCCTGCAGGAACCCCAGGATTACGCCCGCCTGCTGGTGGACCTGCTGGCGCGCCCCAACATCTGTTCCAAAGAATGGATCACCCGCCAGTATGACCATGAGGTCCAGGGCAGCAGCGTGATCAAACCGCTGGTGGGCGCCGAGAGCGACGTCAACAGCGATGCCAGCGTCATTCGGCCGGTGCTGTCTTCAAACCGCGGCCTGGCCTTTTCCCAGGCCCTCCTGCCCGCTTACTCGGCCATCGACACCTATCACATGACCACCTGCACCATCGATGAAGCCGTCCGCCGCCTGGTAGCTGTCGGCGCCGACCCCGAGCAGATCGGCGGGGTGGACAATTTCTGCTGGCCCAGCATCCAGTTCGACCCGCAGGCCAACCCGGACGGCCGCTTCAAGGCGGCTCAGCTCGTGCGCTCCTGCCAGGCGCTGCGGGACCTTTGCCTGGCTTACGAAATCCCGCTGCTTTCGGGCAAAGACAGCATGTACGTCGACGGCTTGCTGGAAGGCGCTTACGGCGAGCGCCACAAGGTCTCGGCCCTGCCCAGCCTGCAGTTTTCGGCAACCTCGGTGGTGGCCGACGTTGAAAAATGCCAGAGCATGGACAGCAAGGTCCCGGGGGATCTGGTGTACGTTCTGGGGCTGACCCGCGACGAGCTCGGCGCCGGCGAGTACTACGAGCACCTCGGCTATCTGGGCTGCAGGGTGCCCCGGGTGCGGCCGGCCGAATCGCGCGCCCTGTATCGCGCCCTGGCGGCCGCGATTGAGGCCTCTGCCGTGGCTTCGGTTCACGGGGTTTACCGCGGGGGGCTCGGTGTTCATCTGGCGCTGGTCGCGATGGGCGGCAATCTCGGGATGGCGCTCGACCTCGCCGCCGTGCCTGCAGAGCCCGCCCTGCGGCCCGATCGCCTGCTTTTTTCCGAGTCGGCCGGCCGCTTTGTTGTTACCGTCGACCCCCGACGGAAAGCACATTTTGAGGGGCTGCTGGCGGGCTGCGTTTTCGCCTGTGTCGGCGAGGTGACGGCAGCCCCGCAGCTGGTCCTCGATTATGCCCGCACGCCCAAGCGCCGGATTCTTTCGGTCGCCCTAAAGGAGTTGAAAAGCGCCTGGAAAGCCCCTTTTGGAGATTTGCGATGAACAGCGTCAACGCCCTGGTCCTCACCGGCTACGGTCTGAACTGCGACATTGAAACTGCCCACGCCATTGAGCTGGCCGGCGGGCGGGCGGACCGTGTTCATATCAATGCCCTGATTGATGGTGAAGCCCGACTGGACGCCTATCAGATGATAACCTTTGTGGGGGGCTTCAGTTGGGGTGACGACCACGGCGCCGGCGTGGTTCAGGCGGTTCGCCTGAAGACCCATATCGGCGAGCAGCTGCTTCGGTTCATTGCCGCCGGCAAACTCGTGCTAGGCATCTGCAACGGGTTCCAGACGCTGGTAAATCTCGGTCTGCTGCCGGGTTTGGATGCGGACTACCAAACCCGTTCGGTAGCGCTGGCCGCCAACGATTGCGGCAATTTTCGTGATCAGTGGGTCTCGCTGGGGGTCAACCCCCAATCGCCGTGTGTCTTCACCCGCGGCCTGACCCGCCTGGAGCTGCCGGTGCGCCATGGGGAGGGCAAGTTTTTTGCCGAACCGGGGACCCTGGAGAAACTGCTGCGCCAGCACCAGGTGGTGCTGCGCTACGTCCTGCCCGACGGCACCCCTGCAGGCGGCCTTTTCCCCGACAACCCCAATGGGTCGCTCCACGATATCGCCGGGATCTGCGATCCCAGCGGCCGCGTATTCGGGCTGATGCCGCACCCCGAGGCCTATCACCACTGGACCCATCACCCCCGCTGGACGCGGCTGCGCGAGGAACACAGACGCACCGGCAAACCCCTCGATGCCGCGGGCGCCACGGGCAATCTGATCTTCAAAAACGCGGTGGCCTTCCTTCAAGCATAACACTCTGGGTTTGATCATAAATTTTAAAAATCAAGCCAGCCAAGCCCCCTGAAATTTCACCTCAAGGCCAACATCAAGGCGCAGGGCTTCGGAAAACGGCGCCTTTTTTTGTCTCTCATCGCGAACACCTCAAAATCCTTCCTCTGAAATCAAATCCAAAAATAAAGTCTGCAAGGTAACCGACCCCCGGGCCTGATGTCGGGTCAGAGATCCCCCTCACCCCCCATTCCCGTTCCTTTGGGCTGCTGTGTCGGCCCTCTTTAGTTCGACAGTTTTTTTTCGGAATGTCGCCCTGCCCGGCACTCCCGGGAAAGACTCTTCGTCTCTTGCCCCATGGACTCCTGCTTCAGTTGCCAGCACCATCGTTCGATATGAGGAAGTGCGTGAAGACGGCCGGCGGCGTGGGCTGCGATTCACCGCAACTAAAAAAAGTTAATAGCGCTATTAAAAGTTTTAATAGCCAGCGCAACCGGAAACGGTCTGCCAGCCTCTGTCGGAGCGGTTCGAGAAGACCGTTGGGATTTAAATTAATAATTTTAAAACGCATAAAAACATAGGGTTGCATGCTTACAGGTGTCACATGGCCGGATGGCGGGAGCGGCCGGAAGGTGATCGCCAACCCGTGGCATGTAAATTGTAAAGTCGTAACAAAATGAAAAATCCACTGCAGTTATTACCCAATCGGAGTTGACGACCATGCGCAAGAATTCGGGGTTCACCCTAATGGAACTGATGACAACAATTGCCATCATTGCGGTCTTGGCGGCTGTTGCGATTCCCAACATGATCGGTTGGCTCCCCGATTACCGTCTGCGCAGCGGGGCGGCGGAAATGCTTTCCGCGCTGCAGTTGGCGCGTCTCAGCGCCATCAAGGAAAACGCGCATGTGGCGGTTCGGTTCAATACCGGCAGCGATGAGTACCTAGTCTTCGTGGACAACGGAGAGGGGGGCGGCACGCCTGGCAATGAAACCCGGGATGGGGACGAGAAGGTGATCAAATCCGGGAAAATGGCGCCGGATGCGCAGATCGACAGCGCCGGCTTTTCCGGCGGCTTGAGCCGGGTCTCGTTCACCGGCCGGGGGCTTACGAATGGCTTTCGGGTCGGCACCGTGACGCTCAAAAACAGCAAGGGGCATCAAAGGGAAATTGTGGTCAATATGACCGGCCGCTGCCGGATCAAATAGGGATCAGCCCAATGCCAATATGCCGGGGAATGCGAATCGGCGGGCATAAAGGAAAGGATACTCTGCAATGAATAATGTGGGCCGCGGCACAAAAGGATTTACCCTGATTGAACTCATGATCGCCATGGCCGTCTCGGGGATTGTGATGGCAGGTATTTACGCTGCTTATGAAATGCAGGTCAAGTCCCAGATCACCAACCAGGCGCTTGTCGACATGCAGCAGGAGATGCGGGCGGCGATGTTAATCTTGGAGCAAGACCTTCGCATGGCCGGCTATGACCCAACGGAAAACGCCGGGGCCGAGATATCGGAAATCCGGGCCAACAGTGTAGCCTTCAGCATGGATGCCGCCGGCGGCAACACCGACGGGATCGACAACGACAACGACGGGGTTGTTGACGAAGCCGATGAGGCCGGTTTCCCGGACGGGGACCTCGACGACGGCAACGAAGTGATCCGCTACGTTCATGCCACCGATGCCGACGGGACCCCCTATTTGGGGCGGTCAATGGGCGGTGGAGCGGTTTCACCGGTGGCCTACAACATTGACGCCCTGAACTTTGTCTTTCTGAACGAAGACGGCAACCCCACCGGCGACCGCACTCAGATCAGGGCCGTCGCGGTCACCATGGTCGGCCGTTCCGGCACGGACGTGCCGGTTTTGTTTTTCAAACAAGAGGACAACACGGTTTATCGCAATCAGCAGGGCGACGTCATTCTGGCGGCCCCCAATGACAACTTCAGGCGGATGATGCTCTCCACCGTGGTCAAATGCCGCAACCTCTAAACATCACCCCTGCGCCCATATCAACGGAGGAACCCATGTCGACACAGCCGGACAGCGTCATCAAAGAACCGAGTGAAACGGGCTTTACCCTGATCGAGGTGTTGATGGCGATGGCCATCTTCGCCATCGGTATTCTGGCGGTGGGCAGCATGCAGATCGCCGCCATGAACGGCGGGGCGTCGGCCAGGCGCTCGACCGATGCGGCCACCATCGCCCAGGACCAGATCGAGAAGATTATCGCGGGAGATTATGACGATCTCGCCGCCCCGGCCGATGCCGTCGTCAACGGGCGCTACAGCCTGAACTGGGCTGTTGCGGAAGACGATCTGAACGGTGACGGGAACAACGATGCGAAAAATGTGACGGTTACGGTCACCTGGCCGGACAAGGGCGGCGATCGGAGCTTCAACCTGGACTTTACCAAAGTGCTCAACATCAAAGGATAACTCGCGCAAATGCCGGTGATTTTGCGAATCGTCGGACGGTCCGTACCCCCCGACAAGGCATTTTGCCGAAGCTGATCTGAAAAGGAAAATATCCCCATGCGGAACCCTGCAACCATACTGCAATCCGATGAAGGTTCGGTCATGGTCCTTGCCCTCATCGTCCTGGCGATGTTGACCATTATCGGCATCTCCGCCTCCAATACCAGCACCACCGAACTTCAGATCGTGCGCAACGATTTGCTGCACCGGATAAATTTCTACAAGGCGGAGGCCGCGGCACGCGAGGGGGCCCAGACGGTCGCCAACCTGGCCAAAACCAGCCCCTCCGAAGTCAACCCGGGCCAAACCACCCAAAACTGGCTGGTAGACCCCGCCGCCGATGGCATCGACATGACCAAAATAGAGGACGTGCAAGCCATCGATGAGCCTTCCAGCGTGGTCACCGACGCTGCCACAACATATGCCGCCGCCTATCTCGGCAGAACCGGGAGTGTTGCCGCAGAAAACGAAAGCCATGTTTATCACTTCAACCTTTACGGGTTGCACACGGCTGACGATGGCAGGGCGTTTATTGAGATGGGGTATAAGGTCAAGGTGTTTCAGAATTAGATGAAGTCGCCGGTTAAAATGGCCGCAGGCAAAGGATGCTCCACCCTTGGGGAAAACTGCCAAAGTTAATTCCCACCGGCCAAGTCAATAAAATTTAAGCGAGGTCACCCATGTTACCTGAAAAGGATTTTAAAAAAGCCGAAAGTACAAATACTTTTAAAAGACTAAACCTCAGGCGAAAAAGGTCCTTTTTGGCGGTTTTGGCGTGGCTGTCGCTACTGCTGGCGACCCTTTGCGGCGCCGGGATTGAAGATGCAAGGGCATACACGCTGACAGTGTCTGCCAGTGGAAACGGGAATGTCAGCCCGACGAGTGCTACGTTTGTTGAATTGGATCCGCCTATAACGATCACCGCCACGCCAGATTCCGGCTGGAAGTTTGTGGTGTGGTCGGTTTATGGCGCAATCAACGTGGTGGATGCGAGTGCGCCTGTAACGACGGTCACTCTTGCTGCCGACTCGGGTGCAGTGGCGGTTTTTCAGAGGATCGCCTACACGCTGACGATCGACGTGGCGTCAGGCAGCGGCAGCGTGAGCCCGGCCAGCGGGACGAACTACAACTACGATACGGCCCTTGGGATCAGCGCGACGGCAGCGGCCGGATGGAGGTTTGTAAACTGGACGGGCGACACCAGCCATTTGGAGAGCACGACGGCAGCCACGACGGCGATCGTAACCCCAATGGCCGATAACACGACGGTGCATGC
>Ga0105106_10001175_pt1 | contig 18793 bp, 12 predicted proteins | sample PPLLaktember2015_5_FD_79109 | JGI IMG/M metagenome (GOLD analysis project Ga0105106, IMG submission 79109) | Freshwater sediment microbial communities from Prairie Pothole Lake near Jamestown, North Dakota, USA - PPLs Lake P8 Core (1) Depth... | ecosystem: Environmental > Aquatic > Freshwater >...
AAATACTCCAATTAACCATGCCGGTGTATACGAAAATACAACTATTTTTAATGCTGCATTTAAATCTTTTGTACAGCCGAAGGTCGGTGCAAGTGCATCTATTATCAAGGCAAGTACATAGACACCTCCTAGGTTGAGAATATACTGCAGGATTGCCCAGGTAATGCTGCTCCCCACGGATATTTTATACGAAAATAAACCGTAAGATACACTGAAAAGACTGTATCCTATGAATCCGCAGACTGCAGGAATAGCAGCAAGAATCATAGCATATTTGGTGAATAAATCTGAGTTGGAGATGTTTTCCGTTTTAATTACTTCCCATTCTTTTGATGGGTTTAAGATAATGTTTTTAGCCCGGTCAACTAAATTCATTTGAAACCTCTTTATTTTTTGGGAATTTGAAGATGAACTTACCTAATTCAAATATCTCTTTCAATATGTTTGAGCCTAATTTTACGGGAAGCGAGATGATTAATAATCTCGTTAAAACAATCCTTTTCAACACCGATACTTTCCGGTGCACAAATACCGGTTTTGCTGAATTTTCCTTCTAAAATCAATCTTGCGGCCCCGGTGCATGTGTAGCCGGTAGTCCTTGCCATTGAACTTGTGTTTGTTGCTTCATCATATCTATCATACAGGATATAAACATGCTCTTTGTTCTTTCCATTTTGTTTCCCCTTTATTATAATTTTCATTATGGTAAATTCTTCCTGATTTTTTGAAATCTTCCAAATAGGCAATAAAAGTTTTGCCGTAAAATCCATCGGCCGAAGAGAATTGCCATTAATTTCAATAAATTCTGTCTTGAAGAATCCGCAGTCTTTTAGAAATTTTATTTTATCAATATGGCCTGGGTATCTTAAGGTTTTCTCTTTCATATTTGGTACATTTACAGTTTTCAAAAGTGTTCTTAAACCATCGCTATTAAATGATTCTAAGGTACCGGCCGGTTCAATATCAATACTTTCCAAATCGGATAAGGGAGGTTTGGTAACAATTTTCCCATTTTCCATCAATCTTGCCGGACGAATATATTCCTCAATAACATCGATGGGTGAAAAAGGTGCGCTGTACTCAAATGGAGCTATCCTATTAAAAGGAAGCCCTCCCACCAGGCATTCATAATAATCTACTTCCATCTTCAGAGTATAATAACCAAGAATTATGTTACTCAGCCCCGGAGAAACTCCGCAATCCACTACAGCAGTTATACTTCTACTTTCGGCTTCTTCATTAAGCTGAAACGGATCTTCACTAAAAAAAGATATGTCGACGATATTCTTTCCGCATTCAATTACATTCTTCAGCACTTTAAATCCAATAAAACCGGGAACTGCGCCGATAATTAAATCAGATTTTTCAATTAATGGCTGCAAAATTTTCAAATCTGTTACATCAGCTTGAATGCTTTTAATGTTGCGTTCCTTAAAAACACTTTTAAATTCCTCATCCTCCTTTAAATCTATAACTTCAATTTTATAATTCTTGCTGAGATCAATTGCTATTGCCGATCCCATCATTCCAGCACCTAAAATCGTTATTTTTTTCATAGAAATACCTTCAGAGATTTTTTAGGTTTTCGGAGAAAAAATTTCTTAATTTTAAATATAATATTTTAATAAGCGACTCAAATAGAAAAAACCCAATTAAATGAATTTATACGGTAAATCATCAGTTGTTTAATTTTTTAGTCGTTTCAATATTAATGCTTTACCTAAAGGTAAAATTAAAGCTGCGTTTTATTGTATATCAAAATCAATAGCGAGGTTTATATGAAATTAATATTAATTACTCTTATTTGTTTCTCAATTTCTGTAGGTTATGCCCAGTTTGATATTCTAAAAAAAGTTAAAGATAAAGTTGAAGAAAAAGCTGAAGAGAAAACCGATGAGGCAATTGATGAAGCCATAGACGAAGCAACAGAAAAGGATGACGAGGAAAAACCGGAGGAAAATGCCGAAGAAGAAAAGAAAGAAGAAGAAGAAAGCGGCTCTGAAAAATCATCTTCTACCGTGAAGGAGGAATTTAAATCGTTTTCAAAATATGATTTTATTCCCGGCGAACAGGTCTTATTTTTCGAAGATTTTTCGCAGGATAATATCGGCGATTTTCCCGCTTTATGGAATACAAACAGCAGCGGTGAAGTAGTAACACTTAATAATTATTCCGGTCACTGGTTTCAATTCGGAAATGACGGAATATTTCTGCCTGATATGAAAAGTGCATTCGGTGAGAATTTTACAATGGAATTTGATCTTGTTTATGCCCCAACAGCGAAAGGCAATTTACCGGATTATCAAATTGAATTTATTTCAGGCAAAAGTGAAGGCGAAACAATTGATGCATATGTACCAGGTGACGGCGGGGTTTCCGTAAGCATGGGAGCATACAACAGTTCCGTTTCAGGGTGGAAGGACCAGAATTACGGGGATGTAAGCAACAATAAGGATATTACTGTTTTAAGAAAGAACAAAGACCAGAAAGTACGGGTTTCATTTTCTTTCCAGAAACAAAGAATCAGATTCTGGTTAAATGAAGAAAAAATTTATGATCTGCCGCGCCTACTTTCTCCCGGACTTATAATTGATCGTATAAGGTTCAGCACAAGAGAAACCGATGATCAAAGACCGTACTTATATATTACAAACTTACGCATCGCTTCAGGTAAACCGGATATGCGAAACAAACTTCTAACGGAAGGTAAACTTGTTACTCATGGAATTTTATTCGATGTAAATTCGGATATTATTAAACCTGAGTCATATGGTACGCTTAAAGAAATAGCCAACGTCTTGAAAGAGAATTCATCGGTCAGAGTACAAATTATAGGGTATACCGACAGTGACGGCGATGATGCATCAAATTTGGATCTTTCCAGACGCCGGGCTGCGTCTGTTAAAAATTCTTTGAATTCCGAATTCGGAATAGATGAATCAAGATTGGAAACAGACGGAAAAGGTGAATCACAGCCGGTTTCAGATAACAATTCCCCCGAAGGGAAAGCCAATAACAGGAGAGTAGAATTTATAAAATTATAACTAAGCACAATTATGATTTCTACAGATTAAGAATGTAAAAATTCCGTTTTTAATATTTTTACTGTAGGAATTCGATAATGAATTCCTACAGTGGTTTTCTGCCTTGATTCTCTTTTACTACAGTAAATCCATTACCCAATAAATTTTGTATTAGTCCCTAAAACACTTGCGGTTCAAAAACATTTCCATATTTTAAAGTCTATTAGGGAAACCACTTATGAAACAATTAGTTTTTCCGCTTATCAAACACATTAACAAAAGGAGTTAAAATGGCCGGTACCATAAAACCACATGCCACAGGCAGAGTAGCCAAAGGGGATGTAACAAAACGCGTGGGAATTGAACAAATCGAAGCCCGCGGAATCAATGTAAAAGATTTAATTGAAAAATTAATAGACGCTGCAGGAGCAGAATTCACTACTTATTATTACTACACAATCCTTAGAATGAATCTTGCAGGTCATGAAGATTATAAAGAAATATGTGAAGATGCCAGGCTTGAAGACCGGGCTCATTTCGAATTAATTACACCGCGGATTTTTGAACTCGGCGGTACAATTCCAAAGGATATTAGAGAATTTGCGGACAGAGCAGGATGTCCGGATGCATATTTACCTGATGATCCTACTGCAATCAACATTTTAACCGTTCTCCTTGAAGCTGAACGCTGTGCTATTAGAACCTGGAGTGAAATATGCGATATTACATTTGGAAAGGATTACCGCACATACGATATGGCATCCCGAATCCTTCAGGAAGAGATTGAGCATGAAGCATGGTTCATTGAACTGTTAAGCATGGAAAGGGATGGTGCTGTCAGACCATCGGGACATTTTAGAAGAGGAGAACCTGGAGACGCACCTTATAGCAAAAACAGAGGATTTTATAATCCTTAAGGATGTGCCAGTATAAAGTAGTTTTGATTCACGGAAATGAAAAAATCAGCCTGAATGTACGGCATGATGAAACTATTCTTGATGCCGCACTTCGGGCTGATATTGAACTTCCTTATACTTGCCTTCAAGGCTGGTGCATCTCATGTGCAGGGAAAATTTTAAAGGGTTCTGTAGATCAAACCAGTGCATTAAGGGTATTTCCTCAAGATATGGAACAAGGATTTGTTTTGCTTTGCAGTGCATTCCCGAAATCCGACCTTGAAATTCTAACACATCAGAAAGAAGAATTAAGAATTTTCCGAATCTCCCAAAAATTGCCCGCCCCAATGGGATAATTGTAGATATAAATTTCAAATTCCTCTGCTTCCCTCTGCCTTTCATTATAGGTAAATTAAAGTTATTTTTCCGCATGAATTTCAAAGATTTCTAATGGAAAAAATTTCCGTTATTGTTATAACAAAGGATGAGGAAGATTCAATTACAGACTGCTTAGAGAGCGTGGAATGGGCAGATGAAATTATACTGGTGGACTCAGGCAGTAAAGACCGTACAACAGAAGTAGCAAAAAAATTCACTTCTAAAATATTTGTAAAAAAATGGGAAGGTTTTTCGGCACAAAAGAATTATGCACTCAGCCTTACAAATAATGAATGGGTATTGAATATCGACGCTGATGAAAGAACACCTGAAAAATTAATAAATGAAATTTCAAACTTAGATTTTACTTCGGCGGACGGATTTTACATTCCCCGTGAAAACTATTTCATTAATAAAAAAATTACTACTTGCGGATGGAATAAGGATAATCAACTAAGATTATTTAAAAAATCCAAAACCAAACTGACTGATAAACTTGTGCATGAAGGATTTGTTGTAAATGGTAAAGTAAATTATTTAAAAAATCCTCTAATTCATTATACATTTAAAAGTATAACTAACGCTCTTTCTAAAATTAACTACTATTCCACTCTTAGGGCTCTGGAAATATATAAGGAAAAAGGGAAGGTTACTGCTTTTACAATTATTTCGCACTCATTTTCAGCTTTTTTCAGATATTTCATCTCTTTACAAGGTTACAAGGACAGCATGTACGGCTTGATTATTTCCATGTTAAACTCATTTACTACACTCCTTGTATATTCAAAAGTTTGGGAGCTCCAAAAAAATTCCGGATTCACAAAAAGGAATTGATACGGCAATAAGAAATAAATGAATTTTTCTTAAATGAAAACTTACTTTAGAATTTTGAAATATGTTAAACCTTATTGGAAGCATCTGCTGATTTCTGTAGTCTGCACTATATTGTTTGCAGCATTAAATGGAGCGTCGGTATATCTTACTATTCCGCTGCTCGATACTTTATTCCAGGAAACGGTTCATCAGGAAGTTACTCCAAAAACAGATAAAGATGCAGGATTTCTTCCGGAATGGATAAACAACCTGGGAAGCGATTTATCGGATTGGTTCAATAAATTTGTATTCAGCGGTGATAATATTGAAGCTTTAATTAAGATATGCCTTCTAATTCTGTTAACATTCCTAGGCAAAAATATCTTCGGATATTTACAGGCTTATTTTCTTACTTACGTTGAATACGGGGCAATGAAAAACCTCAGGGATGAAACATATGAGCATCTGCACCAGCTGCCCATGAGCTACTTCAAAAAAGAAAGAGTCGGTAATTTAATCTCACGTTTCATAAATGATGTAAGTGTTATTCAATCAAGTATTTCCGCAACCTTTTTGAATCTTATCCGGGAGCCTCTTACAATTATTGTTTTTTTTATTATTGCTCTCAGCATAAGCTGGCAGCTATCGCTTGTTGCTTTTATTATTCTTCCATTCTCAATGCTCATTATTACATGGATAGGACTGAAATTAAGGAAGTACAGCACCGCAGTTCAGGCAAAAATGGCCGATATTACAAGTATACTCCAGGAGACTATCTCCGGAGTTAAAATTGTAAAAGCATTCGGAATGGAATCCTATGAGAATAAAAAATTCAAAAAGGAAACTTTTAATTATCTTAAAATGATTCTCCGGATTGTGAGGGTAAGAAATACCGCGTCTCCTGTTACCGAATTTTTAAGTGTTATAGTGGGAGTGATTATTATTTACTACGGCGGTGTACTTGTCTTGCAAAATAGTACGCTTAAAGCAAGCGAATTTTTAGGATTCCTGTTTGCCATTTTCCAAATGATGCCGCCGATTAAGGAATTAAGCAGCGTTAACAGCCGTATACAGGAAGCGAGCGGAGCAGCCGAAAGAGTTTTCGAAATTTTAGATACCCAACCAAATATTAAAAATCCTCCTGCCCCGCTAGTAATTAAGTCTTTTGAAGATTCTATAACCTTTGAGAATGTTTTTTTCACTTATGATGATTCAGAAGAACCGGTGCTTCAAAATATTAACTTTACTGTTCAAAAAGGTGAAGTTCTTGCATTAGTTGGTCCGAGCGGCGGAGGTAAATCTACACTGGTTGATCTTATTCCCCGTTTTTATGATCCTATTCAGGGAAGAATACTGCTGGATGGAATTGATATAAAAAATATTTCCATAGAGAGTCTTCGAGCACTGATGGGCATAGTTACTCAGGAAACATTCCTTTTTAATGAATCGGTAAGAAATAACATTGCTTATGGCCTGAATGATTACCCGCTTGAAAAAATAGTTGAAGCATCAAAGGCTGCAAATGCACATAATTTTATAGCGGAAATGCCGGATGGATACGGCACAATTATCGGTGAGCGCGGAATTAAACTTTCAGGGGGCCAGAGGCAAAGATTATCAATTGCAAGAGCAATTTTAAAAAATCCGAGTATTATGATTTTTGATGAAGCGACTTCTGCACTCGATAATGAATCTGAAATTCTTGTTCAGGAAGCAATTGAAAGAATGATGGAAAACAGTACAACCATTGTAAATGCTCATAGACTAAGCACTATCAGAAATGCTACAAGAATTCTGGTGCTTGATAAAGGGAATATTATCCAAGCTGGCAAACATGATGAACTGATAGAAATTACCAACGGTCTTTACAAAAAATTTTACGAAATGCAGTTTAGGGATTGATTCTAAAAAATAAAAATGATTACAAGCAGGTTTAACCCGCAGTTGGCTTTTTATCTTTTGATCTGCCTAGTTTGCAGCTTCTTAATCTCTCTCTTTCTGGTTCAACTATTTGCGGTTCTGCTTACTTTTATGTGGCTGCTTGAAAGATTCAGCAATAAGAGGAAAGCATTCGATTTTTTCGGATTGTTAATACTACTCTATGGAGCGGCAAGATTAATTTCAATTATTTTCTCCGAATTTCCGGAAGAAAGCATCCACTCTTTTTACAAAGAAGCTCTTTTTTATTTTAGTTTTTTTTCTATGAGTTTTTACATGAAAATTTTGGACGAAAATTATCTGAGGAAAATAGCATATACATTTGCAATTGCTTCTGCTGTTGTAGCAGTTATCGGAATAATTAAATTCAATTTGGATTTTGACTATAGAGCAAGTTCATTTAGTTCCGGATACATGGCCTTTTCTACTTATCTGCTTGCGGGATTATCTATATTAATTTTTAGTATCCCGTTGAAAGATGTTGCATTAAACTGGTTGGTAAGATCATTCGGCAGTTCTTTTATACTGACCGGTATCATTACTTCGCTCGGCAGAGTAAATTTGGTTGTAGCGTTTTTATTGTTCGTTTTCGGAGTTATTATAAAAAAAATTAATTTTAAGGAACTTGTTGTGATAACAATCCTTACTTCTGTTTTATGCTCAATCTCGTTTTATAATAACAGTTACAGGGTATTTGAATACAGGATTAATAATCCATCCTTATTGTCAGACAGAGATATAATATTAAAAGGAGCCCAAGATCTTTTCCTGGAATTTAAAAATCCTGTATTGGGTTATGGACCTAGGAGTTTTCATTCAATATTTCCCTATACAAATGAATTAAGCGACCAAAGGATAAACAGCTGGCACAATGATTTTATCCAGCTTTATTTTGAAAGCGGAATTTTAGGTTTTTTAACTTTATGTCTTTTGATTTTTACTCCTTTGTTTTTTGGAATTAAATTTTTATTAAGTAAAAACAAAAGCAATCCTTTATTCAAAGAATTGATGCTGGGAATGGTAGTTTCAATGGTAGCATTAATGCTCGCCGCACTATCATCGGTTTTTATCAACTCCCCTGTGTTATCATTAATATTCGCTTTTTTGCTGGCACTGCAATCAGCGATGCTGTATAAAGAAGGATGGTTTAAAGAATTTAATTTTTCTAAATTAAAAATTGGAGCTTGAAAGTGGAAGTAAAAGAAACAAATCATGTTTATGAACTAGCAGAACGTTTATCTTCCCGGTTTAACAGTAACATAAAAGAAACAGCCATTATTCTTGCAGCCGGACATGGTAAAAGAATAAAGTCGCAGCGCTCAAAAATGCTGCATAAAATTTGGGAAGTTCCTACAGTTGAAAGGGTGTATAATGCCTGTAAAGAGGCAATAAAAGATTTAAATATTGTTATTGTAGTCGGAATAAAAGCAAAGGACGTTATTGAATTAATAGGAAAAAGAGACTCGACTATATTCGCTTACCAGGAATTTCAAAATGGAACCGGACATGCAGTTCAGGTTGCTTTAGACAAAATTGAGAATAAAATGTCCGACGGGATTGTTTATGTTCTACCCGGGGATATGGGATTAATTGATAAACAAACAATGAATTTATTCCGTGAAGAATTTCTCAAAACTGATTCCGATATGATGGTGCTTACCGGATTATTCGAAGGGGACTCTAAAAATAATTCTTATGGAAGAATAATCCGTGTAAAAGAACTGGATGAAAAGGGGAAATCTTCAGGCAAAGATAAGGGAAAGGTTATCGAAATTATGGAATACAAAGATATACTTTCTCTTCCCCAGGATAAGCCGTACAAAATAGTATTTAACGGAAAAACTTATTCATTTTCAAAAAAAGAGTTAATAGAAAACCCGGAATTTAACTCAGGTGTATATGCTTTTAAATATAATAAGTTAACCGAGCTGGTTAGTCAATTATCCAACGAAAATGTACAAAATGAAATCTATATAACAGATCTTATAAGTTTGTTTAATAAAAAGAATTATACGGTGATGGCTATTAGTCCCGTTGAACAGTATGTAGTAATGGGTTTTAATAATAAGTCAGTATTGAAGGAGATGGAAGAAATTGCCCGGGAAAAGGTTTATGAGAAACTTAAGGACATAATAGAAATAAAAGATCCTGATGATTTTTTTATCCATGAATCGGTCGTTGATGAAATAATAGAAATGGACAAAAAAAATATCCCGCTTGATATTACAATAGGTAAGGGTGTTTATATTGGAAAAGGAGTTAAACTGAATTACAATCTTGAATTTAAAAAGAATGCATTCATTACATCAAATGTTCACTTTGGGCAGAATATAATTATATGGCAGAATGTTCATCTTTCATCCCTTTCACACCAGAAGATTATAATCGGTAATAATGTCGAAATTCTTTGGGGTGATATTATTAAGGGAAATATTGTAATAGGTGATAACTGCAGAATAGAATCTAGTGTTAATATGACCGGAAGCGATGAGCATCCGTTAAAAATAGGAAATAACGTGTTAATTAAAGGGACAAGTTATATATTCGGATCAATAATTGAAGATGATATTCAAATTGAACACAGTGTTTTAATTAAAAAGAAAGTTGAAAAACTGATTAAAAGAAACGGCGAGATCCAGAGAATCAGATATTATCTTCCCATGCCTGAAGGCATTGACGCAGTAGAAGATCTGTAATTACAGCAGCAGTGTTTTTATGTATTAATATTTTTTTGATTTATTGTTATTTGTTCAAAATCATTTTCCTTACTTCTACAGAATTTCCGGCCTGTAACCTGTAAAAATATACTCCACTAGATAAATCTTTTGCGTCGAATGATACTTTAAATATTCCTGCCGGTTTAAATTCATTTACAAGGGAAGTAATTTCCGTTCCCAGCACATTAAATATTTTTAAGGAAACAAAAGAGGGCTCCGCAATATGATATTCTATTGTAGTGGACGGATTGAAAGGATTAGGATAATTCTGATTGAGCCGGAAAGATAAAAGCTTATTTACTTCATCATTCACCGGAGTTGTACCTGATACTGTTATTGTACCCGCCATTCCTATTCCGCCTGGACTTCCATGAGGAACACAATAATATCTATGTAATCCCTCAGTCATAATGACCTTGGAGAAGGTCGGATTTGAACTCGTAATTGGTGCACTCCAGGAATCAGGACCTGATGTTTCATCCGAAGTAGTTGTATGTATCCCGCTTTCCCATTGCCACAGAATTGTATCGCCGGCAGCTATGTTTATATCTTTCGGATCGAATTCAAAATCTCTTACAAAGATAGTATGTTTAGTTTGCCCGATACTTACGGCAAAAAAACCGTTTAATAATAAAAGAAAAAGAATACTTCTCATATAACCTTTATAAATTATTTATTGGAATATAAATTTATAGTAGAAATTATAAACATATAGTGACAAGATTATTGTGATATTTGTGGTGTGAGAGGCGGTATATTTATGAAAAATTAGTAATCCTTGAATATTCTATTCTAATTTTCATTTTCGAAGAGATTTTCTTTATCTAGTTTGCTGTCCTTATTTGGTTCCCAATGTAATCCCTCACATGGGATATAATTAACTGAGGGATGGCGGTCATGTTTTAAACAAAGAACCGCAGTTTTGTCGAAATTTTTACAGGTCGAGCAGAGTGATGATTCAATTACATCTTTATTTTTCTCCTCAAATAACCGGTAATGGAGTATCGCCGGGTGGATAATGACTACATAGATTGCAGTTGACGCAATAATCCACCAAAATCTAAAATCAATATAGTCCCTCGAAATCCAGAGAATAGGAATCAGCAATACTATCCTAAATATTGACCAGAAGACAATTTCTCCCATCTGAAACCAGTTTTCCCTCAATAAAATGATAAGCTTTAGAACAAAAGATAAGAATTTTTGCTATAATCAGCATTAAAAAAATCACCAATAATAAAAGAAAAGAAGAAAACCATTATTTAGATTATTTTATTAATGTTATATTATAACTAAATTTAAAAAAGAAATTTTACCAAATGAAGTAAATTTTACCAAATGAAGTAATAGAAGTAAAAATGACGGGGTATTTAATATTGTGAGCGCGGGTGGTATCGAACCACCGACCCTCTGCTTAAAAGGCAGATGCTCTACCACTGAGCTACGCGCCCCTTTTTTTAAGAGCCCGAAATATAAAAAATTGAAGTTTTTTATCCAAGTAAACAAGTTATTATTAATATAAATACAAATTAAATATGAGTAGTAAAAATTCAAAGATATTAGTTTGTGACGACGATGAAACTCTATGTTATTTGTTAAAAGAACAGCTTTTGGAGGAAGGATTTTCTGTTGATACTGTTTATGACGGCAGTTATGCAATTGAAGCAATCAAAAGAAAACCTTCATATGATGTTCTTTTACTGGACCTGGAAATGCAGAATGTACCCGGTGAGGAAGTTTTAAAATTTGTAAACGATTACTGTACATCAATCCAGGTAATTGTTCTTACTGCAAAATCCGAAATTAAAAAAGCTATAGAATGCATAAAACTAGGGGCTTATCATTATATTACTAAACCGTACGATTTTGACGAGCTCCTTCTGGACATCAATAAAGCCATTGAACATAAAGAATTATTTGTAAAAAGCACAATTCTTGCTGATCAATTAAACAAAAAACATCCTAATAAAATATTAGGGAGCAGTTCGGAACTTCATAAAACCCTTCATTTAGCCAATAAAGCTGCATTGTCAGACTCAAATATTTTAATTGAAGGTGAAACCGGTACGGGTAAAGAATTATTTGCCGAATATATTCATAAGCGTTCTGCAAGATCCGAAAAGCCGTTTGTGGTTGTTAATTGTGCTTCTCTTCCCGATCAGCTCATTGAAAGCGAATTATTTGGCCATGAGAGAGGAGCCTTCACCGATGCAAAATCCACAAAACAAGGGTTGGTTGAAATAGCTCACGGAGGTTCACTTTTTTTAGACGAAATAGGTGAATTATCTTTATCTCTTCAGCCGAAATTACTCCGGTTTTTGGAAAACGGAGAATACCGAAGAATAGGAGGAGTAACAAATTTAACTTCAAATGTAAGGGTAATCGGAGCCACTAACAGAAACCTTCTTGAAGAAGCAGACAGCAAAAATTTTAGAAGAGATCTGCTGTTTCGGTTAAATGTAATTACTCTTACAATCCCTCCGTTAAGAGAAAGAAAAGAAGATATTCTTCTTTTAGCAAATCATTTTCTTACATCCAAATCTTCTGTAAGAGCACCAAAAAAATTAACCCCAAAAGCCGAGGCTACATTGATTACCTATGACTTTCCCGGCAACGTAAGAGAGCTGGAACACATTATTGAACGGGCAATTATTTTTGCCGAGGATGAATACATTAATGTTGAAGATTTAAATTTGCCGGCTACTTCTTCCAGAAAATTAACAGCCATTGAGGACGATAACGGCAAGTCGGAAGAAATTTTGAGCATTGAAGAAATGGAAAAAAGACATATTGCAAAAGTACTTAGGCATAACAGATGGGATAGAACTCGTACTGCCAGTATTTTAGGCATTAGTCCAAAAACTCTCTATACCAAAATAAAGAAATATGAAATTAAACAAGAATAATGAATGCTTTCTAAAATTGTTAGCAAATACGCGCTGTCAGACCTCTTAGATACAGAAAATGGTCTGGCTATTGCAGACCCGAATCAAAAAATAATATGGTATAACAAAAGTTTTAAGGAAACTCTCGGATTAAAAATAATTAAGGGAAAAAAAATTAAAGACCTGTTTCCTGCTTCCACGTGGCATAAACCGCCGGCACATCATAAACTAAATCAGAGTAAGATTAAATTTAATGAAACACTTATATCACCAGATAATAAAAAGCTCGAAATATCTGCACTAAAAAATGAAAATAAAATAGATGGTTATTACTTAAAAATATTAAAAGAAACCCAAGAAAAAATTATAAATCCTCTTGATGCAGAATTACTAAACAGAGATTTATCTTTCCAAAATGTTCTTCAAGAAGTCCTTTCAATCTTAGTCACCGAAAAATCGATAAGTACAGCATCCGAGGAAATACTTAAAAGATGTGTCGCCATATGCAGAGGTAATTTCGGTATAGCTATTATTTTCAAAGAAGATAAGAAAAATGAATATGTCTATTTCGATGAGTATCAGCATTTAAAGAATAAAAAGGATGCAGAGAAAGAAATTAAAGCCAGCTTTCTTTTTTTAAAAAAGTGGTTTGAAGTTAATAAGCACACGCTCATGGCTACAAATGAACCGGGGAATATTGCATATAACTTAACAGGTGCACTTCAGAGCCAATCATTATTAGCTTCACCTTGTTTTTATAACGACAGACTTCTCGCTGCCATAATTATCGGAAAAGGCAAAAGCATTTTCTCCTCATTGGACCTCAATTACCTTGAAAAGTTTGCTATGCTATTAGCACTTGCTATTAATAGCGACCATAATAAAGAATTAAACAATATACTTGAATCTCGACTTCAGCAGGCACAAAAACTTGAGACTATCGGAAAATTAACCAGCGGAATGGCGCACGATTTTAATAATCTTCTCTCTAGTATATTCGGCAGTCTTAATCTGCTTAAAAAAAGAGTTCCTGAAAATGAAAATGCATTCCGCCTGATCGATAATATTGAAAACTGTTCCATAAGGGCTAAGGATTTAACAAAAGGATTATTGACATTCGGAAAACCTACTCCAAAGCGGAAGGAAATAATAAAACCGAATAATTTATTAAATGAAATCAGCAAAGTAGTTACCCAGACATTTCCAAAGATTATTAAATTTGAACTTATTTCTGAAGAGTGCCTCCACAATTTGCTCGGTAACAGCACGGAGATATACCAGGTACTTTTAAACTTATGTGTAAATGCTAAAGAAGCTATTGAAAATGAAGGCAAAATAGTTTTATCAGCAAAAAATCTTCATGTCAATGAACATAATCTAATTCGCTATCCGCATCTAAGCAAAAACAATTATGTTTGGTTCTCTGTAAAGGATAATGGAAGTGGAATCTCTGAAGAGAATATCCAAAAAATATTTGAACCCTATTTTTCTACAAAAGAAAAGGAAACAGGATCCGGACTTGGATTATATGTAAGTTACGGAATAATCAAAGCTCACGAGGGTTATATTGAAGTATCCAGCAAACCAAATAGAGGTACTGAATTCAACATTTATCTTCCCTCATTTGAACCTGTAAAAGCAGAAGAAAAAACACCTCCCGCTCCCTCTGAAAAAATTATTCTCCTTGCCGATGACGAAATGATGCTCCGGGATTTACTCGGAGAGCTTTTGGAATCACAAGGTTATAATGTAATAAGAGTTGCTTCAGGAAAGGAAGTTTTGACTGTCCTTACTGAAGAATTAAAAGTTGATTTGATAATAATTGATTATAATATGCCAGAGATGAACGGTCTTGAATGTATTAGGAAAATAAAAGAGCTGAATTTTAAAATGCCAATAATCTTATCTACAGGCAGTCTGTCAGCAGAAGAAAAATTTAATTCAAACAGCGGTGGTATAAGCAGCGTTTTAACTAAACCTTACGAATTTGATACAATGCTTAATACAATTCAAAAATTAATCTGATTTATCCTCTTTTTTATCCACCTCAATCATTTTTATATTTTTAATATACTCTGAAAATATCGGCTTTTTTATCGAATTGAGCTGGTTCAGTACATCGTTTATTTCCATAATTCCCGATTCAATATAACTCAACCTTTTTTGTATATTTTCTTTTGATACTTCATCTTTATTCAGCTCTCTTTTAATAGCAGCCAGCGACAAACTCATTAATGTTAAAGGCTGCTTAATTTTGTGGTTAGCAGTAACAACAGTAGCAGCAAATGTATTCCTCTTTTCCGAATCCACAAGACGTTTAGTAGCTTCTGACAATTTTAATGCTGAATTAACTCTGGCTAACAGCTCAATTCGGTTAAAAGGTTTTTTAATATAGTCATAGGCGCCCGCTTCCAAACCTTCTTTAGTATCCTCTGCTCCGGCCTTGGCTGTAACAAGTATTATAGGGATATTCGATGTAGCTGGATTTGAAACTAGGGTTGTGCACACCTCAAGCCCGGTTATACCAGGCATCATTACATCCAAAAGTACAAGGTCCGGTAAGTCATTCAAAGCTTTATCAATACCTGACTTTCCATCATAAGCAGTGATGACTTCATAGCCTTCGTTTTCAAGCCGGTCCTGCAGCATAAAAACATTTTCAGGAAGATCATCTATGACAAGTATTTTTTTCATTTCACAAGAGATTTAGTTTGAGAAAACAATTTTTCTATTTTAAACGCAAGCGCTCCGGCATTAACAGGTTTTGATATATAATCATCAAAACCTTGCCTAAGTATTATTTTTTTATCTTCCAGCATTGCTTTAGCAGTTACTGCAAATACCGGTATTTTACTCCATTTCTCACATTCCTTTAACTTTTTTATTGTTTGAAACCCGTCCATTATCGGCATCATTATATCGAGAAGAATTAAATCCGGTGCTGAAGCTTCTAACATTTGTAAACATTCTATCCCATTTTTAGCCAGCAGTGTTTTGCAATTACATGCCTGCACCATTTCATTTAAAGTGAATAATGTATCCGGATCATCATCAACTATTAAAACTTCACCCAAGCAAATCGAGGGCTTTTCTTTTGCTTCTTCCTTATTTGTATTTATTTCTTCCTCCATCTCGGAATTTTCTCTTTTTAATACTTCTTCATTTTCTATATATTCTTCACTATCAAATGGTATTCCATTCCGGTTAAAATCATTTTCTGCCGTTTCTTCCATTAGTTTAATCCTATCACGAACAATCTTCAAAACATCAATGGGATGTCCTTTAGATTTTACGGCAATTTCTTCTACAATATTATTTAAGGAGTCCTTTTCCTCGGATGATAAATCTTTTGCCGTACTTATTATTATCGGAATATGTTTTATGTCTTTATCTGATTTAATCATATGGCATAATGTTATACCGTCAATATCAGGCATTAAAAGATCTATTATGATAAGATCAGGCTGAATCTCCGTTATTTTATTTAATGCTATTCTGCTGTCTTTAATAAAAAAAAGTTTAACTGATGCATTGTTAAATTCATTTGCGAATTTTTCAAACTCCGTTTCATCATCATCTACAATTACTATCTTTTCAATTCTCCTTTTCGCTATATTTTTTAATTTCTCAAAAGCAGATAAAAGCTGTTCTTGGGAGATCGGTTTCACAAAATATTCAAAAGCACCTAGCCCATAGCCGACATTTTTATCGCCGATAATTGAAATAAGAATAACCGGTATATCCTTTGTTAAAGAATTTTCCTTTAATTCTTTTAAGACACTCCAGCCGTCTTTATGGGGAAGCATAATGTCTAATGTAATTGCGAACGGTTGTCTCTCTACTGCTTCCTTAAATCCGGTTTCTCCATCTTCTGCATAGATAACTTCATAACCTCTTGAGATTAAATATTGTCCTATTGTAAAACGAACCTCCCGGTCATCGTCAATTATAAGGATCGGATTTTTAAGATTTTTCCTCAGAGTAGAAAGATTTATTGCAGGATTTAATTTTTTATCTCTGACATGAACAATTTTTAACGGAATTGTAAAGCTGAATTTTGATCCACTTCCATGTTCACTCTCAACAGACAATGATCCATTCAGCAATTCGGCAATACGTTTGCAAATTGCCAGGCCTAGTCCAGTTCCATTATACTTTTTGGTGTTTGTTCCATCCAGCTGCCTGAATTCTTCAAAAATAATTTTTTGATGTTCTTTGGAAATTCCAATACCTGAATCATATACTTCAAATTTAAGATATTGGCTAAACTGTTCATTAATAAATGACCTTTTCTGATCAATCGTATTTTTTTCAATACTGACAGCAAGCTTAATAATACCTTTTTCAGTAAACTTAACGGCGTTGCCTAATAAGTTGATTAAAACCTGAGTTACTTTCCCCCTATCAATCCGAATAATAGTTTTGCTCTCTAAGTTTTTAATTATTTCAAAATCAATTTTTTTATCTTTAACTAACGGCAATATTGAATCTTCTACCTCATTAAGCAACTCATCAAGGAGAACATCCTCTTCCCTCAGATCTACCTTGCTTGCTTCAATTTTTGACAGGTCTAAAATATCGTTAATTAAGTTCATCAGCCTTTTACCGCTACTATTAACAACCTGCAGCCTTTCCTTATTTTTTCCCTTAAGGCCGGAATCTTCCAGCATCAATTCTGTTAATCCTAGAATTGAATTCATGGGTGTTCTAAGCTCATGAGACATTGAAGCAAGAAATTGAGACTTTAATTTTGTTGATTCTTCAGCTTTTTCTTTTTGAACTTCCAGCTCTCCGGCTTTTTCCTTTAATTCATTGTGAAGTTTTAGGAGCCTCTCATTCTGGTGTTTTATTTGAACATTCTGCTTCTGATACTCTTCATTCAGCTGCTTGAGTTCCGAAACCAGATTCTCCAGCTGCACGAAAGCCACTGCATTCGTTAATCCAATGGCAAGCTGCTCCTGAATTTTTGCTAAATATTCTTTTGCATCTTCCGACGGAGGATCAACAGATCCAAGTTCAAGGACTGCAATCACTTTATTATTATAAATTATCGGCTGTATCAGCAGGTATTTTATTTCGAGTTGTAATATCCCTGCGGAAATCTTGGGAAAGTTCTCTTCAAAATTTATTTCAACTAGTTCACGGTCCTTTAATAGAGTATTAGAAAAATTAATATCTTCTGTTAATGAATAGCCGTCCGGTAATCCGAAAGACGATGTTAAAGATATCTTATCCTGAATCAGAGAATATAAGGCTCCTATTGTAAATTTACCCGTTTTAATAATTTTCTTAAGTGCCGCATCAGCTGCTTCTTTTAAAGTTGGATTTTTATTGATGAGTGTAATGAATTCCGAGTATTCATTTTTAGCTTTAAGATTTTTCTCCAAAACATCCAGCATTTTGTTAAATGCTTCGGCTAATTTTCCAAGCTCATCCTTGCTTTCTACTTTTATTCTCTTTTTAAATTTTTCTTCTATTATTGTTTCTGTCGCTCTTGCCATCTGGGTAATCTGTTTTCTCATTTTACCCGTAAATAAATAAGTGAATATCAGTGAAAGGATTATTCCCGAAAATCCAATTACAATTGAAATATATTTTAGACTGCTCCTTATTGCAACACCTTCTTCATGAGAGACAAAAACTAAAAACTTTAACCCTGATCCCTGGTCATAAGCAGATTCAGTAGAACATAAAGATGCTAAGACATCTCCCTGATCTGTTTCTTTTGAATAAATATCATAAGAGCCTCTTTTATTCAGTACAGAATACGCTTCAACTAAATATGGGAAATATTTATTGTTTACGGACTCATTTGAAAATGATAACGGAACTCCGTTTGAAATAACGGCAACATCAGCATCAATTTTCTTCGATATTGAATTTAAAAGCGCCGGCGAAACCATTTTCCCATAGTAATAATCAATGCCGGCATGGCTGGACTTTTTTACTATCAATCCGGGATTATTGGCTATTAAACTTTTAAGGGTTATTTCTTTCGGGATATTTAAAAAATCACTGCCGTATAATAATTCGTTAAGTTCATTAAGATTTTTAGTTTTTAGAACGAAATCAATATTTTCATCAAGGAGAGATTTATTAACTTCGGCAGGACTTGATAGTGTTTTAAAATTAAGTTTAAAAAA
>Ga0105106_10001176_pt1 | contig 18789 bp, 13 predicted proteins | sample PPLLaktember2015_5_FD_79109 | JGI IMG/M metagenome (GOLD analysis project Ga0105106, IMG submission 79109) | Freshwater sediment microbial communities from Prairie Pothole Lake near Jamestown, North Dakota, USA - PPLs Lake P8 Core (1) Depth... | ecosystem: Environmental > Aquatic > Freshwater >...
CGGCCGATTGATAGGTGGTCAATCGGCCGTTAAGGAGGAGAAAAGGTGAAGATTATTAGGTGACAATCTACATAGCAAACAGCTTGCCAACTTTTCGTTTTGCCCTCATTTTTCGTTTAAAATAGAATAAAACATAATAATTTGAAATGGTTAAATTGATATTAAATCATGGCCGGTCTCCGCGGGTCCCAAAAGACGTACCCGGCGCGACAGGCGAAAGTTCAAAATTTTTACTCAATTTCGATCAGAATCGTTTCAACCTACCGAATTAATTGTTATTTTACATAAAAGTCACCGGTTCAATAATTTGAACCCGAAACCCCGCACGGTCCTTTGCTTTTTTAAGTCCCTGAAATTAAATACTATTCAGGTTCACGATTCTGAACTTGGCGGCTTGCAGTGGATTTCGGTCGAGGCGCCATCCGCAGCCGCGCCCGGGGTTGCGGCGGCCTTTGCGGTCACATCTGCGCCGCCACATCCAGCAGCACGGACAGCATGTGGACGCCTCCGCCCATCACCACCCCTTTCACCGGGGTGACGTCGCCGTAGTCCCGCCCCCAGGCGAGGGTGATGTGGTTTTCACCGGCGACCAGGTTGTTGGTGGGGTCCAGGTCCACCCAGCCGGCATTCGGCACGAACAAGGAGATCCAGGCGTGGGAGGCGTCCGCGCCGATCAGCTTCGGTTTTCCGGGCGGCGGTTTGGTTTCCAGGTAGCCGCTGACGTAGCGGGCCGCCAGCCCCAGGGCCCGCAGGCAACCGATGGCCAGGTGGGCGAAATCCTGGCACACTCCTTTGCGGGTTGCCAGCACCTGGCCGACGGTGGTGTCCACGGTCGTGGCCGACCGGTCGTAGGTGAATTCCGTGAAGATCCGTTGCATCAGGTCCATGGCCCCCGCCAGGACCGGCGTCCCCGGAGGAAAGGAGGGCCGCGCATAGGCCAAGGCGCCGGGGGCGACCGCGGCCAGCGGGCTGCCAAAAACGAACTGGCAGGCCGCCAGTTCCGCCGGATGCGCATGCGCGGCCAACCGCCGCACCACGTCTTCCCAGGGTGGGGTGCCTGCCGGCGCGGGTACCACCGGCAGGTGCGTTTCCACAATGCTGGTGGCGGTCATGGTCAGCTCGTCATGCGGCTGCTGCACCATGAAGACATATGCGATGTTGCCGAAGTAATCCGTCCGGCGGTGCAGGTATTGGGGCTCGGGAACGATGGCCAGTCGGTTCTGGGCCACCCGCTGGGTGTCGGTTTCCCGGGGATGCAGAAACAGCTCGTTCTGGGAGAGGGAAGCCGGCTCCGAATAGCGGTAGGCGGTTTTGTGGGTGATGCGGTATTTCATGGCTGGCGGTCACGGATGAGCGTGGAGAAATGGGGCGTTGTCGGCACCCGGCTGAGGTAGTGGGCGCTGATCTGCTGGGCGAATTCCTTGAGGCGCTTCTCCATGGCTTCGAGGAAGGCCGCCAATGAGGCATGTGGGGCGCTGCCTGGGCCGCAGCCCAGGCCGGTGAGGTCCACCAGGCGCACGGCGGTGAGCATCTCCAGGGCCATGCGCTCCTCCGGGCTGGCGAAGCGCCGGTCGCTCTGGCGGGGCAGATGCGCCACGTGGTCGGCCAGCCGGCTGAACTGGAAGGCCAGGGATTTGGGGTTGCTCTCGTCCACGAGCAGCAGGTCCAGCACCGGCGCCAGCTGAAAGGCCGTGCGGTAGCGGGCGCGGTAGGTCATGATGCTGTCGTAGACCTCCAAGAGCGCCTGCAGGGTGCTGCCGGATTCGGTGCAGACCGGGCTAAGACCGATGCGGATCAGGCCGGTCTGGTTCATGGCGCGCTCCATCCGGCGCCCCATGTCCATGAAGCGCCACCCCAGGCCGCGGGTCATGCTCTCCATCGCCAGACCGCTGAAGGCGCTCAGGGTGAACAGGGTGTCGTCCAGAAGCTCCAGCGGGTCGTTGGCCGGGGTGTCGGCAAAGCCTTCCAGGCGGTTGATCACCCGCCAGGAGTCCAGCGAGAGCCGGTCGCGCACGTTGCGGGCCGCCTCCTGCACCCGCTTGAGAATGGCGACCACGCTTTCGGGCCGATCCTTGCGGTAGAGGGCGGCATTCAGATGGGCCCACAGCGCGCGGTAGAGGGGGATGCCGTCATCGCCGGCCGGCGCCGGGGGGATGGTGTTGTCCGCCCTGAGAAGGTTCAGCAGAAATGGCAGCTCGGGAACGTCTGCGGGGCGGGCTTCGCCGGAAAGCCGCCGGAAAACCGATCGCAGGAGCCGTATCAGCCCCTCGGCGCGCTCCAGGTAGCGGCCCAGCCACAAGAGGTGGTCCGCCACCCGGCTGGGCAGGTCGCTGCCGCGCCTGAAGTCGGCCACCGTCTGGAGCCCGCCCATGAGGCTGAAGGTCTCCACCGGCTGATCGGACAGCACCCAGATGTCTTTGCTCTGCTGCCGCTCGGGGCAGTCCCCCGTCAGGGTCGCCACGTCCGCAGCGGTGACCGCCAGGCCGCCGGGCATGACCTCAAACCCCCGCTCGGTTGCGCAGGCAAAGACCCGCAACAGGGTGCAGCGGGTGCTGACCCCGCTGCCGTCCCAGGCGGCGACCGCAGCCGGATAGAGCGGGTCGCGCGCCATGAAGGCGTGGGGCGAGGCCTGCACCGCTGCCGCCAGGGCGTCAGGGGCAACCGCGGCCGCCGACCGGTCTGTGGCCGGGCCCACGGTCAGTCGCCCCAGATTCGCCAGCGTGTGGGTGCGGCCGTCGGCGGTGCCGCACCACCAGGCCGGGTGGTTTTCCAAAGCCAGATCCTCACCCAGCAACTGACGGCAGAGCGCGGGCAGGAAAACCGGCAGCGCCGGCGTATCGACAAACCCGCTGCCGATGGGGTTGACGATCTCGATGTTGCCCTCCCGGGAGACCTGGATCAGCCCCGCCACCCCGGTTGCCGTTTGCCGCCGCAGGGCAAAGGGATCGCTGCCCTCGTCCTCGGTGTGGCGGAAGATGGCCTCCACCTGCTCCAGGCCGGCCAGCTTGTTGAGGAACAGCCGGCCGTTGCGCACGGTCAGGTCCTGGCCTTCGACCAGCGGGTAGCCCAGGTAACGGGAGAGCAGGGCATGCTCGAAATAGATGCGGCTGTCCGGTCCCGGCGAGAGCAGCACGATACCGGGGTCCTCCCGCCGCCGGGAGGCCCGCTGGACCAGGCTGCGGTGAAAGGTCTGGAAAAAAGGGGCCAGCCGGCGGATCGGGGTTCGGTGGTAGAGCTCGGAAAAGACCCGCGAAATGACGATCCGGTTTTCCAGGGCATACCCCAGGCCGGCGGGGTTGGCGCCGTAATCCCGAAAAACCCGGAAGCGCCCGTCCGCTCCCCGGTAGAGATCCGCCGCGTAGTAGGTCAGAAACCGGGTGCCGGCGGGCTGGATGCCGTGGCAGGCGCGCAGAAAATTGGGGTTGGCAAAGACCAGCGCCGCGGGCAGCGCGCCGGTTTTGATCAGGTCCTGGGGCCCGTAGGTGTCGGCCAGGATCTTTTCCAGCAGAAGGGCCCGCTGCACCAGGCCGGCTTCCAGGCCGGCCCAGTCCCCTGCGGTGAGGGGCAGCGGGATCATTTCCAAGGCCCAGGGGGTCCCCCGCCCGCTGGGGTCGTCGAAGGGATTAAAGGTCGCCCCGTCCTCGTGGCGCATGCGCTTGACCCGCTCCTGGCGCATCTGGAGCACCTCCGGAGGTGTGGCATCCAACGCCGCGATCAGCGGCTGCCAGTGCTCACGGGGGCTTCCCGGAGACGCAAACGCCTCGCAATAGGCATCGCGGGGGAAGGCCAGCGCGTTGAACAGGGATGCCTGCGCGGCCGGGTCGCTAAGGGTTGCTTTGGTCATACAGCCGATGCCTCGTGTGCGGGTGGCGGGCGCCCCCGTGGGGCGCCCGGGGCGGTCTATTTACCCCGTCTGGCGCCGCAAATCAAGGGTATAGGGGAACCAGGGGTTGGTTTCGGCTGCCGGGATCGCCGCCCGGCTGCCGGGGGTGTGGCCGCCAGCAACGAAGCGGGCGTTGCGCCGGCCTTCGGCCTCGTAAGCGTTGACGGGAAAGACGTCATGGTGGCGTCCGCCCGGATGCCCCACATGATAGGTGCAGCCGCCCACGGACCGGCCGGACCAGGTGTCGAAGAGGTCGATGGTCAGGGGGGTGTGCACGCCGATGGTGGGGTGCAGGCAGGCCGGCGGCTGCCAGGCCCGATAGCGGATGCCGGCCACGAAGACACCGTCCGCGGTGGTCGGCTGCAGGGGCACGCGCCGCCGGTTGCAGGTGACGATGTGGCGTTCCCCGGTCATACCGGAGACCTTGACCTGCAGCCGCTCCACCGAGGAGTCCACGTAGCGGGCGGTCCCCCCGCCGCCGGGCTCCTCGCCCAGCACATGCCAGGGCTCCAGGGCCTGGCGCAGCTCGATCTGCATGCCCGCGCAGTCCACTTGGCCGTAAATCGGAAAGCGAAACTCGAAATGGGGGTGGAAAAAATCCATGGATACCGGGAAACCGGCCTGATTCAGGGTTTTCAGCACGTTCGCAAAATCATCCTGCAAGGGGTGGGGCAGCATGAAGCGGTCATGCAGCCGGGTGCCCCAGCGCACCAGGTCCCGGCGATAGGGGGTTTGCCAGAACCAGGCCACAAAGATGCGCAGCAGCAGCTGCTGGGCCAGGCTCATGCGGGCGTGGGGCGGCATCTCAAAGGCGCGAAACTCCAGCAGCCCCAGCCTTCCGGCGGCGCTGTCGGGCGAGTAGAGCTTGTCGATGCAGAATTCGGCCCGGTGGGTGTTGCCGCTGACGTCCACCAGCAGGTGGCGAAACAGGCGGTCCACCAGCCACGGCGGACACGGCCGGTCCGGACCCGTTTGGCGCTCCAGTTCGGCAAAGGCGATCTCCAGTTCATAGAGGCTGTCGTGCCGGGCTTCGTCGATGCGCGGCTGCTGGCTGGTGGGGCCGATGAAGAGGCCGGAAAAAAGAAATGAGAGCGACGGGTGGTTGTTCCAGAAGGTCACGAAGCTGCGCAGCAGGTCCGGCCGCCGCAGGAAGGGGCTGTCCGCCGGCGTGGCGCCGCCGATGATGATGTGGTTGCCGCCGCCGGTGCCGGTGTGGCGGCCGTCCAGCATGAACTTTTCAGTGCCCAGGCGGGTCTGACGGGCCGTCTCGTAAAGCGTCGTGGTGCACTCCACCAGCTCCCGCCAGCTGTGCATGGGCTGGATGTTGACCTCGATGACCCCGGGGTCCGGGGTGATCTTGAGACTTTCCAGGCGCGGGTCGTGGGGCGGCGTGTAACCTTCGATCACCACCGGCAGTCCGGTCTGTGCGGCGCTGGCTTCGATGGCGGCCACCAGTTCCAAATACCCTTCCAGGGCGGTCACCGGCGGCATGAACACATACAACCGACCCTCGCGGGGTTGAATGCAGAGGGCCGTTCGGATCACCCAGCCGGCGGATTCGCCGGGCGCCGGCGCCGGGTCGTCGAAGGGTTTGGGCTGGGTGCGGACACTTTCGCCGATCTTTTCCGCCGGCCGTCCCTGCAGCGACTGCTGGCCCGCGTGCAGGTCCGGCAGCGGCCCCCGGTCGGCCATGGGGTCCAGGGGATGGTCGTAGGGAAAGTCCGCCTTGGCAACCCAAGGCAGCGATTCCAGTGGCAGGCGCAGCCCGGCAGGCGAATCGCCGGGCAAGAGGAACATGTGATCCCCCCGGAAGGGCCATGGCCCGCTTTTCCAGGAACCGTATTGCAGGGGCAGGACGTACCCCGCCACCGCCCCCAGTCCGCGCTGAAAGGCGCGGACCATGCGCGTCCGGGCCTCGGGATCTTCCAGGCGGGGGTCACTGGGGTCCACGTTGACCGGCAGCCGCTGCTCCTTGTGCAGGTAATACAGGATGTCCTCGTAGCCTTCGCGGATGTAGCGCCGGCTGACCCCCAGGGCGTCGGCCAGGGTTTCGATGAAGGCCTTGGCCTCGGCGACGCCGAAACCATAATCTTTGGAGACGTCGGCCATCCACCGGTCGTTGCGCCACGCCGGCTGGCCGTCTTTGCGCCAGAAGCACCCCAGGGCCCAGCGGGGCAGGGATTCGCCCGGGTACCATTTCCCCTGGCCGCAGTGCAGCAGTCCGCCGGGGGCCCACTTTTGGCGCAGCCGCTTGATCAGGGTCTCGGCCAACTGCTGCTTCTCCTTCCCCAGGGCCGCGGTGTTCCACTGGGCGCCGTCCATATCGTCGATGGAGACGAAGGTGGGTTCCCCGCCCATGGTCAGGCGGACATCCGCCGCCGCCAGCTCACGGTCCACCCGCTCTCCCAGTTCCACGATGGCCGTCCAGACCTCTTCCGGGTAGGGCCGCGTGGAGCGGGGCGCTTCCCGAATGCGCCGCACGCTCATGCTGTGGCTGAAATCCACCTCGCATTCGTCCAGGGCGCCGGTGATCGGGGCCGCGCTCTGGGGCTCCGGCGAACAGGCCAGGGGAATGTGCCCCTCGCCGGCAAAAAGCCCGGAGGTGGGGTCCATCCCCACCCATCCGGCCCCGGGCAGGTAGACCTCGGTCCAGGCGTGCAGGTCGGTGAAGTCGGCTTCCGGCCCCGACGGGCCGTCCAGGGATTTGACATCCGGCGCGAGCTGGATCAGGTAGCCGGAGACGAAGCGGGCGGCCAGGCCCAGATGGCGCAGGATGTTCACCAGCAGCCAGGCCGAGTCGCGGCACGAGCCGCTGCCCAGCGCCAGAGTCTCTTCGCAGGGCTGCACATTGGGTTCCATGCGGATGAGATAGCGGATGTCGCGGCTCAGCTTCTGGTTCAGAGCGACCAGGAAATTGTTGGTCGGTTTGGGGCTGCGGTCGACCTCCGCCAGGTAGGCCGTGAGCTTGGCACCCGCCGGCTCTGCGGCCAGATAGGGCGTTAGATCCGCCTTGAGCTTGGAGACATAGTCAAAGGGATAGGTTTCGGCATCGGGCTCCAGAAAAAAATCGAAGGGGTTGATGATGATCATCTCCGCCACCAGATCGACCTCCACCTGAAACATGGTCGTTTTGTGCGGAAACACCAGGCGCCCCAGGTAGTTGCTGAACGGGTCCTGCTGCCAGTTGAGAAAATGGTCTTGCGGCATGACGGTCATCGAATAGCTCAGGATCGGCGTCCGGCAATGGGGCGCCGGTCGCAGCCGGACGACGTGGGGCGCGAGGGCGACGCGCCGGTCGTAGCGGTAGGAGGTCTTGTGGTTCAGGGCGACATGGATTCCCACGGGCGGTCCTTTCTGTGAATCGGGGGCGGCGGCAGGCTACTGCTCGTTGGTGGCGGCCTCGATCAGGGGCTTGAGGTTGAAGAAGGTGCTGCCGATGGCGGCGTCCACCTGATTGAGCCGGGTTTGCAGGCCGTCCAGGAACTCGTGCATGCCATGCGCGATGACCTCGTCGATGTCGGTGTATTCCAGGTCGGCCTTGAGGCGCCCCAGCCGCTTTTCGGCGTTGTTGTTGGCGGACCCCAGCGGTGAGCCGTCGATGCGGTGCAGGCAGATCTGCGCCTTGGCGATGCAGTGGCGGATGGAGCGCGGAAACTGGCCGTCGAAAATCAAAAAATTGGCCACATTGCGGGGCGTGATGTGGTGATGCTCCTTGCGGAACATTTCGAAGGCGCTGGCGGATTTGAGCACCGCCGTCCACTGGATGTTGTCGATGGGGCTGTTCACCAGGTCGGCCTGGGGCAGCAGCATGAAGTACTTGACGTCCAGGATCCGCGAGGTTTTGTCGGCGCGCTCGATCATCATGCCGATGCGGGCGAAGTTCCAGGCCTCGCCATGGCTCATGGTGGAGTCCATCAGGCCGGTGAACAGGTGGCTGCGCATCTGGATGATCTTGAAAAAGCGATGGGGATCGGCCAGGGCCAGGGCCGGGCTGCCGCTGTCGGCCAACTCCAGATAAAACGTGTTCAGATGCTCCCACATCTCCGATGAGATGATCTCGCGGATCGAACGGCCGTTTTCGCGCGCCGCCGATAGACAGGTCAGGATGGCGTTGGGGTACTGGCGGTCAAAGGTCAGAAAGCGGCTCACCGCCGCCTGGGTATAGTCCGGGTAATTTTTTTCGAACAGCTCCTGGTCGCCGGTGATCATCACCAGCGGCTCCCAGTGCTTGCCCTTTTCCGAAGGCATGTCCAGCAGCAGGTTGAGGTTGACGCTGATGAAGCGGGCGACGTTTTCGGCCCGCTCGATATAGCGGCACATCCAATAGATCGCGTTGGCCACACGGCTGAGCATCGACAGTTCTCCTCTGATTTGTGCCCGTCCAGAAAGGGTGATTCCCGGCCCGGGACAAACCCTGGGCCGGTTGCCAAGCGCGCGCCAGCGCCGTCCGGGGGCGAACGGGGCTGCTGATGGCTGCGCGCAGGCGGGCCTCGCCTACAGCACCCAGGTGTCCTTGCTTCCGCCGCCCTGGGAGGAGTTGACCACCAGCGACCCTTTAATCAGGGCCACCCGGGTCAGGCCGCCGGGCTGCACGTAGATCTCCTCGCCGAAGAGCACGTATGGCCGCAGGTCCACGTGGCGCCCCTCGATGCGGTCGCCCACGATGGTGGGCACCCGGGAGAGCGAAATGGTCGGTTGGGCCATGTAGTTGCGCGGTTCGGCCGTGATCTTGGCGGCAAAGGCGGCGCGCTCGGCTTCAGTGGCATGCGGGCCCACCAGCATCCCGTATCCGCCGGACTCGTTGGCGGCCTTGACCACCAGCCGGTCCAGGTGCGCCAGCACATACGCCCGGTCCTGGTCGTTGCGGCAGATGTAGGTGGGAACGTTGGGCAGGATGGCCTCAGCGCCGGTGTAGTACCGGATGATCTCGGGCACGTAGGCGTAGATCACCTTGTCGTCGGCGATCCCGGTGCCCGGGGCGTTGGCCAGGGCGATGCGGCCCTCCTTGTAGACGCCGACCAGCCCCCGGACGCCCAGCAGGGAGTCGGGGCGGAACACCGCCGGGTCGATGAAATCATCGTCGATCCGCCGGTAAAGCACGTCCACGCGCTTGAGGCCCTTGGTGGTGAGCATGTGAACGAAGCCGTCGGAGACCACCAGGTCCTGGCCCTCCACCAACTCCACCCCCATCTGCTGGGAAAGAAAGGAGTGCTCGAAGTAGGCGCTGTTGTAGATGCCGGGGGTCAGCACCCCGATGGTGGGCGACTGCACGTGTTCGGGGGCGAGGGCCGTCAGCATTTCCAGCAGCTTGGTGGGGTAATCGTCCACCGGTCGCACCCGGGAGGCTTCGAACACCTGGGGAAATGTGCGCTTGAGGACCTGCCGGTTCTCCAGCACATAAGAGACGCCCGAGGGGCAGCGCAGGTTGTCTTCCAGAACGTAAAAGCGCCCGTCGCGGTCGCGCACCAGGTCGGTGCCGGTCACATGGCACCAGACCCCCCGGGGCGGGGTGAAGCCCTCGCACTCTCTGCGGTAGGTGCGGCTGGTGAGAATCAGGTCTTCGGGGACCACCTTGTCCTTCAGGATCCTCTTCTGATTGTAGATGTCCTGGATGAACTCATTCAAGGCGAAGATCCGCTGTTTCAGACCGCTTTCAATCTGTTGCCAGTCGCTGGCGGAAACGATGCGGGGGATGATGTCGAAGGGGAATATCTTTTCGGTGCCTTCGTCGCGGCCGTAGACATTGAAGGTGATGCCCATTTTGAGGAGCAGGGCCTCGGCCGCTTTCTGGCGGATGGCCAGCTCCCCCGGCGGCAGCGACGCGATTTTGTCCACCAGCAGCTGGGCCCCGGGCCGGGGGCTGCCGTCGGCGTCGATCAATTCATCGTAATAATCCCCCGGGTCATAGGTTTCAAATGTCGCCATCGAAGTTTTTCCTTCCATTGGTCTGTGTTCATTTTCTTGTGCGGACAAGAAAACGAACCAAAAGAAGCCGCCCTCGTCCCGGGGCCCTTCGGGCTGCCCTGCGCTTCTCGCAGCCGGCGGGCCCTGTGGAACGCGCTTGCGCTCAAACAGCCACAGGGCCTTTTTCGCCGGCAGCTGCGATGCTCGGCCCGGGACGACGGGACATAAACCCCCGGCGGCATCAGGCGATGTAAATCCGGCTGGCGTCTTTTAAAAACGCCATATCTACGGAACTGTCAGCTTTTGCGGGACCCTCAGAGTTTGGCCGCCTGGACATGCATCCAGTCGAAATTCCGGGTCCGGCCGAGGCTGACCCAGCCTTCCTCCTCCCAGAAGCGCCACCAGGCGTCGTATTCGGGTCTGGCCAGGGTCGCCCGGTCGCGCCCCCAATTATACCCGTTGAACTCGGTATCGTAATCGATCGCGATGCCCCAAGAGTGCATCGACCATCGGGTGCCGCCGCGCATTTTGCGCACATTCAGGCAGCCGCCCCAGCGGTCCAGGTGCAGCGCCGGGATGCGCTGCGGGCCATAGTGCGCCAGTACCCGCGTCAGCACCCGCAACGCGCTGTCGTGAACTTTTTCGTGGCACGAGAAGGTCTGCACGGTTTTTCTGAGATCCCAGGACAGCCGGTGGGGATAGGGAAGCGACAGCATCGCCTGGTTTTTGCCGATTTCCCCGTAGTGCCGGATGAGCTCCGCTTCGCTCTGGCGCGGCCAACCGTTCGGGTTGACGTCCAATGGCGTCTCGTCCCGAAAGGGAGGCGGCAGCATGCCGTGTTCGCGCTGATAAAGCAGCATATCGCAGGCGTATTCGGTCTGCGGTCCCCACAGCCCGTCGATCCGGCCCACCGCGATCTCCTGCTGCTTGCAAAGCAATTGCAGCATGGCGACGCAGCGGCGGTGGTTTGGCCAGTCGTTCCAGTCCGCCGGCAGTTCAGCGCTGTGTTTTGTCAGCGCCGCGGTCACGGCGCCGTAAGTCTTCGGGCCGAGTCGGCCGTCAACCTCCCCAAGGGGGTATCCCTCTGCGACCAGGGCCTGCTGTACCAAACGAACGGTGGGTATTCTCATTTGGCGGCCTCCATTGTCTGCTGGGTGTCTGGAAAACGGTGGTCACTCCCGGCGGGCGGGTCTAGTCCGCGAACTGCTCGAGGGAGTTTCGAAATCTGAGGTAATCCTGAAGATACCGGCGCCGCGCTTCCTCGTCGCGGTACGTGATTCCCAGGATGGTTCGCACCGACCCCTGGTGGGCGCGCGTGTCCTGGTAGGAGCGGCAGTAGCCGCCGTCTTTGGCGCAGATCGTCAGCCACTGGATTTCGCGGTCGTCCTGGACCGCCCTCTTTTCGGAGACAAGGGTTTCGCGCAGGGGATCCAGGGCGATGTCGGTGGGCTCGCCGCCCCACTGGGGGGCGTAAACATAAAAGGACACGCTGCCATCCGGGGAGATGAAAGCTGCGCTGTCGAATCCCTCGGCCGTGCTGCTGGCAAGCGAGGGGGCCGGCGTGAAGCCCGCCGGGTAGGTAATTTTGAACCAGGCCCCCTGAAACACCTGCCCCACGGGGTCTTGTAAGCCTTGCGGGGGGTGCTGCGGGGCCGTGCAGCCGATTACCATTGCCAGACACCCCAGAAGCGCAAGGCGAACCGAGGCGGCTCGGTTGAAACGGGTCCTCACGATGGGTTGTGCCGGATGGTTCATGGGGCCGTGTACCTGCAACTGGTGATGCGCTTCCCCCTGCGCTCCGGAAAACGAAGTGCGCAGCAGACTTTCCTGATGGTCTTTGAACGGAAGCCCCATCCTTGTGAATCTAAATACGATGTAGTTTTTTTACAACAGTTTTTTGGCGCCGCCCGGGACGCAGCGCAAGCCGCTCACGCACAGCGCAGTAACGGGTGCCGCAAAGGGGGGCGCGTCAGATCGTGAGCACCGCCGGCAAGGGCTTGATGAAATTCTGCCGCAGGCTGTAGGTGTAGGCGCCCTGGGTGGGAATCATGAGGATGTCGCCCGGCTGGATATCGGCGCCGAAGTAAAGCCAGCCCCAGACGTCGTGGGGGGTGCAGAGGGAGCCCAGGATGTGGCAGGGCTTTTCCGAGAGCGCGGGGCGGCTCAGGTTCAGGACCGGAAAATAGTCGCTTTCGAAGCGCTCCCAGCCGACAGCGTTGGTGCCGGCGTCGGTGATCACCAGGTCGGGGGCTTTCTTGTCGACCACCGACATCAGCAGGTGGACCGCATCGTTGCAGACCCAGCGGCCCGGTTCCAGGCAGATCCGGCAGGCGAGGGCGCTGAAAAGATGCTGGTGGATCGCGGCAGCGATCCGGTCGGCAAAGACTTCGATGGGGGTCGCCGGCAGACGGTGGTGGGTCTCGACCGGGCCGGGCGGCCGCCCGAGAGCCGCCAGCAGCTGCCCCCGCTGGGTTGCCGCCGGCTGCAGCCATTCGCCCTGGGCGGGCCAGTAGCCGCCGCCGATGTCGATAAATTCGATTTCGGCGCGGTCCGCCGGGGGCAAGTCGGCGAGCAGCCGGCCCAGCCGGCGGATGAAGGCGATCTGGTTGTCCGGCGAAAGGTTCCAGCTGGAGTGAAACTGCACCCCCTGGAGATGGATGTGGTCGCAGCGGCGGGCCTCCTGCCAAAAGGCCGGCAGGGTCTCGGGGGGAATTCCGAATTTGCGCCAGAGGCCCTCGGTATTCATCGTCAGGCGCACCCCGCAGCGCACCTGCCGGTTGATTGCCGCCGCAATGGCCTCCAGCCGCTGCAGTTCGCCGAAGCTGTCCATCAGGATCACCACCCGATCGGCATGCGCGGCCGCCAGCCGAAGTTCCGCCGCGGTTTTCGCCGGCCCGCTGAACACGATGTCGCGGGCCCCCAGGTTTAAGGCCATTTCCAGCTCCAGGCCGCTGGAGACATCCAGGCCGAATTCGGAGGCCAGCAGGATTCGCGAGATGTCCGGCTGGTTGTTGCTCTTGACGGCATAGTAGAAGGAAACAACCGGCAGCACCGCCCGGAAGGCCTGCTTGAGCTGTTGCGCGCGCTGCCTGAGCACCGCCGACTCCTGGAGATAGAGCGGCGCGGGATGGTCGTCAAGCACCCCGAGGTAGAGGTGCCGCCGGTCGAAGTGATGTTTTACAAAGGCCAGCAGCTCTTCGGGGGGCAGCCGGGGCGTGGCCTGGGACAGGGTTGCCGTGAACTTCGGGAACAGGTCGGAAGCGGTGACGGTCATCGGTATCAGGCCATTTCCACCACAAGTTTGGCCGCAAGCGTGCGGCATTGGACGGCCGGGTCGAGGCCCGCGTCCGGTTCGAAAATGACGTACCCCAGGAGCCAGGAGTCGTAGTCCGCGGGGGGCATCCGGACCCGCTCGCCGGGTTTGCGCGCCAGGTGGATGTCGCGCACCCGCGGATCCTGCGCCAGCAGGTGCGGTTCCAACTTTTTCAGGATGCCGCTTTGCCGGGCGTGCAGCCGCAAGCCCAGGCACGGCCGGGCATCGGCCGGCGGGGTGAAATCCACCGGACGTCCGGCGCAGAAATCCAGATGCAGCCCCAGTATGTCGAGGCCCCAGCAGCGGCGCAGCAGAAACGGCAGACAGTCCCCGCCGGGGCGCGGGGCCAGCTCCAGCAGAACGATCTGTCCATCCTGAACCTTGAAGTCCAGCATGCAGATCGCCCGCTCCAGCCCTAAAGCCGCGGCGCTGCGGCAAAGGGTTTGGAGGAGGCTGTCGTGGTCCACTTCGGCGGGTAGCGCGGCGGAGAGCAAATACCCCCGCGCGGTGCCAAAAGGCCCGTTGCTGGCGAGGATCTTGCGGGTCAGCCGAATGATGCTTGCCCGGCCGTTTTCAACCCAAAAATCACAGCTGAACTCCTCGCCGTCGACCCACTCCTCGGCCAGGATTTGCGGGGCATCCGGTCTGCGGGGCTGGTAGAGGCGGTTCGACCGGCGCTGCTGCAGGCCGCGGGCGATGGTTTCAAAACGGGTTTCGCAGGCGCGCGCGCTCGCGCAGCGAAAGATCAGCTCGCTGCCGCTGCCGCTTATGGGTTTGAGCACGCAGGGAGCGCCCAGATCGTGGGAGAATTTGACCGCATCGGCGGCCGACCCGACCCGGCGGGATTTCGGGCAGCGCAGGCCGTTTTGCTCCCAGAGGGCCTTGGCGGCGAACTTGTCCCGGCAGTTGGCGACGGCCTGGACCGAGGGGTACGCCAAACCCAATTCCCCGGCCAGCCGGGCGGCCAGTTCCATGGATTCGCAATCGTAGGCGGCAACCCCTGCCGGTCGCAGCGCCTCGCGCTGCAGGTGGCCCTGCAGCGCGAGGCGCACCTGGCGATGGTCGGACAGGTCGCAGAGGATTTCCTCTGCGGGCGCGGGGCAGGGTTCCTGCGCGCCGCGGCGCAGGACGCGGTCCGTCAGAAAAAGGGCGCGGTCGGGGCGGCTCTGCCGGATCCAGTCGATGTAGTCCGGTGTGGTACCGACCACCAGGACGCGCGGGCTAAGCGGCACAAGCCACCTTCGGGGCGGCCGCGGCCGCATGCCTGTCGGCCAGGGCCTGCTGGTTCCATATCTGAAACAAGGGCCGCGGGGTCAGGTGAAACCGGTTTTTCCAGTTGAATTCGCCGCAGAGAAAGTCCACTTCCGCAAAGCGCTGCTGGCAGGCCATTTCCAGATGGTGAAGGTTGATCAGCTTGGCGACGCCGGCAAAATCCGGATGCGCGCCGCCGGCCAGGACCGTGTAGGTTTCGCCCCAGACGGCGCCGATATCGATCGCTGCCACCTCGCCGCCGATCAGGACGGTGGTGACCCGCAGCAGGTTGTTGGCGTGCAGCCAGGACGCCAGGTCCTCAAACGCCCTCAAAAAGCGGTCGTCGCTGAAGTACGAATATTCCTTGAAGTTTTCCAGGTTCAGGCGGAACATCCGGTCGACATCGGCAAAGCAATCATGGCGCCAGGACACCCCCCGGGCCTTCAGGCGGTCCAGCTCGACCCGCATTTTCTTGCGCGATTTCCCCGAAAAACCTTGCAGGTAAGCCGGGAAGCAGTAGTCATATTGCCCCGGGTAAAAAAGGTAACCGATCTCGTCGACGGTCGCCCCGGCCGCCCCTGCCAGACCCGGCATTTGGGTCAGATAGCGGATTTTTGCCGCGGCCGGCACCTGGTCCAGCAGGGCACCGGCCACCGCCGGGTCGCTGGCCAGGATTTTATTCTGCTCCAGCCAGGTTTTGCCCCCCCAGAGTTCGCCCGGAAAATGGCCGAAGCACTGCTGCTCATCGATCCAGCTGAGGGCCAGCATGCCGCAGAACCTGCCCTGGCGGGAGGCGATCAGAAAATAGGGGCTGTTGTTGAACTCGGCTTGAAAGCAGGCCCGGACAGGCCAGAGATCAAAGAGACACTGCTGGGGCCAGTGGCGCTGCCAGTGGCGTTTGGCTTCTTTCAGGTCTCGGCATACGCTGACTTCGATCATGGTGTGCTCCCGTGTCATGCAACGTGATGGTCAAAATGGCGTCGTTTGCGGTGTCCGGGGGCCGCCCGGGATGTCAGGGTAAAAGGGGTGCCGCTGTGCGATGCACACAGGCCTGTCAGCCCTGAGCACAATGTGTGCCACCGAGTCTAAAAAATTGGAACCAACTGATATAAAATTGTTTTTTTAAAAAACGGCCTCATCCCGGGATCGCTTTTGAGGCTAAAACCAGTATTGAATTACCAATTAAAAGAAAAAGCGGTAATTCCTTTCTAAAAACAAAGGCATCCCTCAGCCAGATCTCGCCCCGACGGTCGGATGGCGCCCATGACGGTCTTTTATCTATTGTTTTCAGGGGGATTGTGTTAGGGTGGATTCCCACCCGGCGGCCGGTCGGCAGGCTAAAAGCGGTAATTTGATTCTTAAAGCAGGCGGCGATATTTCATCATAAAACCGGCACGGGGTTGCCGTTAAAAGGGGGAGGGTGCGGTGCTGATTCGTTTGGGATTGGCCATCAAGGACCGGGGCCTGCAGCGTTATCTGGAGCGCAAGCTCGCGGAGTACGACGTCCGGGTGGAGTCCTTCGGGCAGCTGCGCTCGGTTTGGCAGAAGGTGCTTTGCAGCGGATGTGACGTGATCGTCATCAGCGAATCGCTTCTTCTGCGGCCGGCCGACAATGGCATCACGATTCTCAACGAGCTGCCCGAAAGCCCCACGACCGTCATTATCCATGACAGTGATTCGGCCGAAGAGCATGCCCAGCTGGCGGCGGCCGGGGCCGATGTGGTGCTCTACGCCGGGATTTCCAAAAAGAGCATGGTCGAGGCCATGGAGACGACCCTGGAGTCCCGGCGCCAGTACATCATGCGCAGACGGTTTGACCGCCGCGGGCTGGAAAAACCGAAAATTTCGGACTTCGTCTCCGAAAGCCAGGCCATGCAGCTTTTCATGGAGGAGGTGCACCAGGTCATTCCGAGCGATTCACCGATCCTGCTGCTGGGTGAGACCGGCGTCGGCAAAGAGCACCTGGCCAAGGCCATTCATGCCGAAAGCCCCCGTTCGGCCGGCCCGTTTGTTTCGGTCAACACCGCGGCGATGCCCGAACATCTGCTCGAAAGCGAGCTGTTCGGTCACGAGCAGGGCGCTTTTACCGGCGCCATCCGGTATCGCCGGGGGGCATTTGAGCTGGCCCACGGCGGGACTATTTTTTTGGATGAAATCGGTGAGATGCCCCTGCACCTGCAGGCCAAGCTGCTGCGGGTGCTGCAGGATTACGAGGTGCGGCCGGTCGGGGGGGAAAAAACCATCCGGCTGGATGTGCGGGTGATTGCCTCCACCAACCGCAGCCTGGAAGCGGAAGTCGCTCAGGGCAACTTCCGGCAGGATCTCTACTACCGCCTGAGCGTGTTGACCCTCACGATCCCGCCCCTGCGCCACCGCAGGGAGGATATCCCTGCGATGGTCCGGCGTTTTATCACCTTTTTCCGCTACAAAATCGGGCGGGAGATCAACGGCCTCTCCGACCAGGCGCTTCAGGCGCTTTCCGCCTATGACTGGCCGGGGAACGTGCGCGAACTGATGAATGTGATCGAACGGGCCATTCTGCTGTGCAAGACCGACCTGATCAATATGGCCGAGTTGCCCAATGTCTTTCACGGCAACCCTGCCGTACCGGCGGCGGCGCCTTCCGGCGCCAATTGGGGCGCTGCCGAATGGCTCAACAAGACCCTGCCCGAGGTTCAGAAAGACGTGCTGGCGCAGGTGGAGCGGCTGTATCTGGAAATGGTGCTCAAAAAATCAGGCGGCCGCATTGCCGAGACCGCCCGGATTGCGGGGATCCACCCGCGGGGCCTGTACAACAAGATGAAGCAGGCGGGGCTGCGCAAGGAGGATTTTAAAAAATGACGGCGAGCTCGCAACCAAAGGGAGGCGACATGGACGTGCAGGTGCGAATTGCACTGGCCCAGGTGCGCGGTGATCTAGAGCCCGCCAAAAACATCGCAACGGCCGGCAGCCTTGCCCGCCAGGCGGCTGCCGGCGGGGCCGGCCTGCTGGTTTTGCCCGAGATGTTCATGGCGCGGCCAACAGCCGACAACCCGCCGGCAAAGGTGGTGGCGGCCGACGGGGGGCGTTTCTGGGGTGCTCTGGGGCAAATTGCAGCCGAAAACGGGGTCTTTGTGGTTGCCGGTGGCTGGGAGGGTTCGGCTTCCCCCGGCCGCGCCTTCAACACCCTGTTGACCTTCTCGCCGCAGGGGCAAGTCGTCGCGGCCTATCGTAAACTGCATCTCTTCGATGCCCTGAGCGTCCGTGAATCGGATATCTTGGTGCCGGGCGCGGCCCTGCCGCCGGTGATCGATCTTGGCGGGATCAGGGTCGGGTTCGCCATCTGCTACGACCTGCGGTTCCCCGAGCTGTTCCGCTACCTGGCCGCGCAGGGGGCGCAGCTGGTGATCGTCTCCGCGGCCTGGTACCAGGGGGCGATGAAAGAGGACCACTGGCTGACCCTGCTGCGCGCCCGGGCGATCGAAAACACCTGCTACGTGGCCGGCTGCAACCTGGTGGGCCCTGCCTTCTGCGGCCGCAGCACCCTCTTCGACCCCTTCGGTGTGCCGGTGGCCGGCGCGGGTGAAGAACCGGCCCTGGTTTTCGGGCGCGTGAGCGCGGCGCGGGTGGCGGCCGTGCGTCAAAAACTGCCCGCTCTGGAACACCGCCGGCGGGACCTGCTGGCCTGAACGTCCTGCCCGAGATAAAAAAAACACCCCGCTGGAAGCCGGCGGGGTGGGAGGCGTTCAGGGGGAATGTCGGGCTTAACGGCCCGGCACGATGATCCGCGAATTGTCTTGGCGTTTCTGCTGCTCGTGCATCTGCTCCATTCGGCGCAGCTCCTGAATCACGTGCTGCATGGCTTCGGCCATGGCTGCGGGGAATTTAGCGATCGCTTCGCCCAGGGTTGCGGCCGCCAGCTGGTTTTGAATCGGCAGGGGGCCGTCGGGGGTCATCAGCTGGGTCTGGCCAATGAAAACGGTCTGGCGGCTGGGGTCCGGCGAGCCGTCGGGTTTCACCGGGGTCATGCGCCGGATGGAGGCCACCTTCATATCGGTGAAGCCTTCTTCCAGGTAGAGGTTGTTGCGATCAACTCTAAAGTCGATGTCGAGGGTCTGATCCACTGGCATGCTGCGGGTCTCCTTTCGGGGGGGCGGCTTAAAAAAGCCAAGCACTGAACTTATAGGCTGACAAAAAGAATTAAAAATAACAGAACCTCCGCGAGAACACAAACCTTATATCGTCACGAGGCGCCGGGCGCGCCAATCCTCAGGCTTGCTGGGCAACCGCCGCCAATCCAGCTCCGCAAAGCGGATGGTGATCCGGCCGTGGGTGCCCCGTTCGCGGCGTTTTTTGACCACGACCACCTGCCGGCCATGGGCCCGCAGGGTCCATTTGCGGCTGAGCACCAGGGGGTTGTCGGGGCCGATATCCGTTTGCATTTGGCCTCTTTTTGGGC
>Ga0105106_10001178_pt1 | contig 18778 bp, 17 predicted proteins | sample PPLLaktember2015_5_FD_79109 | JGI IMG/M metagenome (GOLD analysis project Ga0105106, IMG submission 79109) | Freshwater sediment microbial communities from Prairie Pothole Lake near Jamestown, North Dakota, USA - PPLs Lake P8 Core (1) Depth... | ecosystem: Environmental > Aquatic > Freshwater >...
CGACCTGGCCGCGCACGTACTGCGTGAGGTGGTGCAGCGTGCGGCGGTTGAGCCGGCCATGGTGGAGGACGTCATCCTCGGGTGCGTCACGCCGGTGGGCGATCAAGGCGCCAACATCGCCCGTCTGGCGGCGCTCAAGGCCGGCTTCCCAGTCGAAGTCCCCGCCGTGCAACTCAACCGCATGTGCGGCTCGAGCCAGCAGGCGGTCCACTTCGCGGCCCAGGCGATCCTGGCCGGGGACATGGATCTGATCGTGGCCGGGGGCATCGAGATGATGTCGCATCAGCCGCTGGGCAGCGACTACCCGCGCGAGTGGCCAACCGATTTCCCCTACGAGCTGGTGCATCAGGGCGTCAGCGCCGAGATGATGGCGGCCAAATACCACCTGACCCGCACCGTCTTGGATGATTTTGCCTACCAGAGCCATCTCCGGGCCGGGGCGGCAATCCGGGCCGGGCGCCAGGCGGAGCAGATCGCGCCGGTCCCGGTGCCCGATGGCGATGGCGCCGTCCGGCGCATCGAGCACGACCAGGGCGTGCGCATCCCTCCAGACCGCGAGCGGATGGCGGCGTTGAAGCCCGTCTTCAAGGAAGACGGCGTGGTGACCGCCGGCAACAGCAGCCAGATCAGCGATGGGGCCGGTGCGCTGCTGGTGGCCTCAGAGCGCGCAGTCCGGGAGCACAACCTCAAGCCGATGGTCCGGATCGTGGCCCGCACCGTCGTGGGTACAGACCCGGTTCTGATGCTGGACGCGCCGATTCCCGCCACCCGCCAGGTGCTGTCCCGGGCTGGGTTGAAGCCTGATCAGATCGACATCTTCGAGGTCAACGAAGCCTTCGCTTCCGTGACCTTGGCCTGGCACCAGGAGTTCCCGGTCGATCCGGCCAAGCTCAACCCCGACGGCGGCGCCATCGCCCATGGCCATCCCCTGGGGGCCACCGGCGCCGTGCTCATGACCAAGCTGGTGCACGAGCTGCGGCGCGATGGCGGCCGCTACGGCCTGCAGACAATGTGTATCGGGCACGGGATGGGTACTGCAACGGTGCTCGAAAGGTTGTAGGACCCACCGGTCCGGCGGCCGCGCCCGGGGGATCTGCCGCAGCTCAGACGCACGGGGAACTGGGCTGGGCGGCACTTGAGTGCAGGACGGGGCCCTGGGCTGTGAGGTACAATCCGATCATCGATGGGGGACTGGCAAGAGTCCAGAGGAGGTTGCCATGCCAGAAGAGAGCGTGAAGGACAAGATGCGCGACAAGGCGCGTCACTGGATGCCGGAAGAGACGCGTGAGCACTTCCGCGCCGCCCACAAGGAATTGCACGCCAGCGCCAGGGTGCTGCTGCCCCCCGAGTTCCTCGCCCACCGGCGGGCCGCCCGCCGCGAGATGCTCCTGGCAGCGCGCAGCCTGATCGATCGCGCACTGGAGCGGCTCCAGGACAAAGGCCCGGCCTGACCCCACAGCCAGCGGCCGAGATGTGATCGGCCTGTCCATTCTCGGGCAGGCCGATTTGATTCGCCGCGCCGGCTCCCCAGGCGAGGTCAGCCGAGCAGGGTGACCGCGCCGCTGATGATCCCGCTGAGCACGACCGCGCCGAAGCCGATAGCCACCGAACGCCGTAGCTGCGGGGATCCAAGCGTCCAGGCCATGACGCCCTTGGCGGCGGTGTTGATCAGCGATGCCAGGACGATGGCGGTGGCCGCCACGCGCAGGTCCAGCTCAGCTCGGCCGGCCAGTTGGGCCGTGCTCAGGGTGATCGAGTCGACATCGGTGATGGCCGCCAGGGCGCTGGCGGCGTACACGCCGGCGCTGCCGAAGAACTCGTTGGCGGCGCGTACGGCTACCAGGACGACCGCGAAAACCAATCCGAACGTGATCGCCGTCCGCAGCTTAAGCGGATTGGCCAGCTCGACCTTGGGCTGCTCGGGGCCCGGGGCGGTCCGAGCGCGGCGCCAGATGAGAGCCGCCACCGCCAGGTCGGCCAGGAACATGACCGACATCGGGAGCAGGACCAGGGGAAGCAGAGGCCGGTGAACGGCCGCCACCCAGACCAGGACGCGCGGGAACATGACCGCCGAAGCGAGCAGGATGCCGCGCGTCAACAGCGGCGACAGCCCGGCCTCCTGCCGGCTGCGGCCGGCAAAGCTGACGGTCGTGGCCGTGCTGCTCACCAAACCGCCCAGAACAGCCGTCAGGCCGATGCCGCGCTCAGGGCCAAGAAGCTTCATCAACAAGTAGCCGAAGAAGCCGATGCCGGAGACGAGGACAACCAGCAGCCAGATCTGGAATGGATTGAGGACCTCATACGGGCCGAAGCCGCGGTTGGGCAGCACCGGCAGGATGACGGCGCTGATCAGGGCGAACTCGAGCGTGGCCCGCAGATCCTCGTCCGACATGCCCCGCACCATCCCGTGCAGGCGCGGCCGCAGCGAGAGCAGGAAGGCGGTGATGACCCCCAGGGCGGCGGCGATCTCGACGCGCCCCCAGACCGCCATCGCCCCGATGAGCGGCATCAACACCCCGGCCACCTCGGTGGTGATCCCCTCCTCCTTGGCGCGGATCATCTCGCCGACGAAGCTCGACAGGATCATCAAGACCATGGCGGCGTAGGCGGCGACGAACACCGCCACACCGAACTGCTGAGCCAGTGCCGCCGCGGCCGCGCCGCCCAGCGAGAGCAGGGAGAAGGTGCGAATGCCGCCGAACTCCCGCTCGCCGCTGCGCTGCTGGACGAACTCGCGCTCCAGTCCGATCAGCGCGCCGATCAGCAAGGCGGCGCCGAACCGCCACCAGGGCTCGAGCTCCGACCAGGGCTGCATCTGCACTCCTCGATGGGCGGGTGTTGTCCGACTGCCGGCACGAGTATACAGTAGGCAACCGGCGCCGCATGAACTGAAGGCGCGCGCCCCTCGCCGCCGAGGGCGCGGGCCTGCCATCCTCCGGCCAGGAGACGCCGATGATTCGAGTCGCCGCAGCACAGATCGCAACCCGCCCACTCGATCCGCAGGCCAACCTGGAGAAGGTGATCCATTGGATCGAGGCGGCGGCTGCACAGGGCGCCCAGGTAGCGGTCTTCCCCGAATGCGCGCTGACCGGCTACATGCTTACCGCCGAGGAGGCGGCCGAGGTGGCGGAGCCGATTCCGGGACCTCGCACCGATCGTCTGGCAGATGCCTGCCGCAAGTCCGGCATCCTGGCGGTCGTGGGCACGATCGAGAAGGACGAACAGGGACGCTGCTTCAATACGGCCGCGATGGTCGACGGCACGGGGGTCCTCGGCCGCTATCACAAGACCCACTTACTCTGCCTGGGCGTCGATCGCTACCTGACGCCAGGGGAATCGCTGCCCGGACCGGTCGAGACCTCGCTCGGCCGGCTGGCGATGCTCATCTGCTACGACCTGCGCTTTCCGGAGCCGGCCCGCGTGCTTGGCCTGGCCGGCGCGCAGGCCATCCTGTTCCCCACCGCGTGGCCGCAGGCGGCCAGCCTCTATCCCGACTACGTCGCCCGCACCCGGGCGGCAGAGAACGGCGTGTTTCTGATTGCCGCCGACCACGTCGGCGGGGAGCGCGGCGGGCGCTACCTCGGGCGGAGCCTGATCGTTGGACCCGATGGTGATGTGCTGGCGCAGGCGGGGCAGACCGAGGAAGCGCTGTTGGTCGCCGACGTAGACCTGTCACGCGCCGATCAGAAGCACCGGGTCTTCGTCCTCGGCGAGTACGAGATCGACATCCACGCCGATCGCCGGCCGGATCTTTACGGGCGGATCGTGGACCCCCGCTGATGGTGTCATTGCGAGGAGGCCGAAGGCCGACGAAGCAATCTCCTCGTAGGCTGGGCTTCCATGGCGGGGAGATTGCCAAGCCCCGCACGACAGTGCGGGGCTCGCAATGACACCCGGGGGAGCAGTTCACTTGCTGTGGGAGCTGACGGACTGCAGCGCCAGCCAGGCGGCGCCCCAGACTGGCTCGCGCACGGGTAGATGCACATCCGCCTGCCGGGCCTCCCGGACGATAGTCCGACGGGCCCGGTCGACGATGGCGGGACAGCCGCCGAAGATGCCCCCCGACAGGATCACCGCGAAGGCCTGCGACTGCATCCCCAGCGCGCGAATGACGGCCAGCGCTGCCAGCGCCAGCTCGTCCGCGGCCTGGTCGCGGATCTCCCCGGCCGATGGGTCCCCGTCCTCGGCTGCGGCCAGGACTGCCGGCGCCAGGCTGGCCACCTGCGGGATCGTCCAACTCTCGTTGTAGATGTGATCCGACAGCGAATCCATCGACGGCAGGCCCGCCGCCAGCGGAAGACGCTCGGTCAGGATGGTCTGCGGCCCACGGCCATCCTGCGCGCGCGTGGCGGCATTCAGTCCCCGGCGGGCGATGTCGAAGCCGCTGCCCTCGTCGCCGAGCAGGTGACCCCATCCGCTGCTGCGGGCGAAACGCCCATCCGCCGTGTAGCCCACGGCGCTCGAACCGGTGCCGGCGATGACCGCCACACCGTAGCGCTGGCCTCCCGTGCCGCCGACCAGCGCCACCAGGCCGTCGTGGACCAATTCCAGCGGCAGGCCGGGCAGCAGCGCATCGGCGATCTCCCGCAGGATGCGCAGATCCTCGGGGCGATCGAGGCCGGCCATGCCGAAGCAGGCGGCCGCCAGGGGCGGCCGCCCGGCCGAGGCCATGGCCTGATCCAGCGAGGCGGCCAGCGCCGCCTGTGCCGCCTGGGCGCCGACGGATTGGTGATTGGACGGCCCGGCGCTGCCGCGCCCCAGCTCTCGGCCGGAACCGTCCAGCACCAACGACTGCGTGTGCGATCCGCCGCCGTCTAGGCCGAGGACATACGGTCCACGAGAACCCCGGGATGGCATGCCACCTCGTCGAGCACTCCGGCCGGCACCTACTTCGGCCAGATCTGCTGTAGGACAGCGCGGGCCTGATCGAGATTCTGGATCATCGGGTTGAGCACCATGGCGCGCAGGGCCTTGTCAAAGGAGCGCTCGACAACCGCCTCGACCCACAGCATCTCCATGGCGGCGTTCGTTCGCAGCATGGCCTGCAGGTCCGGTGGAAGGCGCGCCGGCTGGAGGGGGTAGAAACCCTGGCGCGTTACCAGCGTCGGCAGCTCGACGATCGACTCGGGCGGCATCCAGGGCAGGCTGTCTCCGTTGCGCACGTTCAGCGTGAAAACGCGGCGCGAGTCCGTGGCGTGTGCCAGGAGAACCGGGACGATGATGCGGTCGTACCACCCGGCGCCGCGCCGCACCAGGCTGTCGGGCATCCCCTGCAGGTCGTCGCGCTGTAGATCGGCCAGGATATCGTCCTGCATCTGCAACAACTGCTCGGCCCTGGGGCGCTTGCCTTTCTGACCGGCCAGCATCCGGTCCGCATGGTAACGGTACTTGAAGTACGAGGTCGGGATGGCGCCGATGGCGCGGACAAGATCGGCGTCCACCGGAAGGCCTGCGACCTGGTCGAGCCGTTCAAGCAGCTCGGGCAGGACGTCTCGGCCGTTCCAACGCACCTCGGTCACCCAGCCGAAGTGATGCATGCCCACGTAGCCGACCCACAGCGCCTCAAGCGGCGCCTGGAGGGCGTCGGCGATCGACTGTGCCAGACCGATCGGGGAGTCGCATGTGCCCACCGAGGCCAGCCGCGTGTAGCGCGACAGCGCGTACTGAATGTAGCTGCTCGGGTTGGTCAGGTTGATGACCAGGGCCTGCGGGGCGACCGCCTCCAGGACGCGGCACTGCTCCAGCGTCGCCGGAATCGTCCGCAGCGCGTTGTTCATCCCGCCCGGCCCGACGGTCTCCTCGCCCGGCAGGCCGAAGGCGTGCGGGAAGGTCTCGTCGACGGCGCGGGCCTCATAGCCGCCGACACGAATCTGGTTGAGGACGTAGTCGGCGCCTTCCAGGCCGCGGTGCAGGTCGGTCGTGTGGGTGACGGCCAACGGGGCGCTGGCCTGATCGGCCAGCCTGCGGCTCAGGGCGGCGACGCGGTCGAGCTTATCAGCCGAACGGCCGAGCAGCGTCACCTGCATGGGCGGGCGGTCGCGCACCCGGGCCAGCGCGTGGATCAGACCGGGTGTCGCCACCCCGCTCCCGCCGAGCACCGCCAATCGGATCGGCTGGCCCATGCGCGTCAGCCCGCCGCGCGGTCGTAGTAGGCCAGGATCGCCTCGGCGGTCCGGCGCGCTTCGTCCGGCCGAAGCGTCTCGAACAGCGGCAGGTTGAGAACGCGCCGGGCATAGCCGGAGGCGACCGGGAAGTCGGATTCTTTGTAGCCCATGTGCAGATAAGCGCCCTGCATAGGGACGATGGCCGGGTACATGGCGTAGCCGCCGATGCCGCGCTCGAGGAGGAACGCCAGCAGCCGGTTGCGCTCAGCCTCGGTCGGGGCGATGGTGGCGTACGAGTAGTAGACGTGGTAGGCGTAGTCGGCCACGTGCGGAAGCTGGAGCGGGGTCTCGGCCAGCATCTCGTCGTAGATCGCCGCCAGCGCCCGGCGGCGGTCGTTCCACTCATCGAGGCGCTTGAGCTTGACGCTCAGGATTGCCGCCTGCAGTTCGTCCAGGCGATCCTGAAAGCCGATCACCTCGTGCACGAACTTGAGGCGCTGGCCGACGTAGCGCAGCACGCGCGCCTTCTCGTCCAGATCCGGGTCGTTGGTGGTGATCGCCCCGCCGTCGCCGTAGGCGCCGATGTTCTTGCCCGGGTAGAAAGAGAACGCCGCCATGTGGCCGAGCGAGCCGGTGCGGCGGCCCTTGTAGCGAGCGCCGTGCGCATGCGAGGCGTCCTCGAGCACCGCCAACCCGTGCTGTTTGGCCAGGGCCATCAGCGGGTCCATGTCGACCACGTGTCCGTACAGATGCACCGGGAGAAGCGCGCGAGTGCGCTTGGTGATCTTGGCCGCCGTCAGCTCGACGGTCATGTTGAACGTCTGTGGATCGACGTCGACGAACACCGGCGTGGCGCCGGTGTAGCTGATAGCCAGCGCGGTGGCGATGTAGGTGTTGGCGACGGTGATCACTTCGTCGCCGGGGCCGACGCCGAGCGCCTCCAGAGCAAGGTGCAGCGCGGCCGTGCCGCTGGAGATGCCGATACTGTGCCGGGCCTCGCAGTAGGCGGCGAATTCCTGCTCGAAGCGCTTCAGGTTCGGTCCGAGCGTGTATTTGCCCGTCGGCAGGACCGCCGCCACCGCGCCTTGGACCTCGTCGGCGATTTCCGCGTACTGGCGTTCGAGGTGCCCCTCGCCGATGGTGATCTCGTGATCCGAGGCCAGGATGGACGCCAGGGCGCGCATCGAGTCGGGCAGCGCCAAAGGCTGGTTGAGATCGATCTTCGTCATTCGGCCTCCAGGAACCGTGCGGACGCGGGGTCCGGCCAAAGCCAGACTCAAGCCTCCGGGAAGAACTGCGGCAAGTAGGGCCGGTTGGCCTCCAGCATCTCATCCACCAGCGCCCGAGCGGCGTGCCATGAAGGGACCAGCGGGTTGACCAGCATGGCCAGGTAGGCCTGCCGGCGATCGCCGGAGACTCCGGCCTGAACCGTCCAGCTCTCCCAGGCCTTGGCTTGCTGGCACAGCGCCCGGATGCTTTCCGGCAGCGGGCCCATGTGCAGCGGCGTGACCCCATGGGCGCCGACGACGCAGGGCACCTCGACGGCGGCGTCGCCCGGCAGATCGGGGATCGAGCCGCCGTTGCGGGCCACCACGATCTGTACATCGCGCCGGTCGAACGTCAGCGAAAGGATCAGGTTCAGGGCGGCCTCGGAGTAGCGCGCGCCGCCGCGCAGGCTGAGTTCGGGCGGCTTGACCACCTGGTTCGGGTCGGCGTACTTCTGCATCAACTCCTGCTCGACCTCATGCACCACCTCGCCGCGGGATTTCGGCGCAGCCTTGGCCTCGGCCAGCTTTTCCCCGTGGTTGTAGTAGTACTGCAGGTAGTAGGTCGGGAAGACGCCCAATGCCCGGACCAGCTCCGGATCGAAGTGCGGCATCTCCGGATGAGAGGCCATGCTTTCTAGCATCTCCATCAGGTCGGCAGTGACGTCCCTGCCGCGCACGAAGACACGTCGGATCCAGTTGACATGGTTCAAGCCGATCCAATCCAGGAAGACCTCGTCATCCCGGGCGCCGAATATCCCGGCCAGCCCAGCCTGCATGTTGATCGGGTTGTTGCACAGGCCGACCACCTTCAGGTCGGTGTGCTTGAGCAGGGTCTCGGTGATGATGCCGGAAGGGTTGGTGAAGTTCAGATACCAGGCGCCCGGGGCGTATTTGTCGATATCCCGGGCGATGGCCAGCGTGACCGGGATCGTGCGCCAGGCCTTGAGCGTCCCGCCCGGACCGGTGGTCTCCTGCCCGATGACGTCGTACTTGAGCGGGATCTTTTCGTCCCGGATGCGCGCCGCCATTCCGCCGACGCGCAGAGACGAGACGACGAACTGCGCTCCCTCCACGGCTGGCTCGCGCTTGAGATTCAGGGTGACGCGGGTCTCGAGCTCGGCATGCTGCAGCATGCGCTGCACCATGCCGCCGACGATCTCCAGACGGCGCGCGTCGATATCGTGCAGGGCGATCTCGCCGACCTCGATCTCGCCTTCGTGCTGGATGAAACCGTCGACGAACTCGGGGGTGTACGAGCTTCCGCCGCCGATGTAGGCTAGCTTGTCGATCCTCGCCTTCGCCATTCGGCCACCTCATCCTCGAGCGCCCGGATGCGCCTGCACGAATCGATGTACTGCTCGGTGTAGTCGATCTCGCTCCACGCCAGGAGCAGAAGGTCCAGCGCGTGGACCAGCAGGACCGAGAAGGCCGGCGTCTGGCCCTTGGCCTCCTTGCGGATGATGTCGGCGTTGATCTTGTGCGCCTCGAGCTGCTCGGCCTGGGCGCCCTCGAACAGCGAGCGCGCCTGCTCCCATTCGCCCTGGCGCGCCGCCTCGCCCGCTTCTTTGGCCTTGGAGCGGGCCTCGCCCGCGTGCAGGATCAAACCGAAAATCGTCTGCTCCCATTCGGCATCCATGTTCATGGAGCGCCTGCCTCCCGCAGGTGGGAGGCCTCATTCAGGCGGACGATCTCCCACCGGCTGCGGCCGTTATCGTCTGCCGCTGCCCGGCGCATTTCGGAGATCCCGCAGGCCTCCCAGGGCCCATAGCTGCGCCAGTCCACGCCGGGTTTGGCCAGCATCACCGCCATCAGGCGGCTGAACACCGCCCAGTGCCCCACGATCAGCAGCCGGCCGTGCGGGTGCCGGGAGGAGATCCATTCCAGCGTCCGCGCGATGCGATCGCCGAAGTCGTCGGGCTGCTCGGCGCTCACCCGGTGGATGAGCGCGCGCACGGGTCGAAACGCGGCGGCCAGCCAGCCTTCTTCGCGCCACAACGGAGCCGGCGCTCCCTCCAGCCATCCAAAGTCCAGCTCGGCCAGTCCATCGACCGGCTGTGGGGTCAGACCGACGGCGCGGCCGAGAATGGCGGCGGTCTCCATCGCCCGGCCGAGCGGGCTCGAGTACAGTGCCTGGAACTGCTCGCCGCGCAATCGCGCCGCCGCCAGCTCGGCGTGCCTGCGGCCGGTCGGGCTGAGCGGGCTGTCCAGTCGGCCGTGCAGCCGGCCGCGCTCCATCCACTCGGTCTCACCGTGGCGGACCAGAACCAGGCTCAGCCCGGAGGTCATGCGCCGGCCCCGCTGCCCGCGGCGGCGTAGGGCGCCAGCTGGACGGCTCCGTCGAGCGCACAGCGGAAGCCGACGAAATCGTTCTTGCGCTTGGGCGTGTGCATGCGGCGATAGAAAGTCGTGGCCTGCTGGGCGTCATCCAACCAGTCTCCGCCGCGCAGCGGCATGCGCAGCGGAGACGGCTTGCCGCCGATCCACTCCCATACGTTGCCGGCCATGTCGACCAGACCGTACGGGCTGTCCCCGGCCGGGGAGTACTTGCCAACCGGGGTGGTGTCCCAGATCTCCGTCTCGCTGGTGTTGCAGTGGTCCCGGTGAAAGGTGCTCCCCCAGGGCCAGACGCGGCCGTCGGTGCCGCGAGCGGCTTTCTCCCATTCCTCCTCGGTGGGCAGGCGTTTGCCGGCCCACTGCGCGTAAGCGGCCGCGCTCTCCCAGGTCACCTGGACCACAGGATGGTCGGCTTTGCCCTCCGGCCAGGTGCCGCGCCGCCAGTGAGCCGGTTCTTCCCAGCCGGCGGCAACGGCGAACTTCTTGTATTCAGCGTTGGTCACTGGCGTGCGGTCGATGTAGAACGCCTCGACCGTCAGTTTGACCCGGTCCTCCCCCGCCAGGTACTCTCCGGCCGGGATGAGAACCATCGGCCGTCCATCCTTACCCATGAACCATGACACGCTCTCAGCCATCGCAGTTCTTCCTCACTTCCTGGCCGCCCGGCCGCGCCGAGCTTGCTTGCCGGGCACCGGGGCGGCCGCGGCCGCCGCCAACAGGCGGCCTCGGATCCAAGCGTAGGCCAGCCCGGCGGTGACGACGAAGTAGACGGCTGACATGGCCGAGGTGATCAGGCCGGCCTGGCCGGCCAGGGTTGCGCCCGGGATCCCCCCGCCGACGGCCAGCTGGATGACGACGATCAGCATCGAGAACGCGGCGTAGCAGGCCGCCGCCAGCCAGAACGAGCGCGGCGAATCGCCGGCGGCGCGCGCCACCAGGATGCCGACCACGCCGCAGACCGTCAGGAACGCCACGCGGAAGAGGATCTCGGCCAGCAGGGCGGTGATCAAATCGAGCATGGGGGCATGCGCCAGGGGCGCCAAGCCCGGGTCGCCGGCGCCCTCATAGGCCAGGCGCATCCCGCCGCCGACGAAGTCGAGTCCGCGGAAGACCTGCGCGATTAGGCCGGCGCCCAGGCCCAAGGTCAGGCCCGCCTCGATGCGTCCGTCCGCCGGCGGCGCCTTCCAGCGTAGGTAGAGCAGCATGCCACCCACGACGATCAACGCCGCCAGGATCGGCGCAACCAGGGAGAGCAAGGCCGTACTCGGCAGGTCGATGCCGGCGGCCGCAGCCGCGCCCGGCCCCTGGATGGCCTGGCGCAGCAAGCTCTGCAGGAAATAGGTCGGCAGCAGGCTGACCAGCCAGATGCCCATGCCCCAGTACAGGTGCTCGCGAGGGAAGCTGCGGCCGAAGCGGCGCAGCATGCCCATCGGCACGCCCGGGGCGAAGATGAACAGGAACCCGCTCAGTGCGACCAGGATGCCTCGAAGGACCAATGCGTTCCCCTTCCCTCAGCCTGTGCGGCCGCCGGGGCCGGGCCAAGACAGGTGGCTCTGGAGCATGTTCACGATCGCCGGCCCATCGGCCATGCCAAAGTCCATCGGGGCGATGGGCAGGACCCTGACGCCGGCCGGCGTCGCCCGGCGTTCCAGGCTCCGCCGCAAGAAGCGGATCTGAGGCGCGACCAGGATGACGTCGACCGCCAGCGATCGGTCGAACTCGAGCTGTTCCGCCTCGAAGACGCTGATGGAGCGCAGCACCAGCGCCAGCCCGGCCTCTGCGGCTGCCTGGCGGATGTGGTTCTCGATCAGGCTGGAGGACATGCCTCCGGCGCAGACCAGGAGCACCCGCAGCGCCGCCGGCGGATCGACCGCGGCGCTCATGCCTCAGCGGCCGCTGAGCGATTCGACCGGCGTGCCCGCATCACGCGCCTGGATGGCGCTGCGCACCTGGGCGAAGAGCTTCTCCCCGTCGACCATCCCGAAGGTGACCACGTCGATATCCTGGACGATGATCCCCAGCGGGTTGGCGGCCTGGGCGATGCTCTTGCGCTTGTAGCGCACCTGGGGCGCGACCAGGACGATGTCGACCCAGTTGGCTTGCCAATCCCACACGCCGACGTCGGGTGTGGTGATGGCGTGCATCAGCACCTCGACACCGGCGTTCTTGCCGGCCTCGATCGTCTTGCTCTCCAGCAGGCTGGAGGACATGCCCATGGCGCAGACGATGAGGACCTTGATGGGTTTCTGCTCGGCCATCGCTTCTCTCCCGGTCGCGCTCGCCGCGCGGGCAGCACCCCGCAGGCAGGGCTGTTATACCAGCCTAGCGCAGGGCTGGGAAGTAATCCCCGTGCTGGCGGATGTAATCGTCCAGAATGGCGCAGGCCGTCTCGTAGGACGGCACCAGCGGGTGCAGGCTGAGCGCCTTGACCGCCAGCCGATAGGACTTCTCCACCGCCGCCTGGATCACCAGACGCTCGTAGGCCTTGACGGCCTGCATCAAGGCCAGGGCGTGATCGGGCGGCCGGCCCATGGCCAGCGGCCGGATGACCCCGTTGCGGGCGACGCAGGTCACCTCGACCACATCGTCATCGGCCATGCCCTGGACGGCGCCTCGGTTGGGGACATTCAGGATCGGCAACGAGCCGGCGCCCTCGGCGGTCAGGGACTTGATCAGGTCCAGGGCGACGCCCGAGTAGCCCTCGGCGGCACTGGCGATCTGGTGGGCCTGCTCCGGCTGGTGCCAGGCGGAGGCTTTGTCGCCCGTCTCGAGCGTCATGTAGGTCTCACCGCGCTGCTGCAGATAGCGCCTGTAGACTGAGTCGACCTGGGCCGGGTCGGCATCCTCGTCGCGGATGCGCCGCAGGCTGGCGTAGAGCTCTTCGTTGAAAGGCAGGATCTGCAGGGCGCGGGACTTGCCTGCCCGCAGCAGGTTCTCGACCGACTGCTTCGGGTAGTAGTAGAAGAAGAGATACTCGCCCGGGACCAGGCCGAGCATCTCGATGAAGTCGAGGTCGAAGGGCAGGCCGGGGACGCGCCCACCGGCCCGGCGCACCTCGTCCAGCAAGGACGGCAGCCGGTCGACGCCGTCAACACTGACGGCGCGCAGCCAGCCGAGGTGGTTGAGCCCGAAGTACTCCGGGAAGAGCTGACCGACCTCGCGCCCGCAGAAAGCGGCGGCCACACGCACCATAGCCGAGGGGTCGTCGCAGATGCCGACGGCGCGCGGGAAGCCGGCCACGCGGGTGACAGCCTCGGTCAGCATGCCGGACGGATTGGCGAAGTTGAGCAGCCAGGCGTCGGGCGCCAATTGGCGGATGAGTTCGACGTACTCGAGCAGCACCGGGATGGTGCGCAGCGCCATGGCGCAGCCGCCCGGGCCGGTTGTCTCCTGACCCAGGACGCCGTACTTCAACGGGACCTGTTCGTCGATGACCCGCGACTGCATCTGGCCGACGCGGAAGGTCATGACGACGAAGTCCGAGCCCTCGATCGCCTGACGCGCGTCGGTGGTCCAGCTGACCCGGAAGGAGGGCTGGCCGGCGGCCAGGGCCTGCTTGCTGGCCATGCGCATCAAGTCGAGGCGCTCGGAATCGATGTCCATCAGGCAGACTTCGTCGATGGGCACGTCGTGCTGGCGCTGCAAGATGCTCTGGATCACCAGCGGGGTGCGGGCCCCGCCGGCGCCGATAAACGTGAGCTTCAAGGGATCGCTCCTGGTGCGGAAGGGGGATGCGCCCGGGCGCATCCCCCTTCGACGGGTGGGCTGCGTAGGCCTAAGCTACGGCAGGTGCGGCGGCGCCCGCCGGCACCTCAACCTTCTCCTTTTCTAGGACTTGTTTCTCCCAGGCCTTGAAGGCGGGCCACCAGATGATACCCGGGATCACGAATTCGGTGATCACGGCCAACACGGCCGCCCGCCAGTCATAGCCTGTCATCATCAACATCAGGAGCGGCGTCGGGAGGGTCCACGGCGCCGTGATGAATGTGGGAGTGACGAGGTGCAGGACGTGCGCCAGGTAGGCGACGGTGGCGTTGAGGAAGGTGATGATGATGAACGGGATGGCCAGGATCGGGTTGAAGACGACCGGGGCGCCGAAGGTGATCGGCTCGTTGATGTTGAAGATGCCCGGCCAGATTCCCAGCCAGCCGACGCGGCGCAGGCGCGGCGCCTTGGAGCGCATGAAGTAGAACGCCAGCGGCAGCGTGGCGCCTGAACCGCCGGGGACGACGTAGCTGCGGAACTCGCTGGTGTAGATCGCTGTCGGCGGTAGCCCTTCGGCCACCGCCATCGCGTTGGCGGCCAGGTTGGCCGTCCAGACCGGCTGCAACGCGATGCCGATGGTCAGGTCGCCGTGGATGCCCATCGTCCACAGGAAGGCGTGGAACGATTCGGCAATGGCCACGGCGGTGTACGTGCTGGCGGCCGGCACCACCTTGGATAGGACGACAAACAGGCCTCCGGCCAGGTCGAAGTTGAGAAGGTAGCGGATGGCCCACCAGCCGAAAACAATCACCACGCCGGGGACCAGGGCGATGAAGGCGTTGGCGATCGCCGGCGGGACGCCGGCTGGCATGGTGATGACCAGGTTGCGCTTGACGAAGAAGCGGAACACCTCGATCGAGACGACCGCCACCACGATGGCGGTGAACAGGCCTCGGTTGTCGATGAACTGCTCGGCCTCAGCGTCGAAACCGGTGAGCACCGGAGCGGCCATGATCATGAACGCCAGGAAGGTGAAGATCACCGGCATGACCGGGTCCAGCCCGCGGCGCTTGGCCAATGCGTACGAGATCGAGATGGTCACGAAGATCGACAGCAGCCCGTACGTGGCATTGAACGGAATCCACAGCTTGGCGGCCAGATCCTGGTTCATGATGTCGCCAAGGTAGCAGGCGGAGCCCTCCTGCAGGCTGCAGGGGAACTGCAGGACCAGCAGGGTGAGTGCGCCGATGATGAGCAGTGGCATCATCGCCACAAAGCCATCGCGCACGGCTGCCAGGTGGGGCTGGTCGAAGATCGGCGCCATGACCTCCATCGCGTCGGCCAGCCGGTCCGCCCAACCCTTCTTGGTGGTTGCGGTTGTCATCTTGCCATGCTCCTCTCAGATGATGTGGCGCGCGAACATCGCGGTCAACAATCGCGGGCAGGATCTCTCGCGGGCACCTCCTCTCTAGGGGCGCAGCTGGAGCGGATTGTGGGCGGCGAGCCCTTCCGCCGGCCGCAGGCCGCGCGGCGGGAAGTCGGGCTGCGCGGCTCGCGTGCGGTACAGCGTGGCGTTGAAGTGATAGCCGTCGCCACGGTAGGTCGCGCAGGTGACCTCCATCGGGCGGCCGTCCTGCACGAAACTGGTCTGCTCGGCGCGCAGCACGGCCGAGGACGGCGAAAGGCCGAGCAGGTGCGACTCCTCCTCGTCGGTCAGGCCGGCGCCCACGGTGATCTCGGCGAAGGCCATGCTCAACCCGTATTCGTGCTCGAGGACGGCGTAGAGCGAGGCGTCGTCGCCCAGGCGCTGGATCAGGTCAGGACAGGCGTTGTGCGGCAGATGGGTCAGCTCCAGGGCGATCGGCAGCCCGTCCACCCGCCGCAGTCGGCGCAGCCGGACTAGCGGGTCGCCGGGCGGCACCTGCAGCCGGTCAGCCAGATCCTTGGACGCCGGGGTCAGGCCGGCTGCGAGGATCGTCGAGCTCGGCTTGCGCCCGTGTTGTCGGACGCTCTCGCTGAAACCGAACAAGGAGCCCAGAGGTTTGAGCAGTGCCGGCTCACTGACGTAGGTGCCCTTGCCGACGCGCGTGTAGACGTGGCCGTGCTGGGTCAGATCGGAGAGCGCCTGGCGGACGGTGATGCGGCTGACCTGAAATTGCTCGCTCAGCTCGCGCTCCGAAGGCAGGCGCTGATGGGCGCCGTACTCCCCGGCCTGGATGCGGCGCAGGAGCGTATCGCGAAGCTGCAGGTAGAGCGGGCGGGCTGCCGTCGCGTCGAGCCGCACGTCCCACCCCTGAGGCGCGGGTATGACTGGTCAGGACCAGTCCGTTCCTATCCTAGTACGGAAGTCCTGCAGGAGTCAATCACCGACCAGATGTTCTATTCGACGCGCGCGGCTTCGGCGGTCCCGGGGATGCCGGAGGCTGGGCGGCGAATCACCGTCGCCTGGACACGAGCCAGGCCAATGCGGCGAACGCCAGGGCGGCCACGCCCAGGCCGCCAGCCCGCTCCCCGGTGATGAAGAGCAGCGTCCCTGACAGAAGCAGGCCGGCGAAGACGACCGCCGCCACGAGCTGGTCGAGAGAGGTGGTCAGCCGCCGCAGGCGCCGGTCGAGCTCGGGACTGGCCTGGGCCGAGACGGTCAGCTGGCCGCGCTCAAGCTGATCGAGGGCGCTGGTCAGCCGGGCCGGCAGGCGCAGCAGCGCACCACCCTGACCAGCCAGCATCTCGAGCAGCACCCCGAGCCAGCCGCCGTCTTCCTCGGCCAGCAGTTGCCGCGCGAACGGCGTCAGCTCGGCGAACACGTTGAATTCGGGATCGAGCCCGGTGCACATGCCCGACAGAATGGCGATACAGCGGCCGAGGAAGATCATGTCGCCGGGGAGCTGGAACGGCATCTCGTACAGCAGTTCTCGAAAGCGGCCGGCGAATTGGCGCATCTCCTGCGGGTGGATGCGCATCAGCTCGCGCACCGACTTGCCCCAGAAGCGGTCGAAGAGCGTCGCTTGCATCGCCTGGCGGATCAGGCCTTCGTCGGCCCCGGGCAGGAGGACACCCAGTTCGCGCATCCCCTTCAGCAGCCGCCCGGCGTCACGGGCACCGACGGCGATGGCCGTCTCGCGCAACGCGTGTTTGGCCTGGGCGCTCAAGCGCCCGACCATCCCGAAATCGACGAAGACCAGACGCCAACCTGCCTGGCCGAGCGGCTCAACGAACAGGTTGCCCGGATGCGGATCGGCGTGGAAGAAGCCCTCCTGGAAGATCTGGCGCAGGTAGACGCGCAGCAGGCGTGAGGCCGCTTCGGCCCGATCGACTCCGGCCGCCTCGACCGCGGCGTAGTCGGTGATCTTGATGAAGTAGACGTCCTCGAGCGTCAGCGCCCGGGCGGTGGTGTGGCTCGGGTAGACCGTCGGGACGCGCACGTCGGGGTCCCCGGCGAACATCTCGGCGAAGCGCACCGCGTTGGCCGCCTCGGCCAGGTAGTCGACCTCTTCCCACAGTGTCCGGCTGAACTCGCCGAAAAGCAGGTCCAGGTCCGCACGCCGGCGGATGGGCGGATAGCGCTTCAACCAGCCGATGACGATTTTCAGCGCCGCCAGGTCGACGGCGATCAGGTTGTGGATGTCCGGGCGCTGGACCTTGACGACCACGGCCTGCCCGCCGGGAAGCCGGGCCCGGTGCACCTGGCCGAGCGAGGCGGAGGCCAGCGGCTGGGGGTCGAACGCCTCGAAGCGCGTCGACAGCGGCGCGCCCAGCTCCGACTCCACGACCGTGCGCATCGCCTCGAAGGGTTCGGGCGCCACCTCATCCTGCAGGCCGGACAGCTCGGCGGTGACGGCTTCGGGGAGAACGTCGACGCGCGAGGACAGGAACTGACCGACTTTGATCCACACGCCGCCCAGGTCGGTGGCCAGCAGGCGGAAGCGGGCCGCCCCCCGGCGGTAGCGCTCCGGCGCGCGCCGGCGCGCCCAGCGACGCAGGCCCAGGCGCGGCAGGATCAGGTCCCACCAGCCGATGCCGGCCAGGGTGCGGGCGAAGAACCACAGGACGCGAGCGTGCCGGCGGCGGAGCCGCAGGGGGACAGCCGGCCGTTCAGACTGCCGCAGGTCGCTCATCGACCGCCTTGGGCGGGCACGCGCCGGCCTCGCACAGGCAAGGCCGATGACATCCGGGCCCGGGTCGGGTTGTCGCCCGCGCGCCGACCGCGCGCTGACCGGTTCAGGCGGCCTGTGCGGCCCGGCGGCTGCCGAACCACTTGGTCAACTCCGCCGCCACGGCCGGGACGAACAGCAGCGGCAGGATCAGCTCCCATTGGGCCAGGCCGAGCGAGACCGTGTCGAAGATCCGCTGCAGGAACGGCAGATAGACCACGGCCACCAGCACCACCAGGGATCCGGCCACGGCGTAGAACATGCGCATGTTGGTCAGCAGGCCGATCTTCAGCAGCGGGTAACGCTCCGAGCGGGCGGTGAAGGCACGCAGCAGCTCAGAGAAGGAGAGCGTCACGAAGGCCATGGTCTCGGCGAAGGCCGGCATCTCCGGGTGGGCCCGCAGGCCGATGAAGTAGGCGCCCAGGGTAACGCTGGTGATGGCCAGCGTCTGGACAATGATGCCGGTCCGCATCCAGCGGTTGATGATCGGTTCGGACGGCGGCCGCGGCGGCTGGTCCATCGTGTCGGGGTCGCCCTTCTCGTAGCCCAGGGCCAGCGCCGGCAGGCCGTCGGTGATCAGGTTGAGCAGCAGCAGCTGGATCGGCGTCAGCGGCGAGGGCAGGCCGGCCATGGTGGCCAGGAAGATGATCAGGATCTCGGCTACGTTGCAGGAGAGCAGGTAGAAGACGAACTTGCGGATGTTGGAGTAGATGATGCGGCCCTGTTCGACGGCCGCGACGATGCTGACGTAGTTGTCGTCGGTCAGCACCATATCGGCGGTCTCTTTGGCCACGTCGGTCCCGGTAATACCCATGGCCACGCCGATGTCGGCCCGCTTCAGGGCCGGCGCGTCGTTCACGCCGTCGCCGGTCATGGCCACGACCTGGCCGTTGTTTTTCAACGCCTCGACGATGCGCACCTTGTGTTCCGGCGAGACGCGGGCGAAGACGTCGGTGTGCAGGACCTCGTGCTGCAGCGTTGCGTCGTCGATCTGCGCCAGCTCGCTCCCGGACATGACTTTGTGGCCGGGCTGCAGCAAGCCGATGTCCTTGGCGATGGCGCGGGCGGTCTCGGGGTAATCCCCGGTGATCATCAGCGTGCGGATGCCGGCCCGCCGGGCTTTCTCCATGGCCGGCAGGACCTCCGGGCGGGCGGGATCGATCATCCCGATCAGCCCGACGAAGACCAGATCGCGCTCGACGTGCTCAGCCACCAG
>Ga0105106_10001181_pt1 | contig 18744 bp, 13 predicted proteins | sample PPLLaktember2015_5_FD_79109 | JGI IMG/M metagenome (GOLD analysis project Ga0105106, IMG submission 79109) | Freshwater sediment microbial communities from Prairie Pothole Lake near Jamestown, North Dakota, USA - PPLs Lake P8 Core (1) Depth... | ecosystem: Environmental > Aquatic > Freshwater >...
ATTCCCGAGCCGTCCCTCGCCGTGTCGCTCTCGGCCTACTACGGCTTCCAGGACCTCCCGGTCGCGGAGTCGGCCTACCGCTACTCGAGCGACAACCCGAACCCGGCCACCATGCTCTTCCTGCAGGGCCTGGGCCTCGGCTTCGTGATCGAGAGCCTGACCGGCACCGTCGGCACGTCGCCCTGGACGACCGGCTTCGATCCCTACGAGCGCCGCAATCCTGACGGCTCGTTCGTCAACTCGGCGAGCGCAGCGGCGGTGGCGAACCAGCTCGCGGTCACGGCCTGGCAGAACCTGGTCGGTGTCTACCGGGGCGCCGGCCTGACCGACCGACAGGTGGCGGGCTGCCTCTTCGACGCCGCCACCTGCCCGATCTCGACGGGTCTCGAGGGCACGCAGGCCCTCGCCCTGCCCTGGTCGGCGAGCGAGTTCCAAGTGGACTACCCGCGCGTGCTGACGCTCGGCGGGTCGCTCGACTACCAGATCCCCGGTGCGGACACGGTGGTCCGCGCAGAGGTCGCCTACGACATCAATCGCCGCATCACCAATACGGCGAAGGCGAACCTGCGGGACAACAGCGACGTGTTCCTGGCGGCGATCGGCCTCGACCGGCCGACCTACATTCCGTTCCTGAACCCGGACCGCACGGCCTTCCTTTCGGTCCAGACCTTCGTCGAGCAGGTCATGGACTACGACGACGGCACGGGCTACGGCGACGGCATGATCATCCCGTCGACCTCGATCATCTCGACGGCGTTCATGCAGAACTACTGGCGCAACGACTCGCTGATCCTGACGAACTTCGTCGCCTACGACTGGAACGCCAACGCCCTGATCACGGGCCCGTCCTTCCGCTGGGTCTACAACGAGAACCTGTTCTTCGACATCGGCATCAACCTGCTCTGGGGCAAGAACCGCAAGGAGCACAACATCGCGGACCTCTGCCCCGACCACTCGCTCTCGTGCATCGGCGATCCGACGACCTGGAACGACGGCAACTGGCAGCAGCTGAATCGGGAGTTCGATCGCACCGCACGGGCGCCCTGGTGGAACCAGCAGAGCTTCGCCGACAAGTTCATGGAGCACCGCGACGAGGTCTGGATCGGCGTCACCTACCAGTTCTGACGCTTCCACTCTCGTCCTTCCTCTCCCGCCGCCGTCTGCCTCGTGCAGACGGCGGCGGGACCGCTTTCGGCCCACTACCCTGCGGCGCGCATGCTCCAGAAGACATCGCTCCGTCTCCTGCTGACCGCGTCGCTCCTCCTCTCGGGGTGCGCGAAGGCGCCCCCGATCGCGCAGCCCGGCTCGGCGAAGGAGCCTGCGCAGCCCCACGTGCACACGACCATCCCGGCGCCGGGCGCCGCGCTGCTCCTGCGCCCCGCAGAGCTTCCTGCCGAAGGCGTGCCCTACCGCCTGACGCTCCGCTCCGAAGGCCAGAATCAGCTGATGATGAGCGCACAGCTGGAAGAGCCCGAGCCGTCGGCCCAGGAGATCAATCTCCAGCTCGACTTCCGCGAGCTGCCCGCCCCCCCGGGCGCGGCCGATCCGGAGTCGGTGACCCTGGTCATGGAAGCCATGCACCATCACCAGATTGCGACGGGCAGCCCGCCACGGGACGGCGAGGTCGAGCTCGCAAACGACCGCCTGCGTGTGATGAACCAGAAGAAGCCCGGCCTCGACCTGCGCGGCGCCCAGCCGAAGGAGGAGCTCACGCCCCGCGTGGTGCTCGGGAAGCCCTTCGCGATCCTGCGACCCGCGGTCGAGGGGGGGCGGGTGGTCGCGACGATCCGCGGCACGCCGCCGGGGCGGAAGTTCCTGAAGCCCTTCGGTCTCCACGAGGTGCTGCGCTGGGCGCGGGTCGGCCTGCCCGACACGGCGGTGAAAGCGGGCTCGACCTGGGAGATGCCGCGCTTCCCGACGAATCCCGCGGGCGGCGTCGGCCTGGAGCTCCCGATCCACTACGAGCTCGTCGGCTTCCAGACGGTGGACGGCGTCCCCTGCGCCTGGATCCGCATCAGCTCCGAGCTCGACGCGCCCGACGTCGACAGCGCGGGCGGCCTCCGGTTCGATCGTGTGAGCGCGAAGGTGACCGGTGAAGCCTACGTCGAGCTACAGACCCGCCTGGTGCGACGGGTCGTGATCGAGGACGACGTGCGGGCATCCTGGGAGGCCGGCCGGGGCACGGCGACGATGGAGACGCGCATCCGCTACCGCACGCGAACGGAGCTCTCGCGCCGCGAGAGCGACGACACGACGATCGAGCGCTGGGCCGACGGGACCCGGGCGTTCGACGTGCGCTGACGGCCGCGCTCAGGCGCGCGCCGCGGGATCCTCGCGCAGCAGGAACTTCTTCACCTTGCCCGACGCCGTGCGCGGCAGCGGATCGGTCCGCAGCACGACCTCCTTGGGCACCTTGAAGGTGGCCAGGGCCTCGCGGCAGCGCCCGAGGAGCGCGGCAGGATCGAGCTTCGCCCCCTCCTTCGGCACCACGATCGCGCGGCCGACCTCGCCCCAGCGCTCGTCGGCGACGCCCACGACCGCGCACTCGGCGATCGCCGTGTCGCCGAGCAGCACGCTCTCGATCTCGGCCGGATACACGTTGAGGCCGCCCGAGATGTACATGTCCTTCTTCCGACCGCAGATCGTCAGGTAGCCCTCGTCGTCGAGGATCCCGAGGTCGCCGGTATGGAGCCAGCCGTCGCGGAGCGTCTCGGCGGTCGCGTCCTCGCGTCCCCAGTAGCCGACCATCGTGGCCGGGCTTCGCGTCACGATCTCGCCGGCCTGGCCGGGCGGGAGGTCGCGGTCGAGCTCGTCCACCACCCGCAGCTCCACGTTCGTGCACGGCTTGCCGCAGGAGCCGACCTTCCGCACCGCGTCCTCGGCCCGCAGGTAGGTCGCGATCGTCGGCCCCTCGCTCATGCCGTAGCCCTGCACGAGCGTGACCTTCGGCAGCACCTCCTGGAAGCGCAGGATCACCGGCACGGGCACCGCCTCGGCGCCGGTCAGCACGTCGCGCAGGGCCGAGAGGTCGCGCCGCTTCACCTCCGGCGACTCGACGAGCTGCTTCAGGATCGTCGGCACCAGCAGCACGCGCGTCACCCGCTCGCGCTCGAGCACGTCGAGCAGGTCCGGGATCGCGAGCCCGCCGCTCGGGTTGAGCACCACCGTGCCGCCCATCCAGAGCGCGGCCAGGGTGAAATCGTGCAGGCCCGCGGCCCAGCACAGCGCCGGCACGCAGAGGTAGCGCTCCCGGGCGTCGATCTGGAAGTCGGCAACCTGGTGGAACGAGTTCCAGAGCAGGGTCGAGACGGTGTGGGTCGCGCCCTTCGGGAAGCCGGTGGTGCCGCTCGTGTACTGGAGCAGGTTCGGATCGTGGAGCGAGATCCCGACCTCGGGCCACGCGATCGGCGCCGGCGCCGCAAAGGCCGCAAGATCCCGCGCGCCCGGAAGCGCCGCCGCACCCGGGCCGGGAACGCCCCCGGCGTTCGACACCACCAGCACCCGGCGTGCGCCGGGCGCCTCCGCGAGCGCGGCCCGGGCGGTCTCGGCGAGGTCGTCCCCCACGACGAGCGTGCTCGCGCCCGAGTCCTTCAGGATGAACGCCGCCTCGTGCTGGCGCAGCAGGAAGTTCACGGGCACCACGACCCCGCCCAGCGCCGACACCGCGAAGAAGACGTCGAACCAGGCCGGGTCGTTCTTGAGCAGCACCGCGACGCGATCGCCCTTCGCGAAGCCGTCGGCGGCGAGGGCGCTCGCGAGACGCGCGGCGCGATCGTGGAGCGCCCCGTAGCTGAAGCGTTCGCCGCGGAAGACCAGCGCCTCGCGCTCGCGGCCGATGTAGGTCGGCCCGCCGAGCCGCCGGAGCAGGTGCCCGTAGCCGAAGGAGACCGCGTGCTGCGGGACGGCCACCGCGGTCGCCTCAGGCGCCGGCGAAGAAGCGGCGCGGGTTGTCGACCAGGATCGTCTCGATGTCGTCCTTCGAGAGCCCGCCCTCGAGGAGCTGCGGGATGATCTTCTTGAAGATGTGGGTCGAGCGCCAATCGGGCAGGAGCTGGAGCATCGCCTCCCAGGTCGGCGCGAAGGGGTACGGCCGGCCGAGCCAGCAGACGATCGAGTCGTGGGAGATCAGGATGCGCTCGGTGTGGCCCGCCTTCGCGAGCTTGATCACGTTGCGCACGCGCACCTCGTCGCTCTGGAACAGCGTGATGCCGAAGCGGTCGAAGCCCACGAAGGAGCCGCGCTCCGCGAGGCTGCGCTGGTACCAGTGGTCCTCGGTGCCGTCGGAGTGGCCGACCAGGAGCCGGTTCGCCGCCACGCCCTCCCCCGTCACGATGTCGATCTGGTCGTGGCCGCAGCTCGCGTCCTGGGTGTGCGAGATGATCGGCACGCCGGTGGCCTTCGCGGCGCGCGCGGCGGCGGTCACGAGCTTTCGCTCGTAGGGCGAGACGACCCGGGAGCCCGTCGCGATCTTGATCGCGCCGGCCTTCACGCCCGTGTCGCCGATGCCCTCCGTGATCTCCTGGATGTAGATCGCCTCGATCTCCTCCGCCGGCAGCGCGCGGAAGGTGAAGGTATTGCCCTCGGCCTCGAAGTAGGCGCCGGTGGTGCAGACGATCTTCATGCCGCTCTTCTGGGCGAGCTCGGCCAGGAAGCCGGCGTCGCGGCCCAGGTCCATGGGGCACGGATCGACGAAGGTGCCGACGCCGTGGTCCTGGAGGGCCTGCATCTGGTCCACGCCGCGCGCCATCGCGTCGGCGCGCTTGAACTTCGGGGCGCGTGCGTCGATCTCCCAGCCCGGATAGCCGACCAGCACGTGCTCGTGGACGAGGGTCCGCCCGAGCTCGCTCACCGGAACCGCTCCCGTCACCGTCTGGACCGTCTTCGCAGCCATCGCGCACCTCCTTCTCGAGGAACCTGGGGGGAGGAAGGAAAGGGCGTCCGGCGCGCGCCCCGAAAGGCGCGCGCCGGACGCGGGGTCTCGGACTACGAAGCTATCGGCCGAGGGTCTTCAGCCGGGTCGTGTCGTAGTACTTCTTGCTCTCGTCCACCGTGAAGCCGACGGCGTTCGCGGTGTCGAACTGGCCCGAGTGCGAGTTGTTGTTCTGCACGTTGGCCACGAGGATGTGGGCGTAGTTCAGGACGTTCTTGCCCTGGTTGCCGTCGACGCCGCTCGTCTCGCTCCACACGAAGATCGAGTTGATCGTCTTGTAGGGCTTGCCGGCGCGGTCGTACATCAGCGAGTACAGCGGCATCATCGTTTCCTTGTCGTACCAGATCTTCTTGCGGCTGTACGGATGGCCCTTCTGGCGCGGCACGTCGTCGAGCTGGAAGCCCGCGCGCTTCTGCCACTGCTCGTCGACGAACGCGAGCGCCCGGTAGGGCCCGAAGCGGCAGGCGTTCCACTCCTCGTCGGTGCCGAGGCGCGTGAACGCCGTCGACGCGGTCGCCTCGAAGACGCGCGGGAAGCACTTGCGCTTCGAGTCCATCGCGCCGAGCACCGTCTGGTTGCCCTTGAACTCCCACTGATGGTCCCACACGTAGCCGGCGAAGATGTAGAAGTCCTCGAGCGTGAACTCGGTGCCGAGCAGCGAGTCGGACTTCTGCGTGGCGGCGATGCGGCGCACGCGGCGCAGGGCCGGGATGTACGCCCAGGTATCGTCTTCCTTCGCCGAGGTGTTGTAGCGGTAGAGCAGGAACATCGTGCCGCGGAGGTCGAACGGCGTCTTCACGTCGAAGAACTCCGCCCACTCGATGTCCGTGCCCGGCTCGAGCTGGTGCTGCGTCGGGAGCAGGTCCGCGCGCGCGCTGAAGTAGGTGCGGCGGTACTCACCCTGGGAGATGCGCCAGGTCTCCTTGCCGGAGTTGCGCATGTTGGAGAAGCCCCAGTGCGGGAGGTTCAGGCCCGACCCGCCCTGCCAGCGATAGTTGACGTTCCAGGCGAGCTTCAGGGCGAACTGCGGGTCGTCCTCCTTCAGGTCGCAGGCGTGGTTCGTCGCCTTCGTGGCCCAGTCGGAGTACGGGAAGGGCTGGCCGGCCGTGTAGTTGATCAGGTTGCCCTTGGCGTCGAGGCCCGGCTGGCAGGCGTACTTGACGGTCGCCTCCACGTACTTCGCGTTCGGCGTGTACTCCTGGGTCGGGACGATCGTCATCTTCAGATCGGGGTTGTTGTCGACCACCCAGGGCATCAGGTCGTCGGGGATCACGCCCTTCAGCTTGTCCTTGTTGGCAGCCGTGATTTCGTCGCCCGGGGCGACGTCGGCCAGCACCGCGGGCGCGTACGCGGCCGCCGCAAGGCCGACGAGCGCCGAGGCCAGAGCCAGTCTTCGCATGAGTCCTCCTGTGTCGTGTTTCCACTGCCCGCCGGTCGTTCGGCGGATTCGTCAGTCATCCCGTGACGCTTCGCGCGCGCGTCGATCTTGACGCCCGCAGCGTCGAGATCCCCGCACCGATCCCGTCGCGCGCCCCGCTACCGAAAGTTGCGAGATTCGCTGCGAAATCGTGTGCGCGGAGCCTCTGCTCCATTGACGCCACTGCCCCCTTCGGCGGATTATCCCGAGCACTGCGCGACGAGCCGCCCGCTCGTCGCTGCCTGCTTGGGGGAAGCTTTGCTCAACGCACCGCGTCGTAGCGGACGCCTCGTGCTCCGCTCGCTCACAGCCCTTGTCCTGCTGATCGCTCCGGCAGCGTGGGCGAAGGACATCGCAAGCGGCCTCGATCCCAGCCAGGCATCGACCTGGGAGCTCCCGACTGCCGACCTCTACGGTGTCGCAGCCGTCGAGATGTCCGCGTGGGCGGTCGGCTACTGGGGCACGGCCCTCCACAGCGAAGACGGTGGCAAGACGTGGGCGTCGTCCGCGACGCCCGTCGAGGCGACGCTCTACAGCGTCTCCTTCGCCGACACGAAGCACGGCTGGGCCGTGGGCGAGAAGGGCACGATCCTGCGCTCGGAGGACGGCGGCCTCACGTGGAAGGTCCAGAGCGCGAAGGTCAGCGATCCCGCCGGCGGCGGAGAGCGACCGCTCGACACGCACCTCTTCGGCGTCTCCGCCGTGGGCCCGAACGAGGCCTGGCTGGTGGGCGACCTCGGCGTCGTGCTCCACACGACGGACGCCGGCGCGACCTGGCAGTCGCGGACCATCCCCGTCGAGGCCTTCGCCGACGACAACTTCCCCGATCGCATCCTGAACGGGGTCCACTTCACGGACGCGCAGCACGGGTGGATCACCGGCGAGTTCGGAACCACGCTGCGGACGACCGACGGTGGTGCCACCTGGGTCGGCGCGCGCGAGCTCGTGGATACCGTTCCGGATCTCTACCTCTTCGACGTGGCCGCCCAGCCCGACGGTCGCGCCGCCGTGACAGGCCTCGCGGGCGCCGTCCTCGTGACGACCGACGGCGGCGCTCGTTGGGAGCGCCGCACCGCCCCGAGCGGCGCGGGCCTCTTCGGCGTCGCGTGGTCGGGCACGAACGGCATCGTGCTCGGCGACCGCGGCGAGGTCTTCGTCACGGCCGACGACGGCGTCACGTGGCAGCGGCCGGAGCGCCCGAAGCTCTTCAACTGGCTCCGCAGCGTGACGTTCTCCGACACCGTGCGCGCGATCGCCGTCGGCGAGCGCGGCCTCATCCTCTCGTCCGACGACGGGGGCCAGCACTGGCAGCAGCGCCGAGGACAGCCGCCGATGGCGCGCGCGGGCGTCTCGGTGCCGGAGCCCGGCAAGTCCACCGAGCCCGGCCGTAGCGAGCCCGACGTCCCGCCCGCCGCCGACGCGGCGCCGCCGGCCGCGGAGAACCCGAAGCAGGGCCCGTAGCCGGCGCCCGGGCGCGCCGCGACCGACGATCTCCCTGCGACGACCATCCGATCACGAGGGCCTCCGCATGACGATGCACGACATGACCCTTCGCTTCTCGCGCTTCTTCATCAAGTGGCGCGGCGTCAACGCGCTGCTGATCGGCGCGGCGACGCTGTTCTTCCTCTACCACGCGCTCCAGCTCCAGGTCTTCAGCCAGTTCATCGACCTGCTGCCGCGAAACCATCCGTGGATCCAGGTCTACGAGAAGTACAACCGGCAGTTCGGCAGCGCGAACGTCGTGGTCGCGGCGATCGTCGCGAAGGACGGCTCGATCTACGACGAGCGCGTGCTCGAGAAGGTCTACGCCTTCACGGACCAGATCGACAAGATCGAGGGCGTCGACCACGGCCAGGTCTCGTCGATCACCAGCATCACGGTGCGCGACCAGGAGATCGACCAGTCGGGCATCATGCGCTCGAAGCAGATCGTGGGCGAAGCGCCCCTCGCACTGCTCGAGGCCCAGTTCTTCACCCGCCGGACCTTCAGCCGCGCCAAGGATCGGGGCGACCCCGCTCCCCCGGACCTCGCGGCGTTCGTCGAGTTCGTCGGCAAGCGCAAGACCGTGCTCGAGGAGGCCATCAAGGCGGGCTCGCCGCTGCAGGAGGCCGCGGCGACGGACACCGACAAGGCCGAGGAGCTGCGCCACGCGCAGCGCGAGAACGCCGAGCTCGAGTTCCTGAAGCTCCGCCTGACGGAGCTGCCCGAGGGCTTCAAGCTCGTCGACGGGAAGCTCGTCGGCCCGGAAGGGACGCTGCTCTCGAAGGAGACCATCGAGACGCTCCCCGACCGCATCCACCAGAACAAGCAGGTCTACGGCCGCTTCGTCTCCCTCGACGACAGCGCCGCCCTGGTGATGGCCGGCTTCCTCGAAGGGCGCCTCGACTACTCGCGCATCTTCGAGGAGATCTACGACATCAAGAAGGAGCTCGAGGCCGACGGCAGCGTCCAGGTGCACCTGACCGGCCAGCCCGTGCTGATCGGCTGGACCTTCCACTACGCGCCGGAGATCGTGCTGATCCTCGGGCTCTCGCTCGCGATCCTCGTCGTCATGCTCGGCATCTACTTCCGGCGCTGGTACGGCGTGGTGATGCCGCTCACGGGCGCGATCGTGTCGGCGATCTGGGGCCTCGGCTTCATCGCCCTCATGGGATACCAGCTCGAGCCCCTCGTGCTCGTGATCCCGATGCTGATCACCGCCCGTGCGGTGAGCCATTCGGTGCAGTTCGTCGAGCGCTTCTACGAAGAGTACGAGCGCCTGAACGGCGACAAGGACGAGGCGATCGTCCAGTCGATGGCCGAGCTGATCGTCCCGGGCACGCTCGCGATCTTCACGGACGCCCTCGGCATCCTCGTGATCGGCGTGTCTTCGATCGCACTGATGAAGAAGGTGGCGCTCTTCGGCTTCTTCTGGGCGTTGTCGATCATCGTCACGGAGATGCTGCTGAATCGTCTGATGATCGCGTACCTGCCTCCGCCGAAGAACACCGAGCACTACGTGCCGGCGCCGATCGCCTGGGTGCTCGAGCGCATCGCCGAGCTCGTCGTGAACCGTCCCTTCCAGCGCATCCTCTTCGGCCTCTGGGTGCTGCTGATCATCGGGTGCGCCTCGGTGGCGCTCAAGGTGAAGGTCGGCGAGGCGCGGCCCGGAACGCCGATCCTCTGGGAGGACAGCGAGTTCAACAAGTCTGCGGCGCTGATCAGCTCGAAGTTCTTCGGCGCAGACGACATGACCGTGATCCTCGAGACCGAGCAGCCCTCCGGCGTGCACCGGCCGGAGGTGATGCACGAGATCGAAGCGCTCCAGCGCTTCATGGAGCAGGACCAGAACGTCGGCGGCTCGGTGTCGGTGGTGGACTACCTGAAGGCCATCAACCGCACCTTCCACAACGCGGACCCGCGCTGGCTCGCCGTGCCCTACACGGACCAGGAGATCGGCGGCCTGCTCTACCTCTACGAAGCCGGCTCGCCGGACCCGCGCGTGCTGAACCCATACCGCGACCAGGAGGCCCAGAACGCCGCGGTCCGGATCTTCTACAAGGACCACCAGGCCGAGACGATCCGGCACGCAGCGGAGCGCGTGAAGGAGTTCATCCAGAAGCGCCCGACCGGACGCGTCGCGATCCGGATCGAGACGGAGACGGAGGACATCTGGGGACGCATCCGCTGGTGGCTCGGGCCCCTGATTCCGCCGCGCGAGCCCGAGCTCGTGGTCTACGTGCGGGACGATGCCGGGCAGTACGTGAAGCAGACGGTCGCCACGCCGGATCGTCGCGAGCCGCCGCCCGAGGACTCGACGCAGTGGATCCTGACGCTCCCTCGCGTGACGAAGGAGCTGCTCGAGACGCTGACGACGAAGGGATTCGACTCCGTCCAGAAGATCGCGGACGCCGACCTCGAGGATCTCGCGACGGTCCCGGGCTTCGACCTCGTGACGGCCTACGCGCTCAAGAACGCCGCCGAGCTCGACCGCCGCAACTACGTCGTCACGTCGGAGTGGCAGGACGAGGCGCGCGGGATCCACTCCCAGGTGCGACGCCGCGGCCTCTACGAGCTTCCGGAGCTGTGGGTGAAGTACCAGGGCGCCGACTGGACGCGCCGCGAGTCGGGGCTCTGGTCCGAAGGGCCGAGCTACGCCCTCGCCTCGGGCCTGATGGGCGTCCTCGGGGCCAGCAACGACGAGGTCGAAGGCAGCAACAACGCCACCCTGATCGCGTCCTTCAGCGTGACGTTCCTGATCATCCTGATCACGTACCGCTCGTGGGCGATCGCGACGTTGCTCGTCGTCTCCCTCGGAACCGCCACCCTGGTCTCGCTCGCCTACATGTACTTCACCAACATCGGCTTCGACGTGAACACCCTGCCCGTCCAGGCGCTCGGAGTCGGCGTCGGCGTGGACTACGCCTTGTACTTGATGGACCGCGTGGTCCACGAACGCCAACGCGGGCACAACCTCGACGAGTCGCTCCAGATCGCGATCCGGACCACGGGCATGGCCGTGTTCTTCACGGGCTCGACGCTCGTGGGCGGCGTGATCTTCTGGTACTTCATCTCGAGCCTGCGCTTCGCGGCCGACATGGCGCTGCTGCTCTCGGTGGTGCTCACCGTGAACATGATCGGCGCGATCCTGATCGTGCCGGCCTTCACGTCGCTCTTCCAGCCGAAGTTCGCGACCACCGGGGCGGCCAGCGCCGAGGAGACCGAGGAGAAGCGCGTGCAAGCGCTCGCGGGACGCAGCTGACCCGCTGACCGCCTCGCGCAGCACCGGCTCCGCGAGGCCATTGGAAGGAGAACGGCGATGCGTCGAACCTCCACGCGAGTCGCAGCGGCGCTGCTCGCCGGTGCGCTCTCGGTCGCCGTCGGCGGCTGCCGCAGGTCTGGCGGCAACGCGGCCAGCGGCGAGCACGCGGACGACTGGTTCCCGATGCAGCCGGGCGCGCGCTGGGTGTACGAGGTGAAGACCGAGCTGGGCAGCCTCGACCTCGAGGTCGCCGCGAAGGGCGAGGTGGCGGTGCGCGGCGGCGACGCCGCGCCGTTGTTCGTGATGGAGGAGACGAACCGGGGCCCGTCGATGGGCTTCGCCGAGACCTCCCCCGTCGCCTATCGCCGCGAGAACGGCTACCTCGCGCGCTTCCAGGCCGTCGACTACGACGGCGACGGCAAGCTCCGCATGCTCGGCCAGGCCGCGCCCACGTGGTTCCTGCCCGACGAGCCGAAGGCCGGCGCGAAGTGGCACCAGGAGAACGAGCTCTTCGCGACGCCCGAGAATCCCGGCGGCAAGATGAGGTGGGACGGCGAGGTCCGCGCCGTCGCCGCCCTCGAGGTGCCCGCCGGGAAGTTCGACGAGGCGCTCCAGATCCACACCGAGTACCGGGAAGCCGAGGCCGGCGAGAAGCCGACCATGGAGTTCGACGACTACTACGTGCGTGGAGTCGGCCTGATCCGGAGCGTCACGCACGACCCGTCGGGCGATCCCGCGAAGTCGATCGAGATCCGGCTCAAGGAGTACGACTTCCCGCAGTAGACGCCGCGCGCGCGGCGGAGGCCCCCCATGAAGGCCATCGCATACCACGCACCGGGCGACTTCCGGTACGAGGACGTCCCGGATCCGAAGCTGCTCGCCGACACCGACGTGCTGGTGCGGGTGACGCGCACCGCGATCTGCGGCTCCGACCTCCATCTCTGGCACGGCTTCCCGGCACCCGACGTGGGATTCGCGGTGGGCCACGAGTTCGTCGGCGTGGTCGAGGAGGCCGGGCCGGGCGTTCGCAGCGTGCGGCGCGGCGACCGCGTCCTCACCTCCTGCACGTCAGGCTGCGGCCTCTGCACCTCGTGCCGCGGGGGTCTCTGGAGCGGCTGCAGCGTCACCACCGCCGCCGGCAGCCAGAACGTCTTCGGCTTCTCGCTCGCGCTGCCGGGCGGCCAGGCCGAGGCGGTGCGCGTCCCCTTCGCCGACGCGAACCTGTTCCGCATCCCGGCGGGCCTCGACGACGAGCACGCCCTCTTCCTGACCGACATCCTGCCGACGGGCTACATGGGCGCCGAGTGGGCCGAGGTCGGGCCGGGCGACACCGTCGTGGTCTTCGGCTGCGGGCCGGTCGGGAGCTTCGCGCAGCGCGCGTCCCAGCTGCGGGGTGCGGCACGCGTGATCGCGGTCGATCTCGACGAGGGCCGCCTCACCCGGGCGCGGGCGCGCGGCTGCGAGGCCGTCAACTCCAGCACCACCGATCTCGGCGCCTACGTGCTCGAGCGCACGCACGGCCGCGGCGCCGATGCCGTGATCGAGGCCGTCGGCCGCCCCGAGCTCCTGCTGCGCGCCTTCGAGATCGCGCGCGCCGGCGGGCGCATCGCCTCGATCGGCGTCGTGACGGCCCCGGTCGAGCTGCCCTACATGCAGCTCTTCCTCAAGAACCTGACCCTGCGAACGGGTCTCGTGAACCCGCAGCGCTTCATCCCCGCCCTGCTCCCGCTGATCGAGAGCGGGCGGCTCGACCCGACCGAGATCATCACCCATCGCCTTCCGCTCGCGCGCGGCGTGCACGGCTACGAGATCTTCGAGAGCCACGCCGAAGACGTGCTGAAGGTCGTCCTGCAACCCTGAACCGACCATCCGAGAAGGGAGTCATCGCCATGGACTACAAGGAGCTGATCGGGATCCGGCGCTCGATCCGGTACTTCGATCCCGAGCGCCCGGTCGAGCGCGAGAAGGTGCAGAAGATCCTCGAGGCGATGCGCATCGCGTCCTGCGCGGTGAACGCACAGTGGAATCACGCGATCGTCGTGAACCGCGCCGACATCCCGCCGGAGATCCTCGAAGAGCTCAAGATGCCCGTGGCGGCGCTAGTGCAGGAGCTCGCTCCGGTCCACATCTACTGCTACCTCGACCCGACCGTGATCCAGCGCTTCAAGGGCTCGCGGCTGAAGGAGCTGGTCGACGCCGGCGCCCTCAACCCGACCCACGGCTGGAGCCACAAGTTCGTGGACGAGTTCGTGTACCCGCAGGTGCTCGAGCCGCTCTCGCACAGCCCGATCTACCCGATCTTCGCCGCGTTCGACTGCGGCGGCGCGGGCACCCAGGGCCTGCTGATGGCGTTCGAGCTCGGCCTCGGCGCGTGCTGGACCGCCTTCAACACCGACGCCGCGAAGAAGCTCCTCGGCGTGCCGGACGAGTGGATCCCGCTCTACTGCATGAACGTCGGCTACTCGCTGGAGTCGCGCGAGGCCGGCGGCCAGCGTCCGCGGCCGGACTTCGCGGAGCTCTACCACGAGGGCCGCTACGGAAACCCGTTCCGCCGCGATCCGACCGTCGTGAAGGAGCTCGAGAACGACAAGGTGCTGACGGCTCCCGCGCCGCTTCCGGGCCGCAAGGAGGAGATCCGCAAGATCGCTCGCAAGCTCGGGCTGCCCGACTAGCGATGGGCCTCGCGAAGCCGATCACCGACTACGAGACCGTCGCCACCTGGTCGAAGGGCCTGCGCGAGCAGTGGGGCGGCGACCCGCTCGCCGAGGAGCCGGAGAAGCTCCAGACGCTCGCGGAGTTCTGCGACTTCGTGGGGAAGGATCCCGACGAGGTCGTGGCCTTCTGCTTCCTGCGCAAGAAGGCGACCGGCGAGAAGTTCGGGAGCGTGAAGCGGCGCGAGGAGATCGCTGCGCAGATCAAGGCGTTCCGCGCGGCCGGGGGCGGCTCGGCACTCGCGGGGCGGCGTCGCCAGAGCGACGTCTGCTCGTTCCTGATCCACAACGGCGTGCTGATGCAGCTCGGCGTGATCTGAGCGCGCGCAGCCCGGCGCGCGCTGCCCTAGCGGGCGGTCGCGCCGGGCTGCACGCATCCAGCCTCGGCGCGCGCGAGCGCGTCCTTCGCCGCGGCATCGAGCGCCACGCCTTCGCCGGTGCGCGCGCGCTCGAGCGTCGCGCAGGCGGCCGTCGCATCGCCTGCGGCGCGCTGTGCCGCGGCGCGCGCGAGCGTGGCCTCGAGCCAGGTCGCCGAGCCACGCTCGGTGCCGGCCGCCACCTCGCCCCAGACGCGCGCAGCGCCACCCGCATCCCCGCTCGCGCCGAGGGCGCGCGCAAGGGCGACTCGCGCATCGCCCCACGCCGGATCCCGCTCCACCAGCCCGCGCGCGAGGGGCACCGCATCGGCGCCGCGTCCCGCGCGCACGAGGGACTCCGCCGCGACGAGCGTCGCGCGGTCCGCCGGCTCGCCCTTCCCCGCCGCGGCGACGCGCCGTGCGAAGGTCGCGACGAGGTCGGGCGGCGGCGCGGGCTCGCGCCGGGCCAGCGTCTCGAGCCAGGCGCTCCAGGCCGCTGCGTCGGCGGCGAGAGCGCTCGTGTCGACGGCAGCCAGGGCGCGCTCGAGCTCGTCGAAGCGCCCGGCGCGGGAGAGCGTCGTTGCGCGCAGGCGCGCGAGCGTGCGACGCGAGGCCGCGTCGAGGCCCGCGCGCGCCTCCGCGGCCGAGATCCGCGCGAGCACCGCGTCCGGCGCCTCCCCGGCCGCCGCCGCGGCCTGGGCGCGCAGCGCCGCGAGCGTGGGGTCGCCGGCGAGGCTGGCATCCGCCCTGCCCTCCGCCGCGAGTCGCGAGAGCGTGTCGAGATCGGCGGCGAGCGCTCGCGCGTTGCGCCGCGCCTCCTCGCTGCCGCCCTTTCCCGCCTCGTCGAGGCGCGCGAGCTCCGCGGCGCGATCGCGCACCAGCTCGTAGCGCGCGACGGCGTAGCCTGCGCTGTCGGCCGGCACCGCCTCGAGCGTCGCGCGCCGTCCGCTCGCACCGGCCCCCTGCCCGAGGGCGGCGACGAGCCGCGCGTCCGCCGCCTCCGGCGCGCGCGGCGCCACGGCGAGGAGCCGCTCGGCCGCAGCGCTGAGGCGCCGCTCGGCGGCGGGCTCCTTCGACTCGGCGGCCTCGGCGCGCGCGAGCGTGAACGCGAGCCGCACGGCGGGCTCGCGCAGGGAGGGGTCGAGGGCCTTCGCCCCGCCCGCGAGCAGCCCGTCGAGCGCGGCGGATGCCTCGGCGCGCGCGCCGGTCTGCGCGAGGGTGACCGCGTGCTTGTAGGTCGCGATCCGCCGCGCGGCGTCCGGCAGGGCGCTGCCCTCTGCGAGCGCGCGCGCATAGGCGTCGCGCGCCTCGGGCCAGCGCTTCGCTTCGAAAGCAGTCTCGGCCTCGACCAGCGCGCCGGCGCCGCCGACGTCCTGCCCCGCGAGCTCGCTCTTGTGCGCGAGCAGCAGCGCCATCGCCGCGCGCGCGGCCTCGGGATCGCCCGACGCCGAGAGGCGTCGCAGCAGCGCCGCCGCGTCGGCGCTCGCCTCGGGGCCCGCCTTCCCGGCCTTGCGCGCCGAGAGCAGCGCCTCCGCCTCGACCCGCGCAAGACCGAGCTCCTGGGCCGGCGGCAGTCCGCCGCCGGCCGCGAGCGCCTGCGCCAGCGCGCGGCCGCGCGCGAGGTCGCCGTCCTGGAACGCGAGCAGCGCGAGCTCGAAGCGCACCGACGCGAGGGTCGCGGGATCCGATCCGTCGCGCAGGGACTTCTCGAGACGCTCCAAGGCCTCGCGTGCGCCGTCGCGATCGCCGAGCTCCCGGCGCGTCGCGCCGAGGCCGAGCAGGCTCGAGCGCGCGAGGCCCGGCAGCCGGAGCTCGGCGCCGCTGCGCGCGAAGCCGCGCTCGGCCTTCTGCAGCAGCGCGCGCCGCTCCGCGCCGGCGGGCAGCGCCTGGGCGCGGCCGACGCAGGTCCACGCGAGCCAGTAGCCGAGCAGCGCCTCGGTGTAGTCGAGACGCTGCCAGTCCGTCGAGCGGTAGAGCGCCTCGAGCGAGGCATCGTCGTCGCCCGCACGCGCCTCGAGCGAGGAGCGCACCTCGTCCGTCGCCTCCGCCAGGCGATCGGCCGCGGCGCCGAGCTTCTGCTGCTGCGCCGCCGGCGCCGACTCCACGCGCGCGCGCGAGACGAGATCGCCCAGGCGCTCGACGCTCGCCTCGAGCTGCGCCGGCGGCGTCCCGGCGCCGATTCCTCCGAGCGACGCCGCGAAGCGATCGATCTCGGCGCCGAGGCGCGCGTCGGCGCCGCGCGCCGCCGCCGGTGCAAGGAGCAGCGGCAGCACGAACGCGAGGAGCGGGAGCACCGCCGCGCCGGACGATCGCGTCACAGGTCGCCCAGCAGCGGACGGACCTCCTCGGCGAAACGCTCGCCGAAGATCAGCACGCCGATCTGCCGCACCGCCTGGCGATCGCCCTCGAGGGTCGCCGAGTCGCCGCCGCCGGCGCGCGCGATCTCCTGGTATTCCGGCAGCACGCCGCGCTGCTTCACGGTGGTGAGCTCCTCGACGCGCTTGCCGAGCCGAGCCGCCGCGATGCGCGGGTTCGCGTCGAAGCTCACGTCCACGGCGGTGACGGTGCCGCCGCTCGCGTGGAAGGTCTGGGCGAGGGCGAGCGTCGCCGCCATCCGCTGCGGGTGGGGCGGCGCATCGCCGAGCAGCACGATCACGTGCTTCGAGCCCGCCTTCCAGCCGCCGCTCTCGATCGCGGTCTGGAGGCCCGCATCGACCGCCTCGGGGATGTCGCCGCCGCCGCGGGCCTCGAGCGTCTCGAGGAAGCGCCGCACCGGGCGCGTGGAGAGGTGGAGCGGCTCGAGACGGGTCACGAACTCTGGATCGTCGTAGTCGCGGTAGGCGACGATGCCGAAGCGGGTGACCGGCACGAGCCGCCGGATCGCCGCCGCGAGCCCGTCGATGCGCTCCTTCACCAGGTCGATCAGCCACCCCATGGAGCCCGTGGCGTCGACCACGAAGACCACGTCGAGGCCGACCTCGCGCACCGAGCCCAGGTACTCCGCGAAGCCCCCCGTCGGCGCCATGCCGTTTCCGCGCCCGAACCCGGCGCCCGCGATGCCGCCGCCCTCGCCGGCGAGGGTGTAGCCGCCGATCGCGCTCGGGCCCGTCACGTCCACGGCGAGGCCTCCTGCCGCAGCGGCGGCCTCGAGCACGGCGTCGGGAGGCGGCGGCGCGAGCGCGCGGAGGCGATCGGCCGGCTTCGCGAGCTCGAGGCGCTCGCGCGGGCGCTGCAGCTTGGGGCGGAACTCGAGGGGCTCCGTCGCGGCCGGCTCCGGCGGCGGCGGAGGGGGCGGCGGCGGTGGCAGCAGGGTCACGGCGATCGGCTCGGGCTCCGGCGCCTCGACGAGGCTCCGGTCCCAGACGAAGACCACGATTGCGTGCAGGAACAGCGAGAGAAGGAGGGCGGCAACGAGCGTCCCCTCCTTCGACGGCCACGGCATCGCCCGAGGATGGCTCGCTCGGGCACCCGTGCGCCAGCGGCGCGCCGGAGCGCCGCGATGCGTCAGGCACGGCTCCGGCGTCGCCTCGGACGACCCCGACCGCGCGTCGGGCGGCGCCATGGTCGCGTCGGGCGGCGGCGGCCCCGCGAGCGCGTATGCTGGGCGCTCCGCGCTGCGCGCGGGACGGGAGGGACGAATGACACTCTGGAGCGTCGAGAAGGCCCCGAACGGCGTCGTGGTCGCGACCTATCACAATCCGCCGATGAACTACTTCTGCGCCGAGGGCACCCGCGAGCTCGGCGCCTTGATCGCCGAGTGGGGAGACCCCGCGGTCCGCGCGGTGGTGCTGACAGGCGCCATCCCGGGAAAGTTCATCACGCACTACAGCGTCGAGGAGCTGGTCGCCATCGCCTCGGATCGGCCGGGCATGAAGAAGATGGGGCTCGCGCTGAACCACGGCTACCACGAGCTCCTGCGCTCCCTGCGCGACCTGCCGAAGCCCGTGATCGTCGCCATGAACGGCGACACCATGGGCGGCGGCTTCGAGCTGTCGCTCTCCTGCGACATCCGCATCGCCGCGGCGGGCGATCACCGCTACGGGCTGCCCGAGATCACGCTCGGCATCCTGCCCGGCGGATGCGGCACGCAGCGCCTCTCGCGTCTGATCGGCGCGGGACGCGCGATCGACTTCATCCTGCGCGGACGGATCTGCAAGCCCGAGGAGGCGCTCGCCCTCGGCATCGTGCACGAGATCGCGCCCGACGCCCTCGTCCGGGCGAAGGAGCTCGCGAGCGGGCTCGCGGAGCTCTCGCCCGTCGCGATCGCGGAGGTGAAGCGCTCGGTGTACCAGGGCTCCGAGCTGCACCTCGAAGCCGGCCTCACGATCGAGAGCGAGGCCTTCATGGCGACGATGGCCTCGGACGAGGGCCTGAAGACGATGCAGGAGTACGTCGCCCTGCCCTTCGAGAAGCGGCGCGACTGGCTCGAGCGGCGCAAGGCGACGCGCGCGCGCTAGCAGGATGCAGAAGAACGCCGATCCACGTGGCTTGCGAGGGGCCGGAGGCGGGTCATGGCGCCGCGCCTCGGGTTCGGCGCGAAGGGACCGGTCACTTCGAACGGCGTGCGGGGCGCGCCTGCACATGTCGGC
>Ga0105106_10001182_pt1 | contig 18739 bp, 15 predicted proteins | sample PPLLaktember2015_5_FD_79109 | JGI IMG/M metagenome (GOLD analysis project Ga0105106, IMG submission 79109) | Freshwater sediment microbial communities from Prairie Pothole Lake near Jamestown, North Dakota, USA - PPLs Lake P8 Core (1) Depth... | ecosystem: Environmental > Aquatic > Freshwater >...
AATTACTCCTTGTAGATTTCTGGGCTGCTTGGTGCGGTCCCTGCCGCAGGGAGAATCCCAATGTCGTTAAAGTCTACAAAGAATTTAACAAAAAAGGATTCGATGTATTCGGCGTCTCGCTCGATCAGAAAAAAGACGACTGGGTAAGGGCAATATCTGATGATAAACTTACATGGACCCATGTATCAGATCTCCAGTACTGGAATAGCGCAGCTGCAAAAACTTATGCAGTCAATGCTATTCCCGCCAACTTCCTTCTTGACGAAAATGGTATCATAATCGGAAGGAATCTGAGGGAAGAAGCGTTATATAATAAAGTAAACGAAATTCTGGGGAAATAGACCTCTCTAAAAACGATTGTAGGGGCTGTCGAAAAAGTCCAAATCCATTAACCGCAAAGGTCGCAAATTCATAACGCAGAGTTCGCAAAGGACTTAACATCAATGATTTGCCTTTGCGTGCTTTGCGTATTCCTTAGTGTTCTTTGCGGTTAAATAGACTTTTTCACCAGCCCCTCTGTTTTTTTATTCCCCCTGCCTGAATTCCTCTCCGGGTTTAACTTCTTCCAGGATAAACCCGGTTCCCCTTACTGTTCTTATATCGATGCTCTTATCATCTGAAATAAATTTCCTCAGCCTCGATATAAATACATCCATGCTCCTTCCAAGAAAATAATCATCTTCTCCCCATATCTCGGTAAGAATATCTTCTCTGGCAAGGATCTTATTCTTGTTGATAATAAAATATCTCAGCAGCTGCGCTTCTTTAAGGGTAAGCTTCTCTTTTGTATTGCCGCAAACCAGCTCCAGGCTGTTGAACTTCAGCAAGGTGTTTGATATTTTGTATTCGTCATTGGTTGATGAATATGCCCTTTTCAGGATATTGCTTATACGGAGAATAAGAACCTCCGGATCGAAGGGCTTTGTAATATAGTCATCAGCTCCGATCTTTAATCCTCTTACGATGTCTTCTTTAAGGCTTTTAGCGGTCAGGAAAATAATAGGCATTTCAGGTCTTGCCTCCTTTATTTTTTCACCAAGAGTGAACCCATCCATTTCAGGCATCATTACATCAAGCACGCATAAATCTGGTTTCTCCTGGTTAAATAGTTCCCAGGCTTCCTTCCCGTCGCGTGCAAGCTTTACATCGAATCCGCTTATTGAAATATATTGCGACAGGATATTCCCGAAATCCCTGTCATCTTCAGCTAATAGAACTTTCATAACCTGTCAGATTAGATTAATAGGGTATTGTTACCGTAAAGATACTACCTTTTCCCGGTTTACTGCTAACCGTAACGTCTCCTCCGTGTGCTTCAGCGATTTTTTTTACATAATAAAGGCCAAGGCCAAGGCCCTTGTATTTATGTATATTTCCGGTAGATGCCCTGTAAAACTTGTCGAAAACATGTTTCTGGTCATTTTTGCTAATTCCAATACCGTTGTCACCCACTTTAACACTGACAGAATTGTTTTCAGTTAAACCTTCAATCTCGATAACCGGATCCTTGTCGGAATACTTTACTGCATTTGAAAGCAGATTGTTTATCAGAGTTGTAAAATAAACCGTATCAAGTTCAACTTCAATATCCTTAAAGCTATAATTCTGGATTATTGTTGCGCCATTCCCGCCTCCCGACTTGAAGCTTTCAACCACATTATTTATAAATTCCTCAATTTTAACTTTTTTCTTGTCCAGCTGAAACTGTGTCCTTTCCCACATGCTGATTTCAAGGATCATGTTGATCAGCTGGTTAAGGTGAACACTCTGCTTCCCTATAAGCTTTGCCGTTTCGAGGATCTTTGTATCGTTTGACCTGATAAACGGGAGTTCAAGCGTCTTGCCTGCAACTGTAATTGTTGAAAGTGGCGTTTTCAGCTCATGGGTCATATTGTTTATAAAGTCAGTCTTCAGGTTTGACATACGTTTCTCCTCCATGAGGTTTTTATAAGTGATCAGGAAAAGGGTAACAACCAGAAGAATGCTGATAATACTCAGCGAGAGGGAGGCTGCAGTTTCTCTGAGAACTATTTTCTGTTTATCCGAAAAATCTATATAATACACAAAATCAAGCCTGTAGAAATTGTCCTCTGCTCCATAGATTTTTACCAGAATTTCAGAACTTCGTCTTAATTGCCCCGTACGTAATCGGGGAGGTCCGGATCCCATTTGCCTGTCAGTCCGTAGAGTATCAGTTCTCTGAGGTTGCTGACGATTGGCAAACTCCTCGTTAAGATAAACCGGAATTTTCTGGTCAAAATTAATAAGTTCGAACCGGTTGATTATGATCTTGCTCTTAAAATCCTTATCGAAACCACGTCGTTCAAACCATCTCGACAGAAATTTTGAGAGATCCTCCTGGGTATTTAGTACATAAGTCACATATTCTAAGATAGCCTGCTTTTCATCGGCAGTAAGCGAATCCTCTTTCAATTCAGCTAAATTCTTCAGAAGCAGCTCAGATTTCACATTGAGCAGAATACGTACTGTATCGAAACCATCGGTTGACCACTGTCTCTCCATTACAGCAAGCGCATCCTGTGATAATAACTTGTACCGGAGGTTAAACATTTCATCTTTCTGTTTCCAGACACCTCTTATTATAATAACCTGAGCAGTTATCAGGATTATTATCGAAAAGACACCAAGAAGAAAGATCGTATTTCTTTTTTTCATATTTTTCCTTTTGCCTTCTCAAAAATATCGAAATTATCAATATGTCAGCTTCCTGACCCAAACATTAACCTGACGTTAACCCTGCATTAACACTAATACAGAAAAGCGGGCACTATCTTTGGAATAAGATTATTTAAAACAGGGTAGCCATGAAAAATATCAGATTTATTTTAACAGTGATTTTCCTTATTTCATTTAGTGCTCTCTCCCAGCAGACAGTTGCTCAGGAGAAGAGTAAGAAGGAAAAAGAGAAGGAAATAATGTTGCAGGAGGAGATCGACGCTCAGAAGAAAGCTATTGCTGAACAGAAGAAAGCTCAGGAAGAGGTTCAAAAAGCATTGTATGAAAGTCAAAAAGAGGTCGATGAAGCAATGAAGGAGGCCCAGAAAGAGATTGAATCAGTCTCAAAGTATAAGGATATGGTTAGGGTCTACAGAGGTACTGGTGGCAAACCTTATTACAATATCGAAACAATTGATGGTGAGCCTTTTGTGTTCGGTCCAGGCATGGAGGGATTTAACTGGGTCGGACACAGTGGTGTTAATGAAAAAACCACATGGGATTTTTCTAAATCGGTGAAAGAGAACTCTTTCTCGCGCGATTATACATTTGATGTCGAGGAAACTGTGAAAACCGTTGTAATGTCAGTGAATGGTGACTGTAAGGCAGGAGAGATCCGGATAAAGATCATAATGCCCGGAGGGAAAGTATATTCAGATATAATAATTGACGAGTCAGGAAATCTTAACTGGAGGAAATCATTTGCGATATCTGACGAGGAAAACAAGGATAAGACAGGTGCCTGGAAGTTCCAGATAAATGCTACAAAAGCAACAGGTTATTTTAAGATTTCCCTTCAGACTTTTTAGTTTTTCATTCTATGACACGAAGAGGCCGGACAAGGGGGTCCAGCCTCTTCCTTTTTTATTCAGATTCTCCCGAGGCTCTACCACCTTTTATACTTTCGACCCTTACCGTGAATTTACTCCCGTCCTTTACAATCCACTTTATATCGATGTGCTGATAGCCTTCAATATTAGGGACCTCAATTCTCCCTGGATTTTTTTTCTGTTCTATGCTTATACTCCTGTCCTTGTCGGTGACGATCATTCCGGCCACCACTTTACCACCATCAATGTAAATATAGTCGGGAGGATCAATCTTGTACCTGAGGTTAGTACCTGAATGTGTCGGGATCATTTGCCTGTTTATTACTGTCGCTGTTACTTCTTTAAGTCCTCTTTCAAGTGTTTTGACTTTTACATCCGTAACTTCCAGTTTTGGTGATGCCCAGGCGTTATAAATGCAGAAGGCAGCATTCCTGTGAGCATCGCTTTCAAGAAGGAATCCGGGGTGTGTCCGGCCGAAATTCTTGTTGAAACCGCCTATTTCTATTTTGCCGTAAACCGGATGATCAACCTCCTGCCAGGGGATAAAGGCATCCTCAAAGAGAAGGAGCCTGTCAAACTCATATGTGTCGCTGTTTGCAGTGTCGTTGAACATCATATATTCATTCCAGAGTTCATTTGAAAATATATAGCTTCCCATAGCTCCGTACCACCAGTCGAGTTCACCACCATATACTGTATACATGTCCTTCCAGAGAGTAATGAATTTATAACCGGGGATAATCGTTTCTCCTTTTCTGCCGATCGCATTGATCACTGCATCATCAGAACGGCTGTAGACCTCTGCACCGCCTCCCTGAATGGATGGGCCTCTGAGGATAAGGCCTCCCGAGTTATGGAACGACTGCGAACCCGTAATGTTCCTGTGCTTAAATCCGAAATCCCTTACGGCCTGATTTTCAGGGAAAGAGAACGGATATTTCCCTGCACCCTGCTGAACATAAGAGGGCTCCCAGTTAAAACCATAATCGCGGTTAGGATCATAGCCCCCGATACCATCTTCATTTACAAGTCCGTCGCCATCATTATCAATGCCCTCCTGCCCGAGTATCTCCCATTCTCCTTTTTCACCCGGATTGACCCTGATCATCCTTCGCGGATCTTTCGGGTCGGAATTATATGTCCCGTACTGGCTTTTCCTGCGCATGAGGCTTATTATACCATCATTATTCAGATCATCATATTTATCCTCATCAAATAACCCGTCGCGGTCATTATCCATAGGTACAAGCCCTGACCTGGGAGAGCTGGCCGTATTTGGTTCATCCATGAAGTACTGGCGTGCGTCCGGATTAATCGTGGGAAGAATATAAAAGGTCTTATCCCTGAGCAGTTCTTTTATAAACTTGTTTTCGTCATACATTTCGCAAAGATACCAGGCTGTATAAAGAGCCATCTCAGTACCCTGGATCTCGTTAGAATGAATATTACCATCAATATAGAAACCTGGCTTATGATCAGGATTACCCGATTTCTTATCAGTTATAGTCAGGGCAATTATATCCCTTCCCTGGTAAGACTTTCCTGCTGATTCCATGGTTACGAGGTCAGGGTATTCTTTAGCAAGCTTTTTGCACAAATCGGTAATTCCGCTGTATGTGTAATATTTGTTCCATGAAGCCTGAACCTTTGGTTCTGCTGGGGATCCGGATGCCTTGAAAAATAACTCGGCATTCTGTGATTGCAAGGGAAGTGAGCAAGAGATAAAGAACAATAAAATCAGGGAATTGCAGATAATTTTCATTATGATATCATTTTGATATTATTAATTGTTATTTTAATTCAACGGATGTTGTTATCATACCGACATTTGCCGCACCTGCGGAAATAGCTGCAGGGCCTTTGCCTGAAATGAGCCAGCTGAATTCAGCTGATTCGTCTCCCTGGAGTCTCTCTATTCTCTGCACTTTGAGTCCGCTTATAATAGTCTGTCCTTTTGAAGGCTCAATAGCCAGCCTCATTACCCGTGTCCAGATATTAGGTTCTCCGATCTCAGTGTTTGTGGCAAACACACCCTTATTGTGAACTTTAAGAGATAATCTGAAAATGTTCTCACCGGTATCTTCAACGCTGACATCAAGAAATTCAAGTTCCGGATGCATGGCTGCAATAGTTGAAATAAACCTGTAATGAGACGATATAAGTTCGTTTATTGTATCAGGTGGCGGATTTAAGACAGCAAATGGCCTTATTCCCCCGACTTCTGCTTCCTTGCCCGGAAAGTCAGGATGAATTACCGCGGTCCATGGGATGAAAATATCACTCAGTTTGTTTTTTTCTGCAAACTTTAAGAATTCAGCCTCTTGATTTTTGCCCTTCTCGAGCGGGAACCACCAGCCCGGAGTACTGAAACTGTATCTCCCATAATGGAAATAAGCCCATTCCATGAAATTTCCGGGTTCGGATATAGCTGGGGGAGAACCTTTTAAGCCTGTGATCGTATGATATTTATCGGATACGAGCTTATTTACGGTTTCGTCAGTTTTCATAATTGAAGTTATCCGGCCTCTTTCCCTTCTCATCATGCCCTGTTCAGGGGGCTGATTCTGGGAAGATGCCTGTGCTCCGGCCGGCCGGTCGGCTGCCTTCATTGGCTGACCAAGGTTATCCTGGGGCCCGAAAGTGAAAACCATGAAGATATTGAACCTGTCGTAAAGGAAGTCAGCGACAGCTCTTGTTTCAGGTTCCGAAATGGGGTATAATCCGGAATTGATTCCGAACTCTTCATAATTATAAGTGAAATTTCTGTTAAAGCTGACACCTCCGGCACCATCCTCATTGTAGTTTCCATCCTTGTCATTATCTGTTCCTTCACTGTAAACAAGATAGTTACCTGTCTGACCTTTGCTTAAATCGGCTTTTACCATTACCCTCCCGTCCTCATCACTCCTGATATAGTTACCCGCAGGGTCCTTAATACGAATAAGGGTTATGTAACCATCCTTGTTCATGTCTTCGCAAGGATCCTCATCAAAAACAAAATCCTTATCGTCGTCAGTCACCCTTGAATTAATACTCCTTTCATATTTTATCTCTGAGAAGAATTGAGCAGACGCATCCGGATTTAAATCAGGAAGGACATAGAAAGTGATTTTGCCAAGGAGTTCTCTGATACTATCTTCTTTGGATCTTTTCAGGATTTCTTCAGCGAACCCCAGGGCCAGCTCCCTGCCAATGAGATATCTCCCATCCACACCCCCCGCTACAACAACCCCGGGCCTGCTCTCTTTGTCTCCTGTGCCGATTGTAATCAGCCGGATATCCTTCCCCCCCATGGTTTTTGTAAGCGAAGTTACTGCACATAATTCAGGATACTTTACTGCCAGTGCATCAATCTTCTGCGACATTTGATCGTGATTCTGATATTGACCCCGGATTGTTGTTAACTGAAGCATTAACATAAAAATAAATGCCAGGGAAAGAATTCCGGAACGTGTTTTCATTGTAAACCTTTGTTATTGATAACAGACAGAATTTGCTTTTGCGATCTTCAAAAATAGTTATATTAATTTATTTCTGATACATAAACCTTTTCTTATGTTATATGTTATTTTTGTATCCTGACTGAAATTTTGCCTGATGAAAAGAATCACAAGCTTACTTATTTTTTTGTTGATTTTATCGTGCGGAAGGAGAAATGAGCCTGAAAGTAAAATAATTACAGTCAGCATTGCTCCGTTTAAATACTTTATCGAGGCCATTTCAGGTGATAATTTTACAGTTAATGTAATGGTTCCCGCCGGTTCCAATCCTCATATTTATGAACCTTACCCCGAGCAGTTAAGCAAGTTACGGAAGTCAGTAGCCTATATAAGCAACGGTTACCTGGGGTTTGAGGTTACCTGGCTCGACCGCTTTTATGAGATGAACAGGAGTATGAAGAAACTCGATCTGGGTAATGTGATTGATCCTATAGTACCTGAACATCATGATGAGGGTCATCATTTTGAAACCGCCGATCCGCATTACTGGGTTTCTCCATTGTGTGCCATGAAAATGGCTTCTTCCGTTAAAGATTTTCTGACAGGGCTGGATCCTGAAAACAGGGGAGAATATGAAGAAAACTACAAGGTTCTTATGGAAAGGATAATGGAGACTGATTCGAGGGCAAAGGAACTCTCATCTTCAGGAGGAAAAAAAGCTTTTATGATTTATCATCCAAATCTTGCTTATCTGGCACGAGATTACGGTCTGGAGGAGATTGCTGTTGAGTTTGAAGGCAAGGAACCTGATCCTTCAAGGTTAATCGGACTTATTGAAAGGGGTAATAAGGATAATTTAAATGTGGTTCTTGTTCAGAGGGAGTATGATACAAAAAACGCCAGGGTGGTTGCGGATGAGATCGGCGCAAGGGTGATTATAATAGATCCACTGTCGGAAGACTGGTACTCATCGACTAATGAGATTATAAGTATTTTGAAAGATAGTTTTGAAGGAGTTCTTAAATAAGCTGATATGTCAGTCTGTCTGCTTGAAATGAATTCGGTGTCGGTTGCTTATGATAGCAATACAGTACTTCATGATGTTGACCTGAAAGTATATGATAATGACTTTATTGGAGTTATTGGTCCGAACGGAGGAGGGAAAACGACACTGCTTAAAGTCATTCTTGGACTTGTCAAACCTGTAAAGGGAATGCTGGTTTTCAACCAGGAACTCAGCAACAACATTAATATAGGGTATCTGCCGCAGATGTCAACAAGCGACAACAGCTTTCCGGTTACCGTGAAAGATGTAATACTTTCCGGATTGATGATGCGGAAAGGGCTGATTACAAGGATGACAATGAATGACAGGAATAAAGCAAGCCAGGTTATTGACGAGCTTGGTCTTACAGAATTATCAGGATCCTCATTAAATGAGCTGTCCGGAGGCCAGATCCAGAGAGTTTTGCTCGGCAGGTCAATCATTGGCGATCCCAGACTTTTACTGCTTGACGAACCTGGAAATTTTGTTGATGCCAACTTCGAGGCGGATTTTTATGAGAAATTACGTGTCCTGAACAGGCGGATGGCAATTATGATGGTTTCTCATGATATCGGGACGATTACGGCACATATTAAATCATTTGCGTGCGTAAACAGGCACCTTCATTACCATCCGTCATCTGAAATTACAAATGAAGATCTTATGTCATATGGGTGTCCTATTCAGCTGATCACACACGGAGAGGTTCCCCATACGGTACTTAAAAATCATTGATCAGTGGAGGGTAGCATATTTCAATATGAATTTATACTAAAGGGGCTTCTCGGAGCTATATTTGCCAGTATAACTGCGGGACTGGCTGGAACATATATTGTAACTAAAAGGATGGTTTTTCTCAGTGGCGGCATTACCCATGCTTCATTCGGAGGGATAGGAATCGGATATTTTGCCGGGATAAATCCTGTGGCCGGAGCTGCCATCTTCAGTATTCTTTCAGCTCTGGGAGTTGAGTACCTGTCGGTCAGGCAGAAAATCAGGGAAGATTCGGCTATTGGCATCTTCTGGGCCTTTGGAATGGCAACAGGGATAATATTTATATACCTGACACCAGGCTATACTCCGAATCTGATGGGTTACCTGTTTGGAAGCATTCTTACAGTGACATATGCTGATATTATCGCCCTTGGTATTATGGCGTTAATACTAATCCTTTATTTTGGCATTTTTTACAGGACAATTCTCTATATTTCATTTGATGAGCTTTTTGCCAGAACCTACTCAAAATATGTCAATGTTTTCAAATATATAACCACGGCCCTTATCGCACTTACAATTGTGCTTAATATAAGGATGGCGGGTGTAGTGCTGGTGATCTCTCTGCTTACAATTCCTCCGAATATTGCAATGATGTTTACGAAAACTTATTTTAAAATAGTACTCTGGTCTGTTGCTGCCGGATTCCTTGGCACTGCAACAGGATATGCCATCTCATATTTTGCAGGAATACCGACGGGAGCAACAATTATTTTTACTCTTGTTGTGATTTGGATTTTAGTTAAAATTGTCAGTCATGTAGTTGACAGAATGAGAGTTAATGTCAGATAAAAATTATTGTATTGGGACAAATAATTATCGTATTAAAACAAATAAATATTGTAATATAATATATTAATGATATGGATTACGATCTTATAATTATCGGTTCCGGGCCAGGCGGATATGTTGCAGCTATCAGGGCATCGCAGCTTAAAATGAAAGTTGCGGTTATCGAAAAAGCAGAAATTGGCGGAATATGCCTGAACTGGGGATGTATACCAACGAAGTCGCTTCTGAAAAGTTCACAGGTGCTTGATTATATGAATCATGCATCAGAGTATGGCATAAAAATTGAAGGTGAGATAAAGCCTGATTTTAAAGCAATTATAGCCCGAAGCAGAAGCGTTGCTGAAGGCATGAGCAAGGGAGTCCAGTTCCTTTTCAGGAAGAACAATATTGATCTTATTTCAGGAAATGCGGAAATAAGCGGAAATAATAAAGTAGAAGTAAAAGGAGGGGAGGGGGAGAAAAAAACATATACTGCAGAAAATATAATTCTGGCAACCGGGGCAAGATCAAAGGAGCTTACCGGGCTTCCGCAGGATGGAAAAAAAATCATAGGGTACAGGGAGGCAATGACACTCGACAGGCAGCCCAGTTCGATGGTTGTAGTCGGTTCGGGTGCCATTGGAAGCGAATTTGCATGTTTTTATCAGTCGCTTGGAACAGATGTTACTCTTGTGGAATTTCTTCCGAGGATCGTGCCGAATGAAGATGAGGAGATTTCAAAGCAGCTTGAACGCTCATTTAAGAAGCTTAAAATGAGAGTATTGACAGATTCAGCAGTGGAATCGGCCGATACTTCGGGTGAAAAGTGCAAGGTTAGAATAAAAACCCCGAAAGGTTATGAAGAGGTTGAGGCAGAAATTGTTTTTTCAGCAGTCGGTATCACTCCTAACATAGAAGGGATTGGACTTGAAGCCGCCGGAATAGCAACAGAAAATGGGAAAGTCAAAGTGGATGATTTTTATAAAACCAATATCGCAGGAGTTTATGCCATAGGGGATATTGTTCATGGTCCCGCGCTTGCCCATGTAGCATCAGCCGAGGGGATAATATGCGTTGAGAAGATAGCAGGGCTTGATCCGGAACCTCTTGATTACGGAAATATTCCATCATGTATTTATACAACACCCGAAATAGCCTCCTGCGGACTTACCGAAGCCGCTTGCAGGGAAGCCGGTTATGATATCAAAGTGGGTAAATTCCCGTTTACCGCTTCCGGAAAAGCCAGTGCAGCAGGCGCAAAGGATGGATTTGTTAAGCTCATCTTCGATTCAGCTTACGGAGAGCTGCTGGGTGCGCATATGATAGGGGCCAATGTTACTGAGATGATATCTGAAATAGTTGTTGCCAGGAAGCTCGAAACCACGGCCCATGAAATAATTAAATCTGTTCATCCCCATCCGACAATGTCAGAGGCCATTATGGAAGCCGCCGCTGCTGCCTATGGGGAAGTCATTCATATTTGATTGTTTATTAATCGTTAGACGCAACCTTTTATGATTTTTTTGCATCAATCTATTAAGAAATGCTGGTATTCAGACAATTTTTATTTATTTTTATGTTTTAAAAAGGTTTTAAACCTTGCCTGAAATAAGAAATATAATTAAAGGTTGTCTGGCTGGAAGCAGAAGAGATCAGGAACTTCTGTACAGGAGGCATGCGGCAAAGTTGTATGCTGTGTGCCTTCAGTATTCTGGTAATGATGATGAGGCAAGAGATATTCTGCAGGAAGGATTTATCAAGATATTTGAAAATCTCATCTGTTATAAGTTTGAAGGTTCTTTTGAAGGTTGGATGCACAGGATAGTTGTAAATACTGCGCTTGAGAAATTCAGGAACAAGCATAATCTTTACAGGGTTGATGATATTGATCTGATTCCGGAGCCCGACTCGGCACCTGAGTCAGAGGATTATGCGGGGCTTGAAGCAGTTGATCTGCTTGATATTATCAGAGAGCTGCCTCCGAAGTACAGAATGGTCTTTAATCTTTTTGCGATTGAGGGCTATTCACATAAGGAAATAAGCGAGATGATAAACATATCGGAAGGAACTTCAAAATCTAACCTGTCGAGAGCAAGAGTTATTCTTCAGAAAAAGGTAAACCTGTACACCGGATTAAAAAAGAAAGTGGTAATTGGCTAACGAACGAGCAAATATTGATCTTCTTTTCAGGAACGGCCTGAAAGATTATGAGGTCCTGCCTCCGGTTGAGGTATGGAATAATATTCTTCCCGTAATACGGCGTAAACAGAGACCGGTTTTGTTGCTCCGGAGTGCAGCACTCCTTGCTGTATTATTGTCATTAAGCTTCCTGGCTTACCAGTGGAGCCGTCAATTATCACAATCGGTACAGGATCCCCTTATTGCAGTGGCAGATCAGTATATCCAGCCTCAGATTAATATATCACCCGGGATAAGAACAGCCAAACAACCTTCAGTCAGCAAGCAAAAAGGGAATTTGATTGATGGGAATACTTCAGATGAGCAGCCTGTCGCTGATTTATCTGACGGAGAAAATATCAGATCATCTGATATTGATATTATTCCAGAAATAATGGATCCGACAGCCGGCAACAATTTAAGCGTTCCCCTGAGTATTCAAATGATTCGTGGATTCAGTTACAATACCGACATTGCAAATACCGGATACGAAAGTCTCAATAAGTATGATTTTGATGAGCCAAAAGAGAAAATAAATCGGTGGTCAGTAACAGCGATGGCCTCACCTACATTTTATCTCCGGCCCGATATAGGCACCGGTGAAATTTCTGACCAGATCAATTCGTCAGAGCAAACCAGGCTCTCATATACCGGAGGTGTTGGGTTCGCCTATAAGCTCAGCAGAAAGTTCAGCGTACAGTCCGGACTTTACTATGCAACCGTTGGAAATGAGGTGAGCGGTATCAACTCATTTGCAGGATTCCGTGAGTATGACTATACAAAAGGAGATCATAATTTTGAAGTCCTGACATCAAGCGGAAGGATCTATACTGATAATGCAGATGTGTTCCTTCGTGACAATTCAGGAGACCGTGTTCAGACAATGTACACAAATGATGTCTTTGATCCTGCAAAAGCCAATCTTTCATATATAAATAACACACTTTTCCAGAATTTCAGTTATCTGGAAATGCCGGTTATATTCAGATACAAACTTGTGGATAAGAGCATTGACTTTAACCTTATCGGAGGTTTATCATATAATCTTCTTGTTAATAATTCAGTGCATACTGTTATTGACGGGAGCAGATATAATGTCGGAAAGACTGAAGGGATGAATCCATTGATGGTAAGCAGCTCCCTTGGAATGGGAATGGAATATAACCTCAGCGACAAATTCTCTCTGAACCTTGAGCCCACCTTTAAATATTACCTCAATCCATTCGGTGAGTTCAAAGGCCTGAAGTCACAACCATATTCATTCGGCGTCTTCTCAGGTCTGTCATATAAATTCTGATCCTGCATTCTCTACTTGCTTATTTTTTTTATCTTTCACGAATTCCTTTGTTCATTTTAAGGTAACGTTGGCATAATTTTAAGATGCAAATAGATTACCTTTGCATCTTGTTTTAAAAACAGACCGGTAATAATGTTGAAAACACACATAAGATCTTTGACCGCAGGGTTAATAATAATCAGTATTGCAGCTTTGATTTTTATTATTAATCAAAGTTTTAAACGTAATCCCGTTAACCCAGTGGAATACTTTTCAGGAGATTCAGTTTTTTATAACAAGCCGTATAAAATACCTGATAATGTAAGTTTTGCAGGTGAGAAAATGCCACTTGACAATTTTGATACACGCGAAAGTCTTGATCGCGAAATACTTACAAGTGCTTACAGGCACTCATCAACAATAATGATCATAAAAAGAGCTAACCGCTATCTCCCTGTTATTGAAAATATCCTTAAAATGAACAACATTCCGGATGATTTCAAGTATCTGGTGGCAGCCGAAAGTGAATACAGCAATATGGTATCTCCGGCAGGTGCCACCGGTTTCTGGCAGATCATGCCCGAAACAGGAAAGGAAGAAGGAATGGAGATCAATAATATTGTGGATGAACGATATCATCTTGAGAGATCAACAGAGTTTGCCTGCGATTATTTTCGGAAATCTTATCAGAAATACGGGAACTGGACGCTCACAGCTGCCTCATATAACGGTGGCAGGGCAGCACTTGATGAGCAGATCAGAATACAACAGCAAAATAATTATTACGATCTTCTCCTTTCAGAGGAGACAGCAAGGTATATTTTCAGGGCAGTGGCCTACAAGCTGGTAATAACCGACCCTGAAGCATTTGGGTTTACTCTTGACAAAAGTGACCTGTACCCGGTTTTAAATTATTATGAAGTGAAAGTGGATACCGCTGTCACAGATTTTTCAGTATTTGCAAAACAAATGGGAACAAATTACAAAATGCTCAAGTACCTCAACCCATGGTTACGGAAACCATATTTAACCCCAAAACCAAACAAAGTATATCTTATCAAGATACCTGCAGAAGGGATGCGTTCAATTGAACAAACTGAAATTGTTAACTGATCGGTTGAAGGGTTAGGACGGAGATGAAGGATGAAATAAAGGTTCTTGGCGCCAGGGTGCATAATCTGCAGAATATTGATGTAACAATTCCCCGTAATAAACTGGTAGTTGTAACAGGACTAAGCGGAAGCGGAAAGTCATCTCTGGCATTTGACACCATATATGCAGAGGGACAGCGTCGCTATATGGAGACTCTGTCAGCATACGCACGTCAGTTTTTAGGAGGCATGGAAAGACCCGATGTTGATAAGATAACAGGGTTAAGCCCCGTAATATCAATAGAACAGAAATCCACCAACAAAAATCCAAGGTCGACAGTAGGAACGATAACAGAGATCTATGATTTCTTAAGGCTTTTATATGCAAGAGCGGGAGAGGCTTACTCGTGGGCTTCGGGCGAAAAGATGGTCAAATATACAGATGACCAGATACTGGAACTTATAAAAACCAGGTTCAGTGAAAAAAAGGTCTACTTTCTTGCCCCAATAGTCAAAGGCAGGAAAGGGCACTACAAAGAGCTATTCGAACAATTGCGCCGGAAAGGATTCCTGCATGTAAGGATCAACGGAGAAGTCAGGGAGATTGTGAATGGACTAAAGCTCGACAGGTATAAAACACATAATATAGAACTTGTCATTGATAAGTTCAGGGTTGGCGATATAACTGATAAAAGACTTCGCGATTCAGTGTTTATCGCCCTTGATCAGGGCGACGGAATTATGATGGTACTTGATTCTGAAAGCACCGAACCCAGATATTTCAGCAGGCATCTTATGTGCCCTGCTACAGGGATCTCATATAATGAGCCGGCACCACATACCTTTTCATTCAATTCCCCGCATGGCGCCTGCCCTCATTGTAACGGACTCGGCGAAATATCCAGCATTGATATTAAAAAACTGATTCCTGATCCACTTCTCAGTATACGTAAAGGCGGGATAGAGCCACTCGGAAAATACAAAAATGTCTGGATCTTCTGGCAGATTGAGGCTATTGCGGAAAAAAACGGATTTACCCTCGATACTCCTGTCGGGGAAATACCCGAGGAGGCCCTTAACAAAGTGCTGTACGGATCTGATGAAGTGCTCAAGCTCTCAAATACGCCTCTCGGAATGACTTCAAACTATTTTCTGACATTTGAAGGTGTCGTAAATTTTGTCGGAAATATAGAGATCATTAATGGAAAAAAGAACGGAACCAGAATAAGAGATCAGTATGTGCAGTACGATACCTGTCCCGAATGTAACGGGACACGACTTAAAAAAGAGGCTCTCTTTTTCAGGATAGCTGACAAGAATATAGGGGAGCTTGCTGCTATGGATATAAAGGATCTGACACTGTTCCTCACTAACATTGAGGAAAAAATGACAACAAAGCAAAAGATGATTGCCGCAGAGATCCTCAAAGAAATAAGGGCCAGGCTTGGGTTCCTGAATGAAGTAGGACTTGAATATCTTTCGCTGAACAGGGGAGCAAGGACACTTTCGGGCGGAGAAAGCCAGAGAATAAGGCTGGCCACACAGATTGGATCAAGACTGGTAAATGTGCTATATATCCTTGATGAACCAAGTATAGGATTGCATCAGAGGGATAACAGGAGACTTATTGCTGCTCTGAAGCAACTCAGGGATTCGGGTAACTCTGTAATAGTGGTTGAACACGACAGAGAAATGATACTGTCGTCAGATCACATAATTGACATGGGCCCCGGAGCTGGCCGTCTCGGAGGAAAGGTAGTCGCGTGGGGAGCACCTGAGGAAATGAAATCATTTAATACCCTGACTTCGGAGTATATTACAGGAAAGAGAAAATTTCATATTCCGGAAGCAAGAAGAACCGGAAATGGTAAATTCCTGGTCATGACAGGTGCTTCAGGACATAATCTCAACGATGTTGATGTGGTTTTGCCTCTTGGCACATTTATATGCGTTACCGGAGTATCGGGAAGCGGGAAATCTTCCCTGATTAATCAGACCCTTCATCCTGCCCTTGCAAGGAGATTTCATAATTCAGGGAAAACACCGCTTCCTTACAGGGATGTTTCGGGACTTGAGAATCTCGATAAGGTCATTGAAGTAAACCAGTCTCCGATCGGGAAGACACCACGCTCTAATCCTGCAACATATACCGGAGTATTTACCGATATCAGGAAGCTGTTTGAGCAAACCACTGAAGCTAAGATCCGAGGATTCAGCGCGGGCAGGTTTTCTTTCAATGTAAAAGGGGGGAGGTGCGAAGGATGCGAAGGAGCAGGAATGAAGACCATTGAAATGAATTTCCTTCCGGATGTTTATGTTCATTGCAACGAATGCAACGGCAAACGCTATAACCGGGAAACCCTTGAAGTTAAGTATAAGGGGCAGTCAATCAGCGACGTGCTGGAAATGACTGTAAATATAGCAGTCGATTTCTTTGCAAATATTCCTTCAATATACCACAAGATAAAGACACTTCAGGATGTGGGGCTCGGATACATCAGACTGGGACAGCAATCGACCACCCTTTCGGGAGGAGAGGCTCAGAGGGTAAAGCTTGCCACAGAGCTTGCACGTCGCGATACCGGCAAGACCCTTTACATCCTTGATGAGCCGACAACAGGATTGCATTTTGAAGATGTAAGGGTGCTGCTGGAGGTTCTCAGTAAGCTTGTCGAAAGGGGAAATACAGTCATCGTGATCGAACACAACCTGGATGTGGTCAAAATGGCAGATTATATTATTGACCTTGGGAAGGAGGGAGGCAAGGAGGGAGGAAATATTATTTTTTCCGGGACTCCTGAAAAACTTATCGGTTGCAAAGAAAGCTATACAGGAATATTTCTTGAACCTGAGCTTAAGGCATAGAATTATTATATATTTGAAACGATAAAACTTATTTTATGAAGACGGATAAACCGGCAGATCTTATAAAGGAGGCATTTGATCAGAAAACATGGCAGGAAATCCATACCACCGATTCATGGAGAGTGTTCAAAATTATCTCCGAACTGGTGGAAGGATTTGAAAAGCTCTCAAGGATCGGTCCGTGTGTCTCTATCTTTGGTTCGGCAAGGACTCATTACAATGATAAATATTACAGGCTGGCTGAGGATATTGCTTTCAAGCTCACTCAGAAAGGGTACGGAGTTATAACAGGAGGAGGTCCCGGAATAATGGAGGCGGCTAACAAGGGAGCAACAAGAGGGAATGGCAAATCGGTCGGCATCAATATAGACCTGCCCTTTGAACAACGGCCAAATACTTTTATTGATTCTGATAAGCTAATCACTTTCGATCATTTTTTTGTAAGAAAGCTTATGTTCATGAAATATGCCCAGGGGTTTATTGTTTTACCCGGCGGTTTCGGGACTTTTGATGAGCTCTTTGAGGCAATAACGCTGATCCAGACCCGGAAAATCGGGAAATTCCCAATAATCCTGGTAGGTAAAAAGTACTGGGGGGGGTTAATTAAATGGATTAATGAAGAGATGCTTGCTGAAGAGCATAATATTTCACCTGAGGACCTTAACCTGTTTACGCTCGTTGATACTTCAGATGAGGCAGTTGATTTTATTGTTCAGTTTTACTCAAGGTACCTGCTCAGTCCCAACTTCTGATTATCGTTTTCTGATCCGGTCGAGTTCTCGTTCGGAATCTTTGCGTTTAAGGGTTTCGCGCTTGTCATATTCCTTTTTACCCTTCGATACAGCGATCTCGGCTTTTGCAAGGCCCCTTTCATTAATAAATACCTTAATTACTATTATTGTCAGACCTGCCTCCTTAACCTTCCTCTCTATCTTTTTCAGTTCCCTGGCTTTCAGCAAAAGCTTGCGTTCTCTTAAAGGATCATGATTATTAAGGTTCCCCCACCAGTATTCTGCAATATGCATTCCCTTGATGTAGAGTTCTGCATCTCTGAAAACACAAAAGGAATCAGTAAGTGTTGCTTTCCCTGCCCTGATAGATTTTATTTCGGTTCCTGTCAGCTTTATGCCAGCAATATATTTCTCAAGGAACTCATAATCGTGAGAAGCCTTTTTATTTCTTATGATAATGTCTGAAGACTTCCTCATGTTCTTCTTATGCAAAGAATGCAAAATATAATTTATCAATTATGGCAGATAAAATCCAGTCTGCAGAATAGAACAATGCAATGAAAGTCACTGCTGCCGCAATCAGAAAAGGTATCTTTTTATGCTCTGCGGGATCTATCATCTCTTCCATACCAACCCAGAAAACATAGAGTCCGTAAAGCGCCAGAACATTAATAAAGATGAAAGACTCGAAGACCCGGCTCAGAATCTGGCAAATAAGAAATGGGATTGAGGAATAAGCAACCAATTTAAGGGAGAGATTTAAATCCATTCCCAGGCTCATAACCTTCGCTATCTCTGTAATTATCAAGGCTGTACAATAAATAACCAGGTAGTAAAGAATGAGATACTTAATACCAGCCAGTACGGAATAAAGATTAGTCAATCCGGTGTTTATAAAATAATATGATCCGAGGAAAGCAGAAACTGCGGCAAGTACAACAAGCGGAAGTATTAAATTTATTTTTAAGTATTTGATTTTTCTGTCTTCTGAATGAATTGTCT
>Ga0105106_10001183_pt1 | contig 18728 bp, 16 predicted proteins | sample PPLLaktember2015_5_FD_79109 | JGI IMG/M metagenome (GOLD analysis project Ga0105106, IMG submission 79109) | Freshwater sediment microbial communities from Prairie Pothole Lake near Jamestown, North Dakota, USA - PPLs Lake P8 Core (1) Depth... | ecosystem: Environmental > Aquatic > Freshwater >...
GCCCGGCGGCGTCGGACCCATGACGATCACCATGCTGATGAAAAACACGCTCAGCTCCCTGAAATTCAAACTCGGCATCGCTTAAACTCTTGATCATAAACCAAACGAGGGTTGAGTCTCCTGCGAGACTCAACCCTCGTTGATTTTGGCTCGTTCTACGTTTAGGCTGGGCCTTCCTTAACTTTTGCCTTCACCTGATCGATCCGGTTGATCATGGCTTTCAGGTATCTCGCAAAGTCCGAACAGGTCTGGAACCTTTGCTCAGGGTCCTTGGACAGGGCCTTGTCCACGATCTGTTCCACCGGATTGGGGACCTTGGGATTGATCTCTCTCGGGGAAGGGTGCTTAACCTGGGTGATCTGGTAAAAGAGGTTGGTCAGATTTTTTCCATGAAACGGAAGCACGCCGGTGAGAAGCTCAAAAAATACGACTCCCAGAGAGAAGATATCGGACCGTCCGTCAAGGTCATGCCCGTTGATTTGCTCCGGGGACATGTAATTGGGGGTGCCAAGCACGATGCCGCTCTTGGTCTGCGAAGAGGAAACCGCTTTGGCGATCCCGAAGTCCGTGACCTTGACCTTGCCGTCTTTGATAACCATGATGTTGGCCGGCTTGACATCGCGGTGGATGACGCCCTGCCGGTGAGCGAAGTCCAGTGCCAGCGCTACCTCAGAGACGACAAAAAGGACTTTTCTCAAGGGCAGCAAAGAACCTTTCCTGCAGTATTTCTGCAGACTCTCTCCTTCCAGGTATTCCATGGCCATATAGGTGAGATCGTAGTCCTCACCCACATCATAAACAGCGACGATCGAAGGATGAGCGAGCTTTCCGGCGATCTGCGCTTCCCGCATGAAGCGGTCCTTGACTTCACGAATCTTCTCCGGTTCGAACTCATCGGAAAAACGGATGGTCTTGATGGCGAGGAAGCGGTTGATCTTGGGATCTCTCGCCTTGTAGACGATGCCCATGGCTCCCTGGCCCAGTTCACTGACGACCTCGTACCGGCCCACCGTGGGCTTTATTCCCAGGTCATCGGAAAAGATAATCTTGCCGTCCCGCCTGATTTCCTGGCTGCCCATCATCATGGGAGTGACAAGGCTCCGGAGCTTGGGGATCCGCTCAGCCAGGTCTCTGAAGTCCAGGCCTGTTTTCGCAATGTACTCATAGACGGCGACGGCCTTGTTGTACATCCTCTTGCGCTCGTAATCGAGGCCCAGGTTGTAGACCACGTCCTTCATCGCATCATCCAGAGGGATTTTGCGGAATTTCTCAAAAGCAAGGTCCAGAAGGCCCTGGCTTTGAAGACTGAGCCCGAGCATGCGGTTCGTCTCGATGCTCTCTTTGGAGGTGAGCCCCAGGGTTCGCTGGGTCACCACGACGTCCCGGATGGAATATTCGAAGAAGACTGCGATCATGGCCAGCGCGATGTAAACGATTTTGAACCAGATATCCAGGACCATGAAAAAGATGAATCCCACAAGGAAGAGGAAAAAGATGACAGTAGCCGTGATTCCCATGCGATTGATGAAGCCGTAACGGGACATGAGAAATGAAGCGAAAAGGGACAACAGGAGGATGAACACCGCCTCGATGTAGACCATGTAGGGAGGGCGAACCAGATACCTTCCGTTCACGATGTTGTCAATCACATTTGCGGCGAGTTCCACCTGAGGGAGCGCCGGGTCCACAGGAGTGCTTATTTTGGGGGCATCTTCGGCGGTGTACCCGATGAGGACGATCTTGCCGTCAAAGACGGCAGGCACTTTTTTGACATTCAGGATATCCACGAAGGAATAGTAAGGGAAGGATCTCCCTGTGCCTTTGAACTTAATGAGCAGTTCGCCGTTGGAGGCCGGAATAAGGGTCTCTTTGAGTTTGATCCCTTTGCCGGGAACGATCGCCTCTTCCGCCTTCTTGTTCACGAAATCAAGAGAAAGGCGAAAGGGCATGGACGGAATGATGTTGCTTCGATAATCGATAAAAAGGAGGTGAGTCTGACCGAGGGAGACCTTGTTGGGCGGCAGGTTAGTGTGCCCCAGGCCCCGGCTGCTCTCTGCCAATTCCGAAAAGGGGACGGTCAGCTGATTGACAGGCACGATTTCCGCGAAAGGCGCTTTTGTTTTCAGCGAATTCTTCTTTACAAAGGAGTCCTCAGGAAGGACCAGTTCCGTGTCGTATTTGCCGAAGCTTCCGAGCAGGGGAAGATAGATGATTCCGCCTTCCTTAATCGCCTTGATCAGCAGACGGTCGCTGTCCAGGCGGCTCTCAATGTCGGAAAGGCTTTTCAACAGGGCCGGATCCTTCGGCGAAGTCCCTAAACGCTCCTGGATGGCTTTCTGAAGCTCCCGGATTTCCTGGAGTCCCAGATTTCGCTCCTTCTCGCTGAAGAGAAGGTCAAGGGCAATCAGCTTGGCCCCGTTGTTCTTCAGAATAGGAATCATCTCTGCAATCAGCTGGCGGGGCCAGGGCCAGGGTCCCAATTGTTTGATGCTCTTATCGTCGATATTCACAATGGCGACGACATTGGTTCCCGGGTTTCTGGGGGAATCCAGGCGCATTTGTACGCTGTAGATCACCCTGCCCAGGCTTTCAAAAACCGAAAAGGACTGGAAAGAAAGGACAATAAAAAGGATTGCGAGAAAGGCTCCGACGAGGAGGTCAATCTTCTTTATAGGGGTTTTTTCCATGAACCTCTGGCTACAAAGCTCTCACTGCCCGCAGGATTCAGGCGAGCTTTTCAATATTCTTTAATTTATTACAAAGCAAGTATAGCACATGCAATCGGGCTAATTCAAGCTTAGCTTTTAAAAAAGTAACTATAAGGGAACCGAGGCGAGATGTCAAAAAAACTCCTTAGCCGTCGGGGGTGAAATTAATTAAACTTGAAAAACCCTGCGATTCGTATTAGGATTTTAACTCCAAGGTTTCAGAGAGAATTCAGCCAATTCCAAGCAGGCCCCTAAAGCGGGTTAATGCCGGGGCAGGGTGTGGAGTTCATCTGAACCTCATCTCAGCACGATACGCGGCAAAGGTTCCTGTGATAGAGTCCATAGAAAGCAAAAAGGCGAAAGTGAGCCCGATCAATAAGAGCGCGCCCAAGAAAGATGCCGTGCCACGCCGTCGTTTGGGAGAACTCCTGGTTGAAGCAGGCCTCCTGACCAACGAAAAACTTAATGAGGCCCTCGGCGCGCAGAAGACGACGGGAAAGCGGCTGGGACAGCAACTCGTGGACATGAGTGCCATTACTGAAGAGGAAATGGCATTCGCTCTCGCCATGCAGCTCAAGATCCCTTATGTGGACCTCAAGAACTTCGAAGTTCCACCCAAAGTGATTGAAAGCATTCCCGAGGAGATTTCGCACAAGTTCCTTTGCGTTCCCATCAGTCTCAAGAACAGCGTTCTCGATGTGGCCATGGCCGATCCCCTGGACCTGAACATGATGAAAGACCTCCAGTTCATCACAGGGTACAATATTCAGCCGGCCATCTCCACTTCCACTCAGATCGTAGAAGTGCTGCAGAAGCACTATCACCCTGACAAATCGATCGGTGACGTGGCTGATGAGCTCGGCGGGGAAGACATCATGGAGTTCCTCCCGGAAAAGGAGATGCAGGAGGAAGAGGAGGAACGGCCTGAAGAAGCGAAGGATTCTCCTTTCGTGAAAATGGTGGACCTGATCATCAAAAACGCCATCAAGAAGCGCGCCAGCGATGTTCACATCGAAGCTCAGGAAAATCAGGTTCGCGTTCGGAACCGGGTCGATGGCGTGCTTCAGGATTCGATCAAGCTCCCCAAGTGGACGCAGCCCATCATCATTTCCAGAATCAAGGTCCTGGGCGGAATGGACATTGCCGAGAAAAGGCTTCCGCAAGACGGCCGGATCAAGGTCAAGACCAGGAGCAGTTCTGTGGATCTTCGGGTGTCCACCCTGCCCACGTACTACGGGGAGAAGGCGGTCATCCGGATTCTGAACAAGCAGGAGTCCTTTCTCACGCTCAAAGAACTCGGATTCAGCTCCAAGAGCCTTGCGATCATCCAGAACTTCACCTCCCAGCCCCAGGGCATGGTGTTGATCACGGGGCCTACGGGAAGCGGGAAGACCTCCACCTTGTATGCGTGCATGCAGTCCATCAAATCCGACGAAGTCAACATCGTGACGGTAGAAGATCCCGTGGAGTTCGAACTGGCCGGCATCAACCAGGTTCAGATCAGTGAAAAAGTCGGTCTCACGTTCCCCTATGTGCTTCGCTCCATTTTGAGACAGGACCCGAACGTGATTATGATCGGTGAGATCAGGGATGTGGACACTGCTGAAATCGCCCTCCAGTCCTCTTTGACCGGCCACCTGGTTTTGTCCACTCTTCACACCAACGACGCTCCCTCAGCCATCACAAGGCTCATGGACATCGGGCTGGCTCCCTACATGATCGCCTCCTCTGTGACAGGGGTCGTGGCCCAGCGACTTGTCAGGGTCATATGCCCTTACTGTAAGGAGGAGTACCTCCCGAGCCAGGAACTCCTCAGCCGCATGGGCCTTGATCACGACAATCTCCCTTTCAAGTTCTACCGGGGGATGGGGTGCTCCAAGTGCGGGAATCTCGGCTTCAAGGGCCGCACGGTGATCGAGGAGGTGATGGTCATGAGCCGAAAAGTCAGGGAACTGACCCAAACCGGGACGTCCGCGGATCAGCTCAGAGAAGCGGCCATGGCCACGGGAATGACCACGCTGGGGATCAGCGGCATGAAAAAGATCGAGATGGGAATCACGACCATTGACGAGGTGTTGAAGGCGGTTCAGCAGAAAGAAGAGCTCACAACGATCTGTCCCCACTGCGGCAAGGGGGTGAGCCTGGACTTCAAGGATTGCCCGTACTGCAAGAAGCCCTTGGTTCCGACGTGCAGGAGTTGCAGCCGCATCGTTCATCCCGAGTGGATCGTTTGTCCTTATTGCCGGAATGATCTCAAGCCTGAAGCGTAGGGAGGCGCATTCCAACGCCCACAGGTTTTTCCTTGACTGTGCGGGCTTGATTTCAATACGATTAGGACTTAGACCGGTTCTTGAGTAAGAGGTCAATTCATGCAGTGTAAGAACCATCCGGATCGCAGAGCGGAGCACTTCTGTTCCAGCTGTCGAATCCCCCTTTGTGCGGATTGCGCTGAGGAGACGAAGCCGGGAGAGTATTACTGCTTCAAATGCGCCATGCTGGTTTCCGTGTCCGCGGTCGGAACCTCGATCAAAGGAAAGCGGGAAAAAATCGCCGAACACAAGGCGAAGGAAAAGAAGAAAAAAACCCCTTTTCATTACTTCGTCATGGTTTCCTCCGTCATGATTCTGGTCATGTGGGGGGTGATTCTTTTCGGTGGGCAGAAGGCTCCTGCCGGCGCCGCTGATCTCGGGAACCAACCCAGAGTGCTCCTGTTCATGGTGGATGGCGCTCTCAAACGATTTGCCCATTACGAAGGAAACAAGTATCCTTTTCAGCTGGTGGATCTCATTCCGAAGTACCTTCCTCTCAGAAAAGAAGATATCTCTCTTCTGGATAAGGTGAACTACACCCGAGATCCGAGTGTGGGATATCGCCTGTCCCTTGCAAAACCGAAACCGGGCGACATGAACATCATCATCTCGCCCAAGGGTGTGCGGTACGAAACGCTTCCTGGCGGGGGAAGCTAATGCGGAGACAATCAGGGTTCACTCTAGTTGAGTTGATGGTCGTGATCGCCATTGTGGGCATCCTGGCCGTAACGGCCCTGCCTTTCTATCAAACCTGGACTCAAAGGGCCTACGGTTCGCAAGCCAACCTCATGATGAAGAGCCTCATGGATGGCCAGATCATGTATTATCTGGAGAATAACCGGTTCTACCCGCTTGTGGGAGAGGACATCTTCATTCCCTATGAGGGGGCGGGGTCGCCGTCCCCCGCAAGCGCTCTCGATGATTTGGAGAGGGCCCTAAAAATTAAAATCTCGCAAAGCCAAAATTTCCGCTATACGATCATTAATTATGACAACGAATATTGCGGAGTGACCATAGAGGCCCCCTTTGCTCTCTTTAAAGGCCAACCAAGAGATTATGGTACACTTGTCGCCGTTGTGACAAAGCAAGGCGAAGTAACCTATGTGGGACCCTAATTGGGCCAAGAGATCGCTTTTGACCCGGATAAGAAAACGAAATGACGGCGGCAAGCGGAAAGACTGGCAACCGCCCGGGAATTCATGGATGGGTTCGATTGGGCCACAAGAACGACCATGAATCTCGATACCCTTTTCAACAACCTTCTCACCAGCGGGATAGGCTTATCCGATTCGGAGACCCTCCGAAAGCTTAGGATCCTCAACACCTTTCATCTGGTCGTGATCATGGCGGCCCCCCTGCTGGGCCTTTTTTATTTTTATGCGGGCGCCCTGATTCTCTTCTATGTGACCATCTTCACCGGTATTCTCATGATTTCCTCCTTCCTCCTCCTGAGAAAAACCAGAAGCCTGGTTCTGGGAGGGCACTGCGCCATCTCCATCCTCTGGGCCTTCCTGTTCCTTGTCTCATGGAACACCGGGGCCATCACCTTCGAGGGGGTGATCCACCCCACATGGATTTTGAACGGGAGCCTGATTCTGCTCGCGGTCCTCATCATGGGATATCTCCACGGGAGCCTCTGGACGATGGCCATGTTCGTGCAGGTGGGGATCATTGTCTATCTGTATCAGATCCGCTTCCAGTTCCCGAACCTCCTTCCCATGGAGATGACGGCCCTGTATCACCTGGGCACCTTCATGATCGGGTTCCTGGTCCTGGTGTTGTTTGCTTTCTTGTTTGAGAGAGAAAGGGAGGAAGCCCTGCTCCGTGAGGAAGGCAAAGCACAGGCTCTGAGAGAATCCAAGAAGTATATCGACGATATTCTGGAGAGGTCCCCTGTGCCCACGCTCATTATTGACCGCAGCCACCGGGTCGTTCAGTGGAACCCTGCCTGCCAGACGCTGACAGGGATTTCAGCCGGAGAGATTCTCGGCAAAGCGGTGTGGGAGGGGTTCAGGATGGGCCAGCAGGGAAGTCTGGCCGACATGGTTCTGGCGGAACCCGGAGCGGTGAACGATCATTTTCGAGAGGCCGTCCTTTCCAAGTCAGAGAGCGGATGGTACGAAATGGACACGTTCCTTCCGCATTTCCAAAACGGGAGGCGGGTGCTCCTCAGTGCCGGTGCGCTCTTGGACGAGACGGGCGGCGTGAGAGGTGCCATCCAGACGGTGCGGGAGGTCGCGGGCGAGCCTTTGGACAGAGCTCTGAGGGATTCAGGGCAAGTGAATGAAGCCTTTGTCTCTCCCGTCTACAAGGTCAATGCCCGTGGAAGAATCAGCTCCTGGAATCGCGGGTGTGAAGAGATTTTCGGATACCCCTCCGGGGAGATGATCGGGCGAAACGCTGCGGACTTGGTTTCAGCGCGTTACAGAACTCTGTTTGAAGAGGCCCTCACCAGAGCGTTCCAGGGGGAGACCTCCGGCACCAAGATCTGGAGATGCCAGCACAGCGAGGGAAAACCTGTTTACGTCACGGCGAGGGTTTACCCTCTCCAGGCGGGCAACGGCGGGGAGAAGGAGTGCGCGGTCGTCAATGCCGATGTGACCGATATCACGATACGGTTGAAAAAATCGGAGAGCGAAGCGGTGGAAACAAAGGAAAAGCTCAAAACCCTGAGCGAGGAGCACGGTCTTCTGAAAAAAAACATTGCCAGCTTCATCCGGAAGACAGAAGAAGAATGAAGGAGGGACAAAGGGAAAGGCCTGCTAAAGGACTTCGTAAACCATCACTTCCAAGGTTTTGCCTTTCACCTTCCGGGGCCCAACCGAGCGAATATTGAATTTTCCCTGAACGCGTTCGTAGGTTTCTTCGCCAATGAGGATCTGATTGGGCTGGGCAATGGATTCGAGCCTGGAAGCCGTATTGACCGCATCCCCGATCACCGTGTAATCCATTCTTTTGGGAGACCCGATATTCCCTGCAACGACTATCCCCGTATTGATCCCGATGCGAATGGAGAATTTTCTCTCCTCCGGCGACCCTGCCATCATGGCTCCCAGCGCCTGCATCATCTCCTGAGCTGCCCGGATGGCTCTTTCCGCGTCATCCTCCTTTTCCATGGGGGCTCCGAAAACGGCCATCAGGCCGTCACCGATGTACTTGTCGAGGGTGCCGTCGTACTGGAAGAGGATGTCCGTCATGCGTGAAAAGAAATCGTTCAGGATCAGGTTGACTTCCCTTGGGGGCATCCGTTCGGCCAGAGCGGTGAAGCCGTTGATGTCCGCAAAGAGGATGGTGGCGGTCACATCCTTGGGTTCCATCATGTCGTCCAGGGTTTCCTGGCCTCCCTTCAAGATCATGTCGATGACCTGGGGGGAATGAAACCTCTCCAAACGATTCCTGATTCGCTCTTCTTCCCGGATTTGCTCGTTGAGGCTGGCTTGCTCAATGACCATGGCCATCTGGCTTCCGATCGCTTTGAGCAGTTCCAGGTCCCCTTGGGCGAACTGGTTGTCCAGTCGAACGCTCTCCAACTGGATCACACCGATAATTTTGTCTTTTCGCCACAGAGGCACGCTGATGGCGGAGCGGATTTGCTGGAGCAAGAGACTCTTGGCATGGTCCAGGCGGGAGTCGGTCATCGCATTGGATGTCAGCAGCGCCACCCCGTCACGGATGACCCGGTTGATGATGGTTCGGCTGGCTTTCAGGGATTCCTGCTCCCCGCTTTGGTTTTCCCGCGATTTGACAACGACCGGAATCAGTTCCTCCCTGTCTCTTTCTCCTGTAAGAATGAGGAACCCGTAGTCCGCATCAATGACGACAAAAATGAGGTCCATGATCTTGTTGAGAAGCTCACCGAAGTCATGGATGGAATTCAGCTGCCGGCTGATTTCATAAAGGACATAGAGAACCTTGTTGGTTCTTTCAAGGGCGGAGAGCTCCTTTTTGAATTCCGGCACCTCGCTTTCTTTTTTGAAAGGCAGCGCCCTTCCGCTGTCAGCCAGTTCCTTTGAGACCAGAAGAACCTGCGAATCCATAGGGCTGAACGTTTCGGAACTGGCCTTGATGATCGGTTCAGGCTCTTTACCCAACGCCGTCCCGCCGCTCAAGGTCAAGGTGCCCTTGAAAGGCTTTCCCGCTCGAGGCCGAGAGAGGTAGGTCAAGGTGTTGAGACCGATTTTAATGATGTCCTCATGTTTCAGGAAGGCGCTCTGAATCAAGGTCTCATTGAGAACCGTACCGTTAAAACTGCCAAGATCCAGGAGAAGGTGGCCCTGATCCGTTTTGGTAATCTTGGCGTGCTTTCGTGAAACCGTGTGATCGAGCAGCACGAGGTCGTTCTCTTTGCTGCGGCCGATGGTCGTTTCCTGCCTCAACAACGGATAGTTGCTGATGCGGCCGTCTGTGGTGGTGACATAAAGAGTCGCCATGGAGGATTTGCTCCGTTTAGGAACCAGAGATTTTTCGAGCCCAGAGATCACACCCCCCTGTCCTCGGCTCGAGACATCGATGCGCTATACAACGAAGGATCCGGTTGAGACTCAAATGTTCTCTCCGTTGTTATTCGGAAAAGGCGATCAGGATGACGGTCGTGTCATCCCTCCCGCCTGCCAAGCTGGCCTTCAGGACCAAAGAGAGCCCTATCTTGTAAAGGGTCCTGTCCGGAACGGACAGGATGATCGCCAGAATGTCTTCATCGGGGAGTGCGGCGTGGAGTCCGTCGGAACACAACAAATACAGGTCCCCCGGTGACAGGTCGGACCGACAAACATCCATTCGAGGATTCTCTCCCAGGCCCAGGGCACTGGTGAGGAGGTTCCTCTGCGGATGGGCTCTGGCTTGTTCCCTGGAGAGGAGGCCGCTTTTTTGCTGTTCACCGACAATGGAATGATCGGTGGTGATCTGAGCGATTTGTCCTGACCGGATCCGGTACACCCGGCTGTCCCCAACGTTGACAATGGCCAGGTGCTCTCCCTCCGTGAGTGCCCCGACCAGCGTGGTCCCCATCCTCCTGATGACCGATGAATGGCCGGAGAGCCCCGTGATCCTTTGGTTGGCCAGAGTGACCGCGGCAAGGAGACGGTTCTGTTCCGGAGTGAGATCCTTTTGAGGAAGGGCCGGCCATTCCACCTCCCCGGATCTTGAACGGATCACGAAATCCGAGATGCAATCAATCGCCAACTGACTGGCGGTCTCCCCGGAGACGTGGCCCCCCATCCCATCGGCGATGAGGAAGAGGCCTTGCTTTTCATCCCTGAAATAACGGTCCTCGTTTTGAGTGTGGGACTTGCCGATCTCTGAGAACCCGAAGGATGTGAATTTCATCATCTCCCTTTTTCAACGACCGACCGATGCAGGAGGTTCTCCGGAGAAGACCTGCTCCTTGAGGCGGCCGAAGGTCAGCCTGTTCCGTGACCTCAAAGGGAGAACAACGGAAGGCTGGCGGGCTTTGCAATGAAGGGTCTTCTCTCGGGGAAGTTCTACGATGGAGTCTGAGCTGAAAGGTTTACCACAACCAGTTTCCATTCCTGTCCCATCGACTGTTGACGGGAAACCCGAGCTTCGACAAAAGATGGTGAAAGAGGAATTGCCGATTGCCCCTGAAATACCCCAGTTCCTCACAGTAGGAATGAGGCTTGAACTCCTTGGCCTCGGCCTCGGAAAGAGTCATGGTTTGGGCTGTCTTGCCGGCAACACAGACGTGATCAAAATGGATGGAATGGTAAAGCCTGTCCTCCGTCGTAACGACGACTACAGCGTTTCCCGGAATTTTTTCATCCACGGTGACGTAAATGCTCAGAAAAAAGCCGATGACCAGAAGACTGATCACGATGACGGCAGCAATTTTACCCTTTTGAGGTCTTCCCATAGGAGCGTCTTGCGGCAAGGTCCCCGTCTAAATACAAAGCACTTTATAATGTTCTAGCTCAAAAGTCAAATTCAGTTATTCTTGTCGTCCTCTGACCTCGGCATAGGAAGCCTAAAGAACTCGATTTGCTCATTTCTCAGCATTTTCTCCTCTTCCCAGGTCGCAGATCCCTTGATGTTCTTCTTCTCACTGACCCCGTAATGCATTCTGAGGGCCTCCTCGGCGAAGTTGGAACCCACATCTTCAAAATTTTTGTTCACATAGTCGACAATCTCTTTTGCAAGTTTCCCGTAATCGATGGAATCCGGAAGTCTTTCCGGTTCAGTACGGGCCATCTTGGTGGCGACCGGAGAGAGCACTCTTCGCACTCGGGTGTCTTCGCAAACAGGGCATGTCACCAACTTCTTTCGGGCTTGCTCTTCAAAGGAAGCGCTGCTGTTGAACCAGCCCTCAAATCGATGCCCACTCGCGCACTCTAAGTCAAATACGATCAAGAAGGCCTCTCCCCCGGCGTTCCAGCCGACACAGGATTCCTACTTTTCAGCGTAAAGAACAGCCAAGATCCTTGTGGTTTCTTGGCCGTGGCACTTGACGAGGTGGGGAACCGTGGAGTCGTAATAAATGGCGTCCCCCGGCTCCAGCACATGGATTTCCTCGCCCAGCCGGACTTCCATACGACCACTCAGGACAAAAATGAATTCCTGGCCGTCGTGAGAGGACCTTTCCCCTTCTGTGGTCGCAGGCTGCAGGGTGACCAGAAAAGGCTCCATGTGCCGATCCTTTTTGTACGCCGCAAGGGATTCATAGCCATACCCATAATGCTTGTCTCTCTTTGAGTCGTATCGAGAGACCACCTTGCGATCCCCTCTGCGAACAATGGTGAAAGGCCTCAATTCATCCCCTGAAATGAAGTAACCCATCTTCATTTCGAGGGCCTTGGCCAGCTTGATAATCGTTCCGAGGGGCGGAGCGCTTTGCCCTTGCTCGATTTCCGAGAGGAGGGACACCTCAATGCCAGTTCGCCTCGATATATCCAACAAGCTGAGACCTCGCTGTTCCCTGGCCCTTTTCACCCGTTCGGCCACGTTGACCGTGAGGTCTTCTTGCGGGGGTTCCTGATCGATGCTCTCCATGAAAGCCTTTTCCTCATCCCTGCTGGTGAACTGGCTCACATGGGCAAGAAAATCATCGTACCCTTCAGATCGCTTGCTCTTATCTTTCTCTTGGGTCATGGCTCATTCCCTGGTTCATTGCCGTAAAAGGATCGGCTTTATTGTTATCATGTCCTATGACGGTCGGTCAAGAAGCGAGTCCTCTGTCTTTCTTGACAGAGGAAGGCCCGGGGCCTATGATGAATGCGACAAAAGCTAATGGATAGAGCTTGAAAAATCAACGGAATTTTCAAGGGCTGGGACTAAAGAGAGGCCGATAGGATGTTTGAAAAGCAGTTCATTGTGGATGAGCTCACGAAACACGACACGTGGAGAATGTTTCACATCATGGCGGAATTCGTGGAAGGCTTCGAGGTATTGCCCGAGGTCTATCCGGCGGTCAGCGTTTTCGGTTCTGCAAGGGTTAGCCCAAAGAGCCCCATTTACAAGACAACCGAGAAGCTGGCTCGCCTGCTCGCAGAAAACGGGTTCAATGTCATCTCCGGAGGAGGGCCGGGGATCATGGAGGCTGCCAACAAGGGGGCTGCGGAAGGGGGAGGTAAATCGGTGGGACTCAACATTCACCTTCCCCGCGAACAAAAACCGAACAAATATGCGAACGTCCGCCTTGACTACAAGTACTTTTTCATCAGGAAAGTCATGTTCGTCAAGTATGCGGTCGCCTATGTGATCATGCCCGGCGGGTTTGGCACCCTCGATGAACTCTTCGAGGCCCTCACCCTGATTCAGACCAAGAGAATTCGATCCTTCCCGGTCATCCTTGTGGATTCACGATACTGGAAGGGTCTTGCGGACTGGATGAGGAAGACCCTCCTGAAATCCAACTTCATTTCCCCCCATGATCTCGACATTTTCCACATGGTGGACAAGCCTGAGGAGGCGGTGGGCATCATCAAAAGGAGGATCATTGTCTGAGGGCGAGGCATGACGAGATCCATGTTCTATTCCAAAGCGCTGAGCGCTTTGGAATAGAATTGAGTGGCCACCAATTGGATTTATTCCGCATCTATCTGGAGGAATTGTGGTCCTGGAACAGGAAGTTCAACTTGACCGGCCTGGAGGACCGCGGGCGGATGGTGGTCGAGCTTTTCCTTGATTCACTGCTTCCGTCCCCCTTTGTTCCTGGGGAGGGAGATCTCCTTGATGTAGGCTCCGGTGCGGGTTTCCCGGGTTTGCCGCTCAAAATTCACTGCCCCCTGCGCCATACGTTTCTGCTGGAACCAAACTCAAAAAAAGTGAGCTTCCTCCGTCATGTGATTCGGCTGACCAAGCTGAGAGGGGTAGAGACCATCAAGGGCCGTGTCGAGCATCTTCCCAGGGAGGTTCGATACGACACGGTCACTGCGAGAGCGCTGGCGGAGCTAGGGAAGACCCTCGAGTGCTGTGCTCCTCTGGTGAAGCAAGGAGGTCTTCTGCTTCTCTATCTGGGAGCCAGGGCAGAAGAGCACTTAAAGGAAAGTGAGCGCTTGGTAGCGGATCATCACCTCAGGGTGGCCAAGAGACTTTCCTATGCCCTGCCGGGAAAACGATCCGAGAGGCACACGGTGATCTTCCAAAAAGAGCGAGAGATTGTTTAGTTGCCGGCGAGAGGGAATGCCGAGGGTTCCGGACAAAGAAGATCCAGGATAAGGCCGAGCTGGCGCTCAACGAACTCTGCAAGGGTAAGACGTCTCCTAAAATGCCATCTCTTGAGGACCCACATATGGGCCATCATCATGATGTTGAAGGCCATTAAATCGACATCGGTTCTTCTGAAAAAGCCTTTCTGAATACCCTCCTTGATGATCTCTGAAAAAATCTCGGAAACAATCACCTCCAGTTGCATGACGGCGCCTTTCGCGGCTGCATCAAGGGAGCCTGATTTCTGGTACATGAGAAGGATTTTATCCTGTTCCCGGTCGACAATTCCTGAGTAAAGCACCACGGCGGTTGCCAGCTTGTCCCGGGGCTGATCGAGTTCTCCAATCCGGCGAGTGAGGTTTTCTCTGAAGGAATTGAGGACATCCTCCATGATCATCTTCATGATTTCAGATTTCTTACCGGCGTAGCGATAGGTGACCGGAAGGCTCACGCCTGCCATTTCGGAAATCTCCTCAATGGAGGTCCCGGCAAAACCTTTTTTCGCGTACAAAAGACTTGCTGCGTCGATGATCTTCTTTCGCACCGTATCCGAAGCGCTGATCTGATCAAGCACCGTCAACTGCTTTTTTGAAACATCCATTTCCTTCGCTCCTTCCGTCATCGGTCAGTGAGCGGCTCACCGCATTTCTTTATCACATTAAGGAACGCTCAAGAAAGTAATTTTAGATTGCTTGATCCCCAGAGAACTCCATGTAAAGTCACTTATGATTGTTTACATTTGATTTGTTATTGATGCTATGAATTCTGTTGACTTTTAATCGATTATAATATATTCTCTATCACTAAATAGGTTCTTAATTAAAACAACAGGAAAGGAGAGAGTATGGCAACCGCTGGACAAATCAAATACAGAATCGGGCTAGCAAAGAAAAAAGCTGCAAAATTTCTTAAAGAACTCGCAGCGATCAAGAAAAAGGTCAAAGGATTAGAAGCACAACTCAAGAAAGCTAAACCTGGGAAAAAGGTCAAACCTAAGGCCAAGAAGAAAGCCAGACCCAAAAGAAAAGCGGCCAAAAAGAGAAGATAAGGCCAACCTGTTAAGATTCTGCAACAAAATGACATGAGGGCACCCAAGCCGGAAAGGTGCCCTTTTGTCTTTTTCGTCTTCTTACAGCCCCCAACCCGCCAGTTGCCTCAGCATCCTGTCCCTATGAGTACCAGGCCAGAAAAATCGGCCGCACTCCGGACAACACTGAATTCCCGAAAGATTTTCATGCCAGACATAGTCCGGCAGGCTCGACCTCGCAGACTCAGGGTCTGCTTCCCTGAGCGGCACATTGCAGCGCAGGCATCTTGTGAAGAATTTCGATCGATCGAGTTTGAGGCAACCGAGATCACGCAGCTCCTTAAGCTGCTCACCCACATGGTCTGATCGAATCAGGATCACTCCCGGGTGATGCGCCTGCGCCTCCGTGCGGCGGGACAACAGCCTTCTTCCTTGAGCCATGAAGCGGACGAGGTCTTCTTCCCGGTATGATCGCTGATAAAGAACATCATAGCCGATCATCCTCAGCCACTTGGCGAGTTTCCCTAACATCGGTTCTGCCACGAATCGATCTTCCATGGGGGGACGGGGTCAAATCCGTTGACCGCCAACAAGGGTTATTATAGATTACTTGCAAACAAAGGCGAATCTATTCTTTTTGATTGTGGAAGTGTAATCCATGGATCGAATTCTCATCGAGGGAGGATACCCTCTCAAGGGCAGCGTCAGGGTGAGCGGGGCAAAGAATGCCGCTCTTCCCGTCATCGCCGCCTGCCTTCTCACAGGAGGATGGCACCGTCTGAAACGCATCCCTAACCTCAGGGACGTCCACACCATCAAGCTGATCATGTCCAGGATGGGCGTGGTTTTCCGTGAGGAAAACGGCGGGCTGGCGGTGAACTCTGAGCACTTGGACAAATACATCGCCGCCTACGAACTGGTGAAGACGATGAGAGCCTCGATTCTTTTGTTGGGGCCTCTCCTGGCGAGGCTGGGCAGGGCGCGCATCTCTTTGCCGGGGGGGTGTGCGATCGGAGCCAGGCCCGTCGATCTTCATCTCAAGGCTCTCGGCGCCATGGGGGTGCAGATGTTCCTGAAAAAAGGGTACATCAACGCCGAGGTCCAGCAGCTCAAAGGAGCGGAAGTCTTTTTCGACATCCCCACGGTCACGGGCACAGAGAACATCATGATGGCTGCAGCCAGGGCGCGAGGCCAAACCGTGCTCCGAAATGCAGCCAAGGAACCGGAAGTGCAGAATCTCGCGGACATGCTGAGAAGCATGGGCGCGGAGATCGAAGGGGACGGCAGCGACACGATTGCGATCCGGGGGCGGGAGGAATTGGCTCCTGTCCAGGATCACGAGATCATCCCCGACAGGATTGAATCCGGAACCTTCATGATTGCAGCGGCCATGACCCGGGGGGAAGTTGATATTGAAGGATGCCGGCCGGACCACGTGGCCGCGGTGATGGAGAAACTGCAATCCGTTGGCGCGGAAATCACCTCGACGGAAAGAGGGGTTCATGTCAAGGGACCGGACGCCGTTCAAAGCGTGGACATCGAAACCAGGCCATTCCCCGGTTTTCCCACCGATCTCCAGGCCCAGTTCATGTCGCTCATGTGCATCGCAAAAGGGTCGAGCATCATCCGGGAAACCATCTTTGAAAACCGGTTCATTCATGTGAGCGAACTCAAACGCCTGGGCGCGGACATCACGATCCATGGGAATCAGGCCCTGGTTCGAGGCAAAGAACGTCTCCTGGCCGCACCCGTGATGGCGACGGATCTCAGGGCCAGTGCCTCTTTAATTCTTGCAGGACTCGTGGCTCAAGAGGGCACCACGGAAGTGAACAGGATCTATCATTTGGACAGAGGGTATGAGGCCCTGGAGAAGAAGTTCCAAGCCCTGGGCGCCAAAATATGGCGGGAAAAAACCTAAAGCAGGCCTCTCGCCGTAACCAAAGACGAATTCCAAAACCCGAATTTCGAACAAGGTTTACCCGCCTGGCGGGTTCGCTTTTGAACTTCTTCCAACACGAGTAAGAAGTCAGAGACTCAGGTTCCTGACATGCCTCTCCGTCCTCTGATTCCGTTACTGTTCGCATTCGTGGCGGGACTGCTCGCCAGCTTTTTCAGTCTGCCCGCTGACTCGGCCCTCAGAATCGTCCCCGCCGTCTCTTTCGTGGTGCTTTTGATCCTAGGCCTGGCGGTTCAGGGCAAGGGGAGGTACCCTCTTCATCTTTTCCTGTTTTTCTTCGCAGGCTCCCTTCTCGATCTGAGCAACCGGCAGGGTTCGGAACTGGGCGCTCTCGCTGAGAGGCAAGCGCGCGTCACCATCGAAGGCACGGTCGTCGAACCTCCGGTCATCAGAGAGGAGACCGTGACGACCGTTGTCAGGGTCGATCGGTTTCATGGGATGGAGCGCGGAATGGCGGCCGGAGAGAAACTCCGGGTCAACATTTACAAACCGGATTCCGCCTTTGCTCCGGGAGACAGGATCCTTTTTCCGGCAAGACTCAGAGCGTTCCGCAATTTCAACAACCCGGGGCGCTATGACTATGCCCTGGCCATGGAAATCAGAGGCCTTTCCTGCGCCGCTTCAGTGACGGAAGGCCGGCGAATCGTTCGTCTCGGTAAAGGGGATCTGGGTTTCCCCTTTGAAATGCTGGAAAGAGCGCGCAAGCCGATTCGAGCGTTTTTTGCCGAACGCCTCTGTCCCCGAAACCAGGCCATTTTCCAGGCGCTGATCCTGGGTGAACAGGAGAGCATCCGGCGCGACGTTCGGCAAGCCTTTACCGTCACGGGGCTGGGACATGTTCTCTCCGTGTCGGGGCTTCATGTGGCGCTGGTGGCCTGGTTTGCTTTTGCCTTGATCAAGAAAGCCCTTTCCCTGTCTTACGAGTTGGCTCTTCGAACAGACCTGCGAAAGGCTGCCGCTCTTCTCACTTGCATTCCTGTGGTGGCCTATACTTGCCTTGCAGGGTTCCAGGTGCCCAGCCAGCGGTCCATGATGATGGTGCTGGCGTTTCTTTTTTCTATGATCCTGGGCAGAGAAAAAGACGTGTGGTCAACGCTTGCTTTCGCCGCTCTCGTCGTTCTTGCCGTGGATCCCCATTCGATTTTCACTATTTCTTTTCAGCTTTCGTTTCTTGCGGTCGTGGGAATTCTCTGGCTGGCGCCGAAGATCTTCTCGGTCATTTCCTTCCAGACCTACGAACTGAAGAAGGGACTCCTGTATCGCGGCTATCTCTATTTCTGCGGACTCGCCTCCGTGACCCTATCGGCGATGTTCTTTCTTTTTCCGGTGGCCTCCTTCTATTTTCACCGGCTTTCTCTGGTGAGCCCCCTGGCCAACATGACGGCGCTGCCCATTATGGGAATTTGCATCCTGCCCCTAGGGCTCCTGGCCGCCGCCTGCTTGCCTTTGTCTCAGGGTCTGGCCGAGTTCGTCCTGGCGGTTGCAGCATGGGGACTGGACCGGATGATGGACTATGTAGACTACTGGAGCGGTTTTTCCTGGACAGAGGCCCAGGTGATCAGGCCAAACTTCATGGAAATCCTTCTATTCTATGCGTTCTTCTTTTGCCTTTTCTCTCTGAGGCGCCTGAAATGGGCTAGGGGCGGTGTCGTATTCCTCTTGCTTGTTCTGGCAGGAGACATGGCTTACTGGACCTACAGGACGCACTTCAATCCTTCCTTGAAGGTGACTTACCTCGATGTGGGGCAAGGAAATGCCGCTCTGATCGAGTTTCCAGGCTCCGAGAGGATGCTGATCGATGGAGGTGGTTTTTCGGGGAGCGATTTCGACACAGGGGAGATGGTGGTGGCGCCTTTCCTCCTCCGATCCAAGATTCTACGAATCGACACGATTGTGATGACTCACCCCGAGGCGGACCACATGAACGGGCTTTTTTATATTGCAGAGCATTTTAGGCCAAGGGAGTTCTGGTACAATGGCGAAAAAGGGGACTCCCCTTCTTTCAGGGAACTCATTGCTCTCTTAGAGGCCAAGGGAATCAGAAGAAGGACTCCTGCGGAGTTAAA
>Ga0105106_10001184_pt1 | contig 18728 bp, 13 predicted proteins | sample PPLLaktember2015_5_FD_79109 | JGI IMG/M metagenome (GOLD analysis project Ga0105106, IMG submission 79109) | Freshwater sediment microbial communities from Prairie Pothole Lake near Jamestown, North Dakota, USA - PPLs Lake P8 Core (1) Depth... | ecosystem: Environmental > Aquatic > Freshwater >...
CGCCCTGATCTTGGCGACCATCTCCGGCGCCGGTATCACGCGCTTGCCCGCGAGGTGGCCGCAGCGCTTGGGCCACGACTGATCCTCGATGTGCACGCCCGCGACGCCCGCGCGCTCGTAGTCGCGGATGGTGCGGCGCATGTTGATCGGATTGCCGTAGCCGGTATCGGCGTCCGCGATGACGGGAAGCCCCGACGCGTCGACGATGCGAGTCGCGTTGTCGATCATCTCGGTCGCGGTCAGGAGCCCCACGTCAGGCGCGCCGAGGCGCGTCAGGCTCGTTCCGAAGCCCGTCATGTAAACCGCATCGAAGCCTTCGAGCGCGACGAGACGGGCCGCGAGCGCGTCGGCGACGCCGGGTGCGACGATGCAGCCGGGCTTGGACATCAGCGCGCGAAAGCGCGCGGTCGGACGTTCGGTCATGGCTACCTCCAACAGTGTGTTCCTACGTCATTAGAGTACCGGAGCGATCGCCAGATCGCCGTTCTATTCAGCCGGCTGGAGTTTCCAGCCGCCGGCTGGCTGCGGCGCGAACCTGAGCGGCAGGGCGTTGGTAACGGGCGCTTCGGTTTCGACGACTTCCAGCGTCCGGCAGAGCACGCGAAATATTCCCGAGTGACCGACGATGAGCGGGACGGCCGCGTCGATCACCGCGAAGCCCGCGAGCACGCGCCGGGTGAATTCCTCGGTGGTTTCCGCGCCGTCGGGCGTGACTCCGCGCATGCGCGAGCCTCGCGGCTGCCCTTCCAGCGTGCCCCAGTTGCGCTCGGCGATCTGCTCGATCACCACGACCGGAAGCTGCAATCGCTCTGCAATGGGCTCCGCGGTGTGCAGCGCGCGCCTGAGCGGGCTCGAATAGACGCCGGTGATCGGGTGCTGCGCGAGCACTGACGCGGCGGCAAACGCCTGCGTGCGTCCGAGATCGGTGAGATCGGTGTCGAAGGAGCCGGCGACGAGCCGGTTTGCGTTCATTTCGGTCTCCCCGTGGCGGAGGAAATAGAACGAACGCTGAAAGAGCGGGATCGCGTGGCTCACAACGATACGGCGGCTTTCGCGCCGCGGCCGGGAATGGGGAAAGTCACTCGGTGGTAGCCCCTGCAGCCTGGATTATCTTCCGCCACTTCGCGACTTCGGCGGCTGCGGCGGCGCTGAAGGCTACGAGCGAGAGTGCGACGAGGGCGCGATTCATCCGGCATTCCCGATGCTAGAGCCTGTTCTAGGCGGGCGCGGCCGCGCGCGCCTTGGAGCCCTGCTGCGGCGCGCTTCGCGTCTGGTACTCCACGCTCGCGAGCGCTTCGGTGCGCCAGAGCTCTCCCAGCAGCGCGCGCGCGCCCGCCTCACCGATCACGGGCTCGGCGAGCTCCAGGAACTTGTCGTTCACCTCTTCGTCGGTGAGCGGCATTTCGGGGTCGCCTTTGCGCGTGGGCTGGAAGTGCGCGAGCGTGCGCCCGTCGTTGGTTTCGATCTCCACCTGCGCGGCACGCTGGTTGGGATAGCCTTTCGAGAGCTCGGGATCGGCCACGACCTCGATCTTCTTCATGAGAGCGCGCACGTCCGGGTCGCTCATGCGCTCGGGCAGGAAAGCATTCAGCCGCACGCTGCCGTGCACCAGCGCGTGCGCCACGGTGTACTGGATGCTGAACTTCGCCTGGTACTCGCCTTCCGGGTTCGCGTTGTCGATGATGTCGAGGCCGGCTTTGTAGGATGCGAGCCTGATGCGCTTCACGTCCCTGTGCGTGAGCTCGTGCGCGGCTTTGAGCGCGAGCACCGCGTCGATTGCCGGGAAGGTGTGGCCGCAGCAGCCGTGGTTCTTGAAAGTCACGTGGACGATGTGATAGTCCGTGCCGAGCCCGCGAGTCGCTTTCGACCAGTCGGGATCGATGCTCATCGCGGCGCCGAAACCTTTCGGCCCTTCGAGGATGTCGAGCGCGCCGGTGACGCCTTTGGCGGCGGCCATCGCCGCCATCGCGCCGGCGTCCGCGGCATGGCCGCCGTGCAGCGGCTTCGTCATGGCCTGGGACAGGAAAGCCTGCTGCAACCCCGAGGCGAAAGTGCCGACGGTCGCGAGCGCGTGCATGAACTGCTCTTTGTTGCAGCCGAGTATCGTCGCCACCGCGGCCGCGGCGCCGAAGCAGCCGACGGTGCCGGTGGTGTGCCAGAACCTGTAATGCGAAGGCATGACCGCTTCGCCGATGCGCGTGGAGACTTCGTAGCCGACGATCACGCCGCGCAGGAATGTCTCGCCGCTCGCGCCGGTCGACTGCGCCGCCGCGAGCGCGGCCGAGATGACGGGGCTCCCGGGGTGGTAGCCGGCGTCGCGGTAAATGTCGTCGAACTCGACCGAGTGCGAAGCGGCGCCGTTGATGAGCGCCGCCGCGCGCAGCGTCGCGCGGCGGCCGGTCGCCAGGCGCGCGCCGCCGCGGTCGAGGTCTTCGGCGAAAGCTTGTTCGAGGAGGACCGCGGGCGTCACCTGGCTGCCGGGCAGGAGCGCCGCGTACCAGTCGATCACCGCGCGCTTCGCGTGGTGTATGACTTCGTCGGGGAGCTTGGAAGTCTGTTCATTGACGGCGTAATCAGCAATCTGCTCGAGCAGCATGTTTTGTCTCCTGACAAAAATAGGGGACAAGATAGCCCCTTCCCCCACCCCTCCCCAACGCCGGGGAGGGGAGTAACCGACGCGTTAACCGGACCTATCGAACTGCCCGGACAATCAATCCGTCGACCGCGACGACGCCTTCGCCTTCTCGCTTCACCATCAGCGGGTTCACCTCCGCTTCGGAGACGTCGTCGACGAACGCGAGCTGCGACATCGCGCTCACCGCTTTCGCCAGCGCCGCGCGGTCGCCTTTGGGCATGCCGCGATAGCCGCGGATCAGCGCGAGGCCTTTCACTTCGTCGATCATCGCGTCGGCATCTTCCGCGCTCACGGGCGCCAGCCGAACAGTGAAATCCTTGTAAATCTCCGCGAGCACGCCGCCGACACCGAGCACGACGACCGGGCCGACCTGCGGGTCGCGCTTGTAGCCGAGGATCAGCTCGGCGAGCCCTTTCTCCATGCGCTGAACGAGGATGCCTTCGATCTTCGCGTCCGGCTGCTTCGAGCGCACGCGCGCGAGAATGTCTTTCGCAGCCTGCTCGAGCGCCGCCGCATCGCCGATGTTCAGCACCACGCCGCCGGCTTCGGTCTTGTGCAGGATGTCGGGCGAGAGAATTTTGGCGACGACCGGAAAAGCCACGCCCACTTTCTGTCCGGGTTCTGTGATGACTTCGGTCGCCGCGCGTGGAATGCCGAGCGCTTCGAAAACGGCGCCCGAGCGGTATTCGTCGAGCTGCGCGCCGGCGTCCTTCAGGAGCTTCGCGGCCGCGGCGAGCGGCTTCTGATCGGCTGCAGGCTGCTCGATCGGCGGCGCCCAGTCGCGCCACGCGCGTATCGCGTCGGCGCAGGACTCGGGCGTGCGAAAACCCGCGATGCCGGCTTCGGCGAGGAGCTTGAGCGAAGTCTCCGCGTGAGGCGCGACGAAAGACGCGAGCGGCTTGCCGCGGGTATCGGCTTCAATCAGAGGCTCGATCGCCACCTGCGGCTGGAATTGCGCGGAGCTTCCCGCCACAGCGAGCACCAGATCGCAGTGCTCCGAGGCGAGCAGCGTGTCGAGCACCGCGCTGTAAATCTCCTTCTTCGCGCCGGCGAGCGTCAAATCGGTGAGGCGCGCTTTGCTGATCGTGATGTTCTGCGCCGCGAGGCTCGCCACGACGTCGTCCGTCGGCCCGACGACTTCCACGCCGAGCGTGCCGAGGCGATCGACGACGCTCGCCGCGCCGCCGCCGGTCGTCGTCATCACCGCCACGCGATGCTGCTTCGCGGGCTTCTGATTCGCGAGCAGCGCGGGAAGCTCGAACAGATTCTCGAGCGTATCGACGCGGACGATGCCGTGCGCGCGAAAGAACGTGTCGGCCATCTCGTCGGCCCCCGCCATGGCGCCGGTGTGCGAGGCCGCAAGGTCCTGGCCGACCTCGGAGCGACCGAGCTTGTAGACGATGACGCGTTTGCCCGCTGCATACGCGCGGCGCGCGGCGTGCGCAATCTTGTCCGCGTCGCGGATCGTCTCCATGAAAAGAAGGATCGTCTGCGTGTGCGCATCGTCGACGAGAAGGTCGGCGAATTCGCCCACGCTCAAGTCCGATTCGTTGCCGACCGAGATCAGCTTGGAGAAGCCGACGCCGCGGCCGAGCCCTCGCGAGAGGAGGCCCCCCAGCATGCTGCCGCTTTGGGAGACCAGCGCGAGCGGCCCCACCCGGATCTCCGCCATCTCGAGCACCGCGTTCACCGAAATCGCGCAGCCGGGGTCGGTGCTCATGAGGCCGATGCAGTTGGGGCCGATCACGCGCACGCCGCCGGCGCGCGCGATCCCGAGTATCCGGTCCTGGTTGCGGCGGCCTTCGGGGCCGGTCTCCGCGAAACCGTCGCTGTAGATCGTCGCGACCGGTACGCCTTTCGCCGCGCACTGCTCGATCGAGGCCTGCACGGCTTTCGCGGGTACCATGATGAACGCGTGGTCAATGTCCCCGGGGACCGCCGTCACGTCCGGATACGCTTTCTCGCCGAAGATCTCGTCGCGCCCGGGATTGATCGGAATGATGCGGCCGGTATAGCCGTGCTTGCGCAGGTAACGCTGCGGGCGCGAAGTGTTCTTCGTCGCGTCTCCCGATGCGCCGACGAGCGCGATCGAGCGCGGCTCGAAAAGCGCCTGAAAGAGTTCTTTGCCTGTTGCCGGTTTCCTGGTCATTTCGTCTTCGGGGGCCTTTGTGAGAACGACCGCTCGAAAACGCCTTCGGCGATGCGGTTCTTCAGCACTTCGATCGAGCCGCCGGCGATCATCCAGCCGCGGCACTTGCGGAAGCACCACTCGACCAGCGTTTCCTCCGTGTAACCCATCCCGCCCATCACCTGCATCGCTTCCGAGGCGATCTCGAATCCCGCCTGGTTGCAGAAAACTTTTGCGATCGCCGTGTCTTCCGCCGAAGGCATGCCGCGATCGGCGTTCAGCGCGGCGCGATAGAGTAGAAGCTGGCCGGCGTCGAGCTTCACTTTCATGTCCGCGAACTTCCACTGCACGCCCTGGAATTCGGCGAGCGTGCGACCGAACTGCTTGCGCTGGAGCGCCCACTGGCGCGCGGTCTCGTAGCAGTAGCGCCCGAGCGCGAGCGAGCGTGCGGTGTTGCCGATGCGCTCGACGTTGAAGCCCGCGATCTGTTTTTTGAAGCCGCCTTCGCGCAATAGCACGTTCTCCGGCGGCACGTAGACGTTGTCGAACCACGTCGTCACCCATTCCTCGCCGTTGAGAAACATCGAAGGCTTGCCCTGCTTCACGCCTTCGGCCTTGAGGGGAATCAGCACCGAGCCGATGCCGCCGACCCCGGGACCGTAGCGCACGTAAGTCACCATCACGTCGGCGTACGGGGCGTGCGTGGTGAAGACTTTCTCGCCGCTCACGCGAAAACCGTCACCGTCGGGCTTGGCGGTCGTCCTGAGATCGGTCACCGCGGAGCCCGCTTCGGGCTCGGTCATGCCGACGCAGATGACACCTTCGCCAGACAACAGACGCGTGAGATAGCGCTTCTTCTGGTCGTCAGTGCCGTATTCGGCGAGCACGCGGATCGCGCCGAAATTGCCGGCCTGCACCACGTCGGCGCTGCGCGGACATACCTGCGCGACGGTCTCGATCGCGATCACTGCGTCCATGAGCGTGCCGCCCTGGCCGCCGTCTTTTTCGGGGATGATGATGCCGAGGAGCCCCTGCTCGGCCATCAGCTTCGCGACGTCCCACGGGTGCTCGGTCGCGTGCGCGCGCGCGAGCGCGCCTTCGCGCAGGTGGCGCTCGGCGAAGCCGCGGACGGCGTCGCGGAAAGCCTCCTGCTCGGGAGTCAGTTGGAAATTCATGGGTTGGAATTACCGCTGGGGACTGAAAAACAGCAAATGCGGCGATAGCCGCTTGAGCACCGGGTGAAAATGCCCTGCGAAGCGGCGTGCGACGCGGAGCAGGAAGCAACCGTGGATTGTAGCGGCGGCTTTCTACACCCTCAACAAAGACCGCAGATTCCGCATGCTGGAGACGTCTTCGAGCGTCCACACGGTGTCGCACAGGAGCCGCGCGCGCTTCTTTCCGAGTATGGGCGCGAGCAGATGGAAGCATTTCTCGTCGACTTCCGCGCGGGTCATGGGATTGTCGGAGGTGCCGCGCACCGCTTTTACGTGGGTCGAGAGCGCGCGTCCGTCCCTCAGCGTCAGTTCGACGATGCCCTGGCGCGAAGGCATCGCGCGCGTGAGCGCCTCGTCGCCGTAGAGCTCGATGCGGCTCCTCACGTCGAGCACTTTCCTGTCCTTCATGCGCTTCTCGTCGTGGGCCGACTCGAAAGTGACGATGCCGTCGATCAGCATCACGGCGCACATGTGCTGCATGCAGATGTCGGGCATGTCGCGATTGTCGACGGTGTTGGCGCCCTGCTTCGCCACGCGCACTACGAGCTTTTTCACGTCGTCCGCCCGGATGCCGTTCTGCCGGATGAGGTCGAGGAGGCCGTCGAGCGGCGCCTGGATCGGCGAGCCCACCGACCAGCGCTTGATGTTGGTGTTCACCACTTCGAATCGCGTGCCGAGCTCTTCGATCAGCCGCTCGGGCTGCGGCGGCTTGCCGATGCGCTTCGATTCGTCGTAGGCGACGAAGAAGTTGCGCTCGCCCGCGAAGACGTCTTCGACCGCGGTGAAGCCGTGCGCCACCATCTGCGCCGCCGCGACGCCGTTGCGCGCCGGCATGCCGCCGAAGTCGAACGCTTTCTCGATGTGCTCGGCATCGCGCATCCAGCAGGAAATGCCCGAAGTCTGTTGTGCGGTGTACGAGAGGAGGTGGCGGACCTGGTCGTACCGGAGACCCGCGAGCGACCCGGCGGCGGCCGCGGCGCCGAACATCGGCCCGAACGTGTGGGTGGAGTGCCCTTTCTCCCGGAACTCGTAAGGGTGCAGCGCCATGTTCAGGCGGCAGCCGACGTCGTAACCGAGCGCGACCGCGCGCAGGAACGCGACGCCGTTGGCTTGCTCGCGCTCGCCCATCGCGAGCGCCGCCGGAACGATGGCGCAGCCGGGGTGCGAGAGCGAAGGGGCGTGCGAATCGTCCGTCTCGTCGGCGTGGCCGAGCATGCCATTTGCCAGCGCCGCGTTCATGGCGGTGGTGACGAAGCGCGAGCCGATCACGGTCGCCTCGGGCGTTCCGCCCTGCGTCTTGATGTACGAGATCGCTTTCTCGCCCGGCAGGAGCTTCGATCCCGAGACCATCGCAGCGATCGTGTCGAGCACGTGATGCTTGGTCTTCTCCGCGACGGGTCTCGGCAGGGGTTTCTTGCCCGCGCGCGCGATATAGGTCGCGAGCTCGTGCATCACCGGAGAGATTTCGTTCTTCGTTTTCATGCGCGCTCCAGGGGCTCTCGGGCCGCGGATTCTAACATTCGGCCGCCTTCGGGAAGACGGTGCGCCGCGGCCGCTGCGATAGAATATCGATTTATCCGGAGCACGCAACGTGAATAAACCCGTGGTCGGGATCGTGATGGGCAGCACCAGCGACTGGGACGTGATGCAGCACGCGGCACGCAGTCTCAAGGATTTCGGCGTGGCTTTCGAGGCGCGGGCGCTTTCGGCCCACCGCACCCCCGATCTGCTGATGGAATGGATAGACGGCATGGTCGCGGGCGGCGCGAAGTGCTTCATCGCCGGCGCCGGCGGCGCGGCGCACCTCGCGGGCGTTGTCGCGGCGAAGACGACGCTTCCCGTGCTCGCCGTGCCGATCCCGTCGAAGCACCTTCAGGGGCTCGACTCGCTGCTCTCCATGGTGCAGATGCCCAAAGGCATCCCGGTGGCGACTTTCGCGATCGGCGACGCGGGCTCGGCCAACGCCGGTTTGTTCGCCGTCGCGATGCTCGCAACCACCGACGGCGCGCTCGCTTCGCTGCTGCGCGCATTCCGCGCGAAGCAGGCCGAGGCCGTCGCCGCCGCGCGCTTGCCCGAGCTTTCCTGACATCTTCCCGCGCGGCAGCGCCCGCGCTTTTCCAACACTTCGATTGCGATACCGATGAGCACGCCCATTTTCGAAACCGACATCAAAAGCCTCCAGTTCCTTCACCGCGGGAAAGTACGCGACCTCTATGCCGTGGGCGAGGACAAGCTCCTCGTCGTCCAGAGCGACCGCCTGAGCGCGTTCGACGTGGTTCTCGGCGACCCGATCCCGGGCAAGGGCGAGGTGCTGACCGAGCTTTCGTTCTTCTGGTTCGAGAAGCTCGCGCACATCGTTCCCAACCATCTCACCGGCATTGCCCCGGAGTCGGTAGTCGCGCCCAGCGAGCGCGACCAGGTCGCCGGCCGCGCGATGGTCGTGCGGAGGTTGAAGCCGCTCATGATCGAAGCGGTGGTGCGCGGCTACATCATCGGCTCGGGCTGGAAGGACTACCAGGACACGGGCGCGGTGTGCGGGATCAAGCTTCCGCCGGGGCTCGAGCAGGCGCAGAAGCTGCCGCAGCCGATATTCACGCCCGCATCCAAAGCGCCCGCGGGCGAGCACGACGAGAACATCACTTTCGACGAAGCGATACGCGCGGTCGGCGGTCACGCCCTCGCCGAGCGCGTGCGTGAGATCTCGATCAGGCTCTACACCGAAGCGGCCGATTACGCGGCGACGCGAGGCATCATCATCGCCGACACCAAGTTCGAGTTCGGCACCGACGACAAAGGCGAGCTCGTGCTGATCGACGAAGCGCTTACGCCCGATTCCTCGCGTTTCTGGCCGGCGTCCGAATACCGCACCGGGATCAGCCCGCCGAGCTTCGACAAGCAGTTCGTGCGCGACTGGCTCGAAACGCAGCCGTGGAACAAGAAAGCCCCCGCACCGCCGCTCCCCGCGGACGTGCTCAGGCACACCTCGGAGAAATACCGCGAGGCTTTGCGGCTTCTGAAGGGGTGACCGTGACGGGTGACCGGTGACGAGTCACTCCGCGGTGCCGCGCGCGTTTTCCGTTGACGCGAGCTCGATTGAGCACGCGGCGCAGGTGCTGCGCGCCGGCGGACTTGTCGGATTTCCGACCGAGACGGTCTACGGCCTGGGCGCGGACGCGTCGAACGACGAAGCGTTGAAGAAGATCTACACGGCCAAAGGCCGGCCGCGCAATCACCCGCTGATCGTACACCTAGAGGATTTCGCGGCGGTTGCGCAGTGGGCGAAAAACGTCCCGGGGGCCGCGCACGCGCTGGCACGGCGCTATTGGCCGGGCCCGCTCACGCTGATCCTCGAGCGGGCGGACGGGGTGAGCGACCTATTGACCGGCGGTCAGGACACGATCGCGCTGCGCGTGCCATCGCACCCCGTCGCCCGGGCGCTTCTCGCCGCGTTCGGCGGCGGAATCGCCGCGCCTTCGGCGAACCGCTATGGACGCGTGTCCGCGACGACGGCGGACCACGTGCGCAGCGAATTCGGGAGCGCAGTCGATCTGGTGCTCGACGGCGGCGCGTGCGAAGTCGGCATCGAGTCGACCATCGTCGACCTGTCGGGGCCGCAGCCGGCACTCTTGCGTCCGGGGTCGATCGGCGCAGCGGAGCTGGAGGCCGCGCTCGGAATCGTGCTCGCGGGCGCCGGCGCGGCGTCGCCGCGGGTACCGGGCTCGATCGCCAAGCACTACTCGCCGCAGACGCCGCTCATGCTGATGGAAGCCGATCTCGTCGTCGAGCTCGCCGCGAGCATGACGCGCCAGGGACACAAAGTCGCGGTGCTCGCGCGCTCCGCCCGGCAGCCGCTGCTCGAAGGCATGACGTGGGTGGCGGCATCGAGCGAGCCTGCGGCGTACGCGCACGACCTGTACGCGAACCTGCGCGCGCTCGACGCCGCGGGCTGCGGCGCGATCCTCGTCGAGGAGCCGCCTCTCGAACCCGCGTGGGCCGCGATTCACGATCGCCTCACCCGCGCCGCGGCCGGCTCGCCGACCCCGGACGCCACGTAAACAAACGGCCCGGCTCCGGGGAGCCGGGCCGCATTACCCGCGGCGGTCACTGAAGCGAGCGTCAGTCGGTGATGACCGCGCGCTTTTGCTTGACCATCGGCAGCATCATGAGGATGAGAATGATCAAGGTCACGAGCATGAAGCCCAGGCTGATGGGCCGCGTGAAAAACACCGTCGGGTCGCCGCGCGAGATGAGCAGCGCCCGCCGCAGATTCTCCTCCATGAGCGGGCCCAGCACGAAACCGAGGAGCAGCGGCGCCGGAGGGCACTCGAGCCTCAGCCACGCGAAGCCAATGACAGCGAAGATCGCCGTCATGTAAATATCGAAAGCGCTGTTGTTGACGCTGTAGATGCCGATGCACGAAAAGCCCATGATGCAGGGGAACAGTATTCGATACGGCACTTTCAGCAAGCTCACCCACAGCCCCACCAGCGGCAGGTTCAGCACGACGAGCATCAGGTTCCCTATCCACATGCTGGCGATGAGACCCCAGAAGAGATCGGGTTTCTGCGTCATCACCTGCGGCCCGGGCGCGATGCCCTGAATCGTCAACGCGCCGAGCATGAGCGCCATTACCGCGCTTGCCGGGATGCCGAGCGTCAGCATCGGAATGAACTTGCACTGCGCATCGGCGTTGTTCGCAGACTCGGGGCCGGCCACGCCCTCGATCGCACCTTTGCCGAAACGCTCGGGCGTCTTGGACAACTTCTTCTCGAGCATGTAAGAGGAAAATGACGCGATGGCGGGGCCGGTGCCGGGCAGCACGCCGAGGAAGGCGCCCAGCCCCGTGCCGCGAAGGATCGGCCAGAACGACGCCTTCAGATCCGCCTTGGTGGGCATCAGTCCGGACACCTTGGACGTGAAGACCTGCCGCTCCTCCGTTTCGCCCAGATTGCTTATGATCTCGCCCACGGCGAAGATGCCCACCGCGAGCACGACGAAGCCGATGCCGTCGGTGAGCTCGGGATACCCGAAGCTGAAGCGCGCCATCCCCGAGTTCACGTCGGTGCCGACCACGCCTACCAGCAGACCCAGCGCCGTCATCGCGAGGGCTTTCGCCATGTCGCCATGCGCGAGCACCGCCGCGGTGACGAGGCCCATCAGCATCAGCGAGAAGTACTCGGGCGCACCGAATTTCAGGGCCACTTCGGCAAGGGGCGGACCGGCCAAGGCAATGAGCAGCGTGCAGATCGTACCCGCCACAAACGATCCGATCGCCGCGATGGCGAGCGCCGGTCCCGCCCGTCCCTGTCGGGCCATCTGGTAACCGTCGATGCAGGTGACCACCGCCGATGTCTCGCCGGGCAGGTTGACCAGTATCGCGGTGGTCGACCCGCCGTACTGCGAGCCGTAGTAAATCCCCGCGAGCATGATGAGCGCCGAGGTCGGCGCGAGGTTGAAGGTGATCGGCAGCAGCATTGCGATCGTTGCGAGCGGCCCGATCCCCGGCAGCACGCCGATGAGCGTGCCGAGAAACACGCCGATGAAGCAGAACCACAGGTTCTGGAGCGACAGCGCGACGCTGAAGCCGAGGAGCAGATTATTGAAGAGTTCCATGGGTCAATATCCCACGAAGAGCGGATAAGGAAGGCCGAGGGCATAGATGAACAGGCCCACCGAGGCAGCCGTGAGGAATATCGCGATCAGGGTCACTTCCCAGAACTTGAACTGAGGCCCGGCCCACGCCGAAATGTAGACCAGGGCGACGAGCGCCGGAACGAAGCCAGTGTGCTCCATGAGGATCCCGAAAATCACCGTCGCAAGCGGCAGGATCGCAAGGGCTCGCAGCGACCAGTTGTCACCCTTCACGCGGGCGGGCTTCAACACCCCGATGACCAGCTCGAAAAGACCGAATGCGATCATGATGCCGCCCAGCGCGATCGGGAAATAACCGGGGCCCATGCGCAGCGCCGATCCCATGGGATAGTCCTGTGCCATGTAAATCGCGATGGCGCCGATGCCGAGGAACATGAGCCCCGACAGGAAGCGCTGGTTGTCCTTGAGCTCAACGTTCATCCGGCGTCCTCGCGAAAGGTCGCTGCGCCCTCTGCCGTAGCCACATGTGCCTCTCCCCCGTGATGTCAAAAAGTGCTTATGCGGACGGCGATATTAGGTGGGGCCGCCGTGACGTGACAATAGGAGAAACCCTAATCGAATACGGCTGCGAATGCCGGTAAGCGCGTTTCATTTGAACGCATCGACTGTCAGCAACGCCGGCAGCCACGTTGCGAGTGCAGGGAAGAAGATCACCAGGAGCAGCACGGTCAGGTCGCCCAGGAAGAAGGGGATCGTACCTTTGAGCACTTGCGTCAGCGCGATGCCCGAGGTGCCGCTCACCGCGAACAAGTTCAGCCCGACGGGTGGAGTCACGACGCCCATTTCGACGTTGAGCGTAATGATGATCGCCAGGTGGATGGGATCGATGCCGAGCGCCATCGCGACCGGGAAAACCACGGGCACCGTCAGCAGCACCATGGCCACGCCGTCGACGAGCATGCCCAATATCAGCAGCACGCCCATGAACGCAAAGATGAATCCCAGCGGGGTGAGACCCCAGCTCACCACGGTCTCGGTAACCTTTTGCGGCCAGTACAGATTGGCGAGCAGGAACTGGAATACGCCGACGCTTCCGATCAGAAAGACGATCACCGCGGTCAGATTCAGCGACCGGCATGCCGTGGGTAGCAAGGCTCGCACAAACTCGCCGCGCTTCGAGATGAGCCCGTAGACGAGAGCGTATCCGCAGCCGGCGGCCGCGGCCTCCGTGGGCGTGAAAAGCCCCCCATAGAGTCCGCCCAGAATAACAACAGGCATGCCGAGCGCCGGCGCCGCCCCTATGAACTCGGGCCATACCCGGCTCCTGTCGAACTTCCCTCGCGGAAGCTTGAGCCATATCGCGATCAATATCACGCTCAGCGCATTGCCGAGCGCAAGCAGCAGTCCCGGGATCACGCCGGCGAAGAAGAGCGCAACGATCGAAGTCTCGGTAATGATGCCGTAGATCACCAGAATGATGCTCGGTGGTATGAGCATGGCGATGCCTCCGGCAGTCGCGACGAGACCGCCGGCGAGCCACGCCGGATAACCGCGCTTCGTCATCTCCGGAATGGCGATCACGCTCATGGCCGCAGCCATTGCGACGCTGGAGCCCGAAATCGCGCCGAACAACACGCAAGCAAGCACCGTGGCAACGCCAAAGCCGCCCGGCATCCATCCCACCAGCGCGTCGGCGAAACGAAAAAGCTGGCCGACGAGCCCGGTCTTCTCCATGAGGAATCCCGCGAATATGAACAGCGGGATCGCGATCAGCGAGTAACGACCGATGAAGTTGAAGAACGAGCGGAATACGACTTCAGGCGTGAGGAGCGGGTCGATCGCGATGTAAGCGGCTGCCGCAGCGGACAACGCGATGCCTATTGGAATGCTCAGGAGGAGCAGGACGGTCCCTACGATCCACATCATGTGCATCAGATCCTCCCTCGCCCGAAAAGGTAATGGCGTGCTACACCGCGAACGACCGGCAGGTCATAGCCGGGGCCGCGAGACCGCTAGCGAGAGACGGGGATCAGATCAGGAGTGTGCAGAAGCGAACCGTTTTGGGTGGATCGTGCGCCGGCGATCTGAGCCACCTGGCTGACCCTGTGCTGCTCTCATTCGCGGAAGCACCAGCCAACCAATAGCGGGAAGGGCGCCGTAGTGGAATGTCCGGAGTGCCGCAGAGCTTGTCGAGATCCGCGTGCGGTGTCTTGGTAGCCGAGCGCTGGCTCGACTGAGCGCATTTCTCAAAATCGCAGGAGGGCGTGACGTCGGCTCGACCGCTGCGTTCAGCGATAGCTGCGGAGTTCGCGCCTGCGCAGACGAGGCTCAGGGCGAGCACCAGCGAGAATACGCGCTGCAGCCAGCGATGGTCGCGCCTACTGAATATTGCGGATCTCACTGGGAGGCGTTCAGCCGATCAGGATAGACCGTCCGCGATTTAACCTGCGTTCGCTACAAGCGTCAACGAAAGCGGAGCAGGCTCGTGCGAGCGGATAAGCCTGCCTCGCTGCATGCGGAACGCCGTGACCTCGATGACGCAGCGGCCTCAGGGTTCACCCTAATGTAATGGGCTGGACGCGGTGTTATAACCGTGCAGGCGCTGCGGCCAACAATGACGCAGCGCTTCTCCAAAGGGGAGTAGCTACAGCGGCGTTCGATGAAGTCGTCGCTGCGGCGAGGTCGTCAACACGAGCGCTCCGATCGTCGAGCGCTCCGGCCTCGCCGGCAATAGCTTTGCAAGCGAGACCTTTGCCGAGGCGAAGTATGCATTCGTCGCCGGTAAGGCACCTGGCACCCCCGCCAGATGCGCGCTGTCCGGTCGACGATGACAACATCGACGAAGCGGAGGACACATGGCGGCAGCGCGCGCGTGGCATTCGATCGACGTCCCGACGGCATTGCGGGAGCTGCAGGTGGATCCGAGCGCCGGCCTGTCCGGCGGTGAGGCAGGCGCCCGCCTCGCGAAATACGGTCCGAACGAGCTCACCCAGGAGGATAAGGCCTCCCCGCTTGCGCTCTTCTTCAACCAGTTCAAGAACATCCTGATCGTCATCCTGCTCGTGGCGACAGTGCTTTCCGCGCTGGTCGGCGAATATGTCGATGCGGTCATCATCTTCGTGATCATCGTGTTCTGCGCCCTGCTGGGCTTCGTCCAGGAGTACCGCGCCGAGCGCGCACTCGAAGCGCTGAAGAACATGCTGTCGCCGACGATCACGGCGCTGAGAGACGGCAGCGAGATCGAGATTCCGTCGAAAGACCTCGTTCCCGGTGACATATTGGTGCTGGAAGCCGGGGACAAGATTCCGACCGACGCGAAGCTCATCGAAATTCATTCCATGCAGTGCGACGAGGCCTCGCTCACCGGAGAGTCGCTCCCCGTGAGCAAGGAACTCGCGGTGTTCGGCGAGGACGCTCCGGTCGGCGACCGCAAGAACATGGTTTTCACCGGAACCACGGTGACGTATGGGCGAGGCAAGGCGGTTGTATGCGCGACGGCAATGTCCACGGAATTCGGAAAGATTGCGCACGAAGTCTCGGCGGTGACGGCGGAGAAGACGCCGCTCGAGCGCCGCACCGACGAGATCGGTAAATGGCTGGGCATCATCACCCTCGGAATTTGCGTGGTGGTCGTCGGCATCAGCGTCGGGCGCGAAGTGTGGGCCGGCACTTTCCAGCTCACCTCCACCCTGCCGATCATCCTGTTTGCGATAGCGCTCGCCGTCGCCGCGGTTCCGGAGGCGCTCGCCGCCATCGTCACGGGCGCGCTCGCCATCGCGATGCACGAGATGGCGAAGCGCAACGCCCTCGTGCGCAAGATGCCGGCCGTGGAGACGCTCGGCTGCACCAGCGTGATCTGTTCCGACAAGACGGGGACGCTCACCAAAGGCGAGATGACCGTGCGGCGTCTCTATGCCCAGGGCCGCGCCGTCGAAGTGAGCGGCGTCGGTTACGCGCCCGACGGCGCGCTCGACGTCGCCCCGGACGACAGCAGTCTCGAGCTCCTGCTCAAGGCGGGTATCCTCGCGAGCGACGCCGTGCTCGCGAACGACGGCGGACGGTGGTTCGTGAAAGGCGATCCGACTGAAGGCGCGCTCATCGTGCTCGCGGCCAAAGCGGGCCTGGATGCCGCGCAGGTGCGCGGATCGTCGCCGCGCACGCAGGAGATCCCGTTCAGCTCCGAGCGCAAGCGCATGACCACGGTGCACGCGATGCCGGACGGTCGCCGCCTCGCGTTTACGAAAGGCGCTCCGGAAGTCCTGCTCGAGCGTTGCGCGTTCGTGCTCCGCGGCGGCGAGAAGGCCGCCCTGGACTCCGGTGAGCGCTCGAGGCTCGACGAAGCGAACGCCGGGATGGCGGGCGACGCGTTGCGCGTGCTCGGCGTGGCCTTCCGGGAATTGGACGCCGGGGACGACGTATCGGAACACGCAACCGAGAACGACCTCGTTTTCCTCGGGCTCGTCGGCATGATGGATCCGCCCCGCGACGAGGCGATAGAGGCCGTGCGGGTCTGCCGGCAGATCGGCATCAGGCCGGTGATGATTACCGGCGATCACAAGCTTACCGCCGTCGCGGTGGCCGAGGAGATCGGGATCTACCGCGAGGGGGACAAAGTCGTGACGGGCGACGAGCTCGCGAAGATGGACGAGCACGCGCTGGCGGCGGTCGTCGAGCAGGTTACCGTTTACGCTCGTGTGTCTCCGATGGACAAGCTCAAGATCGTTCGCGCGTGGAAGGCGAAAGGGCACGTCGTCGCGATGACCGGGGACGGCGTTAACGACGCGCCCGCGCTCAAGCATGCCGATATCGGCGTGGCGATGGGGATCGCAGGCACCGACGTCGCGAAGGAAGCCGCCGATATCGTGCTGAGCGACGACAACTTCGCGACCATCGTCAAGGCGATCGAAAGGGGCAGGTGGGTTTACGACAACATCAAGAAGTATCTCACCTATCTCCTGCGGGCGAACATCACCGAGGTCGTGGTGCTCGGCGGCGTGGTACTGCTCATGGGCCCCGCCTTCCTCCCGCTGCTGCCGGCTGCCATCCTGTACATCAACCTCGCCTCCGACGGGCTTCCCGCGCTCGCGCTTGGCATCTCTCCCCCCGATCCCGACATCATGCAGCGGCCTCCGCGCGATCCGCGGGAGAGCGTGTTCTCGTTCGATGTCCGCACGCTCATCCTGCTCGGCGTCATCATCGAGTGCCCCTTGTTCCTGTGGATGTTCTTCTCCAACATAGACAACCTGGAAGTGGCGCGCACGCAGGTCTTCATGATGTTCGTGATCATCGAGCTGATACTCGCGCTAAACTTCAGGTCGCTGCGCTACAGCATGTTCAAGGCGCGCCCGCATGCGTGGCTGCTGATCGCGATCGCGTGGGAGGTCCTGCTGATCGGCATACTGATCCAGTTCGAGCCCGTTCGCGATGCGTTCGGCATTGTGATGCCTGGTATTTCAGAGGTCGGGTTCATCGTGGCACTGGGGATTGGCATTTCGGCATCCATCGAGGTCGCGAAATCGATGCTGCGCACACGGCTGGCTGCGTCGGCAGGTGGCTTCATGTCGCGGGAGCCGGTCTAAGCCCTATGCAAGAGTTGGATGCTCTGCTTTGCTGCGCTACGTGGTCCGAGCAGGAGGGTTCCGCTTGATGTCGTTCAGAATGCACCGGCTGCCGATCGCCACGCCCGCCCGCGAGAGCCGCGTTGCCTGGTTTCTGATTTGCTTCGCCCTGATCGGGGTCATCGTGGCGGCTGACCATGCCACCGGATACGAAGTCAGCCTCTCGGTGGTTTATCTTGCGCCGGTGGTGATCGCAGCATGGATGCTGGGCTTACGCGCCGGGCTGGTCATGGCTGCAGCGGCTACTGCGGCCTGGTATGTCACTTTCGCCGGCGCCAATCCTTACCCACATCCGATTTTGCACGGCTGGGACGCGCTGGTGCGGGCGTCGACGGCGAGCATCTTTGCCCTGGTGATCGATCGGTTGAGACTCGCCCTCGCACGTTCGGACGAACGGCTCGTGACTGTACTGGAGGGACTCGACGCCGCTGTGTACGTCGCTGACAACGACACGGGTGCATTACTTTATGTGAATGACCGCTGCCGCACGACGTTCGGAGCGAACGTCAGGATGTTGACAGACATCGAGAGCAGATTAGTCCCCAGCCCGGCGACCGTTGTATGTGCCGCAGCGCCCGTGGCGCAGCGCGAACTGGTGGACCGCGTCTGCGGTAACTGGCATCTCGTCAACCGGCGGTCTGTGCGGTGGGTTGATGGAAAAATGGTCACACTGCATACCGCCACCGACATCACGCAGCACAAGCGGATGGAAGGCCTGGCGCAGGATCGGCAAGCCAAGCTGGAGATGTCTTCGCGCCTCGTCACAGCGGGCGAGATGGCATCGACACTCGCGCACGAGCTCAACCAGCCGATCGCTTCCATACTCAATTACAACGCCGGTTGCGTCGAGCTGCTGCAAACGGGCACGGGAACAACGGAGGATGTCCTCGAGGGGCTCGATAAGAGCAGCGAGCAGGCCGAGCGCGCCGGAGCGATATTGCAACGAGTCCGCGATTTCATCGCGCGGCGGGAGCCGCAATTCAGCTCCTGCGAGCTCGGCGAGGTGATGCGGGAGGCGGCGCGACTCGTGGCCCCCCACGCAAATCGCCATGGCGTGCGGGTCGACGTGGAGCCGACGCCGGACCCCATCAGAGTCGAGATAGACGCGGTCATGCTGCAGCAGCTTGTCCTGAACCTGTCGAAGAATGCGGTCGAAGCGATGGAAAGCGTTCGGCCGGAGGAGCGACGCCTTCTGATTCGCTGGCGCTGTGATTGCGGTCAGGTCGACCTCGATGTGGCGGATCGTGGGCCGGGAATCCCTGCGGAGCTTAAGCCGAACCTGTTTATTCCTTTTTTCTCGACCAAGCGCGACGGCATGGGATTGGGGCTGCATATCTGCCGCTCGATCGCGGAATATCACGACGGCCACCTGTCGGCCTTGGAGAACCCGGACGGCGGTGCCATTTTCCGCCTGTCCTTTCCTGCGGAACGCGCATGACTTTCGGTGCGTCGCCACTGGTTTGCGTCATAGACGACGATCAGGGCTTTCGTGATTCGCTCAGTTGGATGGTCCGCGCCGCCGGGTACCGGGTCAGTGTCTA
>Ga0105106_10001185_pt1 | contig 18724 bp, 21 predicted proteins | sample PPLLaktember2015_5_FD_79109 | JGI IMG/M metagenome (GOLD analysis project Ga0105106, IMG submission 79109) | Freshwater sediment microbial communities from Prairie Pothole Lake near Jamestown, North Dakota, USA - PPLs Lake P8 Core (1) Depth... | ecosystem: Environmental > Aquatic > Freshwater >...
GTTCCCCTCGAGCAGGCGAGCCTCGACGTGCTGGCCCACCTGCTGGAGGCGCCCGGCGAGCCCGATCCGGCGCTCGTCGCCCAGTGCCTCGACGTGCGCGAGGTGCTGGTGACGGGCGCCGTGCGGCTGGCCGTGGAGCGGGCGAGCGAGGAAGAGTTGGCGCGCGCCGGCGAGCTGCTGCGCGTGCTCTCCTCCGCGGCGGAGGGCCGCGAGGCCTACGAGCGCGCGCGCGACGAGCTGATGGAGCTGGTCTTCTCCGCGAGCCGGAACCTGGTGCTGCGTATGGTGCGCAACGGCCTGCGCGGGATCTTCGCCGCGCTGCTCAGCGACGGTCGCACGCCGCCGATGCCCTCGCGCGCGGCGCTGGCCGCCGTCGTCGGGCGCCTGCGCGCGGCGTTCGCCGCCCGCGACGCGGCCGCCGCCGAGGAGGCCACGCGCGAGCTGCTGCGCGTCACCGGCGAGCGCGTCCGCAAGCGGCTGGAGCAGGAGGGGACGGGGTGAAACGAACCAACTTGCGCCACCCGCGGGTGACGTTGGTTGGTTGGTTTCGCCCCGTCCCCCTCAGGCCTTCGCGCTCGGCCTGGCTTTGGTGCGCTCGAACCAGGCGGTGAGGTTCGCGAGGGCGGGGTCGAGGGGCTGGCCGACGGTGGCGCCGAACTCGAGGAACGCGAACAGCGCGACGTCCGCGAGGGTGAAGCGCTTCGGCACCACGCTGTCGCGTCCGGCCATCTGCCCGTCGAGCCAGGTCAGGCCGTCCTTCGCGATCGCCTTCAGGCCGGCGGCGGCTTCGGGGATGGTGCGGATGCGGTTCTTGAAGATCGGCAGGCCCTCGGCGAAGCGGAAGCCGTCGGCCAGCGGCTGGATGATCTTCCACTCGACGCGACGCACCCACATGCGGGTCTCGGCCCGCTCCGCGGCGTCGCTGCCGATCAGCGCCGGGCGCGGGGAGATCTCCTCGAGGTACTCGCAGATCGCCACCGTCTCCGAGATCACGCGGCCGTCGTCGAGCTCGAGGGCGGGGAGCTGGCCGGCCGGGTTCAGCTTCAGGTAGGGCTCCTTGCGGTTCGCGCCGGACAGCAGGTCGACCTCGACCACCTCGGGGAACTTGAAGCCCTTCTCGGCGGCGAACATGCGCACGAGCTTCGGGTTGGGGCCGAGCGAGTTGTAGAACTTCACGCGTCTCTCCGTGGATGGGTGGAGGCCGCAGCGTAGCGCGGCCTCAGCGCGGCCCGCTCCTCGAGGCGGTAGAATCCGCGCTCTGGATTTCGAGGGAGCTCGGGCGCGCGACGCGCCGCCCGGCCCCCGGGAGGAGAACGCCGTGAGCGAGACCCAGCCGAACGCCGAGCAGGCGCGCTACTGGAACGAGGTCGCCGGTCCGCGCTGGGTGCGCTTCCAGGAGCGCCTCGACCGCGAAATCGCGGGCTTCGGCCTGCTGGCCCTCGAGCGCGCCGCCCTCGCGGAGGGCGAGGCGGTGCTCGACGTCGGCTGCGGCTGCGGCGGCACCAGCCTCGAGATCGCGCGCCGCGTCGGGCCGCGCGGGCGGGTGCTCGGCCTCGACCTCTCGCGGCCGATGCTCGCGCGAGCACGGGAGCGCGCCGCCGCCGCGGCCGCCGCGCAGCTCCGCTTCGCCGAGGCCGACGCCCAGACCACCGAGCTCGAGCGCGGGGCCTTCGACGTGCTGTTCTCGCGCTTCGGCGTGATGTTCTTCGGCGACCCGAGCGCGGCCTTCGCGAACCTGCGGCGCGCGCTCCGGCCGGGCGGGCGCGTCGCTTTCGTGTGTTGGCAGCGCCTTTCGGACAACCCGTGGGTGACGGTCCCGCTCGGGGCGCTCGCGCAGCACGTTCCGCTGCCGGCGCCGCCGCCTCCCGGCGCGCCCGGTCCCTTCGCCTTCGCGGAGCGCGAGCGCGTGCAGGGCCTGCTCGAGGGCGCGGGGTTCGGCGCCGTCGAGGCGCACGACGTGCGCGCGCCGATGCGCATCGGCGGCGGCGACCTCGCGGAAGCGGTCGAGTTCACGCTCGAGATCGGGCCCGCGGCCAGCGCGCTGCGCGAGGCGGAGGCCGGCCCCGAGCTGCGCGCCCGGGTCGCCGAAGCGATCCGCGACGCCCTGGCGCCCCACGCCGAAGGGGGCGCGCCCATCCTGCCCGCGGCGGCCTGGGTGTTCACCGCCCGGAGCCCCGCGGCCTGAGCCGCATCGGGCGCGCTAGATTCCGCCTCGCATGCACCCCCCGCGCGCCGTCCTCGCGCTGACCGCGCTCGTCGCCCTCGCCGGCGCGCCCGCCGCTGCGAAGCGGCTGAACGTGCCCCTCGTCGATACGCCGCTCGAGGCCTGCCCGGGCGACGCGATCGAGCCGGACGAGATCGTCGAGGGCCAGCTCCCCGGCGAGCTGATGGGCGCGACGGTGATGTTCCCGTTCGAGGTGCCCGCGGGAACGACCTCGGTGCGCGTCAAGTACTGCTGGGAGAGCGGGCACACCGTCGATCTCGGGATCTGGGACGCCCGCCCGGGCCGGAAGGCCTGGGCCGAGGAGCAGTTCCGCGGCTGGGGCGGCTCCAGCCACCCGGACGTGACGATCACGCCCCAGGGCTTCTCGACCGAGGCCGAGTACGAGGCCGAGCCCAGGGGCCACGTGCCGGGACGCACCACGCGCGGCTACCGACCGGGGCCGCTGCCGCCCGGCAGCTGGGCCGCCGAGCTCGGCGTGGCCTCCGTGGCGCCGAACGAGACCGACGGCGTCGACTTCCGCCTGGAGATCGAGCTGTCGAGCGACCCGGCCTTCGCCGCGGAGCCCTACGTGCCCGCGCCCTACGACGCCACGCCCGCGAACTCCGCGCCGGGCTGGTACGCGGGCGACATGCACGTGCACGCCGAGCACTCGGCGCTCGGCGACGCCACGATGACCGAGACCTTCGACTTCGCCTTCCGCTCCCTCGAGGACGGCGGCGCGGGCCTCGACTTCATCACGCTCTCCGACTACGTGGTGCCGAGCGGCTGGGACGAGATCGGCCGCTACCAGGCGCTCCATCCCGGCAAGCTGGTGATCCGCAGCAGCGAGGTGATCACCTACCACGGCCACAGCCAGAACCACGCGAGCGCGCGCTACGTGGACCACCGCGCCGGCCCGCTCTACGAGCTGCTGCGCCCGAGCGGCGACCTGAAGCGGCTGCGCAAGAAGCGCGATCCGCGCGCGTGGTTCAAGGAGATCCGCAAGGCGGGCGGCTGGACGCAGCTGAACCATCCGACCACCTGCCCGACCTCGATTCCGATCTGCTCGCAGATCTGCCGCGGCTGCGCCTGGGACTACACCGAGAAGCAGACGAAGCTCTCCTTCGTCGACGCCATCGAGGTGCACAACGGGCCCCCCGACTTCCAGGAGCCGACCAGCATCTGGACGACCCTCGCCCTGGCCCTCTGGGAGGACGCCCTCGCGAAGGGCTTCCGCATCACCGCGGTCGGCTCGAGCGACTCCCACCACGCCGGCGAGGCGCTGACCGAGAACCAGGCGCCGCTCGGCACCGGCCACACGGTCGTCTACGCGCAGGCGCTGTCGGAGCCGGGCATTCGCGACGCGGTCCGCGCCGGCCACGCCTACGTGAAGGTCTACGGGCCCGCGGTGCCCGAGCTGCGGCTCGAAGGCAGCATTCCCGGCAGCGCGGACCCGCCGGCGATCATGGGCGACGAGCTGAAGGCCGCGTCCGTGGAGTTCACCGCCCAGGTGCTGGACATCGACCCTGAGGACGAGGCGGAGGGCGCGCTCGAGCTGGTGGTGCTGAAGGACGGCTTGCCGGTGGAGACGGTGCCCGTGAGCGCGCCGTCCACCGAGCACGCCTTCGCCTCGAGCGGGCCCGGCCGCTACCGGTTGGAGCTGCGACGGGGTGAAGCCCTGCTCGCCTTCACGAATCCGATCTACGTGAAGCCGAAAAAGAGGTAGGGGCAGGGGGCCGCCGCCTCGACCCCCCGGCACGCGTGTGGTACCCATCTTCGCCGCACTCTCCCGGGGGCCTGCGACCTCGGGGCTTCGGCGAGGCCTCCTGCGCGTGTCGCTCGCTTCCCCCTCCACCGTCCGCAACTACGCGGAGCTCACCAAGCCCCGCCTGCTGCCGCTCGTGCTGATGACCGGCCTGCCGGTGATCGGCATGGCGGCGGGCGGACCGCCCTCGCTGGGCTTCGGAGCGCTGGTGCTGCTCGGCGTCGCCCTGGCGGCGGCCTCGGCCAACACGCTGAACGCCTACCTCGAGCGCGACAAGGACGCGCTGATGGAGCGCACGCGCAGCCGCCCGCTGCCGGGCGGCCGCATCGCGCCCGCCGCCGCGCTGCGTTTCGGTCTCGCGCTCGCGGCGCTCTCCACGGCGCTTCTCTACGGGCTGAACGGCCCGGCCGCGGCGGGGGTCGGCCTCGCCAGCATCGCGTTCTACGTGTTCGTGTACACGCTGTGGGCGAAGCCTCGCACCGCGTGGAATGCCGTGATCGGGGGCGCGGCGGGCGCCGCGGCGCCGCTGATCGCCGACGTGGCCGTGAACGGCCAGATCGGCCCGGCGGGCCTCGCGCTGTTCGCGATCGTGTTCTTCTGGCAACCGCCCCACGTCTGGGCGATCACGCTCTACCGGAAGGCCGACTACGAAGCGGCGGGCATCCCGACGCCCCCCTCGGTGATCGGCGACGAGGCGACGCGCCGGCGCATGGTCTGGTACACGCTCGGGCTGGTGCCGGTGACGCTCGCGCCGGTGGCCCTCGGGCTGCTCGGGCCGGTGTACCTGGCGGTGGCCCTCGGCATGAACGTCTGGTTCGTGGCGTCGGTGCTGCGCCTGCGCCGCGAGCGCAGCGACGAGGCGGCGCGCCGCACCTTCCGCGTCTCGCTCGCCTACCTGTTCTCGCTCTTCGTCGCGATGAACCTCGAGCTGCTCGTCCGCTGAGCTGCGGCCGGCCGGGAGGTCGCCATCTCCGAGCCGCGCCCGCGATCCCTGCTCACGGTGCTCTTCAGCGTCGTGATCGTCGACCTGATCGGCTTCGGGATCGTGATGCCGACGCTGCCCTACTGGGCGCGCGAGTTCGGGGCGAGCGGCACCACCCTGGGGCTGCTGATCACCGGCTACGCGGCGGCCCAGTTCCTGTGCGCGCCGCTCTGGGGGCGCCTCTCGGATCGCATCGGCCGGCGTCCGGTCCTGCTCTCGACGATCGCGGGGACCGCGTGCGCGCTGCTCGGTCTGGCGCTGGCGCCGTCGCTGCTCTGGCTCTTCGCGGCGCGGGTGCTGGCGGGCGGCTTCGCGGCCAACATCGGCGTCGCATCCGCGTACATCGCCGACGTGACCCCGCCGGAGGAGCGCACGCGCTGGATGGGGATGCTCGGCGCCTCCTTCGGCGTGGGCTTCGTGCTCGGCCCCGTGCTCGGCGGCGCGCTGGCTCCGTTCGGCTACCAGGTGCCGCTGCTCGCCGCGGCGGGGCTCGCGGCGGCGAACTTCGTGCACGCGGTCTTCGCGCTGCGCGAGCCGCCCGGCCACGTGCGCGCCGCCGTCGCACCCGAGGCCCGGCGCAGCGTGCTGCGCGATCCGCTGGTGCGCCGCCTGTGCATCGCCAACTTCGCGTTCTCGGTCGCGGTCACCCAGCTCGAGACGATCTTCGGCCTGTTCATGATGGACCGCTTCGCCTACGGGCTGCGCGAGTTCGCGTTCATCCTCGGCGCGATGGCGGTGCTGATGGGCGGCATCCAGGGCGGCGGCATGAAGGCGCTCGCCGCGCGCTTCGGCGAGCGCTCGCTGGTGGTGGGAGGCAGCCTGCTGCTCGCGGGGGGGTTCCTCGCAGTGCCGGCGGCGGGGAGCGTCGCCGTGCTGGTGGCGCCGCTCGCGCTCTGTGCGGTGGGGCGCGCCGTGCTGCAGCCGTCGCTGATGAGCCTCGCCTCGCTCGCCGCCGGCGCGGGCGAGCGCGGTGCGGTGATGGGAGCGTTCACGGCCAGCGCGTCGCTCGCGCGCGTGGCGGGGCCGCTCGCGGCAGGCGGGCTGTACGACGTCTCGATCGGGGCGCCGTTCGTACTCGCTGGCGTCCTCGCCGTCTTCGTCGCGCTGCAGGGACGCGCGCTGCCCGACGCCGCGGCGGGCGCAGTCGAGGCCGCGCCGCTTCCCCCGGGGGTCTAGCGATGGACCCGTCGGCGCTGCCGCCCGTCAACGCCGCTCTCAATGCGACGGCCGCGGTGTTGCTGGTGATCGGTCGTCGCCTCGCGCGCTCGGGGCAGATCGCCGCACACCGGCGCGTGATGCTCGCGGCCTTCGCGACCTCGAGCTTGTTCCTGGTGCTCTACGTCCTGCACAAGGCGTCGCGCGACTTCGAGAACACCACCTTCCATGCGGTGGGCGCGGCCAAGACCGCCTATCTCGTGCTGCTCTTCAGCCACGTCACCCTCGCGATGGCGATCCCGCCCCTCGCGGTGGCCCTGGTCGTGCTCGGCCTGCGCGATCGCCGCGAGCGCCACCGCCGTCTGGCCCGCATCGCGTGGCCGCTCTGGATGTACGTCTCGGCGACGGGCGTGCTGATCTACCTGCTGCTCTATCCGTTGAATCCCCTGCCGAATTGAGGGTTTCCGGATCCTCGATCCGGGTTCCAAAACACCTTGAAGCTGCAATGGAAGCGGTCATACTCCGCGGCACTCGCCCCGGCCCGAATCCGCGGGGGGAGATTCGCCGCGACGGGCCGGCCGCGAGGCTTCGGCCAGGGGCCTCGGCTCTCGAGGTGCGGCGCCACCGAGGAGTGCTCGAGGACGATGACCGGAAGCAAGCGTCTGGCGGCGTTGCTGCTCGTTCTCGCGGCCGCCGCAGCGGGACCCGCCCGCGCCGGCGACGCCGCGCGAGGCAAGCAGCTGTACCAGCTCTGCAACCAGTGCCACGGCGAGCGCGGGGAGGGCAACCAGCTCGCGCTGGCGCCTGCGATCGCGGGCCTGCCCGAGTGGTACGTGCTCAACCAGCTGAAGGGCTTCCGCGCCGGCTACCGCGGCCAGCACTTCGACGACATCCCCGGCATGCGCATGCGGCCGATGGCGCGCACGCTGCGCAGCGACGCGGACGTCGAGGCCGTCGCGACCTTCGTGGCGAGCCTGCCCGCGGTGAAGCCCGAGACCACCCTTCAGGGCGGCGACGCCGCTCGCGGACAGGCGCTCTACGCGCCCTGCATCGCCTGCCACGGCGTCGACGGCGCCGGCAACCAGGCGCTCGGCAGCCCGCCGATCCACCAGGAGAACGACTGGTACCTGCTCACCCAGCTCCAGCACTTCAAGGCGGGCGTGCGCGGCACCCGGCCCGGCGACACGAACGGCGCGCTGATGCGCCCGATGTCGATGACGCTGGCCGACGAGCAGGCGATGAAGGACGTGATCGCGTACATCGTGACGCTGTCGAAGGCGCCGCAGCAGGCCGGAAACTAGAGAGGTTCGATCCAGAAAATGGCGAAGGCGTACTCCCCCGAAGATCTGGCAACCCGGACGTTCGTCGTGAGCATCGTAGGCATCGGGGCCTTCATCCTGGCCGTCTTCCTGTTCATCCTCTGAGGGAGCGCGAGTCATGTGGCACCTGATCGAGTATCTCCTCCCTTCCGCGTCGACGTACTCCGGCGACATCGACTTCGTCTGGTCGCTGATCTTCTGGATCACCGGCTTCTGGTTCCTGCTGACGGAGTTCGTGTTCTTCTGGCTGATCCTGCGCTTCCGCGCCAAGGACGGCGTGCGCGGCCAGTACATCACCGGCGAGCTGAAGAGCGAGAAGAAGTGGATCACCTGGCCGCACATGGCGGTGCTGGTGTTCGACGTGCTGATCGTCGTGGCCGCGGTGCGCGTCTGGTACCACGTGAAGCAGGAGCTGCCGGAGCCGGAGCAGACGGTGCGCGTGGTGGGGCAGCAGTGGGCCTGGAGCTTCGTCCACCCCGGGCCGGACGGGAAGCTCGACACGGCGGACGACATCGCGACCGTCGACGAGCTCCACGTCCGGGTCGACACGCTCTACCACTTCAAGCTCGAGTCGCGGGACGTGCTCCACAGCTTCTCGGTGCCGGTCTTCCGGCTGAAGCAGGACGCCATCCCCGGCCGCGTCATCACCGGCTGGTTCGAGGCCACCAAGACCGGCAGCTACGACATCCAGTGCGCCGAGATCTGCGGCATCGGCCACGGCATCATGGGGGCGCGCATCGTGATCGAGACCCCGGAGCAGCATGCCGCCTGGATGGCGGGCCAGTCCCCCGTCTCCGTCGCGTCGCTCGGACAGCCGAGCGCGGTGCAGGAGTAGCCGAATCATGGCGCACGCCGCCGACGTCCACGCCCACGCGGAGCACGGTCACCACGAAGAGACGACCGGGCTGCGCAAGTACCTGTTCTCGACCGACCACAAGGTCATCGCCATGCAGTACATGTTCACCGGCATGGCGATGGCTCTGATCGGCGGCTTCTTCGCCTACGCCTTCCGCATGCAGATGGCGTTCCCGGGCATGGACGTGCCCTTCTACGGCCTGGTCACGCCCAACAAGTACAACGTCCTGATCACCAACCACGGCGCCATCATGATCTTCTGGGTGGCGATGCCGGTGCTGATCGCGGCCTTCGGGAACTTCCTGATCCCGCTGATGCTCGGCGCCGACGACATGGTGTTCCCGCGCCTCAACCGCCTCTCCTACCAGATCTTCCTGCTGTCCGCGGTGATCCTGCTCGCCTCCTTCTTCGTGCAGGGCGGCGCCTTCGCGGGAGCCTGGACGATGTACCCGCCGCTCTCGGCCAAGGCGGAGTACGGGCTCGCCCCACTCGGCTCCAGCCTGTTCCTGGTGGCCGTGGCGTTCGAGTTCGTCGCCTTCCTGCTCGGCGGCATCAACTTCATCACCACCACGATGAACTCCCGCGCGCCGGGCATGAAGATGTACGACATCCCGATCGTGGTCTGGATGATCGTGGTGGCGAGCATCCTGTTCATGGCCTCCGTCGGGCCGCTGATCGCCGGCGCCCTGATGCTGTTCATGGACCAGCAGGTGGGCACCGCCTTCTTCGACCCGGACAAGGGCGGCGACCCCGTGCTCTGGCAGCACCTGTTCTGGTTCTTCGGCCACCCCGAGGTCTACGTCGTGCTGCTGCCGGCGATGGGCATCGTGGCCGACATCATGACGGTGTTCTCGCGCAAGAAGCTGTTCGCCTACAAGACGGTGCTCTACACCGTCTTCGCCACCGGCGTGCTGAGCTTCACGGTCTGGGCGCACCACCAGTTCGTGGCCGGCATCGACCCGCGCATGGCCAACATCTTCACCGTGACGACGCTGCTGATCTCGGTGCCGATCGCGGAGATGTGCTTCGTGTACATCGCCACGCTCTACGGCGGCTCGATCACGCTCACCACGCCGATGCTCTGGGCGCTCTCGTTCCTGGCCACCTTCCTGATCGGCGGCGTGACGGGCATCTTCCTGGGCGCGAGCGGCTCCGACATCTACATGCACGACACCTATTTCGTGCTCGCCCACTTCCACTACACGTTCGTGCCGATCGCGATCATCGGCACCTTCGCCGGCGTCACCTTCTGGTTCCCGAAGATGTTCGGCCGCATGCTGAACGAGACGCTAGGCAAGATCCATTTCTGGATCACGATCATCGCGTTCAACTGCATCTTCATCCCGCTGTTCGTGCTGGGCACCGCCGGCGACCACCGCCGCATCTACGACTACACGAACTTCCCGGACTCCTCGCTGCCCTGGATGCAGGACATGCGGGTGTTCGCGACCTACGCGCTGATCGTGATGCTGCTGGCGCAGCCGATCTTCCTGTTCAACTTCTTCTGGAGCCTGTTCCGCGGCCCGAAGGCCGGCCGCAACCCGTACCGGGCCAACACGCTGGAGTGGACCACCGAGTCCCCTCCGCCCCACGGCAACTGGCCGGTGGACCAGCTTCCCACGGTCTACCGCGGCCCGTACGAGTACAACCATCCCGACTCCAAGGAAGACTACTGGCCGCAGAACCAGCCGGCCTGAGCTGAGGTGAGGTAGAGATGTCCGCGCGTCCCATTGCAACCACGCGGAGCGCCGCCGGCCTCCCGACCGGGCGGCTCGCCGTCTGGTGGCTGGTGGTCTCGGAGATCGTGATCTTCGGGGGCCTGCTGGCCTCCTACATCATGTATCGCCTGGCCCACGACGCCTTCGCGGTGCAGGCGGCCCACACCAACACGTGGATCGGCGCCTTCAACACGCTGGTGCTGCTCACCTCGAGCCTCTCGGCGGTGATGGCGCACACGGCGGCGGAGCGCGGCGACGGCCCCAAGGCCGCCCGGCTGCTCTGGGCCACCATCGTCGGGGCGCTCACCTTCCTCGCGGTGAAGGCCTTCGAGTGGACCGAGGAGATCCAGCACGGCTTCACGATCACCTCGAGCACCTTCTGGTCGTTCTACTACTGCGCGGCGGGCCTGCACGCCTCGCACGTGATCGCCGGTGCCATCGTGATGATGTTCGTGGCGCGCGACGCCGCCCGGAACCGCGAGCTGCACCGGGTGGAGCTGGCCGGGATCTACTGGCACTTCGTCGACATCGTCTGGATCTTCCTCTTCCCCCTGCTCTACATCGCGAAGTAGGACGGACATGAGCGAGCACGCACACGCCGAAGCGCATTCTCCCTCCCACTACGTCCGCATCTGGGCCCTGCTGCTGGCGCTGCTCGTGGTCAGCGTCGCGGGCCCGATGCTCGGCGTCATGTGGGTCACCCTGGTCACCGCCTTCGGCATCGCCGTGGTGAAGGCCTACCTGGTCGCGAAGCACTTCATGCACGTCAACGTCGAGCAGCGCTTCATTGCCTACGCGCTGCTGACGGCACTGGTGTTCATGCTGCTGTTCTTCGCCGCCACGGCCCCCGACGTGATGAAGAAGGACGGAACCCAGTGGGAGAAGCCGTCCTGGAAGGTGCCGGCGGCCGCCGAGGCCGGCGGGCACGGAGCGTCCCACTAGCGCGGAGGCAAGCCGTGGTCGTCCGCGGAGCCGGTCGCCTGCGCATCGCAGCCGAGTCCCAGCGCATCCCGCTCGTGCCGAACGGGGTGATGGGCATGCTGATCTTCGTGGCGATCGAGGCCATGATGTTCGCCGGCATGATCAGCGCCTTCACGATCATCAAGTCGTCGGCGCTGGTCTGGCCGCCGCCCGACCAGCCGCGCCTCCCGGTGGAGGAGACGCTCTTCAACACCGCGGCGCTGCTGGCCTCCGGGGTGTGCCTCTACTGGGCGCAGCGCACCTTCGCTCGCGACCACAAGCGAGCGCGCCGGCCGCTGCTGGCGGCGATGCTGCTGGGCGCCTTCTTCGTGGTGTTCCAGGGCGTCGAGTGGGTGGCGCTGATTCGCGACGGCCTCACCCTCACCTCGAGCAACCTCGGCTCGTTCTTCTACCTGATCGTCGGCATGCACGCGCTGCACGCCGTCGCGGCCCTCGGCGTGCTGGCCTACACCTGGCTGCGGCTGCAGCGGGGCTGGCTCGCCCAGAGCCAGCTCGCCGCCGCGCAGGTGTTCTGGTACTTCGTGGTGGGCCTCTGGCCGGTGCTCTACGCTGTGGTCTACCTGTGAGCCGGCGACTCGCGGCACTCCTTCCGGTCCCCGTCCTCGCGGCGCTGCCGCGCGCGGCGGAGGCTTGCGCCGTCTGCATGTCCGGCCGCGAGGACGACACCCAGCGCGCCTTCCTGGCCGGAACGCTGCTGCTCTCGACGCTCCCGCTCGCCCTGATCGGCGGCATCGCCTGGTGGATCCGCCGCCGCGTGCGCGAGGAAGCCGCCGCGGCCGCCCGGCGCGCTCAGCCCGCGGCGTAGCTCCGCACCGTTTCGATGGTGTCCGCCTCCTCGGGCCGTTTGTCCGGCCGGTAGGCGCGCACGCGGGCGAAGCGCAGCGCGACGCCGCCCGGGTACTGCGAGCTCGCCTGCACGCCGTCGAAGGCGACCTCGACGACGAGCTCGGGGCGAACGTGGACCACGTGCCCCTCCTCGTGGGTGGCGAGCGCGCCCAGCTGGGCGGTCTGCCAGGCCAGCATCGCGTCGGTCATGCCCTTGAAGGTCTTGCCGAGCATCACGAAGCCGCCGGTCGCCGGGTCGCGCGCGCCGAGGTGGAGGTTCGAGAGCAGGCCGCGCCGCCGGCCGCTTCCGCGCTCCACCGCGAGCACCACGAGGTCGAGGGTGTGGACGGGCTTCAGCTTCAGCCAGGCGGCGCCGCGCCGCCCCGCCTCGTAGGCCGCGGCCGGAGACTTCGCCATCACGCCCTCGTGGCCGCGCGCGAGGGTGTCCTCCAGGAAGCAGCGCGCCTCCGCCTCGCTCGCCGTGGCGAGGCGCGCCACGCGCTCGGCGGCGGGCAGGCGCTCGTCGAGGGCGCGCCAGCGCTCTTCCGCCGTGCGTCCGATCAGGTCGTCTCCGTCGAGGTGCAGGCAATCGAAGAAGAAAGCGCGCAGCGGCAGCTCCCTGCGCAGCGCCTCCACGTCCCGACGCCGGCCGAAGCGGCTCATCGTCGCCTGGAAGGGGTGCGGCCGGCCACCCTGGCGGAGCGCCAGCGCCTCGCCGTCGAGCACCGCGGCTCGCACCGGCCACGTTCGGGCGGCGGCCACCAGCTCGGGCACCGCGGCCGTCACGTCCAGCAGGCCGCGCGTGAAGACGCGCACCTCGTCGCCCGCGCGGTGCACCTGCACGCGGGCGCCGTCGAGCTTCCACTCGAAGGCGGCGCGGCCGCCGAGGGCCGCGAGGGCCTCGCCCGGATCGCTTGCGGTCTGCGCCAGCATGGGCTGGAGCGGGCGGAAGAGCTCGAGGCGGAACGCGGCTAGGCCGGCGGCGCCGCGCGCCAGCGCTGCGGAGGCGACGGCGCCGAGGTCGCCGGCCAGCATCAGCGCCCGCCGTACCTCGGAGGCCGGCAGCTCGGCGGCGCGCGCCACGGCCTCGGCCATCAGTCCCTCGAGCGCGCCCTGGCGCAGCTCGCCCGCGAGGAGCGGCACCAGGAACTCGCGCTCCGCATCGCCGCAGCGCGCGAGCAGCTCGCGCAGCGCGCGCCCGCGCTCGCGCGCGGAGCCGGCGCCGCGCAGGGCCGCCACGCGCGTCAATGCGTCGTCCACCTCGCGCAGGGTCGGCCCCTCGCCCTGCGTCGGCCCGGCCTCGGCGAGCGCCGCCTGCAGCGTGGCCCAGCCCACTCCGATGCGCCCCTGCGGCAGCTCGCCGGAGAGCCACGCGACGCCGATCCGCACCTCGTCCGGCGCGAGCCTCCGCAGGCACTCGGCGAGGAGCGCGAGCTTCGCGAGGCGCGCGCGCGACGCGGCGACGGCGCGCGAGGTGGCGACGAGCTCCGCGAGGAGCACGGCGCCAGGCTAGCCGATCTCGATGCCCGCGGCGCCCGGCTCGTCGTAGCGCTGGTGGAAGTACGGCAGCACCCATTCGGCCGGAAGGCTGCGAAGCACGCGGCCGTCGCTCTCGGTCGTGCCCTCCTCGTACTCCATGCGCACGAGGCGGCGCACGGGGAGGTCGGCCACCGGGTCGAAGGGCGACTCGCGCAGCACGAGCTCGCCCTCCGCGGCGCGCACCTCGCGCTGGTCGTGGCGCCAGTCGAGGCGCACGAGGAGCGGCTCGCCGTCGAAGCGCGGGCCGGCGGCCTCCGCGTCGCAGGCGGGGAGCGCCTTCACGGTGTAGGCGTGTTCCACGAAGCGACGCGGGCCGAGCGAGGCGCCGAGGCGCCCGCGCGCCTCGAGGTACGTGATCCCGTACCGCGAGACGGAGGCGGACACCTCGTCGCCTTCGCGGTCGAAGCGGATCGCCGCGATCTTCTTCGGCTCGCCGTAGCGATCGCGGCCGCTGAGCACCGAGGGCTCGCTCGTCATCGGCATGGTGACGAGCCAGAGGCCGGGAACGCCGTCGTAGCTCGCCCGCGCCCCGAAGATCGTCGAGCCGATCTCGATCGTGCGACCCGGGAGCTGCATCGCGACGTGGGAGAACGTCACCTGGATCTCGGGCCGCGCCGCGGGCTCGAGCGGGCGCGGCACGAGGGCGGCGGCGAGGGCGGGGTCCGTCTCGTAGACGACGCGCAGCGAGCGCACGATGCTCGAGAGCAGCGGGGGCCGCGCCTCGGCGTCCTGCTTTACTTGCTGGGGGGTCTTCACGTAGCGGAGGCGGGCCATGGCGGCTCCTTCACGCCCGGAACAGGCTCTTCTCCGGGCCGATGCGCGCCGCGAGGGGCGCGAGCTTCTCGACGTCGAAGCCGTAGACGCGCGCGGCGTTTCCGCCGAGGATCGCGGCCAGCTCGTCCTCGGGGACGCCGCGGAACGCCTCCAGCATGTGCGCGCGGGTCTCGGGCCAGGTGCCCTCGGGGTGCGGGTAGTCGCTGCCCCACATGACGTTGCCGAGGCCGATGGCGTGGCGCGCCTCGACCTCGCGGCGCGGCATGCACGAGGCGCCGAGGAACACCTGGCGGCGGAAGTACTCGCTCGGCCGCATCGTGAGATGGCTGCGGTAGTCGCCGAGCTTCGCCGTGAAGTGGTTCTCGTCGTAGCGGAAGTCGAGGAGCGCGAGGTACTCGGGCACCCAGATGCTGGTGCCCTCGGTGACGGCGAGCCGCAGGCGCGGGAAGCGCTCGAGGACGCCGCCCCAGATCAGGAAGGTGAGCGGCCGCGCGCAGTACCAGGCGACCTCGGAGATGTAGATGCCGACCGCGCCCGGGAGCGGGGCGCTGCCTTCCGGCGGCGGGAACGCGCCGAAGTAGTCCTCGATCGGCGCCGCCGCCCCCGAGTGGAAGTGCAGCACGAGGCCCAGGTCCTGCGCGGCCGCCCAGAGCGGGTCGTACTTCGGGTGGTGGTAGGGCGCGAGCTTGCCCCATGCGCAGGGGATCAGGGCGCCGCGCAAGCCCGCTGCGCGCGCGGCGCGGAGCTCGCGCACGGCCTCGTCCACGTCCCAGAGCGCCGGCACCACCGCGACGCCCGCGCGCCGCTCGGGCGCCATCTGGCAGAGCTCCGCGATCCAGCGGTTGTGGGCGCGCGCGCCGGCCCATTGCAGCTCCGGCACCACGTTCTCGGTGGGGAGCGAGAGGCCGGCGCCGAAGGGCGGCATGTTCATCTCGGTGATGCCGTCGGGAAAGATCACCTCGCCGGCGATGCCGTCGGCGTCGAGCACCCGGTTGCGCTCGTCGCCGTCCCAGGCGCCGGTCAGCGCCTGCTCGCGTCCCTTGCGCCAGGCCTCGTTCACGTCGTGCACCAGGAAGAGCTTTCCGGCCGCGCGGGTGGCCTCCAGCTGGATCGGCAGCGCCTGGTCGAAGACGGGCCGGTACTTCGGGTCGAGGTAGTCGCGGTAGCGCTCGGGCGGGAGGCCGGCGTGGCAGTCGGAGGAGATCACGAGGAAGCGGTCCATCGGGCCCTCCCGGGAGCCGTCAGACGGGCTCGGAGTAGAACTGCCTCGCCCAGCGCCGGAACTCCGCGAGCGTCGCGTCCGCCTCGCAGAGCACCGGACGCGCGCGATGCACCTTGTTCGACCAGATGCGGAGATCCTGGGCCACGCCGGCTTGCAGACCGTGGATGAACTCCTCGCCCGCGAGGTCGGCCAGGTTGCGGGTGACCGTGAAGAGCCAGCGCGAGTGCGTGCGGCTCTCGTCGACCGGAGCCGTGGAGGAGAACATCAGCAGCCCGGCGCCCGGGATGCCCTCGACGCGAACCGCGGCGAGCCCGAGGCCCCAGGACTCGCGGACCAGCCGGGTGTGGAACGTGCCGAACGGCGTGACCCGCTCGCCGCCGCTCTCGACCCGCATGATGCGGCCGCCCTCGGCGTAGGAGATCTCCGAGGGCGGCACCTCCTGCATCCCGTGCACGAAATGGAAGTGCACGGGATCCAGGTTGTTCTCGTGCATGTCCTGCATGTGCACCGGCACCTCGAGCTCGAAGGAGCGGGGCTCGGTCCAGTCCGGGTGGGAGAGCTCGGGCAGCTCCGGCACCTCCCAGGTGGGCGGCTTCCCTTCCGCGTGGCGCCAGACGAAGATCATCCCGTTGCGTTCGACGACCTCGAAGGCGCCCACGCGGGCCTCGGGCGGGATGCGCTGGCAATAGGGGATCGCGACGCAGCGCCCGCTCTCGCCGTCGAACTGCCAGCCGTGGAACGGGCAGCGCACGCTCTCGCCGAGCACGCGGCCGCCCTCGGCGAGGTGCGCTCCCAGGTGAGGGCAGTAGCCGTCGAGCAGATAGGGTTTGCCGCTGCGGCCGCGGAACAGCACGAGCTCCTCGCCGAAGCAGTGAACGCGCTTCACCTCGGCCTCGACGAGCTCGCGGCCGAAGGCGACGGCGAACCATCCGTCGGGGAGGGGGAGCGTGACATGCTCGCGGCTGCGCGCGCTCATCGCGGAGCGAGCCTGCCCTAAATTGATCGATTAGTCAATAATCGATGATTCGAGAGGGAAGACGACGCCTTGCGCAGCTCAGCCGGGATCCTTGAACGTGTCGCACTGGTTCGGGTCGCCGCCCTCGAGGCCGCGTCGGAACCAGGCCACCCGCTGCTCCGAAGAGCCGTGGGTGAAGGCCTCGGGCTGGATCTCGCCCGTCGTCTGCCGCTGGATGCGGTCGTCGCCGATCGCCGCCGCGGCGTTCAGCCCCTCCTCGACGTCGCCGCTCTCGAGGATGTCGCGCCGCGACGTCGAATGCCCCCAGACGCCCGCGAAGCAGTCCGCCTGGAGCTCCATGCGCACCGACAGCGCGTTGGCCGCGTCGGGCCGCGCGCGCTGCAGGCGGCGCACCTGCTCCTCGATTCCGAGCTGCTTCTGGAGGTGGTGGCCGATCTCGTGGGCGATCACGTACGCCTGCGCGAAGTCGCCCGGAGCGCCGAAGCGCCGGTGCAGCTCTTCGTAGAAGGCGAGGTCGATGTAGACCTTCTGGTCGAGCGGGCAGTAGAACGGCCCCATCGCGGACTGGGCGGCGCCGCAGCCGGAGCGGATCGCGCCGCGGAACAGCACCAGCTTCGCCGGCTGGTAGTCGGGGAGGATCCGCGCCCAGGTCTCCTGCAGGTCGTCGAGCACGAAGGAGACGAACTCGACGCGCTCCTCCTCCTCGGGCGTCGTCTCGGCCGGCGGCGCGCCGGGGACCGAGTCCACCGGCACCTGGGTCTGCGTCTGCTCGAGCACGGGCGTGATCAGGTCCTGACCGAAGAAGTAGGACGCCGCCAGCAGCAGCAGCAGACCGCCGAGGCCGATCGAGGGCGCACCCATGCGGCGCCCGCCCTCGGCCCGGCGATCCTCGAGGTTCTCGCTGCGGGAGCCCCGCCTCCAGCGCATGGGGACAGCCTAGCGCGGGCCGTCGTACTCCTGCTCGGTTTCGCCGGGCCGGTCCAGCAGCCGCCCCTGGAGGAGCGACTGGAAGGCTCGCGTCACCGCCTCGTGCTCCGCAACCGAGGGGAGCAGGGAGTGGAACCAGGACAGGCCGTAGCTCGCCGCCGTCACCAGGTGAACCACGGTGTCGACCGGCAGGTCGGCGGGCAGCTCGCCACTCTTCACGCCCCCGCGCAGCACCTCGCGGAACAGGTCCGGCACCTCGAGCCCCGCCGCCCCCGCCAGCGCGGCGAGCTCGGGGTGGTGCTTCAGCTCGAGGGGCGCGATCGCGAGGAAGTCGGCGAGCCCGGGGTGATCGCGGTTCAGCGCGACGTTGGACTCGACCATGGCGCAGAGCTTCGCCACGGCGCCCGATTGCGAGGCCGCGGCCTCCCGGTAGGTGCTCTCGATGAGGCCCAGCCCGCGCCGGTAGGCGGCTGCGAAGAGCTCGGCCTTCGAGTCGTAGTAGTGGTAGAGGGCGGCGCTGGTCACGCCCGCCGCCTCGGCGATGTCGCGGTTCAGCGCGCGCTCGTACCCCGACGCCGCAAAACGCTCGCCGGCCGCGCGCAGGATGCGCTCGCGGGTCTCGGCGCTCTCGGCCGCCGAGGGGCGCCCGGCGCGCCTGCGTCGGGGCACCGCCATACGGCCGGGACGCTAGCAGCGTGCCCCGCGGGCCGGCCAGCGGGGTTCTGGGCCCGCGGCCTCTTCCGCCCCCGCCGTGCCCGGCATCCAGCCTCGAAACCAACGCGCCGATGACGCCGGGTCCAACCGCACCGGTCCGGGCAGCACGCGGCGCCCGCGCCGCTTTGCCCAGTGACGGCGGGCATTCAGCAACACGTAGCGGAGCGCGTTCCGCACCTGCGTCGGCGAAGCCAGAACCCGCAGGTGATAGCGCTCGCGCAGCAGCGGCCCGCGCCGGCGAAGAGCACGATGGACCGCGAGAGCAAAGCGCGCCGCGAGCGACTTCATCCCGCGACCGAGGGCCTCCGGCCCGTCCGCTTCCACCAGAGCATGGAGATGATCGTTCTGCACCGAGTAATGCACGAGCCGGAACTCCAAGCGCTCGGCACCCTGCCGAAAGGTCTTCTCGACCTCCTTGACTACCGCGACGGACCGCAGCGAAGCCACCCCCTGGCGCACTTTCCCCCGCCAGAGCGGCAGCTCGCCCTGCTTCCGCTTGTGCATCGCATCAAAGATTACCGCGATGGTTTCGATGACGAGGACGCCGCTCCGTCGTCGCTCGGTGTGCGCTTTCCCGCAATCAGGAAGCGTCGAGAGGCCCCGTCGCGCCGGCTCGGCAGCGACGGAGCCCCTCGTTCGGGAGCTTGCGCAGCTCCTACCGAGACGCGTGGGCCGGCGTCCCCTGGGCGGGCACCACGTGCCGATCGCCCTGCAGGTAGTCGCCGCGCACCGTGGCGTGGCGCGGGGCGAAGACGTAGTAGCCGTAGAA
>Ga0105106_10001187_pt1 | contig 18713 bp, 16 predicted proteins | sample PPLLaktember2015_5_FD_79109 | JGI IMG/M metagenome (GOLD analysis project Ga0105106, IMG submission 79109) | Freshwater sediment microbial communities from Prairie Pothole Lake near Jamestown, North Dakota, USA - PPLs Lake P8 Core (1) Depth... | ecosystem: Environmental > Aquatic > Freshwater >...
CGTCGAAAAGCGATCGACCAGGTCCAAGGGGTCATGATCATCAATCCATAACGGGCTGGCTCGACGATCGCTTCGGGCGCGCCGATAATTCCCACCACGACCACATAATACAATGGACTAAAAGCCACCAGCACATGCAGGCTAGTGAGCGCTACGCCAGCTACCAGCATAAAACGACGTAACTTGGCATAAGATGCCCAGTCTTTGCTCAAGGCCGTGGAAGCCGCAAGCAGCATGATGATCGGGGATTCGATGATCATAGCGAGCGGAAAAACAACGCCGCCGTATGCTGCCAGGTTAATTTCGGGATTAGCCAGGCGCGCCACTGCCGCGCTCAATATGGGCGTTTCGATGCCCATGAGCAGCCAGCTTGCTGCTAAAGGCCACCAGGTTTTGAAAATGCGCCGGATCGATAATTGGATTATTTTTGTCTCTGGCATTCGTAAGGTCTCAAGCAAAGCCAATTATACAGCCTCGATTATAATTATTCGATGTTTGCTTTCCTGCTGCAAGGCGCAGCCTTAGGTGTGACTGCTGCGGCAGCCCCTGGGCCTTACCAGGCTTTCCTGATCAACCAGACCTTGACAAGGGGGTGGCAGCGCAGCGCTATTATCACGCTCGCCCCGTTGTTAAGCGATGGCCCGATTGTGGTCTTGATCCTTTTTCTGCTCAATCAATTACCACCTTCCTTCCTGGGGATGGTAAGCCTGGGCGGCGGTGCCTTTGCTTTGTATATGGCCTGGAAATTGTTCCAAACATGGCGGGCGGCGCCGGCTGGCACAGGTCAAAATCTCACTCCCTCGACCGGAGGGCTGATGCGGGGTGTCTTGATGAACGTCCTCAGCCCAGGGCCGTACACATTTTGGACGTTGGTGAATGGTCCTTTGTTGTTGAGCGCATTGCGCCTGTCCGTATGGCATGCTGGGGCTTTCTTACTCGGTTTCTACTCCATCTTCATTGGGGGAATGTTGGTATTGGTGGCTCTTTTCCACCAGGCGCGCCGCTTTGGTCCGCAGGCGGTGCGCTGGTTGACGCTGGCAAGCATCGTCATTTTGGGCATTTTTGCGCTGGTCTTGCTGCGTCAGGGAGTAACGACCCTAATTTAAAATCTCCTTTTGATTGAACCAAGATGCCTGCTTTAAGAGAAGACGAGTCGGATGAATTTCCAGTATAATACCGGTGAAATTCATCCGATTATGACCACAATAAAAAAACCCGATTGGCTTCAGGTTGCTCGCCTGGCGTTGCTCTCGCGGGAGCTGGATCGCCTGGAAGTTGATACCCTCACCCCGCAGGGAAAGATCAAGTATCAGTTTTCTGCAGGTGGGCATGAGCTGGCCCAAATTTTATTAGCCCAGGCGCTCAATCATCCCCACGATGCGGCAACCGTTTATTATCGTTCCCGGCCTTTTATGCTCGCTTGCGGGTTTACCTCCGCTGAAGCGCTGGCAGCTGGCATGGCGCGTACTGGCAGCCCCAGCCAGGGACGTGATGTGGGCGTAGTCTACAATATGCCCCGCCGGACAGGCGCAACTATCCTGCCCTCTTCCGGTAACGTGGGCGCACAATACACTCCTGCCGTCGGATGGGCTCAAGCGATCCTCTATCGTCACGAAATTTTACAAGAACACGCCTGGGAGGGAGCCCTGGCAGTCGCCTTGGGTGGAGATGGCAGCGTAGCAGCCAACGGTTTCTGGGCTGCATTGAATATCGCCACCACCCTCACCCTGCCTTACCTGTTCTTCATTGAGGATAATGATTTTGGCCTGTCTGTGCCATCCCATATTCAAACGCCTGGCGGGAATATCGCTGCGAATCTGGGCGCTTACCAAAATCTACTCATTCTGGAAGGCGATGGCAGCGACCCGGACCAAGCCTGGGATCGAATTCAGACCGCCATTCAACACGTGCGGTCAGGAAATGGTCCAGCAATGTTGCACTTGTGTGTGCCCCGCCTGGCAGGGCACACTTTTGTGGATGACCAGGCTTATAAAAGCCCCGAAACGGTGCTGCAAGAAAAGGCTCGTGATCCTTTACCTCGCCTGCGCCAATTCTTGAATATCCCGGAATCCACCTGGTACGAAATGCTAGTCGATGTGAATCGCGAGCTGGCAGAATCGTTGGAAACTGCACAGAGCCAACCCGAGCCTACTTCGGAAGGCACACGGATGCACCTGTTCTTTCAAGGAGAGGAGCCCGTTCAGGGCGGTCTGCGGCCGGAAAGAGCCTCGATTCCGCTCGGTCCTGCCGAACCGCAGCCGACAGGACCCCGGATCAACCTGATCGATGCTGTACGGCGGACGCTTGAAGTTGAAATGAAAGTCAATCCGCGCGTGCTGGTTTTTGGTGAAGATGTGGGCGTCAAAGGCGGCGTACACGGAGCCACCCAGGACATGCAAAAGCACTTCGGCGCGAGGCGTGTTTTCGATACTTCCCTATCGGAAGACGGCATTATGGGGCGCGCAGCGGGCCTGGCAATCGCGGGTCTATTGCCCGTACCAGAGATCCAGTTTCGCAAATATGCTGATCCGGCGCACGAACAGATTACCGACCTTGGAACGATACGCTGGCGAACTGCCGGAAAATTTGCTGCACCAGTAGTCGTGCGTATCCCGGTCGGATTTGGTAAGAAAACCGGTGATCCCTGGCATAGCGTTAGCGCTGAAGCAGTCTATGCGCACACCTTAGGCTGGCGAATCGCCTTCCCCTCCAATGCCTCCGATGCAGTGGGTCTGTTGCGCAGCGCACTGCGTGGGGATGATCCAACCTTCTTTTTCGAACATCGCGCCCTTTTGGATACGCCGGAGGGCCGCCAACCCTATCCGGGCGATGAATACTGTCTTCCCTTCGGCAAAGCCGCAAGAGTCTTTGAAGGCGACGAGTTGACCATCGTCAGCTGGGGCGCCATGCTGCCCCGCTGCCAGGAAGCTGCCCGCCCTTATGCGGGAAAGATCACCCTCATCGATCTTCGCACCATTATCCCTTGGGATCAGGAGGCAGTGTTGGAAAGCGTCCGACGCACGGGTAAGGTGCTTATCGTGCATGAAGACACTCAGACAGGCGGATTTTCTGGCGAAATTATCGCTATCATCGCCGAGCAGGCGTTTACCGACCTGGATGCCCCCATACAGCGCCTGGCGATGCCCGACCTCCCCATTCCCTTCAACCTGAACGTCATGGAAGCCTTACTGCCATCGGTATCAAAAATCCGGTCCACCATCCAGAAGTTATTGGATTATTAACGCATTGATCCAGGATATCCACACTCCTCTGCAATTCATCACCCCTTATTCTTTGCGCCTCAGTGTGGTTGGGGCGGGTACCATGGGGAGCGGTATTGCTCTGACTTTGCTCCTGGCAGGATTCCCGGTTACCCTCTACGAGATTTCACCGCAAATCCAGGAACGCGCACTCGAATACATCCAAAATCACCTGGAGCGCAAGAACAAATCCAACTACTTGCCAAACCTGTCCCTCTGCTCCCAATTACAACAGCTGCAAGGTTCGGCAATCATCATTGAAGCGATACCTGAGGATTTGACCCAGAAACAACAGCTCTTCGCCCTTCTCGACCAGATCTGCCCGCCTCCGGTCATCCTGGCTACCAATACCAGCACTCTGCCAGTGACGGCGATTGCTTCAGCCACCTCCCACCCCGAGCGTGTAGCTGGATTGCATTTCTTCAATCCTGCACCGGTGCTGCCTCTAGTGGAAGTTGTGCGCGGTGCCCAAACCGATCGACCGACCATCCAGTCTCTGCTCACGCTGGCAGAGAAGATCGGAAAAACACCTGTAGTTACCAGCGATACCCCGGGTTTTATTGTCAATCGTGTGGCCCGCCCGTTTTATGGGGAAGCCCTGCGCATTCTTGGCGAAGGGGTCGCAAACCACGAACAGATTGATCGAATTGTGCGCCTGGGCGGGGGTTTCCGCATGGGTCCCTTCGAATTGATCGATTTGATCGGCGTCGACATCAATTTGGCCGCCATGCAATCGATGTACGCGCAAAGTTTCAACGAGCCACGATATCGACCTCATCATATCCAACAGCAAATGGTGCAGCAAAACCTGTTGGGCCGAAAAAGCGGTCGTGGATTTTATGATTACTCTCAAACCACTGAGCCCGGAGAGCCGGAACTTCCACTGATGCCGAAAAGCAGCGGGTTGATTTTAATGAAAACTGGAAATTTCGCCGAAGGCGTAGAAGTAATCTGCCGGCAGGCTGGCTATTCGGTCTACAATGGGGCGCATTTACGCCCAGGGAAACCGCTCCTGGGCATCGCCCGCACCGGGAAAATGGAAGGTCTGAAAAAACAATTATTCGATTTGGATCGCGAGCTGCCCCCGGATGTGCCACTACTATGCCAATGTACAGATATTACCATCACCGAGGCGGCTGGTTGGGTAGAGCACGCTGACCGCCTGGTAGGTTTCGACGGGCTCTTCCTTGCCCAAGGACGCGTCGCATGCCTGGTAGGAAGCCCCACTGTAACGCCCCAGGTGCGCTCGATGGTTGAGACCTTTGCTGCCAGCCTGGGTAAATTGGTTTTTTGGCTTCCGGATAGTCCAGGGCTGATTTTACCTCGCATAGTTGGCATGTTGGCGAATGAAGCTGCCTTTGCAGCCCTAGAAGGGGTCGCCCAGCCAGATAAAATTGATCAAGCCATGAAGCTTGGCTTGAATTATCCCAAAGGACCACTCGCCTGGGCTAAGGAAATTGGCTACACGCAAATAGTAGCAGTCCTCGATCACCTGCGCGCAGAGTACGGGGAAGAACGCTACCGCGCGGCGATCTTGCTTCGCCGCTGGGCGCGTCTGGAAGGGATCCAGGCTTGAGTCCGGGTTGAACAAAAAACTTGCAAAAATCGTAGATGTATTGAACGCGCACTGGATCGAATTGCAGCTCGGGCCTTTGTAGCGAATCTGGGAGGCTCTAGATAGCCCAGTTACTGTGTCCCTTTAACTTCAGGAGGATATACAATGTCTGATCAAGATACCGTTTACCGGTTTGCGTGCAAAATCAAAGCAACGCCGGCGCAAGTTTTTTATGCTCTGACGAACGGAACCAGCCTGCGTGAATGGTTTTGCGATTTTGCTTCGACAGACCCAAGGCCAGGCGGGCGTATTTATCTGGTGTGGAATTCGGGATTTTATTCTGCCGGGGAATTCACCAACCTGGAAAAAGACAAGTCGATAAGCTACACCTGGTTCGGACGCGGTGAGCCTGCCCCCACTGAAGTGTGTATCAGCCTGGAAACTCACAATGGCAGCACCTATGTAAGCCTGGAACATGCCGGCGTTGGTGCCGGAGATGACTGGGCTCCGACGATTGAAGAAGTCCAGAAAGGCTGGAACGATAGCCTGGAAAACCTGGTTTCCATTCTCGAAACCGGGCAAGATCTACGCTTTATCCGCCGCCCGATGCTGGGCATTACCGTAGCTGATTTCAACGAAGAAATCGCCAAACAGCTAGGAGTTCCGATAAACCAGGGCATTCGCCTGGACGGCGTGGTTGACGGTATGGGCGCTGCAGGCGCTGGTTTGCAAAATAACGACGTTCTCGTTGAGCTGGCTGGTTTCCCGGTTATCGATTGGCCGAGCCTGGGGAACGCACTGAAAAACCAACGCGCCGGTGATGTGGTTGAAGTGGTCTTTTTCCGGGCCGGAAAAAAGAAAACTGTACAGATGACACTCTCTGGGCGTCCCATTCCCGAAATCCCCACCAGTGCTCAGGAGCTGGCAGGTTCGGTCGAGCAGCGTTATGCCAAGTGCGATGCCGATTTGGATAATTTCTTTTCCGGCGTCAGTGAAGAGGAAGCCTCATTTAACCCTTCTCCAGGAGAATGGAATGCCAAGGAGGTTATGGCGCACCTCATTCACGGCGAGCGCGGTCTACAAAATTGGGTATCTGACATCATCTGTGGTCAAGAGCCTCTCTACGATTACTTCCCGGACAATGTCTGGGCGCGCGTGCGTGGGACTGCGGATGCTTATGCCACTCTACCCGCCCTTGTCGCAGAGCTGAAACGCGCAGAGCAGGAGGTTGTTGGTCTTTTGGCCCATCTGCCGGATGAGTTTCTGGCGCGCAAGGGCAGCTACTGGCGTGTCGCTTACGCCGCCCTGGAAGCTCCCTACCATCTGTATAATCACATTGAACAGATGAGAGCCTCAATCCAGGCTGCCCGCCAGTGATAGTAAAGCGGTTTCGCGAATCCAGCTCGGATTTAACATCCTAAATCACATCGAATTCGGTATAATTATCCCGAACCATCGATCTTTCTTTTTACCCAACCACACCCTGGGAGGCATTCGCGTGGGAAAACGGCGTTATACAGGTCAGAATCCTGATCATTTTCAATTCCAAGCTATTACATACCACAAGCAAGATGGGCGCGCTACCATTACCATCCAACGACCGGATGTGCTGAACGCAGTCAACTTCCAGGTGCTGAGTGAAATGAATATTGCCTTGAAGGACGCCAGTTGGGACGACCATGTGGCTGTGGTGGTGCTCACTGGCTCCGGTGAGCGAGCATTTTGCACCGGTGCAGACCTAAAAGAACAACGCGATTTCCTCAAACGCCCGCGCGATTATTGGAAATGGATGGGTGAGTTCATCGAATGCCATGAGCGCTTGCGCAACCTGGGTAAACCGACGGTCGCGCGCCTGAATGGGATCGTAGTTGGCGGCGGCAATGAGTTCAATATGAGCTGTGACCTGGCGGTCGCTTCTGATGACATCTATATCCGGCAGGTGGGCACCAGTCACGGTAGTGTTGCATTAGCAGGTGCAACCCAGTTCTTACCCTTGATTGTGGGAGACCGCCGTGCTCGTGAAATCCTCTTCCTGAACGAAGAGATTCCAGCAGCCAAGGCGCTCGAATGGGGCCTGGTCAACTGGGTCGTGCCTCGCCCGCAATTGGACGAGAAAGTCGATGAGATCGTTCAGAAATTGTACGCCAAATTCCCGGAAAAAACCCGTTATACCAAGCAACAGATCAACTTCTGGCGTGATCTAAGCTGGAATCTCACGATCGGTCACGGTCGGGATTGGCTGGCAATTCACAATACTTCACCTGAGACATGGGAGGGCGTGCGCGCCTTCGAGCAGAAACGTCCACCAGATTATGCAGCTATCCGCCGCCGCTGGTCCGATGACCAGGCTCCCGAATGGCTGGAAGGGAATATTCCTGACGGGTCCGATGTATGAAAATCGTCAATTTTGTTCTCATTACATCCATTTGTTTGATAGTCGCCGCTTGTAGAAGCACAAACACAGGTCAAACCCCAGCAACCGCACAAACGCCGACAACAGAAGCTGTAGCAACTACGCAGCCAGCCCAACCAACAGCCAGTCCTACACCAACCCTGGAAGTCCCGACCCTTTCCCCTGAGCCAACCGCGACCACACCTATGACACCGACCCTACCGGACAGCGCTCCTCCCATCCGCGCTACCCAGGAGATCACCGATACGAACACGGTTCCGGCAGTGAGCCCCACCCTAGAAGCCACTCTTCTGGCAGACCAACCGCCAACTGCTGCGCCCTCTGGAGATACCCCCGAACAGGGATCAGCGACATGCTCGGATTTGGTTGCCTATTATGAGGATGTCACTATTCCAGATGGGACCTCCTTTCAACAGGGCGAGAGTTTTGTCAAAACCTGGCGCATCCGCAATGTGGGCACCTGTAACTGGGATTCGAGCTACTCCCTGGTCTTTGCTGGCGGCGAGGTGATGAATGCGCCCATGATTAATCCACTGGAGGAAATATCACCTGGTGAAATCACCGATATTTCAATCACTTTGACTGCGCCGCCGCGCGGCGGTACCTATCGCAGCAATTGGGAATTTCGCAGCCCTACAGGCGAACATTTTGGAGTTGGCTCGAGTCGCAATGGGCCGCTCTGGGCTGAAATATCGGTAATTTTCTATATCTCCACACCTGAAACACCCAGCGGTGAGTCCGCACCCACCCCTGAACCTGTTGCTGGGACCTGTTCCGCAATGCGCGATCAAGGTTACGAGCAACAAATTCTGGACTTGATCAATACGGGTCGTGCCAATTTGGGTCTTTCCCCACTCAGTTTTCAGCAGCAATTGACTGCCGCGGCGGTGCAGCACTCTACAGATATGGCCTGCAACAATTTTGTAGACCATATCGGCTCGGATGGCAACCTCTGGTATCTGCGCGTCGAACGCCAGGGTTATGCAAACTACAACTCAGCTCGAGAAAATATTTATGTCGGCAATCCGGAATTTGGTGGTACGCCTGCTGGGGCTTACCAATGGTGGTTCAACAGCTCGGTGCACTATGCCAACATATTCGATCCCAATGTCAGCGAGATCGGAATTGCCTATGTGAGCAACCCCAATTCAAATTATGTCGGCTACTATACGACTGTGTTTGCCAGACCTTGATTGTCAAGCGATTCTTTTCAGATCGTTTTCTCGAACGCTTCATTAAAGGAACCCATGGCTCCCAAAATACCTTCCGACGTTGCGCTAAACCCTGCGACGATCCAATTTTTAGATCACTCACCCAAAAAACTATTCATCAACGGTGAATGGGTTAATGCCACACATTCTGAAACTTTTCCCACGCTCAATCCTGCCGACGGCCAAGAATTGACCAGGGTGGCTCTGGCAAGCCCGCAAGATGTAGACCTTGCAGTTCAAGCGGCGCGCCAGGCTTTTGAGAAAGGTGCGTGGGGGAAAATGAACGGTGAAGAACGTGCCCGCCTCCTTTGGAAAGTGGCAGACCTTATCGATTCGCATGCAGATGAATTAGCCGAACTGGAGACCCTGGATAACGGCAAACCACTCAGAATTTCTCGCCACGGTGATATCCCATTCGCTGCTCGCCATTTCCGCTATTACGCAGGTCTGGCGGGCAAGATCGAGGGCAGCACCATCCCGGTAAGCTTATCGGACCAATTTGTCTACACCCTCCGGGAGCCCATGGGGGTGGTCGGTTTGATCATCCCCTGGAATTTTCCGTTGTTGATGGCAGCCTGGAAGCTGGCGCCAGCTCTGGCATGTGGGAACACAACACTATTGAAACCCGCCGAGGAAACTCCTCTGACCGCTTTGCGCCTGGGTGAATTGTTTCAAGAAGCCGGCTTCCCGCCTGGAGTGGTGAATATCCTTACCGGCCCTGGAATCCCAACCGGCGCTGCAATCGTCGCACACATGGATGTGGACAAAGTGGCATTTACTGGATCAACCGAAGTCGGGCGGGAGATCATGAAAGGCGCTGCTCAAAGCAACCTGAAACGCGTCAGCCTGGAATTGGGTGGAAAATCTCCCAACGTGATCTTTGCTGATGCGAACCTGAGCAAAGCCACTCGCGGCGCTTTGTGGGCGGTCTTCAGCACTGCCGGGCAGGAATGCGTGGCTGGGACGCGCCTTTTCATCGAAAGAGCTGTCTACGATCAGGTCCTGGACGGACTGGTGGCTGAGGCGCAGAAGATTCGGGTAGGCAGCGGTTTTACGCCAAAGGTTCATATTGGCCCTCTGGTCTCGGAACGGCAGCTTGAGCGAGTTTCTGCTTTCATTGCCAATGGACGCGCGGCCGGTGCAGAGATCGTGACCGGAGGGGTGCGCCTGGGTGGTGAGCTAACCTCCGGCTATTTCCTACCCCCCACCATTTTCACCCATCAAGATGACGGATTGCAAATCGTCCAAGAAGAAATATTTGGACCCGTTGTAGCTGCCACAGCCTTTGATGAATGGGATGAGCTAATCCAGCGCGCCAATGATACCCGCTACGGGCTAGCTGCCGGCGTGTGGACCCAGGATATTCGAAAAGCACACCAGTTCAACCATGCCATCCAGGCCGGAACTGTTTGGGTGAACAGCTACGGATTATTCGACTCGGCAGCCCCGTTTGGTGGTTACAGAGAGAGCGGTTTCGGACGCGAGATGGGTAAAGAAGCGATCGAACTATACACCCAGGTGAAAACGGTGTGGATCGGGATTTAGGTCATGGATAACGAGACGATACTTCAAGATTTTGAAGAGCGCATTGCACGCGGCGAGAAAATCGAGCCGGGCGACTGGATGCCCGACGAGTACCGTCGCCAATTGATCCGGATGATATCCCAGCATGCGCACAGCGAAATCGTCGGGCAGCTGCCGGAAGGCGCCTGGATAACCCGAGCCCCATCGATTCGCCGCAAAATGATCCTACTTGCCAAGGTGCAAGACGAGGCCGGTCACGGGCAATATCTTTATCACGCAGCCGAAACCTTGGGCGCCACGCGTGAGGAGATGTTGGAAGCCTTATTGGCAGGCAAAGCCAAATACTCGAATGTATTTAATTATCCGACTCTGACCTGGGCGGATGTGGGCGTCATTGGCTATCTGGTTGATTTTGCCGCCATCCTGAACCAGACAATGCTGGCGCGCTGTTCGTATGGGCCATACGCTCGCGCCATGGTTCGCATTTGCGCAGAAGAGAATTTCCACAAAAAGCAGGGTCAGGATATCGTCATCCGGCTTGCCCAAGGTTCACCTTATCAACGCGCCATGGTCCAGGATGCTATCCATCGTTGGTGGTGGCCCACCTTGATGATGTTTGGACCGCCCGATAGCGAATCGCCTAACACAGCCACCCTGGTTCGTTGGAAGGTAAAAACACGCACCAATGATGAGCTTCGTCAGGAATTCATCGACAAGATCATCCCGGAATTGCTCGCCCTGGGGTTATCCGTACCCGATGCCGAGCTTCATTACGACGAACGGCTCAAGCGTTGGGTCCACGGTCCGATCGATTGGGAGGAATTACGGCAGGTTATCCAGGGCGACGGCCCTTGCAATAAAGAGCGCATGGAGGCTCGCATCCAGGCGCATGAGGATGGACTTTGGGTGCGGGAGGCAATGATCGCCTATGCCCAGCGGACCCAGGCGTAATGGTCTCGGAGACCTGATGGATACACAATGGCCGCGTTTCCAGGTGTTTGTGCAGAGTAAATCTGGCGCCCCTTACATGGATGTGGGCAGCGTACACGCTCCAGATGCCGAACTGGCGCTTCTGAATGCCCGCGATGTGTTTGCGCGCCGCCCAGAAAGCATTTCGATGTGGGTGGTGCCGGTGGAGGCAATTCTATGGAAAACTTCCCAGGAGTTGCGCCAAGACGCCGAATTTACTGGTGATGCGCACACCATTCAGCCCGAAAACACCGCTAACCAACCCTACCACATCTTTTGTAAGTTCAAGCAAGCGGGCACACATGAATTTGTCACCACCGTCGAGACTGCTTCTGCGAGCGCGGCTCTCAGGCAGGCTTATCAATCGTTGCTTCATCGACAAAATGCCCTATCCTGGTGCATCATTCCAGACCAGGCAGTAACCAAAAGCGATCCGAACGAAGTAGATAGTCTTTACGCGCCCGCTCTGGATAAAACATTTCGCATGTCTACGGATTTCCGCACCGTGTCAGCAATGCGCGCCATCAAATCTACTCCAAATGAAAACGAATAGCTGCCCAATCGTTGAGACTGGAAACACCCATGCCCACCCCTCAATTCTTTGATGCCGCGTTGACCGAATCACTCGCCCTGTTTTTTCTGGCCCTGGGTGATGATGAGCTGCTGCTCGGTCATCGAGATTCCGAATGGTGTGGTCATGCCCCGATTTTGGAAGAAGATATCGCCTTTGCCAACCTGGCATTGGATGAGATCGGTCACGCGACCTATTGGTATGAGCTGTATGCCGGGTTAGTAAATGAAAATCCCGAACAAATCGCAGACCATCTGGTTTTTGAACGCCCCTGGAAGGCGTGGCGTAATATCCAGATCGTTGAATTGCCGCGTGGCGACTGGGCTTTCAGCGTCCTTCGTCAATATCTTTTCGACTCGGCTGAAGTGATCCGCCTGGAGGCGCTGGCGCGTAGTTCTTATGTGCCGTTAGCCGGGGTTGCTGGGAAGATCCGTAAGGAGGAGCTTTACCACCTGCGCCATTCACGCGCCTGGATTCAACGCCTGGGCCTGGGTACCCAAGAAAGCCAATCGCGCTTGCAGAACGCCTTGCAGTCCTTATGGCCCTACACCAACCAGATGTGGCAGTCCGTGCCCGGTGAGGATCGGTTAATGGAAGCTGGCTTGCTGCCCGGATCGCAGGCGTTGCAAACCATCTGGCTGGAGCAAACCAGCGCCTTCCTGAGGGAATGCGCATTGACCATTCCATCTACGCCGCCATTGATATTAAATCGCACGCAGCACACCACCCATTTAAAGACCCTGATAGCTGAAATGCACTCGGTCTTCAAGCTCGATCCCCAGGCGCAGTGGTAAGATTATGGCTATGATTCCGGGTAGGCTAACTCAAGATGAAGTTTGGGAGGTTTTGGGTCAAATCCAGGACCCTGAAATTCCCGTGATTTCGCTGGTAGAAATGGGGATTATTCGTCAGGTGGATCTGGATGGTGAGCATGCAACCATAACCATCGCCCCTACATTTAGTGGCTGCCCCGCCTTACAGGTCATCCAGCAAGACATCCGTGAGATCCTCCAGCGTGCTGGTTTCAATTCGGTTGTAGTGCGACTGTCTTATTCACCCGCGTGGACCACGGAATGGATTACGGAGGAGGGGCGCGAGAAATTGAAAGCATTCGGCATCGCGCCGCCTGTCCATCATTCCGGTCTGATCGATCTGGCGCTTGTCCTGCCTGCTATATGTCCATATTGTGGGTCCACCAATACCATTGTTAAGAACGAATTCGGTGCGACCCAGTGCCGATCGATTTCCTTCTGCAACCAGTGCCAGCAGCCTTTTGAGCAATTTAAGCCGATTTAGGATTCAAGAATCAAGGAGAGCTCCATGTCTAAATTGATTGCCCTCTACCGCCAACCCGCTGATCCTGCCGCCTTCGACCAGGCTTATTTTTCTACGCACATTCCTCTAATTAATAAAGTTCCTGGATTGCAAAAAACCTCGGTCACTCGCTTCATCCGCAGTATTATGGGCGAGAATTTTTACATGATGGCTGAAATGGAGTTTATCGATAAGGATACGCTCAAAGCCGGTATGAAAAGCTCAGAGATGGCCGCTGCGGGCGATAACCTGAATTCCTTCGCCGCCGGATTGGTGACTTTACTCTTCGGAGAAGAGGAACGAGCCTGATCTTATGTCTATGACCGAAATTCGCGTGATTGCAAGTAAAACGCTCTTCGAGCACCCTGCTGCCACAATCGTGGTGGACACGCTCGAATATAGCGGCAGGCAGCGCCCTTACTTCTATCTGGCAAGCCCTGTGGAAGCGGTTGCTACCGTGGGAGTAACCAATCTCGGTGAGATCATCCTGACCCGCCAATACAGGCATCCCATTCGCCAGGTGATCTACGATCTGCCTGCAGGGCGCCTGAACCCCGGGGAAAGCCCTCTGGATGGCGCAAAGCGTGAATTTGAGGAAGAAACCGGATTTTTCCCCAGGCACATCGAAAAGTTGGGGTATTACAACCAATTCCCGGGTACCCTGCGGGCGGCTACCAACCTCTTCTTCGCCAGGGACCTGACTCACACCCACCAACACCTGGATGAGGGTGAAGAGCTGGAAATCATTTTTAAACCCATCAGCGAAGTCCTCGAAATGATCTTGAACGGTCAGATTATCGATGGCTCCCTACAATTAGGAGTCTTGTTGGCATTTACCAAAGGATTGTTGACACAATCTGTCTGAGGAGGCTGGGATGGAATACCGTAACCTGGGCTCGACGGGTCTCAAAGTATCAGAGCTATGTCTGGGTACGATGCAGTTCGGCTGGACTGCAGATCAAGCACTGTCCAATCAAATATTGAGCGCGGCTTATGAAGCCGGTATCAATTTCCTCGATACTGCTGATGTCTATTCTCGCTGGGTAGCAGGGAATCCTGGCGGGGTATCTGAAACCATAATCGGCGCCTGGATGAAACACAGCCAGATTCCTCGCGAGCAGCTTGTTATCGCCACCAAGGTGCGCGGCCGTATGGGCGATGGTCCCAACGCGGAAGGGCTTTCTCGGGTTCATATTTTTCAGGCAGTGGAGGCTTCACTGCGCCGCTTAAAAACCGACTATATTGATCTGTACCAGGCGCATTCGTTTGATGAAAGTACCCCAATAGAGGAAACCCTCTCGGCTTTTACGGACCTGGTCCGCCAGGGTAAGGTGCGGTATGTTGGCTGCTCCAACTACCCTGCCTGGAAATTGATGCAGGCGCTTTGGACATCCGATAGCAAGGTTTTGGTTCGCTATGATAGTCTGCAGCCACATTACAGCCTGGTGAAGCGGGCAGAATTTGAGCGTGAACTGGCAGAAGTCTGCCGTCAATACAAAATTGGTGTGATCCCCTACAGCCCACTGGGTGCTGGATTCCTCACTGGAAAATATCGCCCGGATCAAGAGGTCCAGAGCGTGCGTTTAAATAGGACGCGCAGTTATTTTAACGAACGCAATTGGGCCTTGTTGGATCAAATGGAAATTTTGGGCAAAGAAAAAGGCGGGCACTCGATTTCCCAAATTGCCCTGGCATGGTTGCTTTCGGACCCCGTGATAACCAGCCCCATCATCGGCCCGCGCAGTTTGGAGCAATTACAGGACAATCTCGGCGCGGCGGGCTTGAGATTGACGGCAGAGGAGAAATCGCAGCTGGACAAAGCCAGCGAATGGCGCGAGCAATAGCCCAAATTACTTCATGTTGGCAAGAATCGTATCCCATGCGCGCTGCAGAGCTTTTACGATCATGGGATCGAAATGGGTGCCGCTGCAGCGAACAATCTCATCATACGCGTCCTCGGGTGATAGAGCTTTCCGGTAAGGTCGATCTGAATTGGTCATGGCGTCCAGCGAATCGGCCACTGCAACGATCCGCGCCGGCAATGGGATCGCCTCGCCCGCCAGACCATCCGGATAACCGTAACCATCCCAGCGTTCGTGGTGGTGGCGAATTACCGGGATTGCAGGCGCCAGATAGGGAATATTTTTAATCATCTCCACCCCTATGATCGGATGTTTTTTCATTTCTTCCCATTCTTCTTCATTGAGTGGGCCTGGTTTCTTGAGCACGCTTTCCAGGATATGAATTTTCCCAATATCATGCAAAATAGAGCCATATTCCAAGTGGTTCTGGTGACCATCCGTCCAACCGAGCTGCTGAGCGATGGCTAAGGCATGATCGCGTACCCGTTCAACGTGACCGCGAGTGTGGTGATCGCGCAATTCGATCGCGTTTGCCAGCATGATCAGGCTTGATTCGTATGCTTGTTGCAGCTGCACCAACAGCAATTGTTGGCTGCGCGCCAGCCGCGAGCGTAAAGTGGTGGTCAATTCCTGGCGAGTGACCGGTTTCACCAGGTAATCCTCAACACCCAGGCGTTTGCCTGCAAAAATCTCGTCTCTTCCGCGGCGGGCGGTCAGAAAGATGAACGGGATGGAAACCCATTCTGGCTTTTGACGCACTTTTTCGAAAAGTGAATAACCATCCACTTCTGGCATAGAAATATCTGAGAGGATCAAGTCGGGAGTGAAGCTGTTCATCTGAGCAATGGCATCGCCTCCATGGACAGCCGTATGCACTACATACCCCTCCGATTGCAGAAGCGCCTGAAGTCCTTGGCGCAAGACATCGTTATCTTCAACAATTAAGATAGCTTCACTAGCCATGGCTCACCTGTAAACACCGGAAATCGTACAGCAAATTTTGAGCCTTTTCCAGGCTTGCTATGGATCTCGATGGTGCTGTCATGCATATCGACAATCTCCTTTACAATCGCCAAACCCAATCCCGTGCCATGAATCCTGCTTTGGCGAACATTGCGCCCGCGATAAAATCGCTCGAACAAATGCGGGCGATCTTCATCTTCGATGCCTATGCCGGTATCCTCAACTTCCAAACACACCCGGCCGTTATCTACCGAAGTCCGCACGTAGACACTGCCCTGCAGGGTGTAATGGATGGCATTCGATACCAGGTTGTTGATGAGACGGGCGAGTTGATTCGGTTCGCCCAATATCGATGCGATGTGTTTTTCAGGGATAAATTCCAGATTTAACCCTGCGGCTTCAGCCAGAGGCATATGAGCCAGGATCACCTGTTCAACCACGCGGTTGATATCCACTTTCACAAATTCGATCGTCTTATTTTTTCCGGTTGCCAATCGAGAGAGGTCAAGGATATCTTCCACCAGTTTCACTAACAGCCGGCTTTGTTCCTTCAAAACATTTAAGTAATGGCCTCGTCGCTCGGCTGGTGAGTTTTCCAACAATTCCAGATACAGGCCAATATTGGTAGTTGGCGTGCGTAGTTCATGGGAAACATCGGATACGAACAAGTCCTTCAAACGATCCAATTCTTTTTGATGAGTGATATCCCGCTGGCTGCCCACATAACCGGCAACTTGACCATCCTCACCACGCAGACCGGAAACTGTTAGCTGAACATCGTAACGGCTGCCATCTTTACGGAAGCCTACCAGATCGCCCGTCCATACCAATCCACCCGCCACCGTATTGTGAATCGCCTGCTGCAGTTCGGATGGATTTTCAATGTCGTAACATGTCCAGATCTTCTTACCAATGATCTCTGCCTCGTTGTAATAGGTTTGCTCCATGAAGGCATCGTTCACGACCATGAAAGTATCGTCCAGATCGGTTACGATGACGCCTTCACCCACGCTCGCCAAAATGGCTTCCACGCGCTTCTTGGCTTCCGATAGCTCTTCCGTGCGTTCGGCCACACGTTTTTCTAGCTGGGCCGCATATTCCTTGAGGCGGGTAACCAGGTGGATATTTTCAATGATCGGCGACAGGTGGCGGGAAAGCACCCGCAAAATATCCATATCCTCCCCGCTGAAGACGTCGCCGCCGAATTTAGGGCCTAATGCCAGTAAACCCAGCACATCACCATGCCCGATGATCGGCACCCACAGATAAACTTGTTCGCTCTCCAATAATTGCAATTCCTGTGCTGAGAGGGTCACACCAGCCAGAGCTTCGCGCAAGACATTTCTTTCGACTACACCGCCCATATTGAGCAAATAAGTTAGACTGCTGCGCGGTAGGGGTGAGAAGGATGCGAATCTTCGATCTTTACGCACCGGTGTTGGGGCAACCGCCAGGGTAGAAAAATCCCCATTGGCATCCGAGAGGAAAAGGCAAACATCTTCTAAACGGAGGGTTTCTACCAGGCGCTCGCTGACCGTTTTCGCCAGAAGCTGTAAATCGGTAATCTGTTCTAATCCCTGGGTAATTTGGGAGACCGCGCTGCGGTAATCGTACCACCCCCCATAAAAAACGGTATCCACGATCCGTTGAATGAATCGATGTAAGGGAAAGAAAACTGTCGCCAGTGCCAACACGAGGACTGTGTTGATCAGCGGATCGGTTTCTGGAGATTGTGGCAGCCAATTATGCAACCCGTATGAAAACAACAGGTAAAAAACGACCAATAACGAATACACCAAGATGTATGTTGCGCCACGATTGACATGTTTTTCGATCTCAATCAGGCGATAACGGAAGATAGCGTAACCATAAGTCAGGGGAAGAATACCCAGGAAGAAAAACATAAAGGCGCTTGGTAGTATAGGCTGGGAAACTATCGCGTCCGGCAGGATGATCAGGGTTACCAGGGGCAGCAAGCTCACCACACCCCCCAGCACAACAATACGTATTTTGGACCGTACGCCTGCTGTAGTCGCATTACGATAGACATAAAATAACAAGCCCACTACTGCCAGGAAATTTATCGCCATGAACAAGCGGCTGGCAATTTGCAATGTTTCTGATAGCTTGTCTATCGAAGCGATGGGCAGAAAACCTGAATAAAGTAGGCCTGAAAATATTGCTAGAAAATACACCATATAGATGATTGGAATCTGCCCCCGGAAGATGGTCGTTTGGGGAAAGCGTAAGTGAAAATGTAAGGTCAGCGGGCCGATCACCCAAAACAAGAAGCGCACCAATCCGGATGTCCAGGGTGGGCCAAATGAAGAGGCTACCCCCGCGATTAACAGCAAGGCGGTGGCTTGAAAGAAGGCAAAGAATAAACCCGTAGACTCTTGGGCCGGTTTAAAAGCCTGCACCCCAACGCCAATTGCCCAAAAGATAATCGCCACCAAAAAAGGCGATAAGCGTAAAATTAATTCATCCCGAGCCGGCTCCGCAAGAGGGAAGGCAATATCCAGGATTTTGCCATCGCGTTGAATGGTCAATTTAGCAGTATCCCCAGGCCGTTCAGTCGGATAGAATGGTTCTGCCTCTTCCAGGGCTACCCCATTGACGAAGAGAATCACATCGTCCTCTTCGAGAAATCCTTCAGCAGGGCTATCTGGATCGATCGCCGAGACCAATCCGCTCGGATAATTCTTGGTTATTCCATCATATGGATAGCTTAATGCCAGCGACATCCCCCAGGCAAGGAAAAATAACACTGCCAAAGCGATTAAGAAGGGAAAACTAAACCACCAACGCTGGGAATACATCTATAATTTAGCTTCTAGGTGCAAATAACAGGTTGGGTTTTAGGGGTAGCACAAACAAAAAACACTCCTGATTCCCCATTCTCGAGTAGGGTCGTGGTGCGTTAATAGGATCATTAATTTTGATTGTATCATACCTGATAATCAGTCTGACCTGTGACAACAAAACCGTAAGGTAACAGAAGACGGCTTTCACTCACCCCCAAAAGGCTGAATCAACAAGAATTGTTAAAGGCTTCTCACCAATTCTCCAAG
>Ga0105106_10001188_pt1 | contig 18705 bp, 11 predicted proteins | sample PPLLaktember2015_5_FD_79109 | JGI IMG/M metagenome (GOLD analysis project Ga0105106, IMG submission 79109) | Freshwater sediment microbial communities from Prairie Pothole Lake near Jamestown, North Dakota, USA - PPLs Lake P8 Core (1) Depth... | ecosystem: Environmental > Aquatic > Freshwater >...
CCGGGCACGGAGATTTCGTAAGTGTTCAACCGGGTGAATTTATCCAGCCAGTCCAGGATCCGCTTTTTCTCGATCGTCTTAAAGTTATTTAGCAGATGATCGAGTTCCTCCCTGCGAGTTCCCCCTAAACCGGTTTTCGAGGGCGTATAGAAAAAATGCCCATTTGCGATTTTTCGGAAACTCTGCAGAGGTTCATCAACTCCCAGGAATAATGAAAAAACGGAATCGCCGCCCCGGCTTTTCAACATCACGGCCTTTGACGCGTTGAACGCTTTCGTGATCCCGGGCGACAAGTCCTCTGTCTCCGTAATGCGATAGAGCGTCTTGAGATCGGCGGCCCAGATCAGGCTGCCATAGGTATAGGTCATGTGATCCTGGTCTTTGAGAAGACGCTTATGGACCGCCACCTGGATAATGCGGGTCTCCGTCTTTATTTCCCCGCCCCATTCCAATATCTTTTTTTTCAGGGCTTCAGGGAGCTTCCCCACGCCTCCCTTCGGATAGAAATAATCGAGATACAGGGAGAAATAGCTCAAAGCGAAAAAAGCCGGCGTATTCTTGAAAAAGTGCTGTGCGATCATATCCCGGAGAGAGCGATTTTTCACGATCGACGTCAAATACTCCTCTACCGGAACGTTCATGCGGCTTATTCTTCCAACGGTAAGAATGAACCTCGGCAGCCAGGGCAGCAGTTTCTTGAAAATGAACTCCCTGTCATGCCTCAGGTCCTTGAACACCGGATTCTCTACGCCATAGAGCACATCCATGTGTTTCATCACGGTCCGGATGGTTCTTATGACTTCATCGATCTCCCCTTCACTTTCCGGAAACGCCTCCGCCAGGAGATCCCTGTACTTTTCTAAGCTGCTCAGGTCTTCGATAGGAATGATCTTTTTTTCTATCCCCAGCGAAACCTTGCTTCTCACGACATCGAGTTGAATCCCCAGGTCCTTGAGCAGAGGGAAGACGATACCGGCGTCTTCAAGTGCCCGGACTCCGGCGTCAAACTGAAATCCGTCGCGAACGAAGGAATTGACAAGGCCGCCGCATTCCCTGTTCTTTTCGACAAGCAGGACTCGTTGTCCGGCACGCGAGAGATAGGCGGCCGCCGTCAATCCGGCCATGCCTCCGCCGACAACGATGGTGTCGTAAGTGTTTTCAGCCATCCTGGTTCATTCCGGGATCTTCAATAAGCCCATGCCCGCAGACCATTCAATTCTTTGGCCTGGACAATCCGCTTAAGTCGAGGCTCTTTTCCCATAGTTCATAGGCGACCTCTCTGTCCAGGGCCGGCGGTGCGGGGACCTCTTCGGTCGTTAAATTGAAGAATTTTCCGCTGACGCCTTCCATTTCTTTGGAAGCTCCAAGATAATACAGCGCCTCTGCCGATATTTCGGGCGACCTCAACGTTCGATCGATCACATGCCTTTTGAACCACCGGTAAACCGGCCCGTTTTCCCGTCCCGTATCCGTCTTGACCGCTCCCGGATGCATGGCATTGACGGACACTCCGGTGCCTGCGAAACGCTCGTTGAGGATCAACAACGAGAGAAGCTGCGCCGTCTTGGCCGAACCATAGCTTTTGAGGCCCGCATATCTCCGCTTTTCCCAATTCAGATCGTCCAGCCTCAATCCCCAGGCGGCAAAACGGTGACCTTCGGAATTCACCATGATGATCCTGGCGTTTTTCTGGGCTTTGAGCTTATCCATCAAGAGATAATTGAGGATGAACGAGGCCAGATGCTGGATCACAAGGACCTTTTCGAGCCCATCGGCCGTCGTTTCTCTCTTGGTCAGATAAATACCGGCGTTATGAATAAGGACATCGATCCCGGCTTGAAGTTGATCCAGCTCCTTGGCCGCTCTCTTGATCTCATCAATCTTGCTCAGATCCGCCGTGATATACTCGCACCTCACGCCGAAATCCGTGACGATCTCTTTCTTGAGGGCTTCCGATCTTTCGGGATTCCGATTGACGCAGAGAAGGTCGGCGCCCCGAGAGGCGTATGTTCTGGCGGTCAGATATCCGATGCCGGATGTCGCGCCCGTGATAACCACCCGCTTGCCGTCGCACGTCTCATCGCATATCTTCGGATCGGCTTTATTGTTCCTGATCATCGCGAAAATGTTGGACCACTTGTATTCCCTGAAATACTTGGCGAATCGCTTATTTTTCATCTAGGGCCGTGACCCGGCGAACTCCCATGACCCTCGAAGAGCTCCGAACGGACCTGAGCTCTTAAAAATACATGCCGACAGCGAATATATAATCCTGGTTTCGCAGCGGAACGGGATCTGCCCCTGAAGCATTCGGCATGGCCAAAACGTTCCACCCGATGGTCATGCGGTATTCCAGGAAAAAGATCTTTTTGAACAGCTTGAAATCCGCGCCGGCTCCATAGACGAACGAATAGTCGAAGGTATCGAGCCCTTTCATATCTCCGGATTCGCTCAATACGGTCGGAGGCCCGCCCATATTTATGGTGTTGGTAATATCGTATGTTCCGTTCAATAAGAGGGACAGGGCGATACCGGTGCTGCCGTAGATCTTCACATCCTTGATCTTGACGAATCGGTATTTAATGGTTATGGGCAGCTCGAAATAGTTCAATGCATATTTGGAAACCGTATTGACGTTAAAAGGCGTGGTTATCGTCACGCTCTGGCGTGAACCCTTCATCGCATACAAGAACTCCTGTTGGATACCGACAGATTCGGTTATCGGGAATTCGACGAACACGCCCCCGGCAAAACCGTTCCGGCCGCGGGTTTCGACCAGGTACGTGTCATCGGCCGTAGAGATCCCATATTGAGTGGCCAGGCTGTAGCCGGACTTCAAGCCGAACCGCACTTTGGTCTGGGCATTGAGGGATCCCATAAGGGACAGAGATAGGATCACCGCTAAGCCGATCGCTTTTTTCATCAGGCCCCCTTTGTGTAACGGATTCTTGACTCCATCTCTCATGGCCATCCGTTCAACCGAACTTCCTTATCATGAACTTCCTGTACGCTTTGCCGAACCTCGGGATATTGTCGAATATATCTCCCCACAGATCATAATAATCTCTCTGCTGGATGATTCGGCCCTCGTCATTGAGGGTCAGCCGGCTTGAGCCGTATAAAACGGAACTCGGATTTTTCTTGAACTTAATGGTCATTTCCCATTCCATAAGAATAAGGTTCCCCTCCATGACAGCATTGACAATCTTCATTTTCAGATCTTTTGAGCGCTTTGTCAGACGTTCCGTCATCGCGGTAAATTCTTCGATTCCGCGTATTTCCTGGATGGAATCCCTGAAATAAATATTGTCATCGTAATAGGGAAGGATGTGCGACCAGTCAGGTTTGCCTTCCGTGTTATAGGTTTTCGTCCACAAGTCGAGCACTCGTTCTTTAGTCAGCCTATAGGGGGATGGGAAATCGCTGTTCCTGGCCGCCTGGGATCGCTCCGCTTCTCTCTCTGAATAACTTCTTTCCCTCATGAAAATGAGGGTATCGTGGCCTCGCGCGGATGTCAACATCTCATAATTGATCCGACCTGGATTCCGATGAGCGGATGAGCGGGCGGATGAGTACCCCATGCGGTCCAACTAGACCGAGCCACCTCCCTCGACCCGGCAAAATCCTAACACAAGGGCTGGATCCCCGAGAGGGGTCACATCAAGCATGCTGGTTTTCGTTTGTTGGTTCACTTGTTGGTTCCCGTGAACCGGGTCATTATCTGCACCGGCCCGAGCAGACCGGAGGGGAGCAACGGCGACTGTTGTTCGTAAGGATCGCTTGTGCTGAAGGTGTAGCGGCCGGCCTGGATCTTTTCTCCACCGAGGAAACCGGGCGGGCAATCCACCGTGCGCCCATTTGCATCGGGAGGTTGCTTGTCGCCGATCATGCGGTTCGCCCAGCGGTTGACGACTTCGATTTCGAGTTGGTTGTCGCCGGCCTTGATGGCGCCGGTGACCTCGACTCGCCAAGGCGCGCACCACACCACGCCGAGATCCTTGCCGTTCAGTTTCACCCGCGCCATGTCGTGAACGACGCCCACATCCAGATACGTTTTACCTTCCGGGATCCGGGTCAGGTTGAACGTCTTCCGATAGGTGGCGATGCCGGAATAGAATTTTATCCCCGGTTCCGGACGGGTCGTCCAATCCTGCAGGGTGTCAAAAGCAATTCTCTCAGGGCCGCCCCATTTCGGATCGAACGCAACTTCCCATGCTCCGAAGAGTTCTTGGACCGTCTTTAACTCTGGAAAATTCTTATCCGCTTTAGATGCGGGCTTTGCGTCCTCCCCGCCGAACACGACGAAGAAACTCTGAAAAGCATCGAACTCCATGGGAATGACCGTCAGGCCATCGGCCCGCTCGAATTGCAGCAGCGACCGCTGTTCACCGGTCACCGGGTTCCAGAGCTGCGGGCTGCCCCGGCCGACCCGGAATCGGCAGTCGGCTTTGATCGGAGCGCCGCTCCGGTTAGACACGAAGTAGATGTCCCGATCGTTGGTGCGCCGGTGGCCGTAGCGCACGGGTCCGGTTGCGGTGAAATCTTCCTTTACCCCCATTCCCGCCACCAGGGAGGCCGTCAGGTCATAGGAAGGATAGAGTGGCGGGAGGGCTTGGTTCTGTTGGAGAGTCGGGGCCGGCGGCGACAGCACGCCACCCCAGTGGATAAAGCCTTTGCCATAACTGCGCTTGGTCACCGTCTGCGGCGCGTCCAAGCTCCCCCAGAGCTCCTTGGCCAACTCCTGGACTTTATCGTCGCAGGCGGGATAGCCCGCAAGGCTGGGGGATTTGACCGGCGGCGCGCCGGCAATGGCAGCCCCGGCTATCACGAGATCCCGGATTTTGGCGAGCAGTCCCGGGGTCATCGTTTCCACCTGCGGCAGGACCATCAGGCGGTATGAACTTCCTCCCGGAAAAGCGATCATCCCATCCTTCACTTCGGCCCTGGCCATGAGGATCTTCGGGGAGCATCCGTCGAAGCCATAACCCTTCTTGTCCGCCAGCACGCCGCTACCCTCCAACGCGCTGGGCGGAGGCAGAAAGATATGGGGCGTCCCCTCGGGCGTGAGATACAGCACGTCGGAAACCGTAACCCCCTGGCGGAGAAGTTCGGAGCAGCGGGTGAGGTAGCGGTGGTAGGCCGACACCATGGGCCACCAGGTCTGATTCCGGTGCCAATGCACGCCATACGGTCCAAAGGCCATGCCGGGCTTGTAGGCATCGCCCAGCGCTTGGTGCGCGAACGTGTGGAATACAATACGGTTGATGCCCACGCAAAACGCCCAGTCGGCCTGATTCTTCAACGACCATGGATAAGCATCCAGCCCCCCGACGGAGGTGAACGCTTCGGCGGAGACGATCGGTTGTCCCATCAGATGCGCGATGGAAGTGGATTCAAAACAGCTGTAAGCGGAGTCCACGCTGTTATTCCAGAACTCCGCCATCGGCACATCCGCCACCGCGCCCAAGTCGAGGTCGCCGGCCGGATTCATGTCATAGGGTTCGATCGACAGCGAGAGCCCGTGTTTTCGTCCATACGTCTTCACGGCTCCGGCATGATTCTCCAGCACCAGTTCCTGCCCCGTCAAACGAAGGTCCCAGAGGAAACGCTCCGACATCTCGAGGCTTTGGACGGCCCTTCCGGTGTAGACCGGCAGCCATGGCCGAGCATCATAGCCGCGCCGCTTCTTGAATTCGTCGAGGAACGAAGGCGTCCAGTTCTGAGCTCCGGATTCCCAGCTGTCCATGTGCAGCGTTGTCAAACCGTGCTCATTCGAGCGCTGGCCGATCTTTTGAAGCAGCTTCCCCACATATTGGTCCAGATGGAACTCCAGCGCCTTGACGTCGAACTTATCGCACTCCAAGCCCAGCGCGGTGGAAGGGGCGGGCCGACTGCTCGCGCCGGTGGGGCGGCGGCCCATGCGGACGATCGTCCATTCCCCGGCCGGGACCTCCCAGTTGAGGGTGCCGTCGGGCTTGAGTTGTTTTGTCAGATCCACGATCTCGCTCGGCTGAATGACACCCGCCGGCCCAGGCTCCTCATAACTTACCGAAGCCGGCAAATGGGGCTTAACCTGCTTCCATATCGAATACGGCCCTCTTTCATAAAGCGCTTTCTCATCGATGTCGGCGATGATCGGCTTGCGGCTGGGGAAGGCCAAGACCGCCACATCCTCGTAATACGGGCTGGCCATCTTGTGAAACTGGGTCGAACGCTGCTCCGGCAGGGGAAGGACCGCCGAATAGCCCCGTGGCCCTTTGAGTTCGACCGAACTGAAGACGAGGTGTTGCATGGCTTGCTCGGGCTTGACCCAGGGGCCGCCACTGCCACACCAGCCCGGCCCGATCCCGAGGGTGATGTCGATCCCCAGGCGTTCCGCGTCGCGGACGGATTGGACGAAAAGCTCCTGCCACTCGGGGCTCATGAACGCGACCGGGCCTCCCGGCGGCTCGTCGATGTCCACCTCAAGAAACACCAGGTTGCCGAGGCCCGCCGCCTTCATGGATTCCAGGTCGGCGGTCATCTCTGGGCCATTGAGATTGCCGTTCATGAAATACCAATACACCCCGGGCCGCGCGGAGTCCGGGGGATTGACGAAGCTCTTCTCCAGGTCTCCGGCTGCCGTTTTAGTCTGGCAACCGCTGAGCAGGCCCGCCAGCGACGCCAGCAGCAAAGCGGTGATGATGAAAAATGTATGTCGGTTCATGTGAGTATTCCTCATTTTGTATGTTTCATTGATTAGTCCCGGACAGGGTGGACAGAAATCTATAGATTCCGGAACCCGCGGCATTGACGGCGGCGTTGTTTTCCATACGCTGAAGAATATATTTTTTCAGTGTTCATGACAAATTCATGGGGCCCAATGAACAAATGATGATCTTTCGACCCGCTGCTTAGAAGGCAGCTGGGTTAGCGTCTTAATTGATAGAATATGAACGGTTTGCGAGATCGGTTGCGGACGATGTGCTTAGAATTGTGCTCACGGACGGCCTCGAGAGGACTTTCATCCCCGGATTACGCGTATCAGACGCCCGTCAGCCCGGCCGGCCGCTTGAGTAGGCTATGAACTCGATATTCCTCTGCTGCCAGTGGTTATGGCCTCTTCTCCAGCTCCTTGAGTTTCGATCGCGCGTTCGCATTGCTCGGATCCAGGGCGAGAGACTTCCGGTAGCTTTCGATCGCTTGGTCTTTGCGGCCGGATTCTAGGAAGGCCTCCCCGAGGCTGTCATACGCGTTGCTCGACCCGGGATAGAGCTGGACATTCTTTTCGAAGACATAGAGGGCAAATCCGATGTTCTTTTCCTGCAAAAACCGGTAGCCGAGAGCGTTGAAGTCGGCCTCATCGAAGACCGGGCCGCCGTGCTCCCGCCGGCTCGACAGCTGCACGAGGGCCTTTTCCGCGGCCTCGAGACCGCCGTCGGCGAGGGCTTTTCCCAGGACGTCGGCGGCGGAGCCCTGTTTTTGCTTGAGAATGGCCGTTTTCACCTGCTCGATCTGCGGCACTTCCCAGGGGAGCATGGCTTCAATCCCGTCCCCTATCTTCATGACTGCCTCGGCAGCCGCGAGATCGCCGACGCCCAGGTGCGCTCTGGCCAGGTAGATGTAGGTGCTGGCGAATTGGGACAAATCCTTCTGGCAGGCCTGCAACAGGCCGATCGCCTCGGAATACTGCTTGCGGCCCAGATACTGCGCGGCCTGCTGCATGACCTCATCGACGGAGATGTAATGAGCGCTTCCCCCGGAGGCCCGCGAGCGGTCCAGCTCGGTGATCGCCGCCTCGACCCCCTTTTCCGATGCACAGCGCACGTATGCTTCGACCAGAGAGGCTTTCACGTTCAGGAGGCTGGCTGACTCATCCTGGGGCCCGGGCGTCCCTTTCTCCAGCAGCTGCAACGCGAATTCCAACACCCGGTCCCTGCCCGCGGCGATATCAGCGGCCGAGTTGGCGATACGCAGGTCCGGAGGAATGCCGATGCCGTCCCAGTTGACGCCGTTGTGGTCCGTCTCCACCTTGAAGGCGACAAAAAGCGTCCAGCCATTGGGCATACGGTCGGGGAACTGTGCGGATAGGGCTCCCTCGGTGAGGTCGCCCACCACGGTGACATGCGGCAGCACCCGCATGGCCAGAACGAAAATGTCGGCGGCGCTCGCGGTGACGCGGTTGGTCAAAAGGACCGTGGGGCCCAAGAACTGGGCCCTGCCGTCCGGAGAGACGTTGCGGTAGTCCAGGGGGGTCATATCGCTGTGCTTCGCGCCATAGCGGGTTTGGACGCGCCTATAATGTCGGGTCCGGTCGGCAAACCTGGCCGCTACGAGCTCCGCCGCCCGGCCTGCACCTCCCGGGTTGTCTCGGATGTCTACGATCATGGCCCGGGCGCCGGCGAACTGGCCGATCGCGCCGTCGATCGCTTGGGTGATCGAGTCGAGGCCAGCTTTGAAGTCGCCGATCCGCACGTAACCGATCGCCGGTGTCAGCCAACCATACGTGAACTTGCCTTTCAGCGCGTCCAGGGCTTTATCCTGCAAGTATTTCGACTTCACCAGGCCGAGGGAGAAGTCGCCGGGCTTGAGCCCCTCCGTGAGCCCGCAACACATACGGCGGGTCTCGTCAGCCAGACACACATGGGCGTCGTTAAGGTGCCCCAGCATGGCGAGGAGGATGTCCCACAGCTCCTGATCCGTCGTTTGGGGCGTCACTTGAGGGCGGTAGGTCCGGTAGAGGGCGTCCCAGTCCACGTGCTTGGCATCGAACTGCCCGTAGTTGCGATCGAGGCGGTTCCAGGCGTATTCGAAATTGAGCACGGGATCGCGCGGATTTGCGGTATCCTGGCCGCTGGCGACAGAGGAAACCGCCAGCATCAGAAGGATCCCGATGACGTTAAGAGAGCGGGCTCGATTCATGGGTTCACGTCTCCTTCCATTGAATGAGGACGACGGGGAGCAGCGCGGTCGCAGAATCTGCATGATGGGTCCTTATGTCCTATAGTACGAATGGCAACAATTGATTGTTTCACGAGTGTTCAGCAGATGCCTAAGACGACATAAAGGTGGACATCTTTGTGGCCTTGATGGCGTATTTCTCGGGGAAACAGAGAGCGCGCCTGGAGGGATTCGAACCCCCAACCCGCTGCTTAAGCGAGTGAAACTAGAAAGTCGGTCTTGGGCTCTAATACCAGCGGAGGCGGGGTTATTGTGGCAGTGGAGCTGACCAGGATCGAACTGGCGACCTCTTGAATGCCATTCACACAGACTTCAGACACGAAATATCTAAAATCCATTTGACGCTCTTTTGACATTCAAGAATCCAAAAAGCTCACTACGGCATAGGCTCAGGTAAACCAGTAAACTCAGGAAAACCAAGTATAACCAGGGGAATATGGAAGCGCGCCTGGAGGGACTCGAACCCCCAACCCGCTGCTTAGAGGGCAACTGGATTGGCTCCCTGCTTGATTTTGCCTCATCCCGGCAGGACCATGGGGCCTGAGCTTCTCTAGCTCATTAGGGCGAAATTAAGACTTGACAATATTCTTCTAAGGAATAACTATCCTTACAAGGGATTGAAAATTCGGAGGGGGGATGCCATCATGGAAACGACTAGATCTTCTATCCCTAATCGTTCCTGCGGTATCACAAGTTCCTCGGCAGTATTGTTAGCATTTTTCTTGCTGCTTTTTGCATGCTCAACAGGTCCTGCGCCTTCGATCGGCATCACGCTGAGTCCCACGTCCGCCGATGTGCACGCCGGCCAGACGATTCAGTTCTCGGCTACCGTGCGGAATTCGACGAACGCGGCCGTGACATGGAGCCTCTCCGGAAATGGATGCGGTGGCGCAACGTGCGGTACAATAAGCGATTCGGGCCTCTATACGGCCCCCGCGAGCGTCCCCTCTCCTCCCACGGTGACAGTCAAGGCCACCGCCGCGACCGACACCTCGAAATCAGCCAGCGCCGTGGTCACTATACTCGCCCCAGAGATCATCGTGATCTTGTACCCAAGCTCCTCTTCAGTTATTTTCGGTCACACGCTCCAATTCACTGCCACTGTCCACAACTCGCCAGACCAAACGGTGATCTGGAGCCTTTCCGGTGATGGGTGCAACGGCGTAACGTGCGGAACTGTCAGCGACTCCGGCCTCTATACGGCCCCCGCTGGCATCCCCGTCCCCCCGACCGTAACTGTGAAAGCCACCGCCACCGCCGACGGCTCAAAATCGGCCAGCGCCATCATCACCATCGTCGCTCCGTACGGTTATCTCAACGACCTCTGGAAGTACGATGGGGTCAAGTGGATTTGGGTATCCGGCGACCACACGACGAACCAGAGGGGTGTCTACGGGACCAAGGGCCTGCCCGACCCAGCCAATATCCCGGGAGGCCGATACATGCGGCCGACGCTGTGGCAGGATCTTCAAGGCAACCTATGGCTTTTTGGGGGGCTAGGGTACGACCGCGCTGGCGAGATCGGCGAGCTCAATGACCTCTGGAAATTCGACCAAGAGACTCAGGAATGGACGTGGATTTCCGGAGGCGATAGCAAGAACCAACGTGGCGTTTATGGGACGAAGGGCACGCCCGACCCAGCCAATGTCCCCGGAGCCAGGGACGCCGCAGCATCCTGGACAGACACACTCGGCAATTTCTGGGTTTTCGGCGGATTCGGTTGGAATTACATTAGCTTCGGAGCCCATCTCAGCGACCTCTGGAAATTCGATCCTACGACCGAAGAATGGACCTGGATATCCGGAAACGATGGTAATGGGTCGAGCGGGCCAACCTACGGGACCAAGGGCGTCCCAGATCCCGCGAATACCCCGGGAGGAAGACACTCCGCTGTGACCTGGATCGATCCGCTAGGCCAATTCTGGCTTTTCGGCGGATACGGCTGGGCCACGGACACCCAGGGCTATCTCAACGACCTCTGGAGATTCGACCCTGTTTCCCTTCAATGGACATGGATCTCCGGCGGCTCCACGACAAACCAACTGGGCGTGTACGGGACCAAAGGCGTCCCGAGCTCCACCAACGCCCCAAGGGCTAGAGAATCAGCGGTCTCTTGGATCGATCCACTGGGTCGTTTCTGGCTCTTCGGGGGAGCAACCTCCACAACTTATCTCGTTTGTTGGCTCAATGATCTCTGGATGTTCGATCCGTCATCCCTCGATTGGACCTGGGTTTCTGGCAGCGTTTTGACGAATCAACCGGGCATTTACGGAACCTTGGATGTCGGCGGTTCTCTAAACGTTCCTGGAGCGAGATTCGGATCTATCAGCGGGCTCGACGCAAGCGCCAACTTCCGGCTCTTTGGAGGAGGGGGCTATGATGCAGCGGCCACGCTTGATGACCTCAATGATTTATGGAGCTTTAACCCATCCGCTCACGAGTGGACCTGGATCGGAGGCAGCAGCTCCGTCAATCAGCCGGGCAAGTACGGGACTATGGGCATCGGCGACCCATTGAATAGTCCGGGGGCCAGGCGTTATGCTGGTGCCCGGACAGATACGGAAGGCCACCTCTGGCTCTTCGGCGGACTGGGCTATTCAGGTCCCATAGGGACATGGCCGAGCCGTTCGGTGATTCGATAGGACGATCAGGGCACTTTATCGTGGAATATTAAAGCGCGCCTGGAGGGACTCGAACCCCCGACCCGCTGCTTAGAGACAGTTGGGATACTGTTCTAACTAATGCGGAATTAATAGGTTTTGAGCATGCTGCAAGACAGCGTGCTCAAAACTGTGCTCATCGCCCCGCGGCAGCATAGCTCTCTGCTGCTTTCGTATCGCAGTTCGAACAACGACTAGGTGTCGCCGGGCTTCCTTTCCGAGTCTTTCGCCTGGAGTTCCCGGCGAGACCCCAATTTGACCGACAAATGCATTTTTCTTGACAAGATATTGACAACTCGGCGTGTCGGCGGAATGATAATACGGACGATGGAGGAGCTTACGAGAAGCGCGTGGGCCATCTTCTTCAACCGCAATAGGGGAGAAAAAACGATGAAGAGAAAGGCGCTCCTAATTGCCGGGCTATTGGCCGCTCTCGGATGCCTGCAAGCATCCATCGCCAGGACGAGGGGTTTTAAGGATCCTCAGACTCCCGCCGTTGCCTCCCCTCGGGGGCCGCGCATCCACACGGATTTTGGGAAGATGCCGCTGACGTTCATACCCAACAAGGGGCAGGTGGATGGGCCGGCTGTCTTCTATGTGCCGGGAAAGGACAAGACGATCTATTTCGCCACCGAGGGGTTGACGTTCGTTCTGCGCGGGCAGCGTGAGGCGACACCGGAACGCTGGGTGGTGAAGCTGGATTTCGTGGGATCGAATCCGGAGGCCGTCCCGACGAGCGTCGAAGAATCCGGTGCGGTCATCTCCTATTTCAAGGGACAGCCTGACGCTTGGCAGACGGGGCTTTCGGCCAGCTCGAGGATCATCTACCGCGAACTCTGGCCGGGTATCGACCTCGTCTATCAAGGCGCGTTCGACCGCCTCAAGTACGAGTTCGTCGTCCGTCCCGGCGCCGACCCCGCAAAAATCAGGCTGGCCGTCCGGGGGGCTAAGACCTTCGGGCGTACGGCGGATGGCCGGCTTAAGATCCAGACGCCTGCCGGAGGATTCGAGGACGACGTCCCCGTCGCCTACCAGGAGATCGGGGGCGTACGCCGGGAGGTCCCCATATCCTACGACCTCGACACCAAGCGCTACGGCTTCTCGGTCGGCCGTTACGACCGCGGCCAGACGCTCGTCATCGATCCATCCTCGTTCGTTTATTGCGGCGTCATCGGCGGCGGGAGTAATGAGCAGGGAAGAGCCATCGCCGTGGACAGCGAGGGTTGTGCTTATATTACGGGCTGGACCGGAAGCCAGTCGGCCTTCCCCGTGATCGTCGGGCCGGACCTGACCCCGAACGGCAGCTTCTCCGACCTGGACGCCTTTGTGGCCAAGGTCAACGCCGCGGGCACGGCGTTGGTCTATTGCGGCTTCATCGGCGGCTCGGAATCCGATGGCGGATACGGCATCGCCGTGGACGGCTGGGGCAACGCCTATGTCGCAGGCACCACCCTCTCTTCTGAGGCCAGCTTCCCGGTTCTGATCGGCCCGGACCTGACCTACAACAACGGAGAATTTTACGGCGACGCCTTCGTGGCCAAGGTCGACGCCTCCGGAACCTTCTTGGATTATTGCGGCTATATCGGCGGTTCGAAGGATGACCTGGGGCGCGCCATCGCTGTGGACGCGGCAGGCAGCGCCTACATCACCGGCGGGACGCAATCCGACGAATCGACATTCCCGGTTTCGATGGGCCCCGATCTGAGCTTCAATACTGGCACCGACGCTTTTGTGGCCAAGGTGGATCCGTCCGGCGCGGCCCTATGGTACTGCGGCTACATCGGCTGTAACGGAGGCGATGGCGGGGACGGCATCGCCATTGACGCGGCGGGATGTGCCTACGTCTCGGGTAGCACCTTTCCCACTCTGGATGACTATGGCCAGCCTCGTCTTCCCCTTTTCCCAACCACGGTCGGACCGGATCTGACCACCAACGGCGGCGGCGACGGCTTCGTGGCCAAGGTCGCTTCGAACGGGTCCTCGCTTCTCTACTGCGGCTATATCGGCGGCTCGTCAAGCGAAAAAAGCCACGGGATCGCCCTCGACAGCGCGGGCTGCGCCTATGTGACGGGCGAGACCTCATCGACTGAGGCCACCTTCCCGGTGAAGGTCGGTCCCGACCTGACCTATCACCCGAGGACCGGCTCGTCCGCTGCCTACGACGCGTTCGTCGCCAAGGTCGACGCCCTTGGGATAGATCTTGTCTATTGCGGCTATATCGGAGGCTCCGGGGACGATTACGGATACGGCATCGCCGTCGATGCCGCCGGAAGCGCTTACGTCACGGGGGAAACCTACTCCGACCAGTCGACCTTTCCCGTGCTCAACGGACCCGACCGGAATGCCAATGGACTTACGGACGCCTTCGTGACCAAGGTCCTTCCTTCCGGCGCGGGGCTGGCTTATTCGGGTTTCATCGGCGGAAGCTCGACCGATGACGGCATCGGCATCGCCGTTGACGCCGCCGGCTGCGCATACGTAACGGGACACGCCGGTTCGCACGATCTGGTGACGGTCGTCGGACCCGATCTGACCCCAAACGGACTGTCCGACGACGTTCTCGTGGCCAAGGTCCCGGCCAATCCGGTCATCTACACCCCCGTGATCACCTCCCTGAGCCCTCCGTCCGTTTCGCCTTACGAGCCCAACTTCACCTTGACAGTCCGCGGCACAGACTTCAGCGAGGGGTCCCTCGTAGGCTTTAACAATGACACCATTTACGAGACGATGTATATCAGCGACACGGAGCTCCAGGCCCCGATCCTGGGGAACTTCTTCGTCGGGGGAATCGTCCCGGTCATCGTCGGCAGTCCGGGTGGCGAAGTCTCCAACGAGGTCCTGTTCTACGTCAACAACCCCGTTCCCGTGATAGACACCGTCGCGCCCGCCTATCTCACGGGGGGCAGCCCCGATTCTTCGATCACCCTTCAGGGCACCGGTTTCGTCTTGAGTTCCGTTGCCCGCTTCAACGGCCAGAACCTCGAAGCGGGAATGAGCTGGACCGGAGAGGGGTGGGCCATCGTGCCCGAGAGCCTGCTCGCGCAATCCGGCAACGCTTCGGTGACGGTCTTCAATCCCGCGCCGGAAGGAGGGACCTCGAACGCCTGGACCATTCCCGTCACGGGCTATACGCTCGGCGCCTCGCCCGACTCCGTGACGATCCAGGCCGGCCAGCAGGCCGTCTACACCATTCAGGCTTCGCCGCAGCTCGGTCCTTTCGATAACCGGATCGAGTTTTTCTGCGGCGACTTGCCGCGCGGCTGCACGAAGTCCTTTTATCCGGTCTGGCTCACGCCGGGCGCGTCCCCCGGGACGACCACGCTCACGCTGACCACGAAATCCAATTCCGGAAGCGCCGCCGGCCTTCTGGATCCGACGGCCCCTCTCGGCCCCCTGGCCGCAGGCCTCCTGTTCCTTTTGCCGGCACTGTGGCCCCGGTTCTTCGCTCGCGGCTTGACGGCCCCCCTCCCCCGGAGACGCTGGATCATGGCCGGCTCGGTCGTCTGCCTGTTCTTGATGATCTCGGGGTGCGGGGCAGGCGGCGGCCCGGACGGCGAGACGGGAACGGGCACGCCCAAAGGAACCTATAACGTCCGCGTCGATGCGAAGTCGGGCACGATGACCGTCTCCACGACCCTGAAACTGGTGGTCCAATGAAAGCGAGACGCGCGGTCCTCGTCATCGCCTTGGCTGCGCTCTTGGGCGGGGGCTGCAGTTCCGGAACGCCTGGCGACGAGACCCCGCCCGCCAAAACCTGCGTCTATGCCGCCAACAGGGACTCGGCCTCTATTTCAGGGTTCTTTCTTAGTCCCTCCTTGAATTCGATGAGCATATTGCCGGGAGCTCCCTACACGACGGACCTTCAGCCCATTTCGATCGCCGTCGACCCTTTGGGCCAGTACGTCTATGCCGCCACGCTGAGCTGCACCGTTAACGTCTACAGGATCAGCTCGACGGCCGGATCGCTGACCCAAGTAGCGGGCTCTCCGGTCCCGTTGGCCAGCTATCCGAGCGGCATCACGGTCGATCCCGGCGGCAAGTTCGCTTATGTCTCCGAAGATTCTGCGGGGTGCGTGGCCGTCTATGCCATCGACCGGGCCACGGGTCTCCTGACCGAGATCGAGGGGTCTCCCTTCGCTACGGGGATCTTTCCCTCGTGCGTCGCCCTGCATCCGTCGGGGAAGTTCGCCTATGTCTCAAACGGTGGCAACGACACGATCTCGGCCTATGCCGTCGACGCCGCCACCGGAGCGCTAACCCATATCGCCGATTCACCGTATACGACCGGCAATTACCCCGTCTGGCTTGCCGTGGACCCCGGCGGCAAGTTTGTCTATACGACGAACATCGGCACCTATGACGTCTCGCTCTATTTCGTCAACGCGACGACGGGGGCCCTCGCCGAAACGCTCGACTCGCCCATCGCGGTCGACTCCCAGATCCTCGGCATCGTTCTCGAACCGGAGGGCAAGTTCGCCTACGTCGCGGACTGGCTCCGCGGATTTGTCTACGCGTATACGGTCGACCGGGCGACGGGATTCCTGGCCCCGATCAACGGCTCGCCCTATCAGGTGGGGTCGCTGCCGCGGGCAATGGCCATCGAGCCCGAGGGCAAATACATCTTCGTCGCCAACTCCGACTCCTCGAGCCTCTCCATCTTCTCGATCGACGCCTCGAGCGGCGCCCTTTCGGGGGCCCTGGGGGCGACCGTTTCCACAGGCTCTGGTCCATTCGCCGTGGCCACGGTTCGCATCCAACCCTAGCCCGGCGGGCGCTCCAGCCCACATTCAAGCGGATGGAGCAATAGGGAGCGCGCCTGGAGGGACTCGAACCCCCGACCCGCTGCTTAGAAGGCAGCAGGGCTAGCGTCCTAAATGGTTGGATATGAACTGGTTGCGAGTACTCTGTTAGAAGATGTGCTCAGAATTGTGCTCAGCGGAGCAGGCGATGGCCTGCTCCCCATAACCTTGCCGAACGTCGCTGATGAATCCTTGAAATCCCATCACCCTAATTTATCTTCTCCGCCCTCCCGGCACCCAGGGAAAGGCCCTTATTTCGCCTTGCTTAACAGTTCTTTCCAATCATCGCTCGCAGCTGAAGTGGGGTATCCATCCCTGAATCTCGCCATCAGAGCCGGGAACAGATCCACCGCGGCTTTCAAGGCCTTCGTGGCGCATGCTTCGGAGTATCGAGTCAGGAATTCTTTAGCGAGACCGGGGTCCTTGGCATGGAGAGCGGCGGCCTGTTTCTCGACCTCGGGCTGCTTTCCGAACTCCTCTTCTTCGACTGGATCGAATACGGCCCTGATATCATGATGTATATCCCTAAACCTAATCAGCGAGAGGGTGTGAGCGCCGGCGGTTTAGCCGGCCGGCCTCGAAAAGCAATGAATATTTCGCTGACCTTTCATGGGAATCTTCGGGCGGTAAAAGGAGCCGGCGCCGGAGGCATTCCGGAACGGAAAATATTCGCCTCGACCCGGGTGCAGGGAAACATCTCTTTGATGAAAAACATCCCGTCCAGGATCCGGGACCAATCCGTGGTCGCGGGTTTATATTTGAGAAATCGGCAGGACAGCGGCGCCCGGAGCCAAGCGCCGTCGGCCGCGGGATTGCGGAAATCCAAAACGGCATAGTCGAAGCCCGCGGAGAAAAAAAGACCTTCCAGGCTGTTCGGCGCGGCCGGGGCCACTTCGAACGACGCGGGCATCCCGACCTCCGCCCACCGGCCTTGATAGGAGGCGAAGCCCAACGAATACACCTCGGCGCCCATCGCCTTGTCCAGCCAGTCGCCCATGGGGACGAAGGGTTCGTCCGGAATCCCGATGAGATCATAGTGCCGGCTGATGTGCCCCACCGCAGACCAAACGACGATCTTCCGCCCCGGATAGGCCCGTCGGGCCAGCCAGATGAGGTTGTCCCCCATTTGCCGGTCCCGTAGATTGAAGACCCAGTCCATGACGGCTTTATCCCTCGACTCCACATTGATCCGCCAGCTCATTTTCAAGCACGAGGCGACGCTCTTCAAACATTGGATCCAAAAGTCCCGTTCGGCCGTCTCCGGCTCGCGGCCCGGGGGCAGCGATGCGAGCGCCAGGCCGAGGTCCCGGGCGGCGATCTCGAAGGCGGCTTGATCTTCGGGCCCGACATTCTTAAAATCGCTGCCGTTCCGGATGAAAGCCGGATCATTCACCACAAGGGCCAGGGTGTCCATCACCCGGGATACGGCGCTCTTGGACGAGGGAGGCAATCCGGCCCCGGCCAGAAAATCGCTCAAATCCTTCCCAAGATGATCCTCGGAGGCGCTTCCCGTGAATTGCATGTCAAACCCGGCCAATTCCAGCGGATGATTCGTTTTCGACGACTCCGCCAGATAGCTCCACAGCGGCTTCGACTGGAGGCTGGCGCTCCAGGTCGCGGGAATGGCCGTAGATACGGCCGCCTGGGGATCCGCGCCGGCCCGCAGAGCCGACCAAGCCTTGCGGGTGTCGTAGAGCCCGCTTTCGAACGCCAAGACGTCGAAGCCCATCCGTTGATGGAGAAACTTGATCAACCGGACCTTGGCCGCAAATGTCGCCCCGTCGCCGTGGCTGCTCTCGCCCAGCATGACGATGCGCCGGCCGCCGATCATTTGTCGAAGCGGCTCAAGATCGGCGAAATCGACATCCTCGGCCTCGATCGAACGAACCGGGACGGCATGATTTTTCAGATAAGCGATCCGGGCTTCTCTCGTCGTCTCCTCCGCCGAAGCCGGCGCCGGCCCGAACCCGGCCCCGTTCATCGGGCCAACCCAGGCCTCGAGGTTTCCCGTGACGTCCTGAGTTAACGCCGGAAGGGCTAAAAACAAGACGGCGATGATGACGGCAAAAGGTTTGTTGTCCATTAGCCCTCTTCCATATTAATTAACCTTAGGGGCATTTCATGGCCCGTTGATTCCCATCGGCAGTTGGCCCGAGGATAGCGCCGTTACGGGATGAAGTCAATCAATCATAGGGAATAGAGGAGCGCGCCTGGAGGGACTCGAACCCCCGACCCGCTGCTTAGAAGGCAGCTGCTCTATCCACCTGAGCTACAGGCGCGTCGTGGCAGGAAGAAAATCGGGGAGA
>Ga0105106_10001189_pt1 | contig 18704 bp, 15 predicted proteins | sample PPLLaktember2015_5_FD_79109 | JGI IMG/M metagenome (GOLD analysis project Ga0105106, IMG submission 79109) | Freshwater sediment microbial communities from Prairie Pothole Lake near Jamestown, North Dakota, USA - PPLs Lake P8 Core (1) Depth... | ecosystem: Environmental > Aquatic > Freshwater >...
ATTTTTTCATTTATAATTATTTATCAACTTTTTCGGGTGTTCCTGATTTTATCAATTTGATATAATGAACCACGTGTTCAAGATAATTCTCAACATGGACGGGTTTTTTTAAATCCATCATCAGATCGAAAATTGAAGCATTGTTCCCGGTATCATAAAGTCCGACTTTTAAACTTGCCGTGGAGAGGGTGGATATATAACAGAGCGGAAATTTCTTTTCGAAATTGACATCGATCAGAACATCAAAACGGGTATTGATGAAAGCTACAGATTCCTCAGAGACCGGATTATAAAAAAAGCTGAGCTCTTTCTTCCGGATACATGACAAATACTTAATGGCTGTCAGCCGGTTAGGCAGTTCTTCACCGGAATAAAATCCGATTATTTTAACATCGATATCCCTTTCATGCATCTTCTGATGGAACTTTGAAAGGCAGATAAAATCCTCACTTTTTGAAGCATCCCAGACTATACCGATTTTTCTGATTTCATTAACGTTGGAGTAAAAAACTCTTCTTTTTAACTTTGAAGCCTTTCCCGAAAGGATCAGATTGCCGATTTTTTGTCTGGTTTCTACAAACAATTCCATTCTGCAAACCTAACTGTTTTTTGTTAATTCCGGCAGGGCTTGTTATTAATCTTCGTTAATTAATTTAAGGAATTCGGTTTCGCTCATCAGCAGAATTCCAAGTTGTACGGCTTTCTCTTTCTTTGAAGGTCCCATGTTATCTCCTGCAAGGATAAATGATGTCGATGAAGAAATTGATGATACATTTTTCCCTCCGTTTTTCTCGATCAGCTCCTTGTACTCTTCACGTGAATGTTTTTCGAAAACACCCGATATCACGATAGACTTCCCGGCCAGTTTATTACTTACACCGGGCTCTTTAACTTCATTTTTGAAGTTTAAGCCTGCCTCTTTGAGCCGGTTTATTAAAAGTAAATTGTCCCCATCTGCAAAGAATGAAATTATGCTTGAAGCGATCCTGGGGCCGATCTCACGGATGCTTGTCAGCTGATCAATATCAGCGTTCATTAAATCATCGATGGATCTGAATTTGTTGGCAATCGTTTTGGCTACTGTTTCGCCTACATGCCTTATTCCCAGTGCATAAAGAACCCGGTGATACGGAGTGCTTAAGGATGATTCTATACTTTTGATTATGTTAAGCGCTGATTTTTCGCCAAGACGTTCAAGAGGTACAAGTTGTTCAGTCTTAAGTTCATACAGGTCAGCAAAATTCCTTATTATCTTTTTATTGAACAACATATCCACAGTTTCCTCGCCAAGACCATCAATGTTCATTGCTTTCCGGCTTATGAAATGTTCGATCCTTCCTTTTAACTGCGGGGGGCAATGGAGGTAGTTCGGGCAAAAATGATTGGCTTCTCCTTCATTCCTTACGAGCTGTGTACCACACTCCGGGCAGATGGTTATAAATTCCACCTTCACTGCATTTTCTTTCCTCGATGAAAGATCAACTCCGGTAATTTTCGGGATTATTTCTCCCCCCTTTTCAATATATACATTGTCATTTAAATGAAGGTCAAGGAGGGCGATCTGATCAGCATTATGCAGAGTAGCACGCTTTACGGTTGATCCTGCAAGAAAAACAGGTTCAAGATTGGCTACGGGTGTCACCGTTCCGGTTCTTCCAACCTGGAATGCTACTGATAAAAGCCTTGTAGTTGCCTGTTCGGCTTTGTATTTGTAGGCAATTGCCCACCTCGGTGATTTTGCAGTAAAACCGAGAGTTTCCTGCAGTGCAAGGGAATTAACCTTTATTACCACCCCGTCGATATCAAAATGCAGTTTTTTCCGTTCGGAGTCCCAGTGTTCAATGAATTCCCGGACTTCTCCAATCGATTTGCACAACTTAATGCTGTCAGGGATCCTGAATCCCCAGCGTTTTGCTTCCATGAGATTCTCGTAATGGGTATCATGCGGTAACTCATCGGCGAGCAGGAAATAGAACATACAGTCGAGCTCGCGTGACGCGACAATTTTTGAATCCAGGATTTTAAGGGTGCCGGAAGCAGCATTGCGCGGATTAGCAAATGGTGTCAGGTCTGATTTTATCCTCTCATTGTTGATCCTGTCAAAGACAGGCCTTGGCATAAGTATTTCACCCCTCATTACAATTTCATCAGGGATATTGTTACCCTCCAGCTTATGCGGTATGGTTCGGATTGTTTTGACATTTGAAGTGACATCATCACCTGCTGTTCCGTCACCCCGTGTAAGCGCCCGGAAAAGAATTCTATTCCTGTATGTTATGCTTATTGAGGCTCCGTCATATTTAAGCTCGCAGACATATTCAACCGGAGCGTCTGCAGCTTTTTCAATCCTGGCGTTAAAATCCATCAGCTCTTCTTCACTGTATGTGTTCCCCAGTGAAAGCATCGGGTACCTGTGTTCATATTGTTTGAATTCTCCCGACAGATCACTTCCCACCTTACGGGTAGGAGAATCTTCAGTTATAAATTCGGGAAACTTCTTTTCAAGTGCATCAAGCTCACCTAAAAGGAGATCGAAATCTAAATCCGATACTACAGGCTGATTCAGAACATAATAGTTGTGATTATGCTCTTTAATCTCCCTGCGAAGCTTTTCTATACGCTCCCTGGCTTCTGATTTTTTCATCTCAGCTCCAGATACCATTTATTTCCTTTTCGCATTTAATGCATTTTCCCCCGGTAATATTGTTTAGAGCAACTCTGTATCCCTGCCGGATTATCAGTTCAGTACCGCAATACGGGCATTTTGTATCAGACTGTTCATTTCCGGGTACATTCCCGACATATACATATTTAATTCCTTCTCCAGTTGCAATTTTTGCCGCACTTTTCAGTAATTCAACAGGTGTCGGAGGCAATTGTTCAAGCTTATGCATGGGATGGAATCTGCTGAAATGAAGAGGAGTATCTTTAAATCCGTTTTCACTGAGCCACTTGCACATACCGGCTATCTCATCTAATTTATCGGTCCATGTCGGTATGATAAGATGAGTAATCTCAAGCCAGACTCCCGAATCCTTGTAGATCTTAAGAGTGTCGAGCACAGTTTGCAGTTTACCTCCCGAAAGCCTGATATAAGTGCTTTCATTGAATGATTTAAGGTCAATGTTTGCAGCATCCGCAACAGTGCACATTTTCTTCAGAGGTTCAGGATTGATATACCCGTTTGATTTTAAAATATTCTTTACCCCGGCTTTTTTAGCCAGCAAAGCTGTCTCATATACATATTCGTAAAATGAAACAGGTTCCGAATATGTATATGCAATCGAACGGCAACTATTCTTAATAGCCTCTTCTACAACTCTGTCTGGCATCAGGTCATAATTTCTGGTCTTGGTCGGACTGATCTGTGAGATTGTCCAGTTCTGACAGTTCAGACATGCAAGATTACAGCCTGCAGTGGCTATTGAAAAAGCCCTCGAGCCTGGCAGAAAATGATATAACGGCTTCTTTTCAACAGGATCTATGGCAACAGAACAGGGATTGCCGAAAGCCATGCTATAAAGCTTCGAATCCCGTACAATCCTGTTATTGCATTGGCTGATCTCACCCTCCTTCAGTACACATTCGTTAGGACAGATCATGCACATTACCCCCCTTGGTGTCCCTTCCTGAAACATTGCCAGCCTCCAGTTGCCACTTATCTCCTCATAACCTATACTGTTCAAAACAGTATGTCCGGGTAAGGTGACAACTCCTGCTGAAAAAGCAAGGCATTTCTTCAGAAAAATCCGCTTCCCGCAGTCAAATTCCCTTTTAGGCATGTTGCTCTGAATATGAGATAAAAACTTATAAATTTTAACTGTTCCTTTTTGTTCCGAAAAGTATTCCTGCAAAAATAAACATTGATAGCAATAAAATGGAGAATTGAATTCCAAATACAGGAATAATAATTCCCGAAATCAGAATAAACCCCAGAGCGGAACCGGCCAGGTCGGCACTGTAAACAGATGCAGTTACCGATCCGTCGGCATCAGAGATCGTCAGCTCCCTGAATATAAAGCCTGTAATAAATGATGGCAGAAAGACTGAAATTATAATAATGATGATAGAGGGAAGAGGATTAGTCACAGATAGAAGAATCTTAAGACTTAATGCAACAACAAGATAGTACAACACCAGACTGAAAGCAATTGCTTTCAGCGGTACGGACTTCAGTACCCTGGTATTAAGACCGGATCCGGCTGCCAGGCCTGCCATCAGAGATGCGATCACTATCCCGGTAGACTGATACATGTTCCCTATCATTAGCTGAAGGACCAGAAGCATAATGATCTCAAATCCTGCAAGCGAAGAGGCGCTGAAATACATTATGACATTCTTCCTCCTGACTGCAAGAAGAGAGAGTGCGAATGCAAGTGTTAAAATAATTATAGCGGGCATCTTCGTACCGGGATCCTTTGACAGTTTATAAGACTGGTAATGAAAGCAGGCCACGGGAAAGGCAGAACGGTTCTGTTTAATCCGTGGATCAATAACCGATAAAACTTCCGCTGACTTTTTTTCGATAAGGTCATCTGCCAGGAAATCCGGGCCAACATAAATATTACTGATCCCCCTTTTTTCCGTAAGCTCACAGAATGATATCAATACCGCCGAATCTGATGCTATAAAATATAGTTTGTTCCCTGCAACAGGCCTGACAAAACGGAATACTCCAGCCAGACTGTTGTAAACTGATGAATAAAGATTGACGGACTCTCTATTGAGATAATAATCCCCGGGTCCGGGCGAACACATAAACACTCCGCCCGGATTAAGCATATTCCTGATATCGGCAAAGAATTCAGTTGTATAGTATCTGTTCAGCGAGAGGGTTGAAGGCGGAGGCAGAAGCAGGATTGCTGCATCGACACTCTCGCCCCGGCTTCGGACATAACGGTAAGCATCTTTTATACCGATTGTCAGTTCAAATGAACAGGTGTCTGGCTGTGGAGACTCGATTTTCAATAGCGCCGGATCCCTTTCAATATAGATCACTTTTTCAAGAGGGTATTTAGCCAGCTCAGGCAGACTCGATTTAAGTGAGCCGGAAATCAGGAGCATTTTCTTTGGATTCTCCCTCTGAAGAAGGGCATAGTGTATATTCTCCTCCCTGTCGGCCACATCATCTGAATAAGACAGGAGCCTTTGATTATAATAAGTGCTCTGCTCACCGCCGTACTCACCCCTGGTTATATTACCGTATGGAGTATCCTGTGTTTCCGTTACTTTAATGCCAGGCATAAGGAGCTGTCGTAAATATTTGTCCGGACCCGAAAGCAATACCAGTGAGACAAGCAGTATGATAATTAATTTGGTCAGGATCTTTTTTTCAGGTCTGGTTATAAAGAATGTGAGCAGGGAATAGGCAAAGCTCATTATCAGGATTACAATTAATATCTCCCATGTATCCAGTATTCCTGAAGTCAGGACAGCCAGCAGGATCCCTGCAATAATTCCTCCAGTGGTTTCAATTGAAAAAGATTTTCCGGGAACATAATCATTGGCTCTTCTGGCAATTGAGATCAGTTTTACAAAGGTGAATCCCGATATAAGGCAGAACGGTACCAATAACAGGAAAGTCAGGACCATACTTACAAGGAATGAGGGTGTTTCGCCGGATTCGAGGAAAAGCCTTGTCAGCAGAACCATCAGCAGGATTGACACGAAAGGACTCAATGAAAAGGACAGATTGATCCTGCGTATGTCGTCAAGCTTTGATCTCCCGGCTATACCTGCCCCCAGCGCCGAAGCAATCAGCCAGGATCCGAGGAAGACACCGGATATCAGTTCATACCCTCCCGAAATATTCATTAACTCCCTCATCAGAAGTAATTGTACCGAGGTGCTCGTGAATCCGATGACGAACAGATTTGTACTTATAACTCCGGAACCAGTTTTCTGTACTGAAAATGGTGCGTGAGTAGGTTTCACGGCTGCAAAAAGCTTTCCGTAATAGGTCAGATGCCATGTAAAATGGAAAAACCCGGTTAAAGCCAGACAGACTCCGGTTTCAACATGCCATTTTAATATTGGTTTAATCAGGGGAATATTCCACTTGAAATTAACCTGCAGCGCCAGAAAAATCCCTGCCAGTGCAGTGTACAGAAAAGTGACTGCAAGTACGGTGTTCCAAATCTTTCTATGTAATGTCAGTGAATAGAAACCGGTGTGGTAAAGGATAAAACTAATTGTATATAAAAGGGATACAGTTACTACTGTTCCGGTAACATGATACATAACTAATTCCTGTTTTCTTCAAGCACCAACCCTTCATAAATAAAAATTTCGGCATTCTTCCATCCATCCCATCCCAGTCCTGCCTTATCCCTTGAAGTATGACCAAGGAATTCCTCTACAGTCCAGCCATATTCTGTCGCTACCTGTGGAAGCATGGTTCCCGATCTTAAATCCTTTTTAATATAAATTCCATGCTTGCCCAGGACAATATCCTTTATATTATTGATTTTCCTGAGAGGTCCTAAAACAGTTATCTCGATATCAATCTTTTCGAATTCCTGCCTGGTAAGGGCAGGAAACCTGGGATCTTCAAACGCTGAAGAGACTGCTGAGGCTTTTACAATTTCATAAAGCGGATCAGAAGAGATGAATCTGCCGATACATCCTCTCAAAACTCCGTCAATTTTAAGTGTGACAAATGCACCCAGCGGCTCTTTCAGAGCTTTAGTCATCTTTGCTTCATCGATGGAGATCCCTTTATTTTCATACAACATTGTTTTTATGCTGTTCCTGCTGATTGAAAAGAGCTGCTCAACCTCATCTCTGGTAAATGTAAAGGATTCTGAGGCTTTTTCATCCACATCAGGATTGCCGGTTTTTTCAAATATTGCAATAGCATGATAACCAACTACTTCATCCTTTCCTCCAAATGATGAGTCGCCGGAATTGCAGTAGGCTATCTTTTTAAAAACGAGATTCTCATTTTCTGCAACCAGATTCAGAATAACCAGGCCGGAGGTCCAGCCACACATGCTTGTTACAAGTCCCCGGATATTGCTGGAAGAGTTCTTTTTAAGAGCATTAAGAAAGGTTTTTGGATCACCCGAAATCAGGCCCTCAGATGTCAGGTTATCAACAGATACAGCGTCATTATAGGAAGGGTAGTGTGAAAAGTCACTGCTAATGATAAAGAGATTTTCGGGAGTGAACCATGGTCTGAGTGCTTCAGCGATCATTTTCAGTGTATTGCTGTTGGTAGTTCCGACTATTATTGGAACTATCTTCGGGGAGCTGGTGTAGTAATACTGGATCAAAGGAATTTGCACTTCGAGGCTATGTTCCTGAATATGAGCGTTGGTTGGGTAATCAAAGACTTTATTTTCATTCCGCAGTTTATTTGCGATTTCCCTGTTCACTACTGCTCTGCCAAGCGGAGTTATGAAATCACCTGTATGCCAGACTGATGCTCCATCGAAAGCCATAATATGACTGGATCCGATAATAAATATATTACTGAATTTTGCATTTTCAGGGGTTGTTGAGATGGCCGATGCTGCAATCCTGCCTGAAAAAACATACCCGGCGTGAGGACTGATAATTGCTCTGACTTTTTGACTGCCCGGAGTTTTAGTGCAACTGGCAAACAGGTTTGAAATATCTTTAACGAGGCTTTCTTTATTCGCTGAGTAAAATTTTCCTGCTGCAACCGGTTGTCTGTCAGTTGTTTTATTCTGGGAATATATATTCATGATGCAGATGATTGATATGAGGCTTGTGGCAAGGATACGCATAATGACGGTTCAGTTTGGCGTAATAAAGTTATGCCAAAAAATTGAAGAAAAAATTGTTCGTACGGAATTGTTTAGGAGGGAATCACATAAGAACCATCGATTCTTTCATAATTTCACCATTCTCACCGGTACCATATAATTTTATGCCTAAATTGATGGATGGAGTGCCTACCATATCGAGAACCGGGCTGAGAGTTTCCTTTAAATCTTCAGTCTCCATACTGTCGAACTCCTCAATATCAAAATAGAGGTGGATAAATAGCGTATTATCGGATTCCTTCATTGAACAGAGCGCCTTGACTATTTTTGCAAGCCAGATTACTGAGGCAGTATTGAAGTATTCGATATTGAGCCTCAGGTTTGTGGTTTTCCTTGGATTATCTGCATACTGTTGAACCCATTCAACAATATTTTCATATATTTTTGCCGGATTTTCAGGAATGGATTTTCCGGAAAAAATGAGTTCACCTGTCATAGGATTCAGGTCAATATGCGGGGTTTTTGCCGTTGGTTCAATATATACGCTCTTTATTCCCAAAGGATTTTGCAGTTTTTATAGAAACTTTCGATCACAATATATTGCTTATATCAAAATTAGTATAACTTTTACATCTTGTTACGCCTATTATCTTTCCTTCATCAAAAAAAAGCATATAATAATCAAAATTTATTAACATTTGATGATCGAAAAATCAATATATTTTTATAACAGGACTGGCTTTTTGACTCTCTTATTTTAAGATATCTGTCTTTTTATATATTATCTTTTTATCTTTGCAACCTGAAAAATTAAAATTCCGGATCGCTGATGGAGACTGCTTTAAAGGGCAAGATAAAAGAAGGTGTCAGAACGCTGTATAATGGTGAAGCTACTGATGACCTTATCCAGTTGCAGGAAACCAGGAAGGATTTCAAAGGCGATTTTACTCTTGTTGTATTTCCATTACTGCGTTTCTCAAAAAATACCCCGGAAAAGACCGGGGAAACTATCGGGAACTGGCTTCTGGAATCATTTCCGGCTATCTCAGGATTTAATGTCATCAAGGGATTTCTTAACCTGGAAATATCTGATACCTGGTGGGTAAAGTATTTTAATGAGATGATCGCTGACAAAGATCTGCTGGCACAATGCAGGGTTAAGAAACCGGAGACAATTCTCGTCGAATATTCATCGCCGAATACAAATAAGCCCCTTCATCTTGGACATATCCGCAACAATCTTCTGGGATACTCACTGTATCGTGTTTTGTCTGCCTGTGGTCATAAAGTGATCAAAACCAATATTGTCAATGACAGGGGGATTCATATCTGCAAATCAATGCTTGCATGGCAGAAGTTTGGTGGGGGAGAGACTCCCGGATCGTCAGGAATCAAGGGAGATCATCTTGTCGGAAAATATTATATACTTTTTGAAAAGGAGTACAGGATGCAGGCTGACGACCTCATGTCAGAGGGTATGGATCCCGCTGAAGCCAAGGCATCTGCTCCGCTGATGAAAGAAGCCAGGGAAATGCTCCTGAAATGGGAAGCCGGGGATACGGTTGTTATGGATCTCTGGAAAATGATGAATTCCTGGGTTTATGACGGATTTGAAGAAACCTATAAAAGACTGGGAGTCGATTTCGATAGAATATATTATGAGTCAGATACATATAAAATTGGAAAGGATATAGTCACCAGGGCTCTGAAGGACGTTATATTATATAAAATGGATGACAGCTCCATCTGGGTCGATCTGGAGGCTGAGGGTCTCGACCAGAAACTTTTACTCCGCTCTGACGGAACTGCTGTTTATATGACACAGGATCTCGGTACAGCTGTTGAACGACACAGAGAATATAACTTTAACAGGTGCATTTATGTGGTTGGCAATGAGCAAAACTATCATTTCCAGGTTCTTAGAGCTGTTTTGAAGAAAATGGGATATGCCTGGGCCGATGGTTTATTTCACTTTTCATACGGAATGGTTGAACTGCCTGAGGGTAAAATGAAATCACGCGAGGGAACCGTAGTTGATGCCGATGATCTTATAGATGAGATGATTGCAACTGCAAAAAATGTTTCTTTTGAACTCGGTAAGCTGACTGACTTTTCTGAGGAGGAAAAAGAGGAGATCTTCCGGAAAATCGGAATGGGTGCTTTAAAATATTTTATTCTGAAGGTTGACCCGAAGAAAAACATGTTGTTCAATCCTGAGGAATCGATTGATTTTAACGGCAATACAGGCCCGTTTATCCAGTATACGTATGCGAGGATAAAATCGGTTTTCAGAAAGGGAGAACAAACAGGCATAATATTTAATCCGGTTCTTCCGGCAGAAACCAAAGCCGGAGCAAAGGAGATCTTGCTTATAAAGCTCCTGCGAAGGTTTCCTGTAACTGTTTACGAAGCTGCCGGATGCTATAGCCCGGCACTGGTTGCAAATTACTGCTATGAACTTGCAAGGGAATACAATCAGTTTTATCACGATTTTTCGATTCTGGGAGAACCTGATCCGTACATAAGGGACCTCAGGCTGGCGCTTTCCAGAGCCACCAGTGAGGTGCTCGGCAAGGGGATGTGGCTCCTTGGAATAGAAATGCCGGAAAGGATGTAATGTGAACTAAAAATTTATGTTTTAGAATATGTTTGAAAATTTAAGTGAGCGGCTGGAGAGATCCTTTAAAGTACTTAAGGGACAGGGCAGAATATCTGAAATAAATGTTGCCGAAACACTTAAGGAGGTGCGTAGAGCACTTCTTGATGCTGATGTCAACTTTAAGATTGCCAAACAATTTACAGATACCGTTAAGACCAGGGCACTGGGTCAGGAAGTTCTGAGGTCGGTTAATCCGTCACAGATGATGATAAAGATTGTCCATGACGAACTGGTAGCGCTCATGGGCGGCGACAAGGCCGACATCAACATAAAGATCAATCCGTCGGTAATTCTTATTGCCGGACTTCAGGGTTCGGGTAAAACCACATTCAGCGGTAAACTGGCCAGATGGGTCAAAACCAAAAGAGGCAAGAATCCTCTTCTAGTGGCAGGTGATGTTTACAGACCGGCAGCCATTGAGCAGCTGAAAATAGTCGGTACCCAGGCTGAAGTGCCGGTTTATACCGAGGAGGGGAACCTGAATCCCGTTCAGATAGCGCGGAATGCAGTCAAAGAAGCAAAGATGAACGGTAACGATGTGGTTATTATCGATACTGCCGGACGTCTCGCGGTGGACGAGGAAATGATGAAGGAGATCTCTGCGATCAAGGACGCGGTAAGTCCGCATGAAATATTATTTGTTGTTGATTCCATGACCGGTCAGGATGCAGTCAATACAGCAAAGGAATTCAATGACCGGCTCGATTTTGACGGCGTTGTGCTGACCAAACTTGATGGCGATACCCGTGGCGGAGCTGCTCTTTCAATAAAATCGGTTGTAAACAAGCCTGTTAAATTTGTGAGCAACGGCGAGAAACTGGATGCCATCGATATCTTCTATCCGGACCGTATGGCTGACAGGATACTCGGAATGGGGGATATCGTTTCACTTGTCGAAAAAGCGCAGGAACAGTATGATACCGAGGAAGCAAGAAAGCTTCAGAAAAAAATTGCAAAGGATCAGTTTGATTTCAACGATTTCATCAGTCAGATACAGCAGATCAAGAAAATGGGAAATGTTAAAGACCTTATGGCGATGATCCCCGGCGTTGGCAAAGCTGTGAAAGATCTTGATATTGATGATAATGCATTTAAGAGCATTGAGGCAATCATAAGGAGTATGACTCCGGAGGAAAGGACTAATCCGGTTGTCCTTAATGGCAGCAGGCGTAAAAGGATCGCTTCAGGAAGCGGGACGTCTGTTCAGGAAGTGAATAAGCTGGTGAAACAGTTTGATGAAACGAGGCGGATGATGAAGATGATGACCAAGGGTGGTAATGCCGCCAGACTTTTGGGACGCAGATAATCCATATATATGTATACCGTAATTGATGGCAGGAAAACTGCCTCTGAAATAAAGCAGGAGATTGCCGCTGAAGTTCTGGAAATTAAGAATAATGGTGAGAAAATTCCTCATCTTGCTGCTGTTCTCGTTGGCAGCAACCCTTCAAGCCAGACATACGTTGCACATAAGGTCAAAGATTGCGAGGAAGTGGGTTTCCGTTCAACCCTCGTCAGGTTCGAAGACAATATCTCAGAAGCAGCCTTGCTGGATAAAATCAGGGAGCTAAATTCTGATAACGATATAGACTCATTTATTGTCCAGCTTCCGTTGCCGGCTCATATATCAGAGAACAGAGTTATCGAGGCTATAGATCCATCGAAGGATGCTGATGGTTTTCATCCGGTAAATATCGGAAGGATGGTTATCGGACTTCCCGGATTCCTTCCGGCGACACCTTATGGAATTATTGAGCTTATTAAAAGGTACGGGATTGAGACATCCGGCCGCAACTGCACAGTTATCGGACGAAGCAATATTGTGGGACGTCCGGTAAGTATCCTGCTTTCCAGAAAAGGAATGGATGCAACAGTGACTGTTGTCCACAGCCGTACACAGAATTTGAAAGAAACTGTGAGAGGGGCAGATATGATCGTCGCGGCAATGGGATCACCTTCATTTGTAACAGCTGATATGGTAAAGGAAGGCGCAGTTGTGATCGATGTGGGTACCTCACGGGTCGAGGCACCCGGTACCAAAACAGGCTGGAAACTTGCCGGAGATGTCGATTTCAAGAATGTTGCACCAAAATGCTCATTCATTACTCCGGTACCGGGTGGTGTAGGCCCGATGACAAGGGTCTCACTTTTGAAGAATACCCTGTTCGCGGTAAAAAACAAGAAATAACCGTAATCGTAACTTCCCGATCTTAAGGCAAGTCTATACCCCTGAAATAGAGATCATAACCACCTTTGCCCGCAGGACGGTTTGAAGAGAAGATCATGAAGTTATTTGTAAAATCCACATGATATCCAATAACCGGCCGGTATTCATCATACATGGTATTGACCGCGGGTCCGAAATTGACAGGTGAGCTCCATTTACCCTGTTTCAGCACTGAATAATAAATATCGAAGCCACCCAGACCTCCCGGACGATCTGAAGCAAACAACAGTATCTTTTTGAAGACAAAGGGGCATTTATCCTCCCCTGAGCTCTGGAGGCTGTCAACCTTCACCGGGGCAGAATATCCACCATCAAGCCAGCCGGAAAGGGTTGTTTCTCCGGTTCTGGTCTGCAGATAGATATCAAAATTACCTTCAAAATCAGACCCGAAATAGGCTGTATCCTGGTTTGTATCAAAACTGATATAAGCTTCATCAGCACCGGTGTTCATCAGGGTGACAGGGAAGGGACCTTGTATGACCGGAATATTGTTACCTGTAGCAGGCATGTTCTTAAGATAAAAAAGATCAAGATCCCCACCGGTGCCTTCAGAAGCAAGGAGCGTATACAGGTAACCGTCCACTGTGCTGAAAAGGGTATATGGTCCCAGATCATCTCCATCTGTATTTGCTGCGGTTACAAGATTCGTCATAAAAGCATCCTGGGTTATTTCAGCCCCAAGCCCGAATTCGCCCGAAGTCTGATCAAAAACATATGATATCAATCCCTGAACAAGGTCAAATTGTTCTCCTGTACTGTTCCTGTTGCTTGAAAATAAAAGAAATATATTGTCAGCTAATACATAAAGGTCCATATTAATATCATCATAGGCAGAATTAATATCTGACAAAATCAATGTGGAATCAGGGAAGGTTCCTTTTGGAAATTTTATGGGATTTTCGGTCTTTTTGCAGGAACTAAGACTCAATGAGATGGCAATAATGCCCAGAAATACTACCAGACAATTCTGTAGTGATAATTTTTTCATGGTGCTCGTTTAGGTAATTAACGTAAAGATATTAATAATATGCTATTAATTGAAAAACCGGGAGAACGCCCGGTTTTTCTGAGGTAGAATTTAGGTTAATTCTAGGGTAAATTGGGTATAGGGTAATTAAAGTCAGTTTTATAAACCAAAGATGAATAAAAGCCTCTCCGGGTTGCGTGAGAATAATAAAAAATATTAAAAAATGTAAAAATATTTCATATAAACCTGAAAATTAGATGTTTAAAAAAACGTAAAAATGTTAATAATTGAATATACCATGGTTAATCCATGATTAAAATATAATTAATTTTGTAAAATACCGGATAGAGAGATGGAAGAGGATAAATACGGATACTCATTTGAGGAAGAAGTAAAGCAGGCTGTCCAGAAGTTTGAAAGGATGAGGAGGAATAATGAGAAGTATTTCTTTGACGTAATTGAATTTGAATCCATTATTGATTACTATATCGATTCCAATAATTCGCTTAAAGCTTTCGAAGCAGCAACCCTGGCTACGCAACAGCATCCGAACTCCGTATCAATTCAGCTCCGGAAAGCAAGAGTTCTCCTTGATAAGGGACGGGCTGTTGAAACTCTCAGGATATTGAAAAAGCTGGAGAACATCGAACCCGGAAATCATGAGATATACATTGCCAAAGGAACAGCTCTTGGAATGCTTGGCGATATCCAGGGAGCAAAGAAGATATTCGATTATGCCCTCACTCTTGACTCTGATGAGGTGGAAAACATTCTTTTCTCAATCGTATCAGTTCTCCAGAACCTTAATTATTATGAGCATCTGATTCCGTATCTGCTGAGACTTATCGAAAAAGAACCGAATTTCAAGGCTCATATTTATGATCTGGCTTATGCTTACGAGAAAACGGGGAACTACGATTCCAGCATTTCTTATTACCTGAAGTATCTCGAAGAGGAACCCTTCTCCGACAGCGCCTGGTATAATCTGGGTATCATTTACAATAAGCTTGAGCAATATGAAAACTCCCTGGAGGCGTACGATTACGCTCTTGCCATTAATTCGCTGAACTCATTTGCACTGTTCAACAAAGCAAATATCCTGAGCAATCTCGAAAGATTCTCCGAAGCAATTCCTGTATATCATGAATATCTGGAAAATGAGCCGGAAAGTTTCGAAGCTATGACATATCTCGCAGAATGTTATGAAAAAACCGACGAGATAACGCTTGCAAGAAAGTATTATCATGAAGCAATCGAACTGGCTCCGGAATATGCAGATCCATGGTTCGGTCTTGGTGTGATAGAATATAATGTCGGAAATGCCGATGACAGCCTGATATATTTCAGAAAAGCTGTACGGCTCGATGATGAGAATCCCGAATACTGGTACCTGCTTGGGAAAGCACATTATATTAAAGGTGAAGTAAAAGCAGCTCTCAGCTGTTTCAGAGAGGCTCTTAAGATTGATGCATATTATGAGGATGTCTGGGTGGACCTCGGGAAGATTATTCTGAAGGAACATATCACATCAAAAGCAATCCATTACCTTGAGCATGCCTATAAGGTCACGGGAGATCTTCCCGGGATAAATTACCTCCTGGCTTCATTCTATCTTCATACAGGTGATCGGGATAACTCATTCATACATCTGTCACTTGCCGTGGGTGCGGACAAGGATCTGTTTGCTGAATTTAAAGATATGTTCCCTCATTCTCTCTTTTCAAGGAAGATTACAAGACTTCTGGGTGGGAATAATCTTATCTGATAACATTTTCGTACTATTTAATTCTGCATTATGAAGAAAACTCTTCCGTTTTTACCGGAACGCCCGGTTAAACCAAGAAATTCAGGGCTGACAATGGTTATGGATAAAGGTCTCAGTATAAGGGAAGCCGAGGATTTTATGTCGGTTGGCGGAGAATATACCGATCTTGTAAAGCTTGGATTCGGTACATCCATTATCACTCCCGGGTTTGAGAAAAAAGTAAAAATCTATAAGAAAGCAGGTGTCATACCCTATTTTGGCGGAACTCTTTTTGAAGCTTTTTTAATACGCAAAATGTTCAGGGAATATATTGAATTTCTTGACAAGCATGAAATTGAAATGGCTGAGGTATCGGACGGATCATACGAATTTGAGCATTACAGGAAGCTGGAGTATATAAAAACACTTGCGAAACGCGGAAAGGTGATATCCGAGGTAGGATCAAAGAAGAAAGAGGTCGTCTATACGCCTGATCAGTGGGTTGCAATGATGAAAGCCGAGCTGGACGCAGGGTCAATGAAGGTCATTGCCGAAGCCAGGGAATCCGGGACAACCGGTATTTACAACGAGGACGGCTCCATCAATAATAAGATAATCAGTGCGATATCGGAAAATGTAAAGCTTGAGAATGTGCTCTGGGAAGCTCCTCTTAAATCACAGCAGGCCTGGTTCATAAAGCATTTTGGGGCAAATGTGAACCTCGGGAACATTGCTCCAAATGAGATCATCCCGCTTGAAACCCTCCGGCTGGGCCTCAGGGGTGATACATTCTTCCAGTTCCTGCCTGACGACCTGAAGCAGAAGTGAATCCCGGGCTAAAACTGTAAAATTTTCCTGCCAATCATGATAATGAGAAAATTCGGCCTCATAGGATATCCTCTGGGGCACTCTTTCTCCCGGAAATACTTCACGGATAAGTTTGTCCGTGAAAATATTGCGGGCTGCTCATATGAAAATTTCCCGCTAAAGAATATTGAAGAGTTCCCTGACCTTATCCGTAAGAATGAGGACCTCTGCGGTCTGAATGTTACTATTCCCTGGAAGACAGAAATAATAAGGTATGCAGATGAATATGAGCCTGCTATTAAAGAGATTGGAGCAATTAATGTGCTGAAGATCAAAAGAATAAAGGGGAAAACCCGGATATCCGGATTTAACAGTGACGTTGTCGGGATCAGAGACTCTGTTTTACCAGAGTTCTCCGGAAAACCCGGGAATGCATTAATACTTGGCACAGGAGGCAGCTCCAGAGCTGTGGGTTATGTTCTTAAAAAGCTGGGATTTATGGTGACTTTTGTTTCGAGATCAAAAAAGCCCGGCATTTCCGGGTACCAGGATTTAAATTCAGAAATATTGGAATTGACGGACCTGATTGTCAATACAACACCTCTTGGAATGTATCCCGATATTCAAAGCAAGCCTGAAATCAATTATAGTCTCCTAAAAGAAAAACATGTCCTGTTTGATCTTGTCTACAATCCGGAAATTACCACATTCCTGAAAATGGGGCAGGAGCGGGGATGCAAAATTATAACGGGATTGAAAATGCTTCATTCCCAGGCTGAAAGGTCGTGGGAAATCTGGAATGACCCTGCTATTTAACGAAGATCTCATCCGGGTATTCAATATCCACCAGAAATAATCCCCTGGCCGGAGCCGATTTACCGGCTCTGGACCTGTCTTTGGCCAGGATAGCTTCCTCAAATTCTTTCAGGCTCATTCTGCCGGTTCCTGTTTCAATCATCGTACCCACAATTGCCCTTACCATATTCCTCAGAAACCTGTCTGCCTTAATTGTAAATATAAGTTTACCATCAATTTCTTCCCAAACTGCCGAGTAAATGGTACAAATATTCGTTTTTACATCGGTATGCAGTTTGCTGAAGCTGGTAAAATCCGAATATTTCATCAGAATCCGGCACGCTCTGTTCATTTTTTTTATATCGACCTTCCCATGCACAAACCATGATGATTCATTCATGAACGGGTCCTTGACCGTTGAAATATTATACCTGTAGGTCCGGGAAACAGCACTGAACCTTGCATGTGCTTCAGGTAAAACCCTTGTGATCCCTGATATGGAAATATCCTTCGGAAGAAACCGGTTCAGCCTGAACAGCAGATTCTTTCTTTTCGTCAGGTCGGGAGATATACTTTCAAAATGAGCACAGAAAACGAGTGCATGCACTCCTGAATCTGTTCTGCCGGCACCTGTGGTGGCAATTTTTTCATTAAGGATAGTACTCATTGTTTCGTCGAGTATCTGCTGGATGGTCACGGAATTGGGCTGGATCTGCCATCCGTGATATGAGGTGCCTTTGTATGATATAAATATAAAATACCTCGTCTTCACTCCATTCTTTCTGCAAATATACTTATTCGGTAAATATCAATTAAATGAGGAAAATGTCCATAATTAATGCAGTTAATCAGTTTGAAAATCAATCTTAAAATGTATTTTTACTACTAATGTAAAAATCCAGGAGTTTTTGGAAATTAACCATGAAATATAATAATGATTGACAATCTAAAATTCTTAAACTATGAGACTTGAATTAAGCTGGATAGATTATCTGATCATGGTAATCTATTTTATTTTTGTTCTGGGCATCGGCTGGTTCCTACGTAAATACATGAAGAATGCCAATGCTTTTCTTGAAGCAGGAAGGTCGATACCTGCATGGGTGGCAGGTGTGGCATTTATTTCAACAAATCTGGGTGCACTTGAAGTAATGGGGATGACAGGTTCCGGAATGAAGTATGGAATGCTGACCACTCACTTTTACTGGATCGGTGCCATTCCTGCAATGATCTTCCTTGCACTTTTTATGATGCCGTTTTATTACGGATCAAAGGCAAGGTCAGTTCCTGAATTCCTTAAGTTAAGATATGATGAAAAGACCAGGGGGCTGAATGCCATTCTTTTTGCAGTAATGACAATCCTCGCTTCAGGTATTTCCATGTACGCAATGGCAATTCTTATGGAGAAAGTCCTGGGATGGGATTTTAACCTTAGCCTGTGGATATCAGCACTGATAGTACTGGGTTATACCTACCTTGGAGGTCTCTCTTCGGCCATTTATAACGAGGTTCTGCAATTCTTCATTATTGTCATTGGTTTGTTACCAATTGTATTTTTAAGTCTCAGGGATGTTGGAGGGTGGACAGGACTTAAAGATAGCCTTGCACCTTTAGCCACAGCAAACGGTTATGCACCAGACACGTTTACAACGACCTGGAAGTATGCAGGTGAAGCTTCATCGAATCCGTTGGGAGTGGAATGGTTTGGTATTTTATTTGGTCTCGGATTCGTACTATCTTTTGGCTATTGGTGTACCAATTTCCTTATTGTTCAG
>Ga0105106_10001192_pt1 | contig 18667 bp, 18 predicted proteins | sample PPLLaktember2015_5_FD_79109 | JGI IMG/M metagenome (GOLD analysis project Ga0105106, IMG submission 79109) | Freshwater sediment microbial communities from Prairie Pothole Lake near Jamestown, North Dakota, USA - PPLs Lake P8 Core (1) Depth... | ecosystem: Environmental > Aquatic > Freshwater >...
CGGCGCTCGATCGCGGCCTGCTCGTGAACCGCACGGCGACCACGGTCCTCCGTCTGCTGCCGCCGTTCATCGTGAGCGAAGTGGACATCGATGAAGCCATGGCGACGCTCGAAGAGGCGATCGCCCAGTGGAAGGAGCACGCGAATTGACCGATCTCACGATTCGACAGGCGACGGCGGCCGACGCCAACGCGCTTCACGCGCTCATCACCGCGCACACGCGCGAAGGGCACCTGCTGCCGCGTGAACTGGACGAGCTCACGCGGCACGCCGAGCGTTTCATCGTGTGTGCCGTCGGCGGCGAGATCAAAGCGTGCGCCGAGCTGGCGCCGCTCTCGAAGCGCGTCGCCGAAGTCCGGTCGCTCGTCGTCGCGAACGACTTCCGCCGTGTGGGCCTCGCGGCCCGGCTCGTGAACGAGCTTCGCGTTCGCGCGAAGGCCGCCGGGTTCGAGACCCTCTGCGCCTTCACGCACGACGCCCGCTTCTTCGTCCGGCAGAACTTCTCGATCGTGCCGCATCTGTGGGTGCCGGAGAAGATCACGACCGACTGCGTGAACTGCCCGCTGTTCCGTCGCTGCGAGCAGTACGCCATGGTGGCGTCGCTGCTGGAAGTGCCGCGGTACGCGCCCGCGGCGGCCCGGCATGTCGCGTGAGCAAGGGGCAACCGTTGATTCGAACTGTTGACGGCGGCATCACGGCTCCCCGCGGCTTTCGCGCCGCTGGGGTGGCGTGCGGCATCAAGCGGCGCAATCCAAGCCAGGCATCGGCGCCCCTCGACCTCGCGCTCCTCGCGGCCGAGGGCCCTGTGCCCACGGCCGCGGTGTTCACGATCAACAAGGCCGTCGCGGCGCCGGTCGTGATCTCGAAGGAGCATATCGCGCAGTCGGCCGGCCTTGCCTCGGGCGTCGTCGTCAACAGCGGCTGCGCGAACGCGTGCACCGGCGACGCAGGCATGGAAGTGGCGCGCGGCATGGCCGCCGCCGCGGCCGCGGCGCTCGGATGCGCGCCGGAGCACATGCTGGTAGCGTCGACGGGAGTGATCGGCGTGCCGCTGGATCTCGGCAAGGTCCGCTCTGGAATCGACGCGGCCAGGAAGGCACTGAGCTCGACGGGCGGCGACGACGCCATGCGGGCGATCATGACGACCGATCCATTCCCGAAGGCCACCGCCGTCTCGGTCGACTCGCCGTCCGGCACTTTCACCGTCGGCGGCATGGCGAAGGGCTCCGGCATGATCGAGCCGCGCATGGCCACGATGCTGGCCTTCCTCACGACGGATGCCGAGGTGGAGCCGGCGGCGCTCGCGCGCGTGCTGCGGAGGGTCACCGACGAGACTTTCAACGCCATCACCGTCGACGGCGAGTGCTCCACCAACGACTGCGTCTTCCTGATGGCGTCCGGGAAGTCCGGGGTCCGGATCACACGAGACGACGATCCGGCGTTGCTCGAAGGCCTGCGCGCCGTCGCCGGTCACCTCGCACGCGAGGTCGTGCGCGGAGGCGAGGGCGCCACGAAACTCGTCACGGTGCAGGTCACCGGCGCCGCGTCGCACGACGACGCGTGGCTCGCGGCAAGGACCATCGCCAACTCGCCGCTGGTGAAGACGGCGATACACGGCGGCGATCCCAACTGGGGCCGCCTCGTGGCGGCGGCGGGCCGATCCGGCGCGGACTTCGTGCTCGACGCCGCGTCGGTCGCCGTGGGCCCGGTGGAGGTCTTCGTGAAAGGCGTGCCGCACGACGAACGCGCGGACGAGGCCGCCGTCGTGCTGCAGGCGAAGGAGGTCACCGTCTCGGTCGATCTCGGCACTGGAGGTCCTCATCACGCGACGATGTGGACGTGTGATTTCAGCGCGGAGTACGTGCGGATCAACGCGGAATACAGAACGTAGGCGCCGCTGGCCAGAGCTCCGGCTCTGCCATGTCTGTCGCGGGCCGGAGAGGTCTCCGGCGTGGAGAACGAATATGGCTCGATCGAATGTTGCCCGGCTGCCCATGACGAAGGCGTTCAACCTCCAGGGGCTGGAGGCGAAGGATTTCCTGTCCGTGCTCGACCTGTCGCACAACGAACTCGAGCGCCTGCTGGATCTCGCCGCCGAGCTGAAGGAGCTGCGCGCGTCCGGGCAGCCTGGTCCTCAACCGCTCGCGCACAAGCACGTGGCCCTCCTCTTCGAGAAGCCGTCGCTGCGCACACGGACGACGTTCGCGATCGCGGTGCGGGAGCTGGGCGGAGAGGTCATCGAACCGCCGGCTGACGTCGCATTCGGCGGACGCGAGTCCGTCGAGGACGTAGCCCGCAACCTCGAGCGCTGGCTGGCCGGCGCCATCGTCCGCACGTTCGCGCAGGAGCGACTCGTGCGATTCGCCGCGGCGGCCAGGGACATGCACGTCGTGAACGCCCTCACCGACGAGGAGCATCCCTGCCAGGCGCTCGCCGACATGATGACGATGCGCGAGCACCTCGGATCACTGCCCGGCCGCACGCTCACGTTCGTCGGCGATGGCAACAACGTGGCGGCGTCGCTGGCGCATGCGGCCGCGATGCTCGGCGTGCACATGCGCATCGCCTCGCCGAAGGGCTACGAGCTGCCGGCCACGGTCGTCGAAGCGGCACGGAAAGTCGCCCGGCATGGCGCGACGATCGAGGTCACGAACGATGCCGCCTCGGCCGCCGACGGCGCCGATGCGATCTACACCGACGTGTGGGCGTCAATGGGACAGGAAGAGCAGTCCGACACTCGCGCCAGGGTCTTCGCGGCGTTTCAGGTCAACGAGGCGCTGATGCAATCGGCGGGGCCGGGATCGCTCTTCATGCACTGTCTGCCCGCGCACCGCGGTCACGAGGTCACCGACGCCGTGATGGACTCGCCCACGTCGGTCGTCTTCGATCAGGCCGAGAACCGGCTTCACACACAGAAGGCGCTGCTCGCGCTGTTGATGGGATGAAACTCGGTCCTCGGTCCTTGGTCCTTGGTCCTCGGTCCTTGGTCCTTGGTCCTTGGTCCTTGGTCCGGATTATCGGTCCTACAAGCCTGACACGCGGAGTCGCCGCATCGTCACCAAGAACATCGCCCAGCACACCGCAGCGACCAGCAGCAGGGCGTATTGGAGCGCGGGCCATCGGTCCAGCATGAAATGGACACCCTGGCTGTGATGGGCGTACGAGACCAACGACACCGTCGTGCAGAAGACCGCGCCCAGCAGGAACGCCGTGCGCTGGCGGAGTCTCCCTCGCGTGCGCTCGAGGACCACGCGCTCCGCAGCGGCCGGGCCAGGCGCGGCGACAACCTGCGCCGGTAGGTCCTCACGGAGCGCGGCGAGCTCGGCGGAAAGCGACGGGTCGCGCGCGAGCCACTCTTCCACCAGCCGCCTCGTGTCCGTGGTGCCTTCACCGGCTGCATAGATCGGCAATAGATCTCGAACGACATCGCGTGAAACCGTCATGAGGTCTCTCCTTGGTTGCGCGCCCGTCGCAGCGCCGCGAGGCGCTGCCGTGCGCGGTGCACTCTCACCTTCGCGGCCCCGGCGCTGACGCCGAGCGCGGCCGCGATTTCGTCGTAAGACAGACTGTCATGCGCCCGCATCAACACTGCGGCGCGATCTGGCTCAGGCAGTGACTGGAGGTCTGCAAGCACGGCGTCGAGTTCGGATCGCACTTCAACGGCGGCGCCGTGTGACGGCCGTCCATCCGCGGGATCGCCCTCGAGTGGCGTCCGACGGCTCTCCCTCGCGACGCCCTGGAGGTAGAGATGACGCGCGATCGTCAGCAAGTAGCCAAGGACGGTGGCGAGGTCCACACGATCGCGCGCGGTCCACAGCCGCACGAAGGTCTCCGACGTGATGTCCTCCGCCGCCGCACGGCTGCCTGACAGGGACAGGGCGAAGCGGAAGACCGCAGGAGCGTGCTGTCGGTACAACGCCTCCACGTCAGTCATCGTGATGGAATATCGCCGGACCGAGGAGAAGTTACAGTGACGTCCGTATTCCGATGCCGACAAACATCAAGCGGCCGGCGTGGACGTATGCTCGTGTCGTGGTCCGCATCGAGGCCCTGCCGCTGTCCCCGTCCCCGGACGACATCGATCAGTTGGCTGAGCTGCTGGTCGATGCGATCGATAGCGGCGCTTCCGTGAGTTTCCTTGCGCCCTTGCCTGTTCAACAGGCCCGGGACTGGTGGAAGAGCGTGATCACGACGGCCGGTGCGAGGTCGGTGATTCTGGTGGCCCGCGACGAGTCCGGCATCGTGGGAACTGTTCAACTCGCACCCGCCTGGCCGCCGAATCAGCCCCACCGCGCAGAAGTCACGAAGCTGCTCGTACACCGGCGGGCCAGGCGACGCGGCGTGGGACGCGAACTCATGCGGGCGCTCGAACGCCACGCCGATCGCGCACGGTTCTCGCTTCTGACCCTGGACACCCAGCGGGGTGAGGCGGCCGAACGCCTCTATCGAGCGCTCGGCTGGACCACAGTCGGCGTCATCCCAGGCTACTTCCTCAACCACGATGGCACCCTGGGCGACACCGTCGTCATGTACAAGCGCCTCGAGCCGGCTGCGCTCGGAGAGCCGATCGACGATTGATGGCGGACTGATGGGAACGATCGGCGTTTCTAATTTGGACGGGCCGCCCCGAGGATTTCTCTGACGGTGCGCAGCAGCGCACCTGGCCCAAATGGTTTCTGCAGCACGCCGCCGACGTTCGGCGCTGCGTCCGGATCGAAAGGACGCTCGGTGTAGCCGGTGATGAGCAGCACGCGCGTCGAAGGCCGCACGACCTGCAGCCGCGCGGCCAGCTCCGGCCCCTGCATGTCGGGCATCACGATGTCCGTGACGACAAGATCGATCGGACCTGGATCGTGTTCCGCCAGATCCAGTGCCTCCCTGGCCGTGCCTACCGGCATCACGCGGTAGCCGCCGGCCCGCAGCACGCGCTCGGCAAACGCGCGGACTGCAGCATCGTCATCGACGACCAACACCGTCTCGGTCCCTCCCTGGGAGGGCGTGCCGCGCGGCGCCGCCGGAGCAGTCGACTCATCGCTGATCTGTGGCAGATAGACCTCGAAGACCGATCCTGCGCCAGGCTCCGTGCGGACTCCGATCACGCCTCCGCTCTGGCGTACGATGCCGTACACCGTCGCCAGGCCGAGACCGGTGCCGTGGCCCTGCTCCTTGGTCGTGTAGAACGGCTCGAAGATCCGCCCCTTCACGTCCGCGGTCATCCCGATCCCGGTATCGCTCACCGACAGGAGCACGTACCGTCCCGGCTGAATGACGTCGGCGCCGGTCGGTGTCCGCTCGGCGACATCGGTGACGGCGGTCGAGACCGTGAGGACACCGCCAGCCGGCATGGCGTCGCGCGCGTTGACGACGAGATTCATGAGCACCTGCTCGAGCTGGGTCGGATCGACCCGCACGGCGCCGGTGTCCGGAGCGAGGGTCACGCGCAGCTCGATGCTGGCGCCGATCAGCCGGGCGAGGAGCTTCTCGAGATCGGCGATGATCTCGTTCGGCCGGACGATCCGGGGCTCGAGCATCTGCTGCCGGCTGAACGCCAGCAACTGCCGCGTGAGGTCGGCGGCCCGCCGCGCCGCCGATGAGACCTCCTCGGCATCCAGCCGTCTCGCATCGTCCGGATCGAGAGCCTTCACCAGCAGCTCCGAGTAGCCCTGGATCACGGTCAGCAGATTGTTGAAGTCGTGCGCGATGCCTCCAGCGAGCCGGCCCATCGCCTCCATGCGCTGGGCCCGCCGGAACTGCTGTTCGAGGTTCCGCCGTTCGGTGATGTCGTGCACGACGCCGAGCATGCCCACGGGCTCGCCCATGGCGTTCCGGAGCACGCTGGCTTTGCTCGTCAGCCATCGCACTTCGCCGTCGGGCCGCACCATGCGCACGTCCACCTCGAAGGCGTCGCTCGGACCCGGAACGTCGTCGCCCGGATCGGGAACGGCAAGCGCCCGGTGGATGGCGGCCTCGATGGTCGGGCGATCATCTTCGTGCACGAGGTTGATGAACGCCGCGTAGGTGCCGGGGAACGTGCCAGGCTCGAGGCCCGCCAGCCGCTCGATCTCCTCGGACCAGGTCACGCGCGAGGTCGCGGGATCCCACTCCCACACAGCCATACCCGCGGCGGACAGCGCCATGGTCAATCGCTGCTCGCTGCGTTGGAGCGCCTGTTCCGCGAGGCGGCGATCGAGTGTCGTCTCGATCATCTCGGCGACTGACTCCACCAACCGGCGTTCCTCGTCGATGAACGGCTTGTCAGGCGAGTCCCCGAGGTACACGACGTCGACCGAGCCGGAACCGCCGGCACGCGTGCGAATCGGCGCCGTCAGCCGCCGGTGCGCTTCGCGATACCCCGGAGTGCTGGCGCTGAAGCTGCCACAGCGAACGGTTGCTGCCGTCAGCTCCGGGCGCTGGAACGCTTTCGGCAGCAGCACGACAATGCGTTCGAAGAGCTGCTGCGCGTCGAGCTGATCGTCCTGCAGAATCCTGGTGACCGCATGCAGCGCGGTGTTCTCCTTGACGCGCTCGGCCAGTTCGTGCAGGAGCTGTTCCCGCTCGTGCTGCGCCGCCCGGTCGGCGGAGATGTCCTCCACCATCGAGATCGCCCGGGTGGCATCCTCGGTCGGTCCCGCGAGCAGCGATACGGTCACCCGCGCCCAGACGATTCGGCCATCGCCCCGGATATAGCGCTTGTCGAGACGGTAACGTTCCCGCTCGCCCCGCCAGAGCTGCTGGAAGAGCATCCAGTTCTCCCCGAGGTCCTCTGGATGAGTGAACTCGGCGAACGACATCTTCCGGAGCTCCGCTTCGCGGTACCCGAGCACGCGCTCGAGTGCGGGATTGCACCGTTCGACGTGGGCATCCCTGCGAACGAGGCTGATCCCGATGGGGGCGTGTTCGAAGATGGATCGGAACCACGCCTCGGTGCCCACGCCCACCGACTCGACAGGCTGCGGGGTCGCCTGGGGGGCGTCGGGTTCTTCGGAGGTGCGGGAGGCGCTGTCCGCCATCGACGAGCAAGTTTAGCAGTCCGCGACCGGACGGCCGGTCTACGACCTCTGGCCGTTCTCCCGCGCAGTCTGCTACAGTTCGGGGCCTTGATCACTTTTCTGCTGGAGGCCTCTGTGGTACGTCGAAATCTTCGCCCGGCCCTCGTCGCGATGGCGGCCATCGCCGCCGCGGTGCTGCCGGCGCACTCGTTCCTGAACGCCGAACCGAGCGCCCAGGCGGGCGCGCCCGGCGTGGTCGCAATCCGAAACGCCACGCTCGTCACCGTGACGCGGGGCACGATCCAGAACGGCACGATCGTTCTTCGCGACGGCAAGATCGCGGCGATCGGCACGAACGTCCAGGTGCCGGCTGGCGCCCAGGTCGTCGATGCGGCCGGCAAGTTCGTGACGCCCGGGATCATCGACGCGCATTCGCACATCGCGAACGACGCCATCAACGAGGGCGCCACCGCCGTCAGTTCGATGACCGGCATGGGGGACGTGCTGAATCCGACCGACATCTCGATCCAGCGCGATCTGGCGGGCGGCCTGACCGTGGCCAACATCCTCCACGGCAGCGCGAATCCGATCGGCGGCAAGAGCGTGACGATCAAGTTGCGCTGGGGCGTGAAGAAGGCCGACGAGCTGCTCTTCGAGGGCGCCATGCCCGGCATCAAGTTCGCGCTCGGCGAGAACCCGAAGCGCCCGGGCGCCAACCAGACCACGCCGCGCCGCTACCCCGCCACCCGCCAGGGCGTGGAGTTCGTGGTTCGCGACGCGTTCACGCGCGCCAAGGTGTACCAGAAGGCGTGGCAGGACTACGAGAAGGCCAAGGCAGCGAGCCAGGATGTGATGGCGCCCCGCCGCGACCTCCAGCTCGACGCGCTCGTGGAAGTGCTCGAAGGCAAGCGCCTCGTCCACTGCCACTCGTACCGGGCCGACGAGATCCTGATGATGATCCGGCTGGCGGACGAGATGGGCTTCAAGATCGCGACGTTCCAGCACGTCCTCGAGGGCTACAAGGTCGCCAAGGAGATGGCCGCCCACGGCGCCGGCGGATCGACGTTCTCCGACTGGTGGGGCTACAAGATCGAGGCCGAGGACGCGATCCCCGGCAACGCCTCCATCATGACGGCCAAAGGCGTGACCGTGTCGATCAACTCCGACAGCGCCGAGCATGCGCGTCGCCTGAACACCGAGGCGGCCAAGTCCGTGCGCTGGGGCGACATGAACGACGACCAGGCGATGGCCCTCGTCACGATGAACCCCGCGCGTCAGCTCCGCATCGACTCGCGAGTAGGCTCGCTCGAGGTCGGCAAGGACGCCGACGTGGTCATCTGGTCGCACCATCCCCTCAGCTCGTACGCGATCGTCGAAAAGACCTACATCGACGGCATCGCCTACTACGACCGCGTCGCCGAACTGGCGCGGGTCGAAATGGCCGAGAAGGAACGGGCCGCGATGACCGGCCGCACCGGAGCGGCCGGCGCGCGAGGCGGCGGCGCGGGCGCCCCCACAGGAACGGCGGCCAACCTCTTCGATATCGCCAGCCAGCCCGGTGAAGTGAAGTTCAACGCGAACGGCCCGGCGTGGGCAATCACCAACGCCCGCATCTTCCCGGTGACTGGCCCAGAGATTCCGCGCGGGACGATCGTGATCCGCGGCAACCGGATCCAGGCGGTGGGCGCAAACGTGTCCATCCCGGGCGGCGCGCGCGTGGTGGATGCCCGCGGCGCCCACGTATACCCCGGCTTCATCGATGCGGCCACCGACGTCGGCATCAACGAACCGGGCGTACGCAACTACGACGACGTGAACGAGATGCTGCCGTTCAACCAGATGCTGCGCACGCGCGTGGCGTTTCAGTCGGACAGCGATGGGATTGCCGTCGCGCGCGTCGAGGGCATCACGAGCGCCGGCATCTTTCCCGGTGGCGGCCTGATCGGCGGCGAAGTCCCCCTGATGAACCTCGACGGCTGGACGTGGGAAGAGAACGCCGTCCGCCCCGCGGCGGGCCTGGCGATGTCGTTCCCGGGCGGTGGTGGCGGCGGACGCGGCGGTGGCGGCGGAGGCGGGCGCGGCGGCGGAGGTGGCGCCCAGGCGTCCCTCCAGGATCTCGACAAGCTCCTCGCACAGGCGCGGGCGTACGGCGCCAATCCGAACCGGTCGATGGACTGGACGCTCGAGCCGCTCGTGCCCATCGTGAACAAGCAGCAGCCGTTCTTCGTTCAAGCGGGCACCGAGGCGGCGATTGGCGAAACGATCGCATGGGCCGAGCGCCAGGGCCTGAACCTCGTCATTCGCACGAGCCCGGCATCGGCCGTGGCGTCCGCGGCGCTCCTCAAGCTGAAGAACGTTCCGGTGATCCTGAGCACGGTGCTCTCGATGCCGCAGGGCGGGGACACGTTCCACGCCGCCAACTACCAGGCCGCGGGCAAGCTGTCGGCCGCGGGCGTGATGTTCGCGTTCTCGAGCGGTGGATTCGAAACGGTGCGCCTCGTCCCGTTCCAGGCGGCGATGTCGGTGGCATGGGGTCTCAGCCGTGAGGAAGCCTTGAAAGCCCTCACGATCAATGCGGCGAAGATCTTCGGCGCGGACCGCATGGTGGGCAGCATCGAGGCGGGCAAGATCGCGAACCTCGTGGTCGTGAACGGCGATCCGCTCGAGATCAAGGCGCGCATTCAGAACGTCGTCATCGCGGGTCACGATGTGCCGCTGGTGAACAAGCAGACGGAACTCTTCCGTCGCTACATGGGCCGCTGACCGTGTCTTCCTCTTCAGGTACTCACATGCGCAACACACGCCTGCTCATCGTGCAACTCGCCGTGGTCCTCACCGCGGCGCTCACATTCGCGCCGACGCGAGCCGCGACGCCGTCCGGACTTCTCTACGCCGTGAAGGGCGCTCGCGTCTTCACGGCCGCGGGCGCCCCCATCGACAACGCCACCGTGCTCATGCGCAATGGCGTGATCGAAGAGGTCGGCGCCAGCGTTTCGATTCCCGCCGACGCGATGGTGATCGACGCGGCCGGAATGAACGTGTACCCGGGCTTCATCGACATGGCCAACAGCACGCCGATCGACACCGGCGAGGCCGAACCGGCGGCGGGCCGCGGCGGGGCACCGGCCGGCGGTGGAGGACGCGGCGGTGGCGGGGGCGCACAGACGTTCGCGACCCTCGAGGAGGCCGAGCGCGCCAAGCGCGCCCAGATCCTCAGGCCCGATTACCTCGCGGCCGCCAACCTGCGAGCGGGCACACCGGAGTTGAACCAGCTCGCCAGCGCCGGAGTGACGACAGTACTGGCCGTGCCGGGAACGGGCATCTTCAAGGGCCAGAGCGCGCTCGTCAACGTGGTGCTCCCGCCCGACGACCCGCAGATCAGCACGATCGCGGATTACCGCAAGGGACTGGCCGTCGTGAAGTCTCCCGTCGCCATGCACATCAACATGGCCGGCCGCGGCGGCGGCCAGGGTTACCCCGGCGCGCTGCTGGGCACGATCGCCTTCACGCGGCAGGGTCTTCTCGACGCCCAGTGGCAGCGCGACGCGCAGGCCCACTACGCGCGCACCGGTGGCCGCGGTCCCCGGCCGATCATCGAGCCCGCACTCGACGCGCTGAAGCCGGCTCTCGCCCGCGAAATCCCCACCGCCTTCGACGCCGGCGAAGCACGCGAGATCGACCGCGCGCTGGCACTGGCCGCCGAGTTCAACCTCGATCCCATCGTCGTCGGCGCGTCCGGCGCGGCGGACCGCACTGCGGAGCTCACGAAAGCCAAGGCCCGCGTGATCCTCAGCCTCAACTTCCCGGGCGGGCGAGGCGGCGGCGCGGCGGCAGGATTCGGCGGCGGCGGTGGCCGAGGCGGCGGCGCGCCGTCACTCGAACAGTTGAAGGCTCAGGCGAATGCGCCCAAGGTGCCGGCCGCGCTCGCGCAGGCGAACGTGCCGTTCGCGTTCACGTCGGGTGGCGTCGCGCCGGCCGACTTCATTCGCAACGCGGCGAAGACGACGAAGGAGGGAGGCCTCGGCGCCGATGCGCTCCTTCGCGCCTTGACGATCGATGCGGCACGCCTGGCTGGCGCCGCCGACCGGATCGGATCGATCGAGAAGGGGAAAATCGCCAACCTCGTCGTCACGCAAGGAGACATCTTCGACAACGGCAGCGTCCGCCACGTGTTCATCGACGGCCGCCCGGTCGAGATGGAACCTGCCGCAGCCCCTCCAGGCGGAGGACGGGGACGAGGAGGACAGTAGGCGTCGGCGATCGGGTTATCGGCGATCGAGTTATCGGACATCGATCCGGGGACCTTGGTCAATTGCTTGGTCGACTGTGGAATCAGAATCGAAAGTCGGGCGATCGGAATCGCTGCCAACTGCGACGGCGTCGAATGCGCGCGGGCGGGATCGTGAATCCGACCCCGAGCAGCGGAATGCACGCGGATCGCCGCAGCGTCGTCGCCAGTTCGAGCGCCCGATCTCCGCTCCGGAAGCCATTCAGGCTCATGCCGCGATCGGCGTGAAGCTCCCCTGGCAGCGAGCCCTATGGCGGCGAACCTCAGCGGCAGGTTGAACGGCCCGTGAGCACGAGGCGCACGGTCGCGTTGGGCACGGGCGCCACTCCGGCCAGCACGGGATCAATCAGGCCACTGGACTCGCGTTCGAGATGGCTGGCGAGGCTCTCGAACTAAGGCATGGTCAGCCGGCCGAGAGGCGCGCCAGTCTCCATGTTGCTCAGCTCGACGTCGCCGGAGGACGTGGCTTCGCCAGCGGCTGCGACCGGTGTGCGGGGTGGCGTCGGGGCGGGTGGCACGGCCGTCGCGACGGCGCCAGTGCCGAGGTCGCCGAGCAGGTCGCGCGCGCGGGCGGCGTTCTCCGCCCGGACGACCACGTGGAGCGGCGTGTCGGTCTCCCCAACGGTCATCGACGAGCGCCTGCCGAGGATCTGATCGGCGAGGCCCCGGTGGAGCACGCAATTTCACATTCCTGGGTAGGCGAAACGCCGACGCGAGCCGGCCATGTTGGCGGGCCTGCCAGGCGCTTGGGAGGTTTCCCATGTCTATGCATCGAGCTGCCCGCGCGGTGCTCGGCGGCGTGTTCCTGATCCTGCCGGTCTTCGCGTTCGCCCAGGAGAGGAGATCGGTGTGAAGGCCGACGTCAACTTCGCGTCCCTCCCCCCGGAGGAGGACGAGACGCCAGCGCCCGGCGCCTTCGGATACGCCCTCGGCGCCCATCTCCGGCAACGCGGTTCGCCGTGCCGTCCGGCAGATGGCGATCGAATACCCAGTCGCGATCGACAACGACTACTCGATCTGGCGCGCGTTCGACAATCACTACTGGCCGGCCCTCTTCTTCATCGATGTCCGAGGACGTGTTCGGGAGCACTACTTTGGCGAAGGCAACTACGAGAGGTCCGAGCACCACATTCAGAGATTGCTGGCCGACGGAGGTGTGGCCGGCGACACCGCGCAGTGGTCGCGGTTGATGACCTGAGCCACCCATTGCACCCGGCGGCCCAGCCGAATAGAGTAGCCGCACTTGGAGGGCCCCATGCCCCTGCGCTGGCTGCTCGTCACGGCAATCGCGTTGATCCCAGGCACGACAGATCTCAGGCCGCAGGGGCGTCCGGATCTGCCGCCACCGGCATGGCAACCAACAGGGCCGCGCGTCACGTGGAAGGGCGTGTCATTCGTTGTGCCGCCAGGCATGCGCGGCGCGGCGCAGGCCAGCGTGTACGACATGGTCGGACTCGGGATGCGCGGCCGCGGCGGTCAGTGCTCGCTCGTCATCTTTGACGAGATCCCCTCCCGCGGCGACCTGGCCACGCATGCGCACAGCATCCTCGTCGAGATCATGACTGGATTCGGCCGCGGAATCGCAGACTCGCAGGGCGGGTCAAACCTCATCGGCGATCGCCGGGTCGGACGGTCAGCGGATGGCTGGCGGTATGTCGAGCTCAACGGGATGATTACCCCGGGGGGTGACGGCAGAGCGCGGATCATGCTGATCGACCGCGGCGCGACCGTCGTCCCGATTGTCGCGGTCTCGACACCCACGAATGGATGCGTCGGCCTGTCAGTGGAGACGACGCCGAACAGCAACACGATCACCTGGTCGGCTCTCTACTACAGCCTGAAGCTCTCAGGCTCCACACCCTCCGACCACTTGCGAGAGCAGATCATCGGTATTTGGGAGGGCTCCGGGATGGCGCAGTTCGCCGGGGGTGGCATGATCCAGGAGGAGGTCTACGCGCCTAACGGCCGATATGGCGGCGCGAGCATTGGAGCAACAGCGGCCGGGCAGCCGTTCTCTTCGTCCTCCGGCGGCGGCCGATACGTCGTCGACGCAGACAAGCTAGCGGTCTTTCCAACGGCAGGGCAGCCCGCTGCCCATCTGGTTCGCGTCGTCGAAGACTACTCACTCATGACGCCTTCGAGATCGACCGTTCGGCTCTGTAGGGTGAAAGTCGATGAGGCGGGGCCCAACGAACGATGCCTGCCGCGCAGCTAGAGCCGACATAGCTGGCGAGAGGCCGACGGCGTCGCCGTCTGTGCCGAAAGGCCAACGTTGAACCGATGGGGCTGAGCCCGCATTATTCACGAGCGCGGCGCGCGTCCGTCGCCGCAGGGTGCGCGCGCCGCGGCTTCATCGCCCTTCATGACCCTCATGGTGAATAGTCCGGGTTAGAGCTCCCGAGGAGCTCGAGGCCATGGCGTGCGCGCCCAGCCTTGACATGTGACCATTCGGTCACATAATATTCCGCTCAGTGGACGCGGTGTTCAAGGCGCTCGCCGACCCGACACGACGCCGGCTGCTGGACATGCTGTTCCGCCGCGATGGCCAGACGCTCGGGCAACTCGAGCGCCGACTGGACATGACGCGCTTCGGTGTCATGAAGCACCTGCGCGTGCTCGAAGAGGCGCACCTCGTTGTCACCAAGAAGCGCGGTCGGGAGAAGCTCCACTTCCTGAACGCTGTACCGATCCGCCGGGTGCACGACCGCTGGATCGACAAGTACTCCGCACAAGTGGCCGCGATGCTAACGGGCCTGAAGAAAGAGATTGAGGAGGGGGAGATGGAGAAGGTGTACGAGATCTACATCAAGACGACGGCGGAGCGGCTGTGGGAGGCCATTACGGACCCCGCGCTGCGGGCGAAGTACTCATTCGGCGTGGCGACCCACTCCGACTGGACGCCAGGCTCGCGGTATCACGCGCAGACCACCGACGCCGCGGTCATGACGGGCATAGACATCGCCGACGGCGAGAACGTCGAAGTGGACCCGCCACGTCGTCTCGTTCAGACCTTCCGTGCACTCTGGAGCGACGCGGTGAAGGGTGAGGGCTACTCCCGCGTAACCTGGGAGATAGAGCCCGTCGGCGATTCCTGCCGCTTGACGGTGACCCACGACCAGCTGCGCGACAAGGCGAATCCCGAGCTCTATGGCGGATGGCCCATGATCCTGTCTGGGCTCAAGACTCTGCTCGAGACCGGGCAGCTGCTCACAACGCCGGGCTCGCAGAGGTTCGTGCATCCGTCGCAGCTCGCCTGATCCGGGACAGGCCGGACAGCGATGCCCGGCGCGTCACAGCGGACGGGAGGCCGTACGACCGCGCGGACCGGAATATGTGGCGAGTGAGTACAGCTTTCGACCGAGGCTGAGAACGACGACGCTCCCCATGATCGCAGGCTCCCAGGCGTCGGCGCGGTCGATTGGCAGCACGAGCCACGCGAGCACCATGCCGATGCCGCCGATCGTGAAGGCCCAGCCCACGAACCGGTGCACCCGATGCCAGTCGAACGGCTCCTCTTGCGGTTGCCACGGCGACATGAGCTTCGGCAGGTAGTTGCCCCAGACCGCCATCAGGCCACCCCCCACGATGTTGATACTGCGGCGCGCCAGGGGCACCCATTCAAGCTCGATGAACTGAAGTTCGAAGGCCAGGCGCACACCATGCTTCGCGGCGAAGAACAGGCCGATCGTGGCGAACACGGCGCGGTGCCATTCGATGACACCATCGGCGCTGCCCTGGACCGCGCCCTGCCTGGGGCGCCCGGCCCGGGGTCCCGTCTCAGGTCTCGGCGCCGTAGGAGATCTGCATTCGCCGGACGGCGAGCGCGGCGATGCACAGCGCGAACGCGGTCAGAAGCAGCAGCCCGAGAATCGCACCGGGACCTGAGGCGGGAGCGGCAGGCGCTGCCAGCAACCGGATCAGCGCCGGGGCGTCACTCTCCATCGGCGCGGGGACGGGACAGAGAGACTGCAGGTAGTACAAAACGCTCATCTTCTGCAGCATGTGCGGAAGGATGCCGTTGATCCCCTCCCAGGCAAGCAACACCGCCGCCGGGATGATGGGATTGCGGACGTACAGTCCGACCGCAAGAAAGACGCTTCCGTAGCCGACGCAGCCCAGCACGGCCGCCGCCGCATACCAGAACGCGTGGCTGATGCCCCCGGCGTCCCAGTAGGCCTGAACTTCAACTGCATCGTGCGGCCAGAGCAGGGCCGCAAACGTCAGGACGGCACCGCCACCGAAGATCACGGAGGACGCGATCAGCCCGGCTGCATACTTGCCGGCGAGCAGCACTTCGCGCCGCGCCGGCGCGAGGAACCAGAAGTGCAGCGTCCGGTTGCTCATCTCCGCGCGGAAGAGATTCATGAAGATGCCAAGACAGCCGAAGAAGATCGCCAGCCGCAGGTAGAAGTACTGAAAGATTCCCGCGAAGATCGCCCGGTCCTCTTCGAAGTCGAGTGCCTTGTGCACGTCGCGGCTCTGCAGCTTGCCGTCAACGAATTGAAGACGGGCTTGCCGCTGGCCATCGAAGTAGACCGTCTGTCCGTATTCGATCCGCTTGTCGACGAATCCAGCACCGGTAGACGTGACGACCGTGGCGAAGCTCTTGCCGTCGCTGCTCACCTGGATGTTGAAGTCACGGGTGTCGGACTCATCCTGTTCGCCCCCCGCGCTGGCGTGCTTCAAGACGAAACGCGTCACCGGACGAGCTGCACCGAGATCCACTTGCAGGAAGAGGGGCCAGTTGTTGGAGCACCACCTGTCGGTTTCGCCTCCAGCCACGCTGCCGTTCACCGCCTTCTCCGGCGCTTGATCCGGGCTGCACGGCTGACTTCCAGTGGCGGGCCGACGGAGCGCGAGGTTCACTTTGCCATCCGGCCCGTAGACCTCGAACTCGTAGATCCTGGCCATTGGCTGCCCGCTGTAGGAGGGACGGATGACATTCAGGCGGACGAAGCGGGCGTCGACGGTCGGCTCGATGATGTGCGTGGTCGTCCCCGCGTTCGCGGCACGCTGCCGGACGCGCTGTGTCCGCGTTGACCAGTTCTCCCCCGCCGGCTTTCCCAGCCGCGTCTTGACCTCCTCGGCCGTTTCTCCCTCGCGGACGCTGTCCATCAGGGCCGCGCTGATCACGCCGCGATTGGTCAGCCGTTCGATCCGTAAGGTCGCCTCGAGACCGTGCCCGAAGAAGATGAGCGCGGGCAGGAGCGCGAGCGCGTAGACCCAGAGGGAGCGCTTGGCGAAGAAGGCGCGCCTGAGCTCGATCTTCGCGATCGTCCACGCCTGACGGCCTCGACCCCGGAAGGGAATCGGCGTCACGACTCACCGCCGATCAAGTACTCGTACAACGCGTCGACGTTCTCGTCGGCCGGCACCACGCTGTCGATCCTGTGGCCGTCGAGCGCGATCCGTCCCAGCGCCCGCGCGAACTGCTCCCGGTCCCGAGTCATCACCAGCATCCCGAGCCTGTCCTCGTGCAGCTTGATCTCGGTGATGTGCTCCTCACGGAACAGCTGCGCGGCCACGCCGGAGGCGTCCCGACCGCGGCACCGGATGATGTACTGGCTGGGATGCTCATCGATCTCGTCGCGCACGTTGCGGATCTTGCCCTCGGCCACGATCATCCCGTTGGCGATCAGCACGACCTGATCGCTGATCAGGTCCACCTCCTGCAGGACGTGGCTCGAGAGGATGACGTGCTTGCCCTCGGCGGCCAGCGAACGGAACATGTCGATCGTCTCCGCTCGAACCAGCGGGTCGAGGCCGTTCAGCGGCTCGTCCAGCACCAGCAGGTCGGGGTCGTGGGCGATGGCCTGCGCCAGCCGCACCCGCTGCCGCATCCCCTTGGAATACGCCGCAACCTTGCGAGTCGCCGCGTCGGTCAGTCTCACCCGCTCGAGCGCCTTCCACGCGCGCGACTCCGCCTCCGATCGCTCGTATCCGAAAAGCAGCAGGCCCGTCGTGATGAAGGTGAACCCGGTGGCCCAGCGCGGCGCGGTGTCGTACTGCGTGGCGTATCCCGTCACCCGCATCAGCGCTTCGGGATCGCGCGGCGAAATGCCGCGCATGAGGATGCGGCCATGGTCGGGGAAGATCAATCCGGTCATCATGTTCATCAGCGTCGTCTTGCCTGAGCCGTTCGGCCCGACCAGGCTCGTGATTCCCGGAGGGATGTTCAACGTGACGCGGTTCACGCCGAGCACCTCGCCATAGAACTTCGAGACCTCGTCGAAGATGACTGCCGGAGGCCCTTGGGCATTCGCGCTTCGGCCTGGCTCGCCGTAGCGTTCGGCGGATACCGGCACAGTCATCGGACCACCTCCACCGGCCGCAGCTTGCGTTCGAGCACCAGGACGAGGAGGAGAACGTACGCCGCCAGCGTCAGCAGGGATGCCCCGGCCCCCGGACCGTCGAGCGGATCCACGCCGAGGAGCGAGGCCCACACCCGGTTGACCGCCCAGGCCGGATCGAGGACGTGCCCCCACGTCACGCGAAAGACTTCGTCGATCATCGCGGACATGCCGGCCAGGATGAAGAAGAAGGCCAGGCTGACCGCCCCGGCCACGACCCTCCACTTGACGTAAGCGGAACTGGCCATCGCCACGAGGCTCAGGACGAGCAGCCAGAGCAGGAACCCGACCACCATGCCGGCGCCCAGCGTCCAGTTCGCCACGAACCACCAGCCGCCGGCCAGCCCGACTTGCAGTCCGAACAGCAGGAGGCCCGGAATCCACGTGACGACCGACAACATGCCGACGAGCACGGTCAGCCGCGCCAATGCGTAGGTCCAGCGCGTGAGCGGCCGGCTGAAATAGAGAGGGAGCGCGTTGTTCGCCAGGTCTGGCGCCAACAGACCTGGACCGGCCAACGCCGCGAGGAAGACCGCGCAGGCGCCCTGGACGTACATGAAGATCGCGAAGAACCTGCCGTCGACCTGGATGAACGCGCGAAACTCCGGTTCGAGTCCCTGGAGCAGCTCCACGTGATTCGTGAGATAGACGAAGCCGGCGCAGAGGAGCGGCCAGACGAACGCGGCCATCGTGAGCAGGAGCACCAGGCGCTGCTGATACAGCCTGCGCCAGGCGTAGCGGGGCAGGACCATGAAGCGCGTCCAACGCCCCGTGAGTGGTCCCGCGTACCGCTGATATCCCCGCTTGTAAACAGCCATTACGACTCCACCGCGCTCGCCTTCGCGCGCGTGATGCCAGGCGCGCTACGACGAGCCCTCGCCGACACCGCTGTGCGGCGAAGGCGGGCCTTCCCCGGGCGTGTGTGACAAGTGCCCCATCGCTTTCAGGAAGATCTCCTCCAGCGAGTCGCGGCGGTGCGTCATCTTCCTGACCAGGAGATCCTGCTGCGCAGCGAGCGCCCAGATCGCCTCGACCTCGACC